>Ga0208048_1001232_pt1 | contig 13417 bp, 13 predicted proteins | sample Malawi_45m_30L_FD_184163 | JGI IMG/M metagenome (GOLD analysis project Ga0208048, IMG submission 184163) | Freshwater microbial communities from Lake Malawi, Central Region, Malawi to study Microbial Dark Matter (Phase II) - Malawi_45m_30L... | ecosystem: Environmental > Aquatic > Freshwater >...
GTACACCAATTAGTGGAGCTAAATGGATAGCCCGTATAAATATACAGCTAAACCAGGCTGTCCAGTCAGACGCTCTTGTCCAAACTTTGTCATACTTCGCTTTGACAATATGCGAGACAACATTTCAAGTCTGTCTTACTTAGGAGATTCCGATGAAACTCAAATCCTTGATTGAAAAGTCCAACAGCAAAACTTCGCTGCGCCGCCAGTGGGCTGGTCTGAGCCTTACGCTAATTGGCTTTGCTTCTCTGCCCACCTCTGCTCAGGCAGTCACCGAAATTCAGTTTTGGCACTCGATGGGCGGCAAACTCGGCGATTGGGTCAACGATATGGCTACGGGATTCAATAAGTCTCAGTCAGAATACAAGGTAGTACCTGTTTTCAAAGGTACTTATGGCGAGTCAATGACTGCAGGCATTGCCGCTTATCGTGCTGGGAATGCTCCACATATTCTTCAGGTATTTGAAGTGGGAACAGCAACGATGATGGCATCCAAAGGAGCAATTGTTCCGGTTGCTCAGGTGATGAAGGATGCAGGCGAGAAGTTTGATCCGAAGGCTTATGTGCCTGCGGTGGCGGGCTATTACACCAGCCGCAAGGGTGAGATGCTTTCTTTTCCTTTTAATAGTTCTACAACTGTTTTCTACTACAACAAGGATGTCTTTGAGAAAGCAGGCGTGCGCAAAATTCCTGAAACCTGGTCCGATGTTGCCTTGGCCGCAGCACTGATCAAATCATCAGGTGCTGCCAAATGCGCCTACACCTCATCCTGGGTAAGTTGGGTGCATTTGGAGAACTTCTCGGCCTGGCACAATGTGCCGATTGCAACTGCGAACAACGGCTTTGACTCGCCCGATGCGAAGCTTCTGATCAACTCGCCTTTGCACCAGAAGCATATCGGCAATCTTGAGCAGTGGTCCAAGCAAGGTTTGTTTACCTATGGCGGCAGGGCAAGTGCAGCCGATGCCAAGTTTCACTCCGGTGAATGTGCCATGTTTACAGGATCGTCGGCTGCTTATGCCAACGTTAAGGCCAATGCGAAGTTCAATTTCGGAATTACCAAGCTTCCCTATTACTCGGATGTGCCCGGGGCCCCACAGAACACAATCATTGGTGGTGCGAGTCTTTGGGTGATGGCAGGCAAAAAGAAAGAAGACTATAAGGGTGTCGCTAAATTCTTTAACTATGTTGCAAGCCCCGAATTACAGGCTCAGTCACATCAGATGACTGGCTATCTGCCAATTACCTCGGCTGCTTATGACATCACGAAAAAATCAGGTTTTTATGAGAAAAATCCCGGCACTGATGTTTCGGTTCAGCAAATGATCGTCAAAACGACCGATAAGTCGAGAGGCTTAAGGCTTGGTAATTTTGTACAAATTCGCACGATTATCGATGAAGAACTGGAGGGTGTTTGGGCAGGTAAGCAGGATGCTAAAACTGCCTTGGGAAGGATCGAGCAGCGCGGCAATGAACAACTTGCCCGCTTTGCACGAACTGCCAAAGAATAGATGGCCCTTGCAGTCGACGAGCGAAGTGCCTGGTTCAAAGGATGGGGGCTGCCTGCTTTACTGCTGGCACCCCAGCTTCTCATTGTTTTAATTTTTTTCTACTGGCCATCAGTACAAGCGATATACAGTTCTTTTTTTCTTGAAGATGCTTTTGGCCAAGGTGCAGAATTTGTTGGGCTTGAAAACTTTGAGCGATTGTTTGCTGATTCTGATTACGCCAATTCGTTTGGCATCACGGTTGTTTTCTCGCTCCTAGTCACAGTTATCGGTCTTTCGGTCAGCTTGGTGCTTGCGTGGTTTGCTGACCGTGCAATCAAGGCACGGTATGTCTTTAGGACAATGCTCATTATTCCCTACGCGGTATCGGCAGCGGTTGCTGCCGTACTGTGGAGTTTTTTATTTGCACCGAGCGTTGGCGTTGTGGCTCACTGGTTAATCAAGCGCGGTTTAGATTGGAATTATCTGGTCAATGCTAATCATGCAATGGCCCTAATTGTGATGACGGCCGTATGGAAGCAAATTTCTTATAACTTTATCTTTTTCCTTGCCGGATTACAGGCGATTCCCAGGAGCATGTTCGAGGCTTCCGCAATTGATGGGGCAGGGCCCTTCAAGACATTCTTTTATGTCACCTTGCCTCTGCTCTCTCCAACGGCGTTCTTTTTGTTGGTAGTCAACGTGGTTTACGCATTTTTTGACACTTTTGGCATTATTGATGCTTCAACGGGCGGGGGGCCAGGTACTTCAACAAGTATATTGGTATATAAAGTATATAACGACGGATTCAAATCACTGGACCTTGGCAGTTCATCAGCACAGTCGGTGATTCTGATGGCCTTGGTGGTTTTGCTTACGATTGTGCAATTTCGGTTTATAGAGCGGCGTGTCCATTATGGCTGAGTATTGCAGGCTTCGGGAGCCGCTGCCATGATCGGTGAGCCGCGCTGGATGCCCTGGCTGACCTACGGGGTACTGATCCTGGGCGTAATCCTGATTGGTTTTCCAGTGTGGGTTGCGATAGCCGCTTCCACCCAGTCAATTGAGCAGGTACGCGATGTACCGATGTCGATGGCGCTTGGCGCTGAGTTTTTTAATAACCTCCATACCGTGCTTGATTCTGGCGCTGGAAACAGCGCCGCCCCGGTTGGACGTATGGTTTTCAACACCTTAGTGGTTGCCTTGGTCATTGCAGTTGGCAAGATCCTGATTTCCTTGCTGTCTGCCTACGCCTTTGTGTTTTTCCGATTTCCCGGTCGCACCCTGGCATTCTGGCTGATTTTTGTTACCTTGATGTTGCCGGTTGAAGTGAGAATCATGCCCACCTATGAGGTGATGGCGAGTCTGCATTTGATCAACACTTACACAGGACTAACGCTACCCTTAATTGCCTCTGCAACGGCTACCTTTTTGTTTCGGCAGTTCTTTATGACGATCCCGCCTTCACTGGTTGATGCTGCAAGAATTGACGGTGCATCACCGATGCGTTTTTTCTTTGAGGTATTGCTTCCATTATCGCGAACCAATATTGCAGCACTATTTGTGATTACCTTTACTTATGGTTGGAATCAGTACTTGTGGCCATTGTTAACGACTACGGATGAGTCGATGTACACCGTCGTTGTTGGCATTAAGCGGATGTTGGCAGGTAACGATGCGGTGACCGAGTGGCATTTGGTCATGGTAACCGCACTGTTGGCGATGCTACCGCCGGTGCTTGTGGTTGTTGGTATGCAGCGTTGGTTTGTTAAGGGTTTGGTGGATTCGGATAAATAAATCATGTTGATCGATTGGCCTTACCCCAGGATTATTGCCCATCGCGGCGCCGGCAAACTTGCACCTGAGAATACACTTGCTGCAATGAAACTCGGTCATCAGCTTGGGCAGCAAATGGTCGAATTTGATGTGAAGTTATCGGCTGATGATCTGCCGGTTTTAATGCACGATGCGAGCCTTGATCGAACCACGAACGGTTCTGGTCCGCTACGGCAGCTTACCTGGGAACAGTTGCGAGGTTTAGACGCAGGGCGATGGCATGCTGAGCGTTTTGCAGGCGAGCCAATACCTCGGCTTGATGAAACACTGCATTATTTGCAATCACAAGGCATGCTTGCGAATGTCGAGATTAAGCCATCGCCAGGGCTTGAAGCCTTTAGCGGTGGATTGATTGCACGTGCCTGCAAAAGCTTATGGGTTAATCAAAACATTGACTTGTTGCTTTCATCGTTTTCAGAATCTGCTTTACATGCAGCAAAGATTGCTGCGCCGCAGTTGCCAAGGGCATTGTTGATGGATCGTTTGTTTCCGGATTGGTTGGCGCGATGTCGCCGTTTGGATTGCGTTGCCGTTGACTGGAATGAGCGTGTAGTCAATCCAGCACTTGTTCGCGATGCGCATGATTGCGGGCTGAGGGTTCTGGTTTACACCGTTAATGACCTTAACCGGGCGCAGCAATTGATCGCTTGGGGGGTTGACTCGGTGATTACCGACGCTGTTGACAGGCTTAAGCCATAAGCTCGTGTTGATGACTAAGCATTGGCATATCTTGATTTTGTGCGTTCAACCGCACTGAGCCAGGCGCTCATATGGCTTTGTGCTTCGTCACGCGACATCTGGGGCGTAAAGAGCCGATCGGTCTGGCGCATCTTTGCGCAAGCTTGAACGTTCTCAAAAATGCCACATCCTAGGCCTGCAAGCTGTGCAGCACCAAGCGCTGTGCTTTCTAGAATTACGGGGCGATTAACGGTCACGCCCAAGAGATCGGCTTGGAATTGCATTAACCAATCATTGGCACTGGCCCCGCCGTCAACCCTGAGTTCCTTAAGCGGTTCTGCTGCGTCAGCATTCATTGCGAGCAGCACTTCGGCGCTTTGAAATGCAATCGATTCCAGTGCTGCACGAACGAGGTGGGCACGGTTGGTTCCTCGAGTAATGCCGATAAGTGCACCGCGTGCCTCAGGGTCCCAGTGCGGTGCGCCAAGCCCGGTAAATGCAGGGACTAAATAGCATCCACCAGTGTCGGCCACCGAAGCGGCAATCGCTTCGCTTTCCTGGGCATGATTAATAAGTCCGAGTTCATCGCGAAGCCATTGCAAGGCTGCACCAGCAACAAAGACGCTTCCCTCGAGCGCATAGTCGATTGCTAGACGACCATCAGAGGTGCTTTGAGACCAGGCGCAGGTGCTTAGCAGGCGGTGTTTGGAGCGACGGATTTCGTTTCCGACCTGCATAAGCATGAAGCATCCAGTGCCGTAGGTGTTTTTTGCTATCCCCGTGCTAATGGCTGCTTGACCGAAGAGGGCGGCTTGTTGATCGCCTGCAATACCGGTGATTGGAATACCTAAAGTGCTTGTGCAAATTTCCCCAGGCTGCAACACGCTATTAACGATCCGAGGCAGGACGGCTTGAGGGATATCGAGTAGGGCGAGCATTGTTTCATCCCATTGGCCGCTTGAAAGATTCATCATCAAGGTACGGCTTGCATTGCTGCGATCAATCACATGGTCGCGCTTATCGGTGAGTTGCCAGATCAACCAACTATCGATTGTTCCAAAACATAGCTCACCTTGAGCTGCGCGTTGTCGGAGCGCAGGATTTTGTTGAAAAAGCCAGGCCAGTTTAGTGCCCGAAAAGTAGGGGTCAAGTAACAAGCCTGTGCGCTCTTGAACCATTGCCTCATGGCCTTGCTCGCGCCATCGCTGACAAAGCGCGCTACTGCGGCGATCCTGCCAGACAATGGCTGCATGAACAGGTCTGCCGCTTGTGCGCTCCCAGAGCAACATCGTCTCGCGTTGGTTGGTGATGCCGAAAGCCTGGATTTGATGGGGCTTTAATCCCGCTTTTGTCATGGCTGCATGGATGCAGTATTGCTGGGTTTCCCAGATCTCCAGCGGATCATGTTCTACCCAACCCGGTTGAGGATAGAACTGACGGAAGGGCTTTTGTGCGACAGAGACGATATGACCAAGTTCATTAAAAATAATGCTTCGTGAGCTGGTAGTCCCTTGGTCAATCGCAAGTAAATAGGCGGGCTGAGCGTTCATGGCGTTATCCTTTCTTTGATGAAATCTCTTAGCCGAAGCAGCCTTGGATAAACCATTGATGCGAGGCCTGATCTAAAGTGCTATGCCGGTTTCGATAAAGCCAGTAGAGCACATCGTCTTGATCTGATGCAATGAAGTAATCACGTGCAAACCATTGCCCTTCCCACCAGCCAGTTTCTATACGTTCAGGGCCAGCAACTATTGATAACGGTCCTTGCCAGTAAGGGTGATCAGAACGAACCTGGATAGGAATTGGACGATCGAAAAACCATATTGGTCTCGGCAATCCTAGCGCCTGATTATTACTTAACATTGCAACGGTCTTATGATGATCAGGTTTTTTATCGTCAGATTTATCGTCAGATGTTGTGTCTGGATTCATTTCACAAAGCATTTGTGCCAATTCAGGGCGATGGTCAGCAATTGAAACAATTCGGAACATACTTCTGCGGCCTAAGCGCGCTTGCAAGCGCTCGAATAAAGATGTCTGAAGCTGGCGATTTAGAGTTGGTCCTGGAAATAAACATGCTGAGGCTTGCGGCATATCTTGAGCAATCCCTCCGAGTAGGCTAACAGCAATAACCGGTTCGCGTAGTACTGTTTTTGCCAGATGCTCTTCCCAAAGGGCGCACCAACGCTTAGCCTCATCACAGAGCGCTTGCATCCCCAGCTTAATGAAACTTAGTGGGCCATGATCGCGATGATGGAATTCAAAAGTTATAGCCATCAGGCCTTGTTTTCGAGCTTTGAGTTGAGTGCAAGCCTGTTCGATAAGTGTTTGGCCTAGTTTGAATAAATGACTGCTCTCTTCAGCCCAAAATGAGAGTTCGCGATGCAGTCTTAAGGGTTCGGGGATCTCAAGCCATGTTCTGGGGTCTGCTTCCTGGCCCAGCGCCTGATCCATTGCGAGTAAAACTTTGGCACCAAGTCGTTGTCTGAGTCCTTTTCGTGGTAAATCCCAAAGCGATTTCAGTGTGCAAAGGGCTAAATCGTCGCGTAGCATCCGAAGATTGAGTGATTGTCGATTGGTTTCGGTGTGGCTTAGTAAGCAATTGATATCAATTGTTTCAAGAGCCTGACGCAGCGTAGATGGTTCTTGAGCGAACACTATGTTCTTGAAATCAGGATGCTCATTGCCCTTTGGGGATGGTAGTCTGGTTTGCCATCGACTCAGCCATATTGCAGCTCGGGCAGTACAGGCTATCGCAATCTTTAAGCAGAGTTGAGGGTCAGAAAATCCAACTAGCATTTGTTGTACTAAGGCTTGTAGTCCTCCGAAAAGTTTTAGGCTTCGGCTTACTTCGGCCAGTAAAAAACCATCCTCCTGACACAAATGGGGAGTAAAGCGTGAAAGCCACCAGCATTGTTCGCTCAAGTACTGCGATTCAGCCTGTGGATCACGAGCAATCCAAAGCAATTGAGGACAACGGCTTAAAGCGCTTGCCTTGCCTAGGCCTGGATAGATTCCGGCGACAAGCGCTTGATGATTTGCTTGATAGACGAGACCATGTTCATGGATGGCAAGTGGTACTTGTGAGTTCTCGTGCTGGCTTTGCTCAGTAAAATGAGGCGAGCCAAGTTGGGGTATCTCGGGCAGGCTTTGCTTATTGAACTGAGGCAGACTTTGTTGGGCGATCCACAAGGCAAGGTTGTTGATATAAAAACTGACCCAGATTTTGTCGGTTATCGCCTTAGACATGGCTGTGGTAAGTCAATTTCTAAGTAATCGCCGTGCAAGGGGCCACGGCGCTTGAGAATACGTAAGGCTAGACGTTGACGAGGTCTCGGTAAGAGTAAAACGCGCAGCGGTGCTGCTGAAACCTGTCCCTGAGCCATACTTGGTCGAAAAACAAAGATGGGGCCTTCGAATTGTTGGGCTGAGAGTTGGAGTCGTCTTAAGACCTCAGGGCGTAGGTCGCTTTGAGGTAGCCAGGCCAGAATGCAACCCAGGCTGTTACTTCGTAGGCACTGTTCTACAGCCCATAAGCGATCCGGCACATGTTTTGCTTTAAGCAAAATCAAATGCTTGAGATCAATACCGTGGCTGGCTAGAGTCGGGCCATAGGGCAACATCGGTGGATTCATCAGCATGACTGTTTTTTGCTGCGAAGTGAGCTGCCGCATAACAGGTACTAATAATCGCAGCTCACCGATACCGGTCTGATTACTTAGCAATTCCGATAAAGCGCCGCATGGCCAACCTCGTGCAGGTAGCTCTTGATCAAGAGCTTCAAAACCTGAAGTGATACTTCCCTGAACAGCGTTTTGGGGCCAACCATCAGCCCACCAGAGCTGGGGAGATAGGCCCAGTAAATCCTGCTTGCTGTCCATGCTTAGCCAAGAAATTGCTTGTCGCGGATCAATCCGACCGCAACACCTTCAAGTGCAAAGTCATCGTCATTGAGAGCTATAACAATCACTTGATAATCAGGGTGAGCAGGCCAAAGGCTGATCTGGCCTTGATCCTGCTCAAAGCGTTTGACAGTGACTTCATCGTGTAGGCGGGCAACCACGATTTGACCTTGACGAACTTGTTGCGTCCGTTTAACCGCAAGCAAATCACCATCGAGAATCCCCGCATCACGCATGCTCATGCCGCGTACTCTGAGTAAATAGTCTGGAACTTGTGTGAATAACTGTTTGTCAAAACGGAAATGCGTTTCGACATGTTCCTGTGCCAGGATCGGGCTACCGGCTGCAACCCTACCAATCAGCGGCAGACTTAGCCAATGACTGGGACCTGCTTCTTGAGCTTCATAGCTCGCTGAAATACTTTCAGGCAGCGCAGCATCATTGATACGGATCCCTCGAGATGCACCCGGTACAATTTCTAAAACACCTTTGCGAGCCATTGCTTTTAGGTGTTCTTCAGCAGCATTAGGTGATCGAAATCCAAGTGCTTTTGCGATTTCAGCGCGGGTGGGTGGAAAGCCGGTTTGCACAATATGCCGGCGGATCAATTCAAGAATTTCGAGTTGACGTTGAGTAAGTTGACGCATCTTTGTTGAGCTTTACCAAGGGGTCTTTGGTTTAAACTGTATTTTTATACAGTTTTTGTGGTTTTTGCAAGTAACTTTCGGCTGATGCTCAATGCCGCTAGTCGGTAATAACCCTGAAATATCAATTTCCTAGTGCGCAATCACAAAGCTTGTGGCAGAGTGCAAATGTCGTATCACGTTTTTTTTGTTGTTGTCTTTCCTGGCCTGTCTTCTTGCTGAAGAAGTTCGGGGATGCAACGGATTTTTGAATATTTCCGGATTTTTCTGATGCCTACCAAGATTTATGTCGGCAACTTGCCCTGGCGAGCCACCGACGAACAACTGACAAGCATGTTTTCGGCTCACGGTGATGTTACCGAGGCACGTATTGTGACTGATCGTGAAACCGGACGCTCGCGTGGTTTTGCTTTTGTAACGATGACCGATGCTTCGCAGGCTCAATCGGCTATCCAAGCCATCAACGGCGCATCGATGGAAGGTCGTGCGCTGGTGGTAAATGAGGCGCGTGAGCAAAGTCGTCCGCCTCGTGGCCCGGGTGGTGGCGGAGGCGGCTTTGGTGGTCCGCGTGGCTCAGGTGGTCCAAGGCGTGACGGACCCTGGGGTGGCGGCGGCGGTGGTGGCGATGGGGCTCCTCCAAGACGGCCCAGACAGTTTGGCGGTTAATACCGTTCTTCTTTCTAAACCTTGAGTCGGATTGACTCAAGTTTCTCTAGGCTCCCTTTTTGTCATCGATTGGCTTTATCGGTGCAGGCCTCATGGGTACGGCCATGGCCGAACGACTGCGCGACTGCGGCCACATTATCCACATTTGCGATATCGATCCCAAGCGTGAGGCGCTTGGGCGCTCCTTAGGCTTTAAGGTCCATCCAAGTCCCGCTTCGCTTGCGGCAGATTGCGCTGTGATCCTCGTCGTCGTGCTTAATGCTAGCCAAGTCCGCGAGGTACTTTACGCTGCCTCATCAGGCAGTTTACTTGCGGCAATAGGTCCTGACCATCGGGTTATTTTTTGCAGTACGGTATCGCCCCAGGAGGCAAGCTTTGCCTGTCAATGCATTGTCGAGAAAAATGCCTTAGCGCTTGATGCACCGATCTCGGGTGGGCCCGCACGCGCTGCGCTCGGTCAGATCAGCATGATGATTGCTGGCCCACAAACAACCCAAGCCCTACTTGCAGGGGTCTTGGCTCAGCTAAGCAGCAAACTGTTCGCGATTTCAGAGCGCTATGGTGATGGTGCAAGGGCTAAGTTAGTGAATAATTTGCTCGCGGCAATCAATCTCGTTGGGGGTGCTGAGGCTTTAGCACTTGGCGAACAACTTGGGCTTGATCCCCAAAGCTTGCTGGCTTTAATCAATGAGAGTTCGGGAGCGAGTTGGATGCTTGGCCATCGTATGCCGCGAGCCTTAGGCATGGAATCGGGGATTACTGCGCAGACCCATGTATTGACTAAAGATGTCAAGCTTGCAAATCTGATGGCTCAGGAGCAGGGCTTAAGCCTGCCCATGGGGGAGGTGGCCGCCAAACAAATGCAAGCAAGCTGCGATCATGGTTGGCGGGATGCTGACGATAGTTCGGTATTTCATTGGTATAGGAAACTGTTCCAAAAAGAAAACTGATCGTCTTCGCGAGCCGACAGCCTCAGCGTTTACATCCCGACGTAATTTGGTCCGCCACCGCCTTCAGGTGTGACCCACACTATATTTTGACTTGGGTCCTTGATGTCGCAGGTCTTGCAGTGAACGCAGTTCTGCGCGTTGATTTGTAGTCTTTTGCCTTGCGCTGCATCAACATACTCATAAACACCTGCGGGACAATAGCGCTGTTCGGGGCCGGCAAATCGCTCAAGATTGAGTGCAACCGGAACGCTTTCGTCTTTTAGGGTCAAATGAATGGGTTGATCTTCCTCGTGATTGGTGTTGGCTATAAATACTGAAGAGAGTCGATCGAAACTAATTTTCCCGTCAGGTTTAGGATATTCAATCGCCTGACAAGCTGAGGCTGGCTTAAGCATCTCGTGATCATGATGGCTTTGATGCAAGGTAAATGGCGCCTTACCTTTAAAGAGCACCTGATCAATACCCACAATCAGCGTTCCCATCCATAAACCCTTGCTCATTGCTGGTTTGAAATTTCGCGCTTTATATAACTCTTGATAAAGCCACGAGGCTTCGAAGGCTTGCGGATAACGATCAAGCTGATCGCTGGCGCGACCCGCCGCAATGGCTTCAAAGGCGGCTTCGGCGGCAAGCATGCCAGTCTTGATGGCAGCGTGACTGCCTTTAATTCTTGAAGCGTTTAAGAATCCAGCATCGCAGCCAAGGAGTGCGCCCCCTGGAAAGACAAAGCGTGGCAGGCTGTTGAGTCCACCCGCGGTAATGGCTCTTGCACCATAACCGATGCGTTTGCCGCCTTCAAAAAATCGACGAATCGAGGAGTGTGTTTTATAACGCTGAAATTCATCGAATGGTGAAAGCCAGGGATTGCTATAGCCTAGTCCTACGACAAATCCGGTTGTGACCAGATTGTCTTTCATGTGATACAAAAAAGACCCCCCATAGGTGTCACTTTCAAGTGGCCATCCCGCGGTATGAATGACCAGGCCTTCTTGATGCTGCTTTGGATCGATTTCCCAGAGCTCTTTGAGTCCAATTCCATAGCTTTGGGGATCTTTACCCTCGTCAAGTCGGAAACGTTCGATGAGTTGGCGCCCTAAATGGCCTCTGGATCCTTCAGCAAAGAAGGTGTATTTCGCAAGTAAGGCCATACCTGGTTGATAGTCGCCACGCTGTGAGCCATCGCGTGCAATACCCATATCACCTGTGATGACGCCTTTTACTGAGCCATCGTCGTTATACAAAATTTCAGCAGCCGGAAATCCCGGGTAAACATCGACCCCTAAGGCTTCGGCTTGCTTGCCCATCCACTTCACAACATTGGACAGGCTAACGATGTAGTTGCCGTGGTTCACGAAACAATCGGGAAGTGCCCAAGGCGGAATAGAGGTGCTGTCGTTTTTTGAAAGAAATAGAAAACGGTCTTCAGCAACCTCGGTGTCCAGGGGCGCGCCAAGCGCTTTCCAGTCTGGAAATAGCTCGTTCATGGCAAGTGGATCCATGACCGCACCCGAGAGCGTGTGGGCGCCAACTTCTGAGCCTTTTTCGATCAAACAGACTTGTAAATCGCTGCCTTTGGCCTGTGCAAGTTGCTTCAAACGAATAGCGGCTGCCAGGCCGGCTGGACCTCCGCCCACAATCAAGACATCAAACTCCATGGACTCGCGTTCGCTGCTCATGTCGATCCCCACAATAGTGAAACTTTGCGATTGTCGGCCAATCTATGCCTTTAGGGCAAACGGCGCCGGTTCATTGTGGTCTGTGAGACCATCATCGCTTTGTTGCTTAAGGGCTTTTTCATGGATTCACAAACAGACCCGAATTGGTTTGGCCTTGATGGAAAGTTGGCGCTGGTGACCGGCGCTTCGAGTGGGCTCGGTGCTCGCTTTGCGACGGTGCTGGCAGAGCAAGGCTGCAAGCTGGTGATTGCTGCTCGGCGTATGGACCGACTTGAGGCCCTTCGCGATAGGCTCGAGGCAAAGGGTGCGAGGGTTTACTGTGTGTGTATGGATGTCAGTTCAGTCGAGTCGATCGAAGCGGGCGTTGCCCAGGCGCAGGCTGTAGCGGGGCCTATTGACATCTTGGTCAACAATTCAGGGGTGAGCACGACGCAGCGGCTGAGTGATGTGACCGAGAAGGACTTCGATTTTGTTTTCAATACAAACACCCGTGGCGCCTTTTTTGTTGCGCAAGCGGTGGCCAAATCGATGATCGAACGCGCCAAGCTTTTGCCAAATCTCGAATCGATGCCGGCTTCAAGAATTATTAATATTGCATCGATGGCAGGGCTCGAAGTGCTTTCGATGATCGGGGTTTATTGCATGAGCAAAGCCGCAGTCGTGCATATGACGCGGGCGATGGCGCTCGAATGGGGTCGATACAATATTAATGTCAATGCGATCTGCCCGGGATATATTCTGACCGAAATTAATCAAGCGCACTTTGAAAGCGATGCAGGGCAAAAGCTGATTGCGCGTTTACCGCGCCGCCGTATTGGAAAGCCCGAAGACCTCGATGCGGTTTTGCTCATGCTTGCAAGCGGTCGTTCTGGTTTTGTTAACGGGGCAGTGATTTCTGCTGATGACGGGCCTACTTAAAAGTTTTAGAAAAGGAGTGTGATCCATGGCCATTTATGAACTCAGGACTTATGATGTTGTCGTTGGAAAGATGTCCGAGGTGGTACAGCTTTATCAGCAAGAGGGCTGGCCAGCGCTTCAAAAGCATCCTGCCAAACTTGTTGGTTATTTCACAGGCGATGTTGGCGCGATCAACCAGATTATCCATTTATGGAAGTTTGATGACGATGCTGATCGCCGCGCGTTTTGGGCGGGTGTTTTTGGCGATGAGCAATTCATGGCTTTTGCGAAAAAACTAAGACCGCTCTTGCAATCACAACAAAATAAGCTGATGCTGGCCTCACCCTGGGGGCCGCATCCCTAAGCTGATTGATGCGGACCGCCAAGCCGCTCACGCTAGTCAAGTCTTACAACGCGTCCCTCAAGTTCAGTAGAAGGCGAGGGGTAGCGTTGCATCACAAGAGGGTCATGACCCGGTATCACCAGATCAGGGCTGGAAGCTAATCGATAAAGCCTTTGGTGGCCTTCAAGCATATCGGCGACGTTATAAACAATAGGAAATGGCCGTGATTGTTCCATGTTGGCGTAGAGATGCGCTGCATCGGATGCGAGCACCAGCCAGCCTTTTCGAGTGTGAATGCGCAGGCTTTGCAAGCCCATGGTGTGTCCACCGATTCGATG
>Ga0208048_1001234_pt1 | contig 13411 bp, 13 predicted proteins | sample Malawi_45m_30L_FD_184163 | JGI IMG/M metagenome (GOLD analysis project Ga0208048, IMG submission 184163) | Freshwater microbial communities from Lake Malawi, Central Region, Malawi to study Microbial Dark Matter (Phase II) - Malawi_45m_30L... | ecosystem: Environmental > Aquatic > Freshwater >...
CAAGCAAGCATTGCGCGGCAGGCGCAGGGATCGGTTTTTCTTTGAACCCTAGCATGTGCCTGCCTATGCTCCAAGCCAGGCAAAGGCAAAAGTCCCCGAAAATGCCTTCGCCTTGTACCGTTTTCGTGTCTTGTGCGAGCATTCGACGGTGGACGTCTTCTTGCAACAAATCATCAACGGCCTGGTCCTTGGCAGCATGTACGCCTTGGTTGCCTTGGGTTACACCATGGTTTATGGGATCGTGAATCTGATCAACTTCGCGCACGGTGAGGTCTTGATGGTTGGCGCGATGGTAGCCTTTACCGTGGTTAGCCTCTTGGGTGACTCGGGCCTGCCGGGATGGTTGATTTTGCTGATTGCAATTCCAAACGCGATGCTGGTTTGTGCGGCACTCAACGTTGCCATTGAAAAGCTCGCTTATCGGCCCTTGAGAAATGCGCCAAGGCTTGCACCATTGATTACCGCCATGGGTGTGAGCCTTCTGTTGCAAACATTGGCCATGGTGATTTGGAAGCCCAACCCCAAGCCCTTCCCCCAATTGTTAACGGTTGATCCGATTGATCTTGGAGGGCCAGTGATCACGATCACGCAGCTGCTCATCCTGCTTGCAACTGCGATCATCCTGGTGTTGCTTGTGGTCCTGGTCAACCAGACGCGCCTAGGGAGAGCGATGCGAGCTACTGCCGAGAATCCCAGGGTTGCCTCCTTGATGGGCGTGAACCCTGATCGGGTGATTTCAGCAACCTTTGTGATTGGCGCTGTGCTAGCGGCGCTGGCGGGCATCATGTGGGCTGCCAATTACGGCACCGTTCAACATGCCATGGGATTTTTGCCCGGTCTCAAAGCCTTTACCGCGGCGGTACTTGGAGGCATTGGTAATTTGCCAGGCGCGGTCGTTGGTGGGCTGTTACTGGGTCTGGTGGAAGCCATTGGTGCGGGCTACCTCGGTGATCTTACTGGCGGTGTTTTGGGCTCACACTACGCAGATATCTTCGCCTTTGCCGCTCTCATCTTAGTCCTTACCCTCAGACCCTCTGGGCTTTTGGGTGAACGTGTCGCCGATCGGGCCTAATTCATGCAAGCGCTTAAACACCGCTGGCCTCTTTTTCTAGTGCTTGCACTGGCGCTTGTGCTGCTTCCGCTTGCTGTCCAGGGCTTAGGCGCTGGCTGGGTGAGAATCCTCGCGCTTGCCATGCTTTATGTGCTCTTGGCCCTGGGATTGAACATCGTGGTTGGCTACGCTGGCCTGCTGGATTTGGGCTTTGTCGCCTTTTATGCGGTGGGCGCCTACATGTATGCATTAATGGCCTCACCGCATCTCACCGAGACCTTTGCAAGCCTCGGGCAAAGCTTCCCCCAAGGTTTACACACACCGATCTGGCTTGTGATCCCCCTAGCGGCGGGGCTTGCCGCAATCGCTGGCGCCCTTTTAGGACTTCCAGTGCTCAAGCTCCGAGGCGACTACTTAGCCATCGTTACCCTTGGTTTTGGCGAAATTATTCGGGTATTTATGAATAATCTGGAGCATCCGGTCAACATCACCAACGGGCCACGTGGCCTTGACCGTATCGACCCCATGAGTCTATGGGGCCTGAGCCTGAGCAAGCCGCTGGTCATTGGGGACTTTAAGATCGCCTCCGTCACGCTTTACTACTGGCTCTTCCTGGCACTTGTCGTTTTCAGCGTTATTGTGTGCTATCGCTTAGAACATTCTCGGATCGGTCGCGCATGGATGGCGATTCGAGAAGATGAGCTAGCTGCCAAGGCCATGGGCATTAATACACGCAATATGAAACTGCTGGCCTTCGCCATGGGTGCGAGTTTTGGCGGCGTCGCCGGGGCCATGTTTGCTGCCTTTCAGGGCTTTGTCTCTCCCGAATCGTTTAGCCTGATGGAATCGATCATGATTGTCGCCATGGTCGTGCTCGGTGGCATTGGCAACCTGCCAGGCGTCATTCTGGGTGCAGTCATGCTAGCCGCCCTGCCTGAAGTCCTACGCTATATCGCCGGTGACATACAAAATCTCACTGGCGGACGAATTGACGCCGCTATCTTGCGACAATTGCTGATTGCCTTGGCCATGATTAGCATTATGCTTTTGCGGCCGCAAGGTTTGTGGCCTAGCGCGCTTGCGAAATCTGCACACGGCAGAGCCCAATGAAGCATGCCAAGCCACGCCCCTGGCATGAACCGCGACACCGACGTCAATTCGAGTGTGCCCAAACATGAGCCTGCTGCAAATCTCCCAAGTCTCAAAACGCTTTGGTGGCCTTCAGGCACTTGAAGCGGTCAGTCTGAGTATCTCAGCAGGTCAAATTCATGGCTTAATCGGGCCCAACGGTGCGGGCAAAACCACACTGTTCAACCTCATTACTGGTCTTTATAGCGCCGACAGCGGTCAATTTACGCTTTTGGGAAAAAGCTATCGACCGCAGTCGATTCACGAAGTCACCCTGTCGGGTATCGCCCGGACATTTCAAAACATTCGATTATTCGGGGAAATGAGTGCGCTCGACAATGTCCGAGTGGGACGACATAGTCGCTCAAGCGCCGGGGTATTGGATGCGATTTGGCGTACAAAATACTTTCATCGGGAAGAGGAAAAATTGCGAGAGCAGGCGCATGCGCTGCTCGAGTACGTTGGTATTGGCCGCTACGCGCTGCATCGCGCGAACAGTCTTTCTTATGGTGATCAAAGGCGCCTGGAGATCGCCCGCGCACTTGCCACCGAGCCTCGTTTGCTGGCCCTGGACGAACCGGCTGCCGGGATGAATGCAAGCGAGAAAAATGTCCTTCGCGACTTGATCCAACGAATACGGGGTGATGGGCGCACGGTCTTACTGATCGAGCATGACGTAAAACTGGTTGCAGGCTTGTGCGATCGGATCACTGTACTGGACAACGGACGGGTCATCGCGGAAGACGTACCCGATCAGGTCCAACGTGACCCCCGGGTGATTGAAGCCTACCTTGGGTCCTCATCATGAACTTGCTTGAGGTTGAAGCACTTCATGTTGCCTACGGCGGCATTCGTGCAATTAAAGGTATTTCCTTCGAAGTCCGCGAAGGTGAGTTGGTAAGCCTTTTAGGTGCTAATGGCGCCGGCAAGACGACAACGCTTAAAGCGCTCACCGCCCTACACCCCAAGCTATCGGGCAGCATTCGATTTCAAAATTATGACATCGCTGGGCTTGGTGCATGGGAATTGGCAAAGCGCGGTTTAGTCATGGTCCCAGAGGGAAGAGGCAGTTTCACCCGGATGACTATCGTGGAAAACCTGCAAATGGGCGCTTATTTGCGCAACGATAAGGATGTCGACATCGACATTGAAAAAGTTTTCGCCCTGTTTCCAAGGCTTAAAGAACGTCGCAAGCAGCTTGCGGGTACCATGAGTGGCGGTGAACAACAAATGCTGGCGATGGGCCGAGCGTTAATGGCAAGGCCTCGGCTTTTGTTGCTTGATGAACCCTCAATGGGTTTGTCGCCGATCATGGTCGATACGATTTTTGAGGTCATTCGCAATATTCATCAAGAAGGTATGACGATCTTGCTTGTCGAACAAAATGCTGCGAGAGCGCTACAGGTTGCAGATCGTGCCTATGTCATTGAATCGGGCGAGATGATCATGCAAGGTGAGGCAAAAGCGATGCTCAATGACCCGCGCGTTCGGGCAGCCTACCTCGGTGAATAAGCTTCAGTTTTCCTATGTCACTCTTTGCGGAACCATTAAAGGCCGATGTCAGTGCCTCTCAATGTTTGCTGTCTCGATTTCGTTAAACCAGTTTCAACAACCTTAAAGGAGCATTGCGATGATGTTTAAATTTCACACAATTGCCGGCGCCGTACTGCTTGGCTTTGTCTCCCAACAAGCCCTCGCCCAGGAGACCGTGGTTCGCCTCGGACACGTTGGACCAACAAGCGGTTCGATCGCACACCTTGGCAAAGACAATGAAAATGGTGCCAGGCTTGCGGTTGAAGAACTCAACGCCAAGGGGATTTCAATCGGCGGCAAAAAAATCAAGTTCGAATTGCTCGCCGAAGATGACGCAGCTGACCCCAAGCAAGGTACAGCCGCTGCACAAAAACTTGTCGACAGCAAAGTCGTTGGTGTGATTGGCCACCTCAACTCTGGCACATCGATTCCTGCATCGAAGATTTATAGCGACGCAGGCATTCCTCAAATCAGCCCATCAGCAACCAATCCTCGCTACACGCGTCAGGGCTATAAGACAACCTTTAGGGTCGTTGCTGACGATGTTCACCTTGGCGGTACCCTTGGCAAATACGCAGTGAATCAGCTCAAGGGCAAAAGCATTGCGGTTGTCGATGACCGTACAGCCTATGGGCAAGGCGTTGCCGATGAATTTGAGAAAGGCGTCAAAGCCGCCGGTGGCAAAGTGGTTGGCCGCGAATTCACCAACGATAAAGCAACCGACTTCACCGCGATTTTGACCAGCTTAAAGGCCAAAAAACCCGATGTTGTATTTTTTGGAGGGATGGACGCTGTTGCCGGACCGATGCTGCGCCAGATGAAGCAACTTGGTATCAACGCCAAGTTTATGGGTGGTGATGGCATTTGTACCGGTGAACTCCCCAAGCTTGCGGCAGGGTCGATGGGCGATAGCCAGGTGGTTTGTGCTGAGGCTGGTGGCGTAGAAGGCGAAGCCAAGAAATCAATGGAAGATTTTGGCAAGAAGTTTAAAGCCAAGTTCAATGCCGATGTACAGCTTTACGCGCCCTATGTTTACGATGCGGTCAATGTCATGGTTGCAGCCATGCAAAAAGCCAACTCAACCGAACCTGCAAAATTTCTACCCGTACTTGCGGCAACCGAGGGCTATAAAGGTGTGACAGGTACGATCGCCTTCGACCAAAAGGGTGATATCAAAAATGGAGCACTCACGCTGTACACGTACAAGGGCGGCAAACGCGATCAACTGGCTGTTGTTCGCTGATGCCACAAGGTGACTCTAACGCTGGCGAGTCACTCAAAGCCTTGTTTGAGGCAAACAAGCTCTGGGCGCAACGTATGGAAACCGAGCGCCCGGGGTTTTTTAAACGGCTTCAATCACAGCAAAATCCACGCTACATGTGGATTGGCTGCTCAGACAGCCGAGTGCCTGCCAATCAGATTACCGGGCTCGAGCCGGGTGAAGTTTTTGTTCACCGCAATGTCGCTAATCTGGTGGTGCACTCTGATCTGAATGCTTTATCAACCGTGCAATTTGCGGTGGAAAGACTCGGCGTTGAACATGTCATCGTCGTGGGCCATTATGGCTGCTCGGGTGTCCTGGCCGCGCTCGAGTCGGCACGCATCGGGCTTGCTGATAATTGGCTAAGACATATCCAGGATGTTCGCGATCGCCACCAGGACTTGCTAGAGCGCGTGCATACCTCATCGCGCCACGACCGGCTGGTCGAGTTAAATGTGATTGAACAGGTTCGCCATGTGGGTCAAAGCACGGTGGTGCTTGATGCCTGGGCAAGAGGCCATCAGCTCAGCCTCCATGGATGGGTGTATGGCATTGGCGATGGATTGTTACAAGATATGGAAATTTCAGCCAGTGATTCCAACATGCTCAGCCAGGCTTACGCTCGGGCGCTGGCGAGGATCGCTCAGCTTTAAGCCCTACGTAAAGCCCTGCAGCAATGATCAATGAGGCCCCAAGCCAGGTAAAGCGATCGGGCAAATCACCAAACATCCAATAACCGACTGCAACCGAGCCCACCATTTGCCAGTAATGAAAAGGGGATACAAAGTTTGCAGGCGCATAAGTCATGGCACGAGCAACGCAATAGTGCCCCAAGGCACCCAGAGCCCCCAAACTGCAAAGTAAGAGCACATCGAGCCAGCTTGCCGGATCGGTCCAGAACCAGGGCACGATCAGGCTGAGAATCACCGAACCGACCAAGGCCGAGTAAACCACCGAGGTCTCAGGTTGATCGATGCCTGCAACCTTCCGAGTAAGCAACTGATAAATCGCATAACAGCTCGCGCTCCCCACAATCAATAGTGAGGCCCATTGAAATACCGATGTTCCAGGTCTTATGACTATCAGGACGCCGACAAAGCCGACAACCACGGCGATGACGCGCGTGAGCGTTACTTTTTCACCAAGTAAAGGCCCGGCAAGCAGGACAACAATAAGTGGGGCGATAAACGATATCGAAGCGGCTTGTGCAATCGAAATAAATTTGAGTGCAGAAAAAAACATAAAGGTTGAAGAGAGCAACATGCAAGATCGCAAAAACTGAATCTTGGGTCGCTTGGTTACCAGGACTTGCGGCCCATAACGGGGAAGCAAGACCGCCAACACAAGCAGCAAGTGGCTGAGCGTGCGCGCCCAAACCACTTGTTCTGAGCTATAGCTTGCACTCATCAACTTGGCTAAACCATTCATGACCGGAAAAAAACTGCTGGCCAGGCACATGAATAAAATGCCAAGCCATGGGCGATAGGCCTGCATAACTAGCGCAAAGCCGCCAGTTGATTGATGGTGTCAGCCAGACGACGACTTGCGAGCGCAAGCCGCGTCACGACGGTCGCTCGGTGTTGTTGAACATAGGCTTGGTCGACTTCCCGACCGCTAGGGTAAAAGCCTTCTTGAAGGACAATCCTGCATGATTCGAGCGCCCATTGCTCAACCTCGCCCGGCTTTTCTCCCGCGTGCTTTTTCAGTTGCTGTTGCACGTCGCGCTCAACGGCCGATATGCCGCCATCGGCCTGTCTAATTAGGATACTGTCCCAAAAGGCATGCAAATTGCTGCCACGGCCAAATGCCTGGAGCTGAAAACGATTACCGCCTCGGTCCTCGCCCCAGGCAGCGTGCAAAGGTTGATGAACATCGGAGAGCAAATGAACAATGAACTTAAAAGCTTTTAATTGCTCTTTAGGATCGTTGGATGTTTTGAAAAGCTTTAACTGCAAAGGAAGTGCCTCAATCACACAGTTGCCGTCGGGACAATCTCGCGCTTGAACATACTTGCATTCGCCTTTGGGGAAGTTCACGTAATGCCATGTTGAGCTTGGAAACTCACGATGCTTGTCTGCCCAGGTTGAAATGCTTTCTAAGCTTGCAGCTTCTTCTTGCGCGAGCAAGCTGCTGAGCATCTTTCGCGCTTGATCCGATAACAAGCTTTGAGCCTGTCGAGCAATCAATTCATGGGCCTCAAAGCCCCAAGCCTTTGCCTCCACCGAGAAAACACCAACAAAAACAATCAGGAAGGCAAACCATAAAGTATGTAAATGCATCGTGACATCTTCTTCAGAAAATGAGCTTAGGTCCAATCGGATCGTTCCACGTATTGCATACTTTACCCTTGCTGCGGTATGCAGCTGGCCCGAGAGCTGCGATGATGGAATTTAAATCCGCTTTCATAACAACGAGGTCATCCATGCAAGTCAATGAGCGATCGGTGGTAGTGACAGGGGCCGCCTCAGGCATTGGTAAAGCGATGGCTTTACGATTTGCCAGAGAAGGTGCCAGAGCGATTGTGCTGGCCGACCAGCAAGCGGAAAAGCTCGATCCGATTGCCGAGGCAATCGGTCAAATGGGCGTTGAGTGCTTAGCCCTTGCATGCGATGTCGCTCAAGAGTCGGATATCCAATCGCTCGTCGCCCAAGCCCATGCTCGATTTGGAGCGATCGATGTTTTTTGCTCGAATGCAGGCATCGTGCGCGAGGGCGACGAACAGAGCAGCGATGAGCTTTGGCACATGAATATGCAAATTCACGTCATGGCTCATATTTACGCCGCACGTGCCGTGGTCCCAATCATGCTCAAACAGGGTGGAGGCTACTTGGTACAAACAGCATCGGCCGCAGGCCTTTTGACCTCGCTGAATTCAGCAACCTATGCCGTGAGTAAGCATGCCGCAATCGCCTTTGCCGAATGGTTAGCGATTCGGTATGGCGACCAGGGTATCAAGGTATCGGTACTATGCCCACAGGGCGTCAAGACCGCCATGACAGCCGGACGCGAAAGTGCAGCGATTGCTGTTGATGGCATGCTTGAGGCTGACGAGGTCGCTGCTTGCGTGGTTGATGCCATGGCGGCCGAGCGCTTCTTAATCCTGCCACACCCAAAGGTTTTGGATTATTTTCAGCGCAAAGCATCGGACTATGACCGCTGGCTCAGCGGGATGCGCCGCTTCGCTTCACCAACAGCAAGCCCAAAGCAATCGCCGTACAAGCCATCGCAAGCCACTGAGTAAGGCCTAAGGGTTCACCATGCATGAGTGCGCCTGAGACCATGGCTACCATCGGTACTGCGATCGCAGACAGCCCTGCCACCTGGGTTGGCAGCAAGCCAACAATGGCGATCCAGCATACGTTACCGATCAGGATCGGCACTAAAGTGATATAAGCAATAACGACCAAGGACTGCGTGCTTGGCACAAACCACTGCCAATCACCAAACCAGGCTGCCCCGATGGAACAAGGCAGCGCAGTGATCAGCAATTGCCAGCCCGTAAGTACCGAGGCAGATACGGCAACCGATCCGCGTTTAAGAACAATCGTACCAAGCGCCCATCCAGCCCCCCCGGTTAAACCGAGAACAAAACCAAGGGGTGCATCGGCGTAGTCTCGAAAGCTTGGCACCATCAACAAGGCCACGCCACTTGCGCCAAATGCTAGTGCAATAAGCATTCTGCCTCGCAAAGGCTCGCGATAAAAAAGCCAGCCAAACAAGGCTGCCCACAAAGGCATGGTAAAGCCAAGAACCGAAGCCTGCCCTGAAGGTAATAGGACAGCCGAGTAGGTACTCGTGATATTCCATATCACCATATATAAAAAGCATGACAACACCACAACAGGCCAGTGTCGTCTCTCTATGCGGATTGACTGACCTCGAAGCCTGACGTAGGCCAGTAGCAAAAACCCCGCGGTCAGGCAAGAAAAGCTACGGAAAGTCCAAACCGAAACCTCTTTGACCGCTAGCGAAAACAAGGGCCAGTTGGTACCCCACACCAGGGTGAGTACCAACAGCAAAATAAGTGCACGCGGTGGGATTTGGTTAGTTCGTTGGCTTGCGGCGTTATTTTCGGAGTGCATCGGCCCTTGCCCGTACGGACTCTTCACTGGCTGCAGCGAGCGCGATCTGATCATGCGCCATATAGCCTGCTGCATGATGCGTTATGTTGGCAACCGCTTGAACGCTTTCCTTGCTCATTCGAACAACACTTGCCGGCTTTGTTAACACTTGTTGTGCGATCTCACGAGCCAACGTCAAGGCCTCTGCCTGCTCACTAAGCCAATCAACCAGGCCAATTTCGTAGGCCTCTTGGGCGTTGATGCGTTCGCAAAGAATCGTCAATCGTTTGGTCTTTGCTGGCCCCAATAATGCATTAAGCCGGGGTATGGTCCCCCAAGTGAGCGGAATGCCCAGCGCGATTTCAGGCAGCGACACAAAGGCGTTTCGCGCCAAAACCCGCCAGTCACAGGCCAATGAAAGCGCGAGCCCACCACCGACCGCGTAGCCCTCGATGGCAGCAATCACGATTTGCGGCATCGACTCCCAGGCCTGGCACATACGAAATCCGAGTGATGCAATTTCACGTCGCTCAATCAGTGGCTTTTCAGTCTGCGCCCAGGCTTGCGCATCGTGCAAGTCAGCACCCGCCGAGAAATAAGAACCTTCGCCGTGAAGAATCACCACATGCAGATCAAGCCTGTCGCTCAATTCCCTTGCGCAGCGAATCATTTCGCGCATCAGGGCCTGCGATAAGGCGTTGCGTCGTTGTGGGCGCTTCAACGTTACTTCTGCAAGGGTGCCATCGATCCTGACATCGATAAACTGAAAGGGAGTACTCATCGACCTTTCCACTGTGGTGTTCTTTTTTCTAGAAAAGCATCCATGCCTTCCTTAAAGTCCTCGCTACCATAGATTTGCATCACCAGGTCGTGATCATCGGCTTGATCACCATCGACGTGGATGCGCCGCAAAGCCTCTTTGCAAGCCATCATCGTGAGGGGTGCATGTCCTGCCAACTGTTCGGCCAGCGCTCGAGCTCTTGGCATCAAATCAGCCACATTGGAGACGACCTCGCTTAATAAGCCTATCGACAGGGCCTCTTGAGCCTCCATCAAACGCGCGGTAAAGATCAAATGTTTCACCCTTGCTGGTCCCATCAAGGCAACAAGCCTGCGAAAGTTACTCAGTGCGAGCGTATTGCCGAGGGATCGCGCAATGGGAAAACCAAAGCGCATATCGGCCGTTGCAATCCTTAAATCGCAACATGCAGCAATCGCTGCCCCGCCGCCGGTGCATGCCCCTGCGATTGCGGCAATTAGCGGTACCGGACACTTCTCGACGGGATCAAGAACAGCCTCCATGCGCTTTTCGTAGTCAATGCCATCATGACCCGACTTAAAGGCTTTGAATTGCGAAATATCAGTCCCTGCGGCAAAGGCCTTTTCGCCTGCGCCCGTGAGGATAATCGCTCGAAGGCTTTGATCGTTTGCGGCCTGCTTGCAAAGCACCGAAAGCCGCTCGTACATATCAAAAGTGAGCGCATTTCGAGTTTGTGGACGATTAAAGGTTGCGGTCACGATCGATTCATCACGTGAGATGAGAAGATCGCCTTCAGCGTAAAGTGTCACCATGAGCTTTCTCTGCAGTTTTTGTGCACAGGATGATGCCAGGATTAGTCATGGACCATAAGCCCCCCGAAATCGCAGGCCAGGCCACCCAAGAACCAATCGATACTGTTTCGGAAGATGTTGCTGCTCCTAAGGCGAAGCAAAGTCTTCCGAATAAGCAAAGCCTTCCGAATAAGCAAAGTCTTTCACGTGAACAAAGTTTCTCGCATCAAAATGGCGAGCAACTTAAGGAAAAAGTCCAACCACTAAAGCCTGGTGTTTCGCTCATTCCAGGTCAACTGACTGCGAGCCACTGGGGCACCTATCGCGTCGATGACTCGGGTGCGTTCAAAGCCTTCGAGCGAGACCCCAAGCCCTGCTCAATCGGTCTGCATATGAGGGAGGCTTATCGACATCCACTCAGAATTGCCAGGCCCGCTGCCCGTCATGCCTGGTTAATCGCTGCTCGTGAGGGCCGTTTTCAAAGTCCTTTGGCTTCTGGGACAGCCGCTCGGGGTGAAGACCGTTTTGTGGAACTCGACTGGCCAGAGGCCTGCAGTCTGGCTGCCTCAGCACTCCAACACACTAAAAAGCATTACGGTAATGAGGCTATTTTCGGAGGCTCTTACGGTTGGTCTAGCGCCGGGCGCTTTCACCATGCACAAAGCCAGGTCCACCGCTTCTTAAACGCCTTTGGGGGCTATGTTCGCTCGGTTGACACCTACAGCCTTGGCGCTGGTCGCGTCATCCTGCCCCACGTCTTTTTGCCGATCGACCGACTGATTGTTGAGCACCATGACTGGAAGACCTTGCAAAGGCACACCAAGCTCTTTGTGTCTTTTGGAGGTGCGGCTGCCAAGAATGCGCAAATTGGTCAGGGCGGTGCATCGCTTCATCAGTTGCCCGATGGGCTACAAGACATGGCACAAGCCGGTTGTCGCTTTGTCAACATTAGTCCGGTTCGCGATGATATTGCTATCGACGCTTGGGACGGCCTGACTGGACGCACTCAAAGCAAACACGAATGGCTACCGATTCGACCCAATACCGATACCGCCATGATGCTCGCACTGAGTACCGAGATCATCCTCGCAGGCAAGGCTGATTTATATTTTTTAGACCGCTATACCGTTGGCTTTTCAGCGTGGAAGGATTATTTGCTTGGCAAGGTTGATGGTCAGCGAAAAGATGCAAGCTGGGCAAGCCTTATCTGCGATATTCCGAGTACCGAGATTCGCGGCCTTGCTCAAGCGCTGACCAGCCAACGCAGCCTCATCAATGTGGCCTGGTCATTGCAGCGCGCATCGCACGGTGAGCAAAGTTTTTGGGCAGCGATCGGGCTTGCGAGTGTGATCGGTCAGATCGGACTACCGGGCGGCGGGGTTGCGCTGGCTTACGGCCCAAGTAATGTGATGGGATCAACAGGTCCCATGCTTGGGGGTCCAACGCTGCCCCAAGGGATTAATCAAGTGAAGGATTTTATACCGGTTGCACGCATTGCCGACGCACTGATGCAGCCAAAAGAATCCTATCGTTATAACGGTGAAACCAGGCGCTATCCTGATTTGAAGCTACTTTATTGGGCAGGCGGCAATCCATTTCATCACCACCAGGACTTAAACCGATTAGCCCGAGCCTGGCAAAGACCAAACACCATTATTGTCCACGAGCAGTTTTGGAACGCCAATGCCAAAATGGCCGATTTGGTTATGCCTGCAACTACCACGCTTGAGCGCGACGATATCGGCTACGCTCATCGCGACCCGCATTTGATTTGGATGAGCGCCATCGAGGCTGCCTACCGGGATGCAAGAGATGACTATGAAATATTTAGCGATATTGCTGCGCTGCTCGGTGTTCATGAGGATTTCACCGAGCATCGCAGCAGCAGGCAGTGGCTCGAGGCTCTTTATGATCGCCAAGCGAAAAGTCTTGCCCAACGCGGCTTAAACCTGCCAAGCTTTGAGCAATTTTGCAGCGGTGGCGGTCTTCGCATCGAGCTCGATGAGCAAGCTCAGGTGCTGCTTGCTGCTTTTCGAGACGACCCTGCTAACAATCCGCTAGCGACGCCTAGTGGTCGTATTGAGATCAGCAGTCAAACCATTGAAGGTTTTTCACTGCCAGATTGTGGACCCTACCCACGTTGGATCGAACCCTTCGAGTATTTGTCTTCAAATACAACGATCACTACGAGCCATGCCGCTTCCCAAGATCTTCACAGTCATGCCAGCGGGGCTATTCAATCGGCAGCCGACCAAGTCGATTTAGCCTGGCTTAAATCATCATCGATGTGGCAAGAAGCCATGCGACACCCTGCATTACATCTCATATCCGATCAACCGGCCACTAAGCTTCACAGCCAACTCGACCACGCTGGACTAAGCCGAGCAGCAAAGCGTAACGATCGAGAACCTATCATGATGCATCCTGATGATGCTGCCAGTCGGCAGCTCAAAGAAGGTGATATACTTTGCATCATGAATCAACGAGGCGCATGTCTTGCCAGCCTCATGATCGACGACGGCATTCGACCGGGCGTTATTCGCCTTTCAACAGGTGCGTGGTGGGATCCCGCCGAAGCCTATCCGGGTCTTTGTTTACACGGCAATCCTAATGCCTTAACAGCCGATCGCGGTGCATCAAGCCTTTCTCAAGGTTGTAGCGCGCAAAGCTGCCTTGTCTGGCTCAGCGCTTGGACCAAGGAAGTCCCGCCGATGAAGGCCTTCGAAACGCCTCGTTTCATTCAAACCATTTAGGCCATTCAAGCACGCAATTTCTATGAGCAAAGACTTACACCAACAAGGCAACTATCTGCCCACGCTTCCGAAC
>Ga0208048_1001235_pt1 | contig 13409 bp, 13 predicted proteins | sample Malawi_45m_30L_FD_184163 | JGI IMG/M metagenome (GOLD analysis project Ga0208048, IMG submission 184163) | Freshwater microbial communities from Lake Malawi, Central Region, Malawi to study Microbial Dark Matter (Phase II) - Malawi_45m_30L... | ecosystem: Environmental > Aquatic > Freshwater >...
GACCGCGCCCTACGCCGGGCCCGTCGGTCTGCCCGGTGTTCACCAACAATGGAACGCTGCGGTGGCGCTTGCCGCGCTCGACGCCGCGAATCTTTTTCCGGATGAATCCGCGCGCGCGCGCGGACTCGCCGCAGTGCGGTGGCCGGCGCGCTTCCAACGCATCGGGGACAATCTGGTTATCGATGGCGCGCACAATATTCCCGCGGCTGAAGCCTTGGTCGCGACTTGGCGCGAGACTTTCGGTCAGCGCAAAGCGAGATTGGTCTTCGGCGCCCTGCGCGACAAAAACCCGGCGGACCTTTTGTCGGTCATGCGCGACATTGCGGACGAAATCGTTTTGGTTCCCGTGAACAGCGATCGCGCGGCGCCGACCGAGGATTTGCGTGCTGCCGCGGAGAGTTGCGGCTTTACCGACATTCGCGAAGGGCGTCTGGCCGATGTTGTTCGCACCGACGCCCCGCAGCCGACCTTGGTCGCCGGCTCGCTCTTTCTCGCCGGGGAAGCGCTCGCGCTGCTGGAAAGCGCGCCGCGACCGGCGCGCTCATCGCAATAACTCAGCGCAGCGCGGCAATCTCGGCGGCACGATCTTTGGCCCGGAAGACCGATGTTCCCGCCACCATCACATCGGCGCCCGCCTCGCGGCAGCGCCGTCCGGTTTCGACATTGATCCCGCCATCCACTGTGATGCGGAAGTCGAGTCCGCCCTTGTCGCGCATCTCTGCCGCCGCGCGGATTTTCGGCAGCATGTCTTCCATGAAAGGCTGGCCGCCGAAACCGGGTTCCACGGTCATAATGAGCAGGATGTCGAATTGTCCGAGGTAGGGATCGATCGACCCGATCGGCGTGTGCGGATTGATGGCCAGTCCCGCTTTTTTTCCGGCCGCGCGGATGCGCTTGAGTGTTTCGGGCACATCGGCATCCGCTTCGAGATGGATATCCACCGCGTGCGCCGTCGGCAGGTAACGGTCAAGGTAGCGATCCGGATTGGTGATCATCAGGTGGACGTCGAGCGGCAGATCGGTATTTCGCGCCGCCGCCTCGACAAAAGCCGAACCGAACGAGATGTTGTCCACGAAATGTCCGTCCATCACATCGCAGTGGATCCAATCCGCGCCCGCGCGGGTCACATCGGCGACTTCCTCGCCGAGGCGCGCGAAGTCGCAGGCCAGGATGGACGGGGCGACGATCGTTTTCACGAGGGGAGGTTACGTTGAGCGCGGAGGAAATCCAAGGCTTCGACTGGCAGCCGGACGTGTTCTACATGCAGAACGCCCTGCGCTGCGCGCAAAAAGCGGCCGCGGCCGATGAGGTTCCCATCGGCGCGGTCATCGTGCGCAACGGTCAGGTCATTGCCCGCGCGTGGAATCAGGTGGAAATGCTCAAGGATGCCACCGCCCACGCCGAGATGCTGGCCATCACCCAGGCCGAATCCGCGGTCGGCGATTGGCGACTCAACGAATGCGATCTCTACGTGACCAAGGAACCGTGCCCGATGTGCGCCGGTGCCATCGTGCTTTCGCGCCTCAGGCGGGTGATCTTCGGTTGCCCCGATCCCAAAGCGGGCGCGGCCGGGGGATGGATCAACTTGTTGCAAAGCGAGCCGCTCAATCACCGATGTGACGTGACCGGCGGCGTTCTTGGTGACGAATCGGCCGCCTTGCTCCGTCAGTTTTTCGGCAAGAAGCGCGCGCCGATTTCCGAAAGCTGAGCAATGCTCGGCGGCTGCGCGCCGCGGGCCAAGGCATCGAGCTGGCGGCGGTTGATGTCGTCGATCTGCGGACGAAGATAAGACCCAAGATCGCGGGCCACGCCGGTTGGTGCCGGAGCCCGGTTTTTGCGCCAAGCCTCGATCCATGCCCATTGCACGCGGCGGGAGGCTTCCATCTCCGCGGCGAAGAAACGCCGCACCGTTTCCGGGGCGAGTCCTCGTTGCTGGCCGGACGCCATCATCGTTTGCAGAACCGTTGTCTCGCGCTGCGGATCGTAGACCGGCAGATCGGCCGAATGCTTGGCCCAGGCGATGTCGCGTGACACGGCCAAACGTTGCTCGGCCAGTCTGGCCAACTCGCCTTGGGGGGTGGTGCAGCCGGCGAGAAGCAGGGCGGCAAGGATGGGTAGGGGTTTCGTTCGCATGGTCAGAAATCGTTCTTCACAACGACGCGATAACGCGCTTTGCCCGAATCAAGATGCGCAAGTGCATCGTTGATTTTGGACATGGGAAATTCCTCGACGACGGGCGCGATGTTGTGGCGCGCGCAGAAATCGAGCATGTCGGCCGTGGTGGTCGGGCTTCCCAGAGGCGAGGCCGAGATCGAGCGTTGTCCGAGGAGCAGGGGGAAGACGCCGACATTCAGCGGCTCCAGCACCGCTCCGACGTAGTGCAGTCGTCCCCGCGGGGCCAATGTTTCGATATAGGCGTTCCAATCAAGCGGAACGTTTACCGTCACCAGAATGAAATCGAGCGAGCGGGCGAGGGGCTTGAGTTGTCCGGGATCGCGCGAGTCGACCACGTGGTGCGCGCCGAGTTTGCGCAGTTCGTCCGCTTTTGATGGCGAGGACGAGAATGCAGTCACGTCGCAGCCCCATTTGTTGAGAAACTGGACGGCAAGGTGACCGAGGCCGCCCACGCCGACCACGCCTACGCGATCGGTCGGCTGCACCCCGCATTGCACGATCGGATTGAAAACGGTGATTCCGCCGCAGAACAGCGGCCCGACTTTCGCCGGATCCAGCGCGTCCGGGATAGGAACGGTCCACGCCCAGTGCGCACGGACACGTTCGGCGAACCCCCCGTGGCGACCCACCATAACGCCCTCGTTGCTCGCGCAAAGATTCTGGTCTCCGCTCATGCAATCCGGACAACTCATGCAACTTGCTGAAGACCATCCGATGCCCACGCGGTCGCCGACTTTGAGGTTTTTCGCTTTGGGCCCCGCCGCGACGACGCGCCCCGAGATTTCGTGCCCGGGCACGAACGGAAACTGCGTCATGCCCCAGTGGTTGTGGAGCATGGAAAGGTCCGAATGACAAATGCCGCAGTAATCGACCGCGACATCGACCTCCTCGTCACCAAGTGGCTTCGGGGTGAACTCGAACGGTTCGAGGGGAGCACCGGCCGATCTGGCCGCGTAGGCTTTGATCGTAGACATTCGTTGATTTCTACCAGAGCTGCCCGGCGGCGGGCGAGTCTCATCAAAGAATCAACATGCAGTCGCCGTAACTGAAGAAACGGTAGTGTTCGCGAATGGCCTGCGCGTAGGCTTCGCGCATCAGGTCGTGTCCGGCCAAGGCGCAGACCAAGATGAACAGGGTCGACTTCGGCAGGTGGAAATTGGTCAGCAACGCGTCAATTCTTTGGAATGCGAATCCGGGGCGCACGAAAATATCGGTCGAGCCCGCACCCGGCCGCACCGGTCCGGGCGGGAGAGATTCCATCACGCGCAAGGTTGTCGTTCCCACCAAGACGAGACGCTTCGCTTGGTTGATCGCCTCGGCTGCCTCCACGCCGACCTCGAATTCCTCCGCGTGCATCTTGTGTTCCTCGAGATTGTCGGTCCGCACGGGCAGGAACGTGCCCGGACCGACATGCAAAGTGACAAACGCGTGGGGCAGCGCGGCGAGAATTTCCGGCGTGAAGTGCAAACCTGCGGTTGGCGCCGCCACCGACCCCGCGACTTTGGCGTAGACCGTCTGATAGCGGACGCGGTCCTCCTCGTCGTCTTCGCGTCCCAGATACGGGGGGATCGGCATGTGTCCGCGCGCCTCGAAATCGGGTTCGGACTCGAAACGCACGATGCGCGTGCCGTCGGCGGCGTCCACTTCCTCGATGTGCGCGGTGGTGCCGGCGATCGGAATGACCGCGCCGGGCAAGGTCCGTTTGCCCGGACGGGCGAAGGCGCGCCAGCGTCCCTCGGGCATCTTTTCAAAAACGAGAATTTCGATTTTTCCGTCGTCGGTGAGCAGGCGCGCGGGAATGACGCGCGAATTGTTGAGCACGAGCAGATCGCCCGGATGGATGAACTCCGGCAATTCCCGGAATGCGCGGTGCGAGATGGTGCCGGCCGCGCGGTCCACCACCATCATGCGCGATGCGGCGCGGTCGGGCAGCGGCCGCGAGGCGATCAGTTCACGCGGCAGCTCGAAATCGTAATCGCAAAGACTGGCGCTCACGCCGCGGGCTTTTTCTTCACGATGGACAAGCCGGCATGCTTGGCCGCGACGATGAGGAGATCGGCCGCGCGCCGTTTCAAGCGCCGCGCGCGGTAAGCGAGAACGCCGAGAAAGGCGCCGTAAGCAGCGAGTTCCCACCACGGCACGCCCGCCGCAAAGACCTGCTGGTAGAGGAGGGCGCAGACCACCATGAAATTGACCAGCAGCGTCACGCCGCTCGCGCGCAAGCGCAGCGAGGCGCGGGTGAGACACTTCGGTCCGCCGTGGTATTCGGTCACCGTGCGCAGACGGACCATCCACCAGAAGCTGCCGTAGATTTGCACGTCCCACGATTTCCAGCCGGTGTCGATCGAGTAACTCCAGCCTTCTTCCTCGAGCATGCGCGTCGCTTCGGTCAGCAGGCGTTCGCGTCCGTGTCCCTGCTCATTCCAAAACTCGAAATGCGTCGCGCTGCCTGCCGCGTGCCGGTCGCCGAGCTCGGATTCGCGCGCGCGGATGACGTTCTCCGGTGTGCGTTTGTATTTCAGCCACGTGAAATAACGCGTCCATCCGCGCACCAGCGGCTGGGTGAAAGCAAGAAATGTGACAAGCAGGCGCGCGCGCACCGAATCGAACTGCGGCTCGAGCCGGGCCTGCAGCATGTAGGACAACGCGACAAGGAATGTTCCGCCGAACATGAGATAGGGGATGATCCGCAGGTCGGGGAAGCCGATGGAAAGAATGGCGACGAACGCGGTAAGCAAGACCCACTCGAGGCTGGCCAGATAATTGGCGATTTCCGATCGCGGGGTCGGATAAATGCTCTGGAAAAGTCCTTCGCCGAGCACGCCGTGGTAAATCAACGGACTGTTGATCAGCCAGGTGAAGCGCGGCGCACCGTAGATTTGCCCCTTCCATTTCGCCGTGCCGGTCGGACCGAAAAACACGAGATGTTTGAAGCGCAACATCGATTCGGCCTCGCCGTATCCCTCCTGCTGCTTGCGGAAGGCCTGCAAGGTGAAGCGACGGTAATGCCAGACCACAGCAGCCGGACTGAAAGCGATCACTTGTCCGCCCTGCTGCAAGCGCCAGCAAAAGTCCACATCGTCGCCCGCCTTGCGGTAATCCGGATCGAACCCGCCGACCATGTCGAAGGCCCAGCGGTGGAAGGCCATGTTGCAACCGGGAATGTGCTCCGCCACCACGTCGGTGAGCAGCACGTGGCTCGGTCCGCCGGGCGCGGCGGCGACGCACGCTTGGATCCAATCCTGCGCGGGCGGCGAGACATTCGGTCCGCCCACACCGGCGTAATCGCCGGAAATCAACGTGCCGACCAAATAATAGAGCCAGTCCGGATCGGCCATGCAGTCGCTGTCGGTGTAGGCGATGACCTCGCCGGTGGACGCCGCCGCGCCGGCGTTGCGCGCGTAGCTCAGACCCATGTTTTGCTGCCGGATGTTTTTGAAATCCGGCAGCTTGGCTCCCTGCGTGCGGCGTTTCTCGCGGCTTTGTTCCCAGGCGGCCACGACCTCCTGTGAGTTGTCGGTCGAACCGTCGTCGACAAAGACAATTTCGTAATCGGGATAATCGACGCGATCGAGCGCGTGCAGGCAGTGCGAGAGCGTTTTGCCGCCGTTGTAGGAACACACGACGACGGAAACGCGCGGATACTTTTCCAGCGGAACGCGCTCGGCCACCGGTTTCTCGCCGCCGAAAAGTTTTTTTACCGCGTGCAAGGCCTTTTTCGGTTGGCGCTCGCGCGTGACCAGACCGAAGGCCCAATCGAGAATTTCCTGTCCGCCGCGGAACCACTCGTCGGTCCACGCGTAAATGATCGTCCCGGCCAATCCGCCGCGCACCACGTCCTCGATGTGCCACGAGAGCATGTCCTCCTGCTCCTCCTCCGGATGGCGGATAGTGTCCATGCCGAATTCCCCGAGGATGAGCGGATGATCCTCGGCGAGATTCTGCAAACGCGCGAGGTAGCGTTGAAAATCGGTGCGGCGATGCAGGTAGACGTTGAAGGTGAGAAAATCGACGTTCTGCGGCAGCAGGTATTCGGTCGGCGGAAAACTGGCGTAGGAATAGAGCACGTCGGAATTGGCCCGCTTCGCCATGTAGATGAGCGATTCGAGAAACTCGGTGACGCGGCCGGGTCCGAGCCAGCGCACCATGTGGCTGGGAATTTCGTTGCCGACGAGGAAGCCGAAGACGGCCGGATGGCCTTTGTGCGCGGTGACCGCGGCGACCACCGTCTGCTCGACCTCGCGGCGGATCTTGCGCTGGTTGAGAAATTCCACGTGCTCGGCCCAAGGAATGGAAATGAGGCAGCGGATTCCGTGTTCGGCGCAGGCGTCGAGAAACCAGCGCGGCGGAACGTAGTAGATGCGGACGAGGTTGAATCCCGCCTCGCGCATCATGGCCAGATCGGCGCGCGCTTTCTCCGGCGTGCCGAAATGGTGGCCGTCCTTGTCGGGCGCAAATGGCCCGTAGGTGACGCCTTTGACGAAAAACTTTTTTTCGCCTTCGAAGAAAAATTTGGCCTGAACGCGGACCGGTGCGCTGAGTTGCACGCAATTCAGCTAGTTAAAGCGGGGCCGGATGTCGAGAGGATCGCGGGATTGACCCCGCGTTCGGGGAGGGGCAGGGTGAGGATCGACGTGAACATCGCCATCGCGCTCGCCCAGTTCATCATGCTGGCCCTCGGGGTCATGGCCTCGATCATTCTCTCCTCGTCGGGCGACATTCCCGCCGCCGGCTCGTGGTCCGCCGCGGTCGAGCGCTTCGCCGCCTCGCGCGGTCTGTGGTTGCTTATTATTCCCGCGGCGTGGCTCCTGGCCGCCGAATGGTGCGCGCGGGTGCGTCCCAAGATGTTGCCAACCATCCAATCCGCCGGCATTGCCATCGTCGTGGCCATCTTGGCCGCAATCGTTCTCGTGTTGTCGGCGACTTGATTTGTGCCGGGTGGATCGTGCCGTGTCTCCGAGCGGTAGACTCCACAAGCCGGAAGGCCGGCACGATTTCCTTTTTGCTCATCGCGATGGGGACATCGCGAACCACCTCAGACAGCGGCCAATGAGGTTGGCCTCAACCGCGCAACGCGGGAGTAAGCAGAACGACCGGCGTTCCTGGCGATTCCGGTTTGGCACCGGCCGGTTCGATGGAAACGGCAAAGCCGCGCATGGAGCCAACGCGCGGGTCAGGACTGATAAAAATACGCGCGCATCCGTTGGCAGCCGGCAATTCGCCGCAATCGAAAATCTCGCTTTCGTTTTCGCCGACGGCCCAGACGCGATAACGGTGCGTGGCAGGCAAAGCGGGCAAACCTTCGGCTTGCATCCACCAACCGCGTTGGCCGCTGTCCCACACGACCGAGGCTTTTGCTTTCGCGTAGTCGCCATATCCGTCGAGGGCGACGAAGGGCGCGCCCGCGTCCGGACGCGCATCGCGCACCACGACCGACTCTTTGCGCGCCGTTGTTCCCGCCGCACCGGCGAGCGCAAGCAGCGCGATACCAGCTGCCGCGGCCCACGCACCCCAGCCGAACGAAAAACCACTCTCCTCGTCGTGCGCTGTTTCGTTTGCCTTGATTTGGTCCGAACCGAAGACCGCATCCATGACACGCGCTCGCAGCGCGGAAGGCGCGGGAACTTCCGAGGCGAGGAGCGAAAGCCGCGCCGCGACATCCGTCAGCTCGTCGCGCAGGCGCGAAGCCATGGCATCCTCCGCGCAGGCTTTTTGCCACGCGGACACATCCTCCCCGTCAAGCGCGCCGAGCGCGTCCAGGGCGGCAAGTTCTTCGATGGGTTCGCGGTTCATTATAGCTGGTCGTCGAGCAATTCTTTCAAGCGGAGCAGTCCGCGCCGGGCGCGGGCTTTGACCGTTCCGAGCGGCTCGCCGAGCTTTTCCGCGATCTCCGTTTGGGTGAGACCGCCGAAGTAAGCCAACTCGATCACTTTCTTTTGTTGTGGGGAGAGTTGGCTCACGGCTGAACGCAGGATTTGGCCTTTTTCACTGGCATCCACCCCAGATAACGCCTCCCTGACCCCCACGGATTCATCCATCACCGTTTCCGCCTCGAATTCGTCGCGCAGCCGGGTCCGGCGCTGGATGGCGCGGATGCGGTCGATCGACCGGTTGCGGGTCAGGGTGAGGGCCCAGGTGAGCGGCTTGCCCTTGGCCGGATCGTAAAGCTTCGCCTTGTCCCAGATCTGGATGAAAACGTCCTGCACCACATCCTGCGCATCGGCGTCCTCCTTCACGAACTTCAACGCGGACGCGTAAAGGATGTTCACGTAGCGGTCGTAGAGCGCCTCGAATGCCGCGCGCTCGCCCAGCGCGATACGGCGGAGAAGATCGAATTCCTCCGCGCGGCTGTCGTCCTGTGATGATAAGCTGCTCATGACTTGCTCAACGCCTCCGCCGCGACTTCCGCGGTCCGCGCGATGTCCTCCGGCGTGTGCGCCGTGCTGATGAATCCCGTCTCGAATTGCGACGGCGCGAAATAAACACCGTGATCGAGGCAGTGGTGGAAAAACTTGGCGAAAGCTTTCGTGTCCGACTTCTTCGCCTCGGCCAAATTGCGCACCGGTCCCTCGGCGAAAAACAGACAGAACATGCTGCCGAGCCGGTAGAACGCATAATTTTTTCCGCTCGCGGCCAGCGCATCGCGCACGCCCGCTTCCATCTGCGCGCCGAGACTTTCCAATACTGTCCACGCATCGGTGCGTTTCAGTTCGCGCAATTGCGCCAAGCCCGCAGCCATGGCCAGCGGATTGCCCGACAAGGTGCCGGCCTGATAGACAGGGCCGTCCGGCGAGAGATGATCCATGATCTCCGCGCGTCCGCCAAAGGCGCCGACGGGCAAGCCGCCGCCGATAACCTTGCCCATCGCGGTGAGATCGGGTGTCACGCCGGTCAGTTCCTGCACGCCGCCTTTGGCCACGCGGAAGCCGGTCATCACTTCATCGAAAATGAGCAGTGATCCGTGCGCCGTGCAAATCTCGCGCAATTTTTGCAGATAACCGGGCAGGGGAGCAATCAGCCCCGCGTTGGCCGGAACGGGTTCGACGATGACCGCCGAGATTTCCGAACCGATCGCGGCGAAAGTTTTTTCCAAGGCTTCGACATCGTTGAACGGCAACGTGACGGTCAGCTCAGCCAGCGCACCCGGAACACCCGCGCTATCCGGTTGCCCGTGGGTCAGCGCGCCGCTCCCCGCGCGCACGAGCAAGGAATCGACATGGCCGTGGTAACAACCTTCGAACTTCACGACCTTGTCGCGTCCGGTGAATCCGCGGGCCAAGCGCAGGCAGGACATGGTGGCTTCGGTTCCGCTGTTGACCATGCGCACTTTTTCCACCGACGGCACCCAATGGCAGATCAGTTCGGCCATTTCCACTTCAAGCGGATTGGGGATGCCGTAGCTCAGTCCGTGCTGCGCGGCCTCGCGCACCGCATCGACCACGACCTTCGGCGCATGACCCAGGATGGCCGGGCCCCAAGTGCCCACGTAGTCGATGTATTCATTGCCATCGACATCGCGGATGCGCGCACCCGCCGCGTGATCGACAAAAAACGGTTCGCCGCCCACGCCGCGGAAGGCGCGCACCGGGGAATTCACCCCGCCGGGAATGCGGCGCAGCGCGGAAGCGAACAGACCGTGCGACTTATTCCTCGGCATGACAGGCGCGGATCACAGCCCGCGCAGAAATTCGACCATATCCGACGCGCCCGGACTTTTCGCGGTGCGAACGTAAAAGCCCGATGTGCCCACGCCGATTTGCAGACTGACGTCGATCGGCGCGCCGAGAACGCGACCGATGCAGAAGCCCGCGTTGAAATGGTCGCCCGCTCCCGTGGTGATCTTCGGCTGCTCGATGTAAGGCCCCTGCACGGCGGCGCTGCCGGTTTCGTCGGCCGCCGCGGCGAAAGCGACCGGATGGATCACCACCGTGTTGACCCCGAGTTTTTCGCGGATCTTCACCGCATGCGCGGCGACCGCCTCGTGCGTTTCTTGGCAAACGGGGAAACCGAGCACCTCGCCGATCTGGCGGCCCTCCTGCAAGTTCAGTCCGAGGATCACATCGGCGTGTTCCTGGAAGCGCGCGATCAGGCCGAGGGCCGTGGCGATGTCCTCGCGCGTGCGCTTGGCCGGATCGGCCAGATCGAAAAACATCCACGTCCGCTTTTTCAGCTTCGGCATCACTTCCTCGAGCAGTTGCCCGAAGATATGAGTCATGCCGGTGAGCATGGTCCAATTGACCAGCGCGACGAGGGCCGAGTTCTCGAACTTGGACACCATCTTTTCGACCGGCACGTGCGCGCTCAGGCTGTTCCAGTTCACCTCGCGCAGGCTGCCGTGTTTGCCGAACATCAGCTTGCCGTCGTCGAATTCAAAGGCATCGGTGTAACCCGGTTCGGCCAGCGAGATGACCTCAGCGCGTTCCGCGAAATCGGCGAAGACGGGATGGATGTTGGGTGAACCGAGATTGCCGACGTAAGTCACCGGCGAACCGTAAGCCCCGAGCGCGCTGGCCATGATCGGCCCGTTGCCGCCGAGCTTCACCATTTGCGTGACCATTTCGAAATTCGCGCTCAGCCCGGCCGCCGCCGAGATGCGTCCGCCGAATTCCGCCATGCTGGCCAGCCGCGTGTAGCTGTCCGCACTCTGCCGCGTGGCCACGACGTGCAGGATGGTGTCGACGAATCCGTCGAGGCCGACGAGGCTCGGCGAGGCGGGGATTTGCGACGCCTTGGCGGCGAGGAAATCGGCGGCGCGGGCGGCCAACATTTCTGTGCTCATGGGACCGGCCAGAGTAAAAGACCCGCTCTGGGAACGCACGTGAAATTGGCGGCGGCGGAATTTACTTTCGCCGAGCCGCACCTTACGCTTTATTGCCCGGTTCTCGAGGAGTCTTAGCTCAATTGGTTAGAGCGCCGCCCTGTCACGGCGGAGGTTGCGGGTTCGAGCCCCGTAGACTCCGGGTTTCTCGCCGGTTTCGTTTGGCAACGCAATCCCCCACGGCGAAAATACCGTCATGTCGTTGCCGGAGCCCATAATGGTGCCTGTTTCACCGCGCCATTCCGTCCTGCTCGCCCCGGAATACGCGCAGCTCATCCGTTCCGCGCCGGAGCACGATTTTGTCATGCGCACCATAATGCGCCGCGAGGCCAACAGCCTGCCGCTCATGTCGGCCGAAATGGTCATCGCGGGCAAGGACACCCGCGGGCAATTCCCGCTCGCCGCGCAGTATCCGATGCATTTCCGCAAAACTTATTTCCCGGGACGCCTGCGCGGGGAGCCGTCGGCCGAATTCGAGAACCAGCAGGGCGCCTCGGAAATCCTCGGCGCGCCTCCGCCCATCGGTTGGACCAAGGACAGCTTCCGGTCCTGCTTCGTCCCGGGCAAACCCTACTCGCGCCTCACGCCTTTCGGCATCGAACCGGTCGAGAACAATGTGTCCATCGCGGAGGAAATCGATTTGGCCAAGGCCCTCGGACTCTGGTGGCTGGCCAACCGGGCTTTCGCGCAACTGCGCAAACTCCATGAGGCCGGCATTGCCCACGGGGATATGGAACTGCACAACATTGCGGTCGCGCCGGCACCCGCCGAGGCCGTGCTCATCGATTTCGAATTAGCCAAGTGGAAAAAAGATTTGTCCGACGCCGACTGGCAGAAAGCGGTGCGCGCCGATTTCACCGAACTGCTCAAAGAGGCGGTTTATTTGCAGTGCGCCCTCGGACGCCAACCCGGACCGCTGGCCGACATGGCGATGGAGCACATCGCCGATTTGTTTCCTGCGCCCGGACGCTTCGAGCGCACGATCAGGAGGCAGGCCTCCGTTTGATCGTTATTGCATCACGCTGTTGAACCACGCCTGGTAGCGGTCATCCTGCGCGCGGCGGCGCATCGCTTGGCGGTTCTCGAAGTTGTCGAACTTCTGGTTGCGATTGTAAAGATTGCGCTGCAAACGATAAGTCGGATCGTCGTAAGGATCGCTGGCGCAGCCGGTCAGCGAGAACGCGGCCGGTGCGGTAAGGGCGAGAACCAGAAGAAATCTCATGTCGGCAAGCTAAGCGTTTCAGCCCGCTTTTGTGAAGTCCAGCGAAGCGAGGCGTTTGGCCGCTTCCTGCACGCGTTCGCGGCTGTTGAAGGCCGAAATGCGGAAGTAGCCTTCGCCCGCCGCGCCGAACCCGCTGCCCGGCGTGGTCACAATGTTGGCCTCGCGCAGGAGAAAATCGAACATGGTCCAACTCGGCACGCCCTCGGGTCCGCGCACCCAGATGTAAGGCGCGTCGATGCCGCCGTAAACTTTCAGTCCCGCGCCCGCCACGGCCTCGCGCAGGATCCTCGCGTTTTCCATGTAGAAGTCGACCAGCGCATCGACCTGTTGGCGTCCGTTCGGTGAATAAATCGCCTCGGCCGCGCGTTGCACCGGATAGGACACGCCGTTGAACTTCGTCGTGTGATTGCGCAGCCAGAGCGGATGGATCGGCCTGCTCTCGCCTCCGCGGGTTTTGGCCTGGAGTGATTTCGGCACCATGGTGAAGGCGCAGCGCAATCCGGTGAATCCGCCGTTCTTGGAAAAGCTGCGGAACTCGATGGCGCACTCACGCGCGCCGTCGATTTCATAGATTGAATGGGGAATTCCCGGCGTGCGCACATAAGCCTCATAGGCCGCGTCGAAAAGAAGGATCGCGCCGTGCTTGCGCGCGTAGTCGACCCACTTGGTCAACTGCTCGCGCGTGGCCACCGCGCCGGTCGGATTGTTCGGATAGCAAAGATAAATCAGGTCGACCGCTTCCTTCGGGATGGACGGAACAAATCCGTTTTCCGCGTTGCACGGTAGATAGACGATGCCCGCGTAAGCGCCGCTTTCGTCCGCATCGCCCGTGTTGCCGACCATGACATTGGTGTCGACATAGACCGGATAGACCGGATCGGTGATGGCCACGCGGTTGCCCGGACCAAAGATGTCGAGGATGTTGCCGCAGTCGCATTTTGATCCGTCGGAAACGAAGATCTCATCGTCCTCGATCTCCAAACCGCGGTCGCGGAAATCGTGCTGCGCGATGGCGTGACGCAGAAAATCGTAGCCCTGCTCCGGTCCGTAACCGCGGAACGTGTCGCGCGAGGCCATTTCGTCCACCGCCGCGTGCAGTGCCTCGATGCAGGCAGCGGGGAGGGGTTCGGTCACATCGCCGATCCCGCAGCGGATGACCTTTGCCGCCGCGTCGGGATGCGCTTCGCTGAAAGC
>Ga0208048_1001243_pt1 | contig 13359 bp, 6 predicted proteins | sample Malawi_45m_30L_FD_184163 | JGI IMG/M metagenome (GOLD analysis project Ga0208048, IMG submission 184163) | Freshwater microbial communities from Lake Malawi, Central Region, Malawi to study Microbial Dark Matter (Phase II) - Malawi_45m_30L... | ecosystem: Environmental > Aquatic > Freshwater >...
GTGCAGGAGCTGGACGACGGCATCGGGCGGACGCTCGACGCGCTCCGTGAGCACGGACTGGAGAAGGACACGGTCGTGATCTTCTTCTCCGACAACGGCGCGTGGACGAGCTACGGCGAGCACGCGGGCTCCAATGGCGCCCTGCGCGAGGGCAAGCTGACCTGCTTCGAAGGCGGCATACGTTCGCCGCTGATCATCCGCTGGCCGGGCCGCGTGCCCGCCGGCAAGGCGTGCGACACGCCGTGGATGTCCATCGACCTCCTGCCGACGCTCATCGAGGCGCTGGGCGGACGAGCCCCGGAGCTGCCCATCGACGGACGTTCGGCGCTCGCGCTCATCGAGGGACGCGACCTGCGTCCGAAGCACGAGGCGCTCTTCTTCTACGCCGGCGAGGAGCTGCACGCGGTCCGCTCGGGCGACTGGAAGCTTCACTTCGCCCACCCCTATCTCACGAACATCGGCGCGCCCGGCCGCGGCGGGAAGCCCTCCGGCCACGGCACCTACGTGCCCAGGCCGATCACGGACTCCTCGATGGACGCTATCGCCAGCCGACATGGCCAGAAGGTCGCGAAGATCGGGCTCTCCCTGTTCAATCTGCGGGAAGACCCGGGGGAGACGAAGGACCTGGCCGCCAAGCACCCTGACATCGTGAGGCGCCTTTCCGGGCTGGCCGGGCCCGTCCGGGAGGATTTGGGCGACCCATTGACGGGAATCCAGGGCAAGGGCCGCCGGCCCGCCGGACAGGAGCCCGCCAAGTAGTCATATTTCAGATGGAAGGCGGCAGGCGGCGGGCTTGATTGTCCGCATGCGAACCCCCGTGCTCCTCCTGACCGCCTGCCTCTTCTCGGCCGCCGAAGGCGCCGACGCGCGACGGGTCGAAGTCAGCCGGGACCTCTGGATCTCCTCCTACCCTTCGGAGCAGGAGGGCAACAATGGCGGGTCTCCCAAGCTCAAGCTCAAGGGCACGCAGGAGTTCTTTCTCATCGATTTCGACCCCGCCCCTTTCAAGGGCAGGAAGGTCGTCCGCGCCGCGCTTCACCTTCATCTGGAATCACCCCATCTGCTCGGCCGCACCACGGTGTCGACGGTGGCGCAGGAATGGGTCGAGGGCAAAGGCAACGGCTACGCGAAGGTGCCCGGCGCCACGAGCTTCCGGTGGGCGAAGACGGGCGAGCAGCCCTGGAGCGGCGACGGCAAGGACGTCACCTCGGTCACGCTCGGCCTCTCCGGCACGATCTGGGGCTTCGGGGATCCGACCGCGCCCAATGAAAATCGCTGGCAGGCCGTCGCGATCGACCCCGCCGTCGTGCAGGCCCGCATCGACGGACGCAGCTTCGGCTTCCTGGTGATGGATGACGTCGGGAGCGAATACCGGCGCGACGGCGACAAGTTCACCTACCTGCACTTCCCCAACCGGTATTTCGCCAGCAAGGACAGCAACCGGAAGACGGCCCCGTACTTTACCCTCTGGCTTGAGGACGGCCCGGCCCCGACCGTCGCCCTCCCGTCGGACGCCACGCTGAGGCCGGCCAAGCCCGCTGAACTTCCGCCCGTGCCGAAGATCACGGCCGAAAGCGCACCGATCAAGGCGGTCGATGCGCTCGGACTGCCGATCCCGGGCCTGAAGCTCTTCGCGGCCAGGGGCGAGGCGGTGACGATGCTCCTGGACGACGCCCCCGAGTCCGTCCGGATCGACCTGCCCGTCCGGCGTTACGAGGTCATGAAGGTCGGTCCGCACGCCGACCCCCTGGGCGTTTCGGACAAGGGACGCCTGCTCGAATTCCAGATTCCCAAGGACGCCAAGCCGGGTGAACACCGCGGCACCCTGCGCATCGGCGGCAAGGAAGTCCCCTTCAGCGTGACCGTATGGAACTTCACCCTGCCTGACCGGCTGTCCTTCGTCGCGCAGATGAACGGCTACGGCATGATGGACAAGGAGCGGCCCTGGTTCCGTCTGGCCCATGAGCATCGCCTGACGCTCAACGTCCTCACCTACGGCTGGACCGGACGGGTCACCGCCGCACCCAAACTGAAGCCGGACGGTACGTTCGACTGGAGCTCCTGGGACGCCCGTTTCGGCCCGCTCGCCGACGGCTCGGCCTTCGCCGACCTGCCCCGCGGCCCGGTGCCGACGGAGGCCCTCTACCTGCCGCTCAACGAGAACTGGCCGATGGACCACGAGAAGCACTTCAAGGGCGGCTACTGGATCGAGCACGCCTTCGGTCCTGAGTATTGGCGCGAGTTCGGGAACGCCGCCGCCGGCTTCGCCCGCCACTTCTCGGAAAAAGGCTGGGATGAGACGATGTTCGAGTTCTACCTGAACAACAAAGTCTACTTCAAGAACGGCAAGAACGGCAAACCCGGCAACTGGAAGACCACCTCGGCGACCTGGATCTACGACGAGCCCCAGCACACGCAGGACTTCTGGGCCATCCGTCGCTTCGGCGTGGAGTTCTGGAAGGCCGTCTCACCGTTCTCCGACGTACGCACGGCCTTCCGCATCGACGTGTCGCGTCCCGAGTGGCAGCGCGACCTCCTCGACGGCGTCACGAACGTCGACGTGATTTCCGGCACCCTGCGGGAATACCCCCTGCGGTCCATTGGCCGCAACCGGCGCGACGGCAAGATGACCTACATGTACGGAGCGGCGACCAAGCTAGGCCAGCCGCTGGTCGTCAACGCGGCCTGGTGCGCCGAGACCTGGTCGCTCGGCGCCGACGGCGTGGTGCCCTGGCAGACGATCGGCAACAAGGACTCGCTGACCAAGCCCGACGACCTCGCGGTCTTCTATCCCGGACCCGACGGCCCGATGCCCAGCCTGCGCCTCAAGGCCTTCCGCGCCGGCCAGCAGCTCGCCGAATACCTCGCCATCTACTCCACCGTGTCCGGCCAGGACCGCGACGCCGTCGGTGCCGCCGTGCTTGCCCTCCCCGGCATGCGCGCGGGCACCGTCCGCACCTACGCCGACGACGCCGGCAGCTCGGCCTTCGGCGACGGCGCCGCCCGCTCGGTGGCCGAACTCCGTCTGCGCCTCGGCGCCTGGCTCGACGCGCAGGCTCCCGCTCCGCGCGCCCGCTGGCACGACCCGCGACCCCGCGCCCAGGACCCGACCCGCGTCAGGCCGATCACCGCGCTGCCGACTCCAGAGACGAAGTAAGTGGCCCACCCGATCAAGCATAGCTGCACATCCGGCTTAGGCATGGGGACTTTTACCTAGTCGGCTATTTGACGAGAAAAGTTTCGGAACTTCGTGCGTCCGGACTTGTCGGCTTGCAAAGTGTCGACACTTTAGATCCATGGCCTCACCCAAAGCCCAGCCGTCCCCTCGCGCCCCGCGCAACAACCGCGCGACCGCCGTGCATATCCGCCTGCGCAGCAAGATCGTCAGCGGCCACTTCCCCCAGGGTTCCGCCCTCGCCGAACCGGTCCTAGCCGAGCACTACAAGACCAGCCGCGCCCCGATCCGCGAAGCCCTGATCGCCTTGGAACGCGAGGGTCTGGTCACTTTCGAAAAGACCGGCCGCACCCGGGTCCGCACGATCGGGGCCGACGACATCCGCGAGATCATGGAGGCCCGCGCGGCCATCGAAAGCATGGCGGCCGGAATCGCCAATCGGCGCTGGACCGAAGCGGACACCGAATTCGTCGTCCAGAACATCGAAGCGCAGGAAAAAGCCCGTTCGCTGGACGAACTCTCGCGACTCGACATCGACCTGCATCATTACGTCGTGAGCCGCAGCGGCAACGCCAGCCTCATCCGTCTGTGGGAACCCCTGCGCTGGCAATGGGAGACCCACTTGGTCGAGATCTATCGACGCCAGCGGAGCGACGCCTTCGTACCAGAGAAGGAGACCATCCGCGCGCACAAGCACCTCCTCAAGGCCCTGGGCGAAGGCACGCCCGCCGAAGCCTCGGAGGCCATGATGAACCACATCCTCTTCAACCTGCGCTGGGCGAAATAGGTCATGCGACTTCTCTACGCCCTCCTGCTCTCGCCGCTGGCCGCGATACACGCGGCAGATAAGCCCATTGGCGCATGGCAAGCGCTCGTCCGCACGGAATCCTGGACGGAGCAATGGCCGGACGCCTCCGGCAAGGCGGAGGCGCGGAAGGTGACGGCGGAGGTCTGGACGCAGGCCATGCAGGCCTCGCTCGACGCCCAGGGCACGCTGCACATCCCCGCGCGACCGCAACCCTACTACCTCGACGGCCCGCTGGTCCTGAAATCCGGCCAGAAGCTCAGCGCCGACCCGACCGCGGAGATCCGCCTCAAGCCCGGCACCAACACCTGCATGGTGCGCAACGAGCGGGTCGTCACCCTGAACACCAAGCCCGTGCCGGCCGATCAGCCCTGCGACGCCGACATCTCCATCGAGGGTGGCGTATGGTCGACCTTGGCCAACGCCGCCAGTCTCAACGGCAACCAGCTCGGCCTCTCCTCGAAGACCGATTCCGCCTTCGGCACGCACGGCGTCGTCCTGCTCCAGAACGTCCGCCGCGTGTCGGTGAGGAACCTCACCATACGCCAAAGCAGGCCCTTCGGCGTGCATCTGGCGAACGCAAGGGGGTTCAGGATAGAAAACATCACCTTGAAGGAAACCCGGCGGGACGGCGTGCACGTGAACGGACCAGCCAGCGACGGCCTCATCCGGGGCGTGCGCGGCGATCCGCACGACGACAACGTCGCGCTCAATGCCTGGGAGTGGAAGAACTACGCGCCCAGCTACGGACCGATCGAGCGCATCGTCATCGAAGACATCACGGGCGCGCCCGAAGGCGTGGCCTCCGCCAGGGCCATCCGCCTCCTGCCCGGCGTCAAACGTTTCCCAGACGGCACGACGCTGGCCTGCCCCATCGCTGACATCACGCTTCGCCGCATCACCGATATACGCGAATTCAAGCTCTACGATCAGCCCAACCTCGAACTCGGCCGGGACAATGATTTCAGCGCGACCATCGGCACCTTGAAGGACATCCGGTTCGAAAAGCTCACCTTCAATCATCCCGGCAAGATCGAAGTCCACGCCGACACCGACGGGCTCAGCGTTGAAGACGTCCTTGTGCGTCACCCCATCGCACCCGACTGGCATCTCCTCAGCATCGGCCCGTTATCGGTGACCTACAAGCGAGGCGGACCGAACGCACCTGAGAAATGGGTCGAAATCTTCTCCCCAGACCTGGACTGCACCGTCCGCAACCTCAAGGTCAACGGCGTCCGCACCGAAGGCTCCCCGGCCGACCTGCCCTTCGATCAAGCGATCAAAGTCGTCGTGCTGAAGCCCAACCCAGATTACCCTATGACCACGCCCAAGGGCGGCTCAGGCAAAGGGATCCTGATCCGCTGAGAATGAACCAAGGACGACGAACCATGCACACGCGTTTTCATCCAGCCTTCCTCACCGCCCTGCTGCTCGTCTCAGCGGCGCTCCCCGCCGCCGTCTCCTTCGAGACGGAGGTGAAACCGATCCTCGAGAAGCACTGCGTCGAATGCCACGGTCCGAAGAAGCAGCGGAGCGACTTCCGGCTGGATGATCGCGAGGTCGCCCTCCACGGCGGCGACAGCCACGCGCCGAACATCATCCCGGGCAAGCCCGGCGAGAGTCCGCTCATCAAGTTCGTGACGACGGAGGACAAGGAGACCCGCATGCCGCCCAAGGGCGCACGGCTCAGTGGCGCCGAGGTGGCTACGCTGAAGCGCTGGATCGACGAAGGCGCGGTCTGGCCGGAATCCGCCTCCCTGAAAAAGACCGACCCTATGGACTGGTGGTCATTGAAGCCCCTTACCAAGCCCGCCCTACCCTCAGGCGATGCGGCCCACCCCATCGACCGGTTCATCCTCGCCAAGCTCCAAGAGAAAGGCCTGCGGCCTTCAGGCGTCACCGACGCGCGCACCATCCTCCGACGGCTCAACTTCGACCTGATCGGTCTGCCGCCCACCCCGGAAGAGCTCAATGCCTTCGAGAAAGAGGCCGCCCAAGACCTGCCCGCGGCCATCGGCCGGGCCGCCGACCGCCTGCTGGCCTCGCCACGCTACGGTGAGCGCTGGGGCCGTCACTGGCTCGACGTGGTCCACTACGGCGACACCCACGGCTACGATAAGGACAAGCTCCGCCCCAACGCCTGGCCCTACCGCGACTACGTCATCCGCGCCTTCAACGAGGACAAGCCCTACGCCCGCTTCGTCGAGGAGCAGCTGGCCGGCGACATGCTGTACCCCGACACCCTCGACGGCCACGTCGCCCAAGGGTTCATCTCGGCCGGCCCCTGGGATTTCATCGGCCACGCCGAACTTCCCGAGACCAAGCTCGACGGCAAGATCGCCCGCGCCCTCGACCGTGACGACATGGTCTCCAACACGACCGGAGCCTTCCTGGCGACGACCGCGCAGTGCGCCCGCTGCCACAACCATAAGTTCGACCCCGTGAAGCAGGAAGATTACTACCGCCTGCAGGCCGTCTTCGCGGCCCTGGACCGGGCCGACAAGACTTTCGACGTCGACCCCGTCGCGGCGAAGCGACGCGCCCCGCTGGTCGCCGAGCGCACTCGTATCGACGGCGAGATCAAGGCCGTCAACGAGCGGATCGCGACGGTCGACACCCGCCGGGTGACGCTCATCGGCAAGCTCATCGACGAACTGAAGCAAGGCACCGCCGCCGTCGAGCGACCGGAGTACGGCTTCCACAGCGCAATCTCCAAGGAGCAGTCGGTCACGAAATGGGCGCAGGTCGACCTCGGCGTCGCCCGCGAACTCACCGAGGTCATCCTGACGGGCTGCCACGACACCTATAACAACATCGGCGCAGGCTTCGGCTTCCCGCTCCGATACAAGGTCGAGCTGTCCGACGACGCGAAATTCACCCAAGGGGTGACCACCGTCGCCGACTTCACCGGAGCCGACGTCCCGAATCCCGGCGTGAAGCCACAGCGATTCCCCCTGAAAGGACTGAAGGGACGCTACCTGCGTGTGACGGCCACCAAACTCGCACTTCGTAGGGACGACTACATCTTCGCCCTGGCTGAACTCCAGGCCCTCGACCCCAAGGGCCGCAATGTCGCCTTGGGCGCCAACGTGACCTCACTCGACAGCATCGAGGCCGGCCCGCGCTGGGGAAGGCACAACCTGACCGACGGGTATTTCTACGGCCCCAAGACCGAACGCGACGACGCCCGCATCGCCCAGCTTGAGCGCGAGCGCACGGAGATCCGCAAGGGTTCGAACAAGGTCGCCGTGGCCGACCTGACCCGCCTCGCCGAACTCACCGCCGCCCGCTCCAAGGTCGCCAAGGAACTCGCCGCCCTGCCCGCCCCGCAGGTCGCGTACGTCGCGACGATCCACAAAGGCACCGGCTCCTTCGTGGGCACCGGAGCCAATGGAGGCAAGCCACGTCCGATCTTCGTGCTGAAGCGCGGTGACGTCCAGCAGCCCGACAAGGAAGTCGGCCCGGGCACCTTGCCCTTCACCAAGGAGCCGGGCTCCCGGTTCGACCTGCCCGCCGACGCCCCGGAAGGCGCCCGACGGGTCGCCCTGGCGAAATGGATCACCGACGGCCGCAATCCGCTCACCTGGCGCGTCATCGTCAATCGCGTCTGGCATTACCACTTCGGCCGGGGCCTGAGCGATACGCCGAACGACTTCGGCCGCATGGGCAGCCAGCCCACGCACCCCGAGCTCCTCGACTGGCTGGCGGTCGAATTCCGAGACAGCGGCCAGTCGCTCAAGCAGCTCCATCGGCTCATCGTAACCAGCGCGGCCTACCGCCAGTCCTCCCTCGGCAACCCGGCCAATGAGAAGATCGATACGAGCAACGCCTTCCTCTGGCGCATGAACCGCCGCAAGCTCGAGGCCGAGGCGGTCAGCGACTCGGTGCTCGCGGTGGCCGGCAAGCTCGACCTCACGATGGGCGGCCCGGGCTTCCAGGACTTCGTCATCGATAAGCCGCAGCATTCACCGCACTACGAATACGACCAGCATGACGTCGAGGACCCGAAGTCCCACCGACGCTCGGTCTATCGCTTCATCGTCCGCTCCCAGCCGCAGCCCTTCCTCACCGTGCTGGACTGCGCCGACCCCTCGATGTCGGTCGCCAGCCGCAACGAGACCGTCAACGCGCTGCAGGCGCTCGCCATGCGCAATAACCGCCTGACGGTCGCGATGGCCAGGCACTTCGCTGCCCGCGTGGCCAAGGAGGCCTCCGCCCCGCCCGCCCAAATCGATCTGGCCTTGCGTCTGGCCCTTGGGCGGCCGCCATCCGCGAAAGAGGCCGAGGCGATGTCGGGCTATGTCCGGGAGCACGGGCTCACGAACCTCTGCCGGCTCATCTACAACCTGAACGAATTCAACTTCGTCGACTGACCATGAACGACTCCCCCTATCATCGTACCTCAGGCGTCACTGCGATGAACCGTCGCGACTTCCTCTTCTGCTCCGGCGGCGGACTCGGGGGCATCGCCCTCGCCAGCCTGCTCGGACAGGAAACGCTTCTCGCCGCCACGCCCACCGGCGGCGTGCTCCACGCCCCGGCCAAGGCCAAGCGCGTCGTGCAGCTCTTCATGGCCGGCGCCGCCAGCCACGTGGACATGTGGGACCACAAGCCCCTGCTCGAGAAGAAGCACGGCGAGAAGTGGGACCCGGGCGAAGCCGTCGAACTCTTCCAGAGCAGCCCGGGCTCGACCTTCGCCTCGCCTTGGAAGTTCAAGCCCTACGGCCAGTCGGGCAAGATGCTCAGCGACATCGTCGCGCCCATCGGGGACGTCGTGGATGACATCGCCTTCGTGCACGACATCGTCGGCCGTTCCGGCGTGCACAGCCAGGCCACCCTCCTGCAGTCGACCGGCTTCCTGATTCCCGGCTACCCGAGCATGGGCGCCTGGGTCAGCTACGGCCTCGGCTCGCTCAACGACAACCTCCCGACCTTCGTCGTGCTGCCCGACATCCGGGGCCTGCCTTCCAACGGCCAGAAGAACTGGGACTCCGCCTTCCTTCCCGGCCAGAACCAGGCCACGCAGGTGCGCGTCAACGCCCCTCGGCCGATTGACAACCTCGCGCCGCCGCCCGCCGACTATATCACGCCCTCCGGTGAGGCCGCCGGACTAGAACTTCTCGGCAAACTCAACCGCGCCCATGCCGATACGCGTCCCGGCGATCCGCGCCTCGAGGCGCGCATCCGCAGCTACGAGCTCGCCGCCAAGATGCAGCTCGCCGCGCCCGACGCCCTCGACCTGTCTCAGGAATCGGAAAAGACCCTGACCCGATATGGCATCGACAACTCCACCAAGGTCTGGCCCAAGGAGATCAATATCGCCGAGGAACAGGACGCCTTCGGCCGCAAGTGCCTGACCGCCCGTCGCCTCCTGGAGCGAGGCGTCCGCTTCGTGCAGATCTGGTCGGGGAACGACAACGGCTTCCCCCGTCGCAACTGGGATTCGCACGAGGACATCGCCCGTGACCACGCCCCGCTTTCGCTCGGCATGGCCAAGGGTACCGCGGCCCTCATCAAGGACCTCAAGGACCGCGGCATGTTCGAGGACACCCTGATCCTTTGGACCACCGAGTTCGGTCGCATGCCCTGCGCCCAGGGCGGCAAGGGCCGCGACCACAACCCCTTCGTGTTCACCAACTGGCTGGCCGGCGGCGGCATCAAAGGCGGCGTCTCCTACGGCCAGAGCGACGAATGGGGCTTCAAGCCCGCCGACCGTTCGCACTTCACCCAGGGCTACGACATCCACGCGACGGTGCTCCACCTCCTCGGCCTTGACCACGAGAAGCTCATCTTCCGGCACAACGGCGCCAACCGCCGCCTCACCGACGTCCACGGACACGTGATCAAGGAGATCCTGGCCTGACCCCATCATGAGCAAGGACCAAAATCCCCTGAACTTACGGGCCTTCATCAAGTCCTCGGGCATCGCGCTTCGGAATCTTTCGATTCCTCCTGCCACGAAGACCGTTAATATGGACGGCGAGGCCAAGATCACCATAACCATTGAAAAATCGCCAAAATGAAAACCCCGTTCATGCATCGCAGGCACTTCCTCCAGGCCGTCAGCGGCGCCGCGCTGGCCTTCCCTTGGTTCTCCGGCCTGGCGCTCCAAGGCGCCGACGCCTCCAAGGCACCGCGACGACTTGTCTGCATCGGCCTGGACTTCGGAGTACGCCCGGAATCGTTCTTCCCGACCGGTCAGGGCACGAACCTGGAGCTGACCCCTCTACTCAAGCCCCTGGAGCGCTGGCAGCGGAAGATGACGGTTTTCTCCCAACTGGAACACCCGGGCGTCCAAGGCGGCCACTACGGGGTCCACGCCTTCCTCAGCGGCGTCCGGCGCGAGCAGGCGTCCCAATACGCCGACGGCTGCGTGACGATCGACCAGGTCGCGGAAGAACATCTGGGCGGACTCACGCGCCTCCCTTCCCTCTGCCTCGGCGTCGGCCGGGGCGATGACATCTCCTGGACCCGTTCCGGCATCGCGGTGCCCAAGATGGAGGACCCGGGCGCGGTATTCGACCTGCTCTTCAGACCGCAGCGCAAGTCTACCGCGTCCAGCCGACTCGCCGAACTGAACGAGAACGACTCGGTCCTCTCCCTGATCGCGGAGGACGCCAAGCGGGTCGCGACACGCTTGGACCGCTGGGACCGCGAGAAGATGGACGAGTTCATGGGAGCGATGCGCGACTTCGAACGTGCCAACGCCACCAACAAGACCTGGCTAGACAAGCCTCTGCCCGTCACCGCCGGCAAGCGGCCGACCTTAGGCGGCGACGGCTGCATGGACCAAGTCCGGGCTAACTTCGACGTCGCGGCGCTGGCCCTCCAGGCGGACGCCACGCGCATCATCACGCTGAACATCGGCGGGGGCCTGCCGGTGACTAACATCCCGGGGATTACCCGCGGCTATCACGATCTCTCGCACAGCGGTCAGGACCCGGACAAGCTGCGGCAGCTCCATATCATCGAATCCGCGTTGATGGCCGAGTTCGACCGCTTCCTCGAAAAGCTTTCGACCATGAAGGACATCGGGGGCACCTCCCTGCTGGACAACACCACCGTGGTCTTCGGCAGCGGCATGGGCAACGCCAGCGCCCACGCCAACACCAATCTGCCGGTCATCCTAGCCGGCGGCGGCTTCAAGCACGGTCGCCACCTCTTCTTCCCGAAGAATGGCCGCCAGCAGACCCCGCTCTGCGACCTCTACGTCACCCTGCTCCAGCAGATGGGCGTCGAGCGCGACAAGTTCGGTTCGAACAAGGGCAACCTCAACCAGCTGCTGGTCTGACGTGCGAGTCCTGCTGGCATCTCTCGCCCTGTCCTCCGGCGTGCTCCTGGCCGCCGGACCGGCCTCAACGCCTCAGGCGTTTCTCTCCAAATACTGCCTGGATTGTCATGACGCCGACACCCAGAAGGGCGAACGTCGGTTCGACGACCTGTCGGTCGCCGTCGGGACGGACCGCGCCGTCGCGGAGCGCTGGCAGGAAGTGCTCCACCAGCTGCAGCTTGGCGAAATGCCCCCGCCGAAGAAGAAACAGCCGAGCAATGAAGAACGCCGCGCCCTGCTGGCCTGGATCGAAGAGCAGCTCGACGTCGCCCAGACCGCCGCCCAATCCCGGGCCGGCAGCGTGGTCCATCGCCGGCTGAACAAGGCGGAATACCTCCACACGGTCCAGGACCTCTTCGGGTTCGAGGGAGATTTTGATCCCACCACCAGCTTTCCCGGCGATGAGGAGTTGGAAGGCTTTCGCAACATTGGCTCCTCCTTACGCACATCGCGACATCATCTGGAGCAGTATCTCAAAGCCGCCGATGCGGTGCTTGATCACGCTTACGATCTCGCCGAGGTGAATGGCAAACCGGAGGTGAAGCAATGGAAGGACAGCGCGGACAAACGGAGCGGCCTCAACGACGCTTTCGGTCTGGGTGTTATCAGCACGGAGAAAGCGAAAGGACCCGCCTACATTCATCTCAGCCATGGGCTGCGGAATCAGGAACTGATCTTCGACAGCAAACTCTTCCTCAGCAAACTGGGCGACATCGGCGTGCCGTACTCCGGCTGGTATGAGGTGGAAGTCGAAGCCACCGCCGCGAACCGTCATCATCCGTATGGCAAGGACCTCATGCTCGGCGACCTCGTGCCGTATTTCAAAGACCTGAAGTCCTACTATGACGAATCGAAGCCGATGCAGCTCGGCATCGGCCGGCAAGGTGAAGGCATGAAAGGCAATGGCTGGCGGCTCATACCGCCGAACATCATCCATGCCACCGAGTTGTCCGACGAACGCTACACCACCGTCCGCGCCCGCATCTGGCTGGATCGCGGCACCGTGCCCTATCTCTCCTGGATCGACGGCCCGCCCAAGGGCACGCGCGACCAGTTCATCTCCACCAAGCTCTACAAATACGACTCCACCGTGCCGAGGATCGAAAAGCACGTCTGGGAGAATCTCGCCCTGCGTGCCGAGCGCAACAAACTCTACCAGCACCTCTACCAAGGTCCCGAGGTCCGCGTTCGCTACTGGCAGGTCACCGGACCGATCCGGGACGACAAGCCTCACCCGGCGCGGTCGGTGCTCTTCGCCGGCATCAATCCCGAAGAAACCCAAGTCGACCCCGCCCGGCTCCGGACCGAGCTGCAAGGCCTCGCCAGCCGACTCTTCCGCCGCGACGTGAAGGCCGAAGAGGTAGAGCCCTATGCGGAAGCCCTCCGGCAGCGCCTCGACGGCAAAGTGGCCTACGCCGACGCCGCCCGTCCGGTGTTCAAGGCCATGCTCTGCTCCACGGAGTTCCTTTTCCTGACCGAGCGGGAATCGACGGCCAAGGTCATCACGCCGACGCAGCTGGCGACCCGCCTCTCTTACTTCCTCACCGCCGGCCCGCCCGATGAGGCCCTTCGGGCGCTGGCTTCGAGCGATCAGCTTGATGCCAAGGCCATCCGCCGCGAAACCGACCGCCTGCTGGATTCACCCCGCGGCGAACGCTTCCTCGACCTCTTCACCGAACAGTGGCTTGGCTTGAACAAGCTCGGCACCATGCCGCCGGCCAAGGAAACCTTCCCCGCCTATCACATCGACCGGCTGGAGCCTGCGATGCGGGAGGAAACCTGCCGCTTCGTCGGAGAACTGTTCCGCACCGACAAGCCGGTCACGGCGCTCATCGACGCTGATTTCACCTACGTGAACGCCGGGCTGGCCAGACTCTACGACCTGCCCACGGTACGCGGTGATCAACTCCGCCGCATCCAGCTGCCTTCGGATTCTCCGCGGCGCGGCCTGCTCGGCCAAGCCAGCGTGCTCACCATCACCGCAAACGGCGTGGAGACCTCGCCCGTGAAGCGCGGTGTCTGGATGCTCGAGAAGCTCTTCGGTACGCC
>Ga0208048_1001245_pt1 | contig 13346 bp, 10 predicted proteins | sample Malawi_45m_30L_FD_184163 | JGI IMG/M metagenome (GOLD analysis project Ga0208048, IMG submission 184163) | Freshwater microbial communities from Lake Malawi, Central Region, Malawi to study Microbial Dark Matter (Phase II) - Malawi_45m_30L... | ecosystem: Environmental > Aquatic > Freshwater >...
GGAACTGATGGCCGAGCTCAATCCACATAGACCAGTTCGTTCAAGTTTAGCGCCATGAGGCAGAAATACTTCAGTGCCACTTCTGCGGAGGCATTGTCCTGCATGCGCAAGGCGGAGATGAGGCCGAGACTGCGTTGCACTTCCGCGTCGGTCGGCGGGCGCGTGGTGACATGCTGGAGGCCGAGGCGGACTTGCTTGGTCACGTCGTCGCCAGCCTCCCTGCGCAAGCGTGCGGCGAACACCTCCGCCTGTTCGTTCAGGAACGCGCTGTTCAACATTCCGAGCGCCTGCGTCGGCTGCACAGTGGCGAAGCGCACCGGAGCGGAGCGGTCGGTCTCGGCGACATCGAAGCTCTCGAGGATAGGGGGGCGCAACGACCGCTTCACCTTGATGTAAATGCTGCGGCGCGCCTGCTCCTCCGGCGGTGACTTGCCCCAACCCGCGCCCGGACGGGACTGGCCCGCCATGACTTCGCGTGGGATGTCCACGAAGACACTCGGACCGAACATCTTCAAGTTCAGCGTGCCGTTGATGGCGAGGATGGAATCACGAATTTCCTCGGCCGTGAGCCGGCGCGCGTCGAAGCGCCAGAGCAAGTCGTTCTGCGGGTCGGCTTGCAGCGCCGCCGGGTGGCTGCGTGACGACATCCGATACGCCTGCGAGTTCATGATGAGCCGGTGCATGGCCTTCAGGCTCCAGCCGCGCGCGATGAACTCGCTCGCCAGCCAGTCGAGCAGTTCGGGATGAGTCGGGCGATCCCCCTGCGTGCCGAAGTTGCTGGTCGAGCGCACGAGGCCGCGGCCGAAGTGGTGCTGCCAAATGCGGTTCACCATCACGCGCGCGGTGAGCGGATTCGCCGGCGAGGCAATCCAGTCCGCCAGCACGGTGCGGCGGCCACTCGTGCGGGCGCCATCTGCGGGCTTGGGCAGGACGGGCTTGGGCGCGTTGAGCACATCGAGGAAACCGGGCTCCACGACTTCGCCCGCCAGCGCGGGATTACCGCGGGCCAGCAGGTGTGTGGGCGGCGGAACAGCTCCACGCTCGGACACGACCAGCGCCTTCTCGCCCGCGACCTTCTCCGGCTTGAGCTGTTCGAGTTCCTTCTTGAGCGCCTGGTATTGCCGGAACTGATCCTGGCCCAGCAACCGCGGCCCCAGCTCCCGGAGCAGTTCCGCGAAGTCCGACTTGGGCGACTTGTTCTTCACCGCGCGAACCGGCTCGCTGGAGGCCGAGAGTGCCCGGCGGCTGAAGCCCGGCCCGGACCAAGCCACGGTGAGGCCAAGGCCGTTCTGGCGCTGGAAGTATTCCAGCTTGATGGGCTTGCGGCCTTGCGCCAACCGCACGGTGGCGGACTTCCCGTTGCCCTCGCCGTGGATGCCGTCGTAGAGAATCACCTGCTTGCCATCCACGCTCAGCCGCGAGCCGTCGTCGCTGTCGAGATGGAAGGTGTAATCGCCGTCCTTGGGCACGATGAGCGCACCTTCGAAGACGAAGCCGAAGGCGGTGTTGCGCGTGCGCAAGCCGAGGTCGAAGAGGCCGCTGGGCACCTTGCCGGTGGTCTCGGCCTTCACGAGCGTGAAATCGGGCAGCTTGTCCCATGTGTCGCGGTAATAGCGGAAGTGCAGGTCATCGAGGTCGCGCGCTGTGTTGGCGTCCGACGGCAGGCCTGGCTCATGCTTGGCCAGTCGCTCGCGGAACAATTTTTCCAGCCCGGTGATGCTGGCCTGAACTTCATCGCGGCGACGCTCAACCTCGCGCACCCGAGTAGCATGCGCCGTCTTCGCTGCTTCCGTCGTGAAGAGCGGGACTTCATCCGTCGGCCCGCCGTTGCGGTAGTGGTTCACGTTCTGGAAGAACGCGAGGAGCCGGTAATAATCCTGTTGGGAAACCGGATCGATCTTGTGGTGGTGGCAGCGCGCGCAGTCCACCGTGAGCCCAAGGAAGGCCTGACCGGTCGTCGCCACGATGTCGTCGAGGCTGTCATAGCGTGCCAACTCGCGGTCAGCAGGTTCGTCGTCCCAGATGCCCAGGCGGTAGAAGCCCGTGGCAACGAGGGCATCCGCATCGGTGTCGGGCAACTCGTCGCCGGCGAGTTGTTCACGGAGGAAGCGGTCGTAGGGCTTGTCGCTATTAAAGGCGCGGATGACGTAGTCGCGAAAGCGCCAGGCGTGCGGCTTGTCACCGTCGCGCTCGTAGCTGTTGCTCTCGGCGAAGCGCACGAGGTCCAGCCAGTGGCGGCCCCACTTTTCGCCGTAACGCGGCGAGTCGAGCAGACGGTCAATCAATTGCTCCCAAGCGCGCGGCGACTGGTCGGCGAGAAACGCCTCGACCTCGGCCGGCGTCGGCGGCAGGCCGGTCAAGTCGTAGTAAGCGCGGCGCACCAGTTCGCGGGGCGGGGCGGGCGGATTGGGGACAAGTCCCTTCGCGGCGAGCTGGGCGCGGATGAAAGCGTCGATGGGGGAAGTGTTCAGTGGCCAGTGTTCAGTTTTCAGTGGGGCCTTTGGTGGCTGAACACTGAACACTGAATACTGATTACTTCCCCCTGGCACCTCCGGCTTCCGCACTGGTTGAAACGCCCAGTGTGCCCGGTCTTTCGCGGTGATTTGAAATTCCTTCCGAATCGAAGCCGCAGGCGCCTCGCCCGCCGGCATGGGCGCACCGAGCTTCACCCACTCCGTCAAGTCTGCGATTTGCCGGGCGGTGAGCCGCTGCTTTGGGGGCATCTTGAGGTCTTCGGACTGGTAGCCGATCGCGATGATAAGCCGACTCTTTGCCGGGTCACCGGGGACCACGATTGGCCCACCTTCGCCGCCCGCACGGATGGCGCCCGGAGAATCGAGCCGCAGATGGCCCTTTTGTTTCTCCGCGCCGTGACAGGAGTAACACTGCTCGGCGAGCAGCGGGCGGACTTTGCGCTCGAAGAACTCTAGGTTGCTGGCGGAAGGCTCGGCGGCGGACGCCGGAAGCAGGCAAAGAAACCCGGCGGCCAAGCACCCCGCAGACCACAGGGGGCGGAAACTTTGAATCGTCTCCGATGCCGCACTCTGCCACCGCGATGTCATCAGCCAGGGCACTTACTTCCCTCCGAGAACCTTCTGCACGGGCATGGAGTTGCCGAAGTTTTTGAAGTCCTTGAAGCTCCAGACCACCTTCTTCTCCTTCGTCACCTCGATGAACTGCGGGTTGTTCGGTCCCGCGTGGCAGTTGCCAATCATCGTGTTGCCGTTGGGCAGGCGCTCGACACAAGTGACCCACGCGAGCGTGATGCCGGGCAGGTCGTTCTGCTCGACCTTCCAGACAATCTCCTTCGCGGGTGTGACCTCGAGCACGCTGTGGCCGTTGCCGCTGCCGATGAGCGTGTTGCCGTTGGCGAGGCGCACTGCGGAATAGACGGAGTTTCCCCAAGCCTCGGGACCGTGACCGCCCTTCTTCGGCTTGTCGAACAGCGGCACCTCGAACTCCCAGACAACCTTCCCGGCCGCGTCATACTCGCGCACCGCGCCGTCCGCCTCGTGGGCGACCAGGTAATTTCCGTTCGCAATTTTCCGCACCAGCCGCGTGTCGCTGTGGGCGTTGGGTTTGTTGCGCTTCAGCTTCACTTCCTTTTGGATCTTTCCGTCCTTGTCCACCTCGATGAGGCGGCCCGCGCCTGACTCGGCGATCATCGTCAGGCCATTCTCGAGTCGCTGGAAGGCGTGCACCTCGATGCGCTGGCCCTCGTTGCCGTTCATTTTGCTGGAGTCGTATTGCCAAACGACCTTCCCGTCGGGCGCGATCTCCACCACCCGCTGGAAGCCCTGCTGGGTGAGGATGTTTCCATTGGCCAGCAGATGGGCATCGTGGATGGCTCCGACCTTGATATCCCGCTCGAAGGAGCCATCCGGCGCGATAATCGCCAGCCGTTTCGTGGAATCATCGCCCGCGAGGAAACGCCGGGCTGGGCCGGTCTGTTCCGCGTGGAGTTGCAGGGTGAGAGCAAAGCTCAGCGCAGCGAAAACGCTGCCTGGATTAAATGGCTTGGTCATAAGCGGCGGTAAGGACGGCCAAAGAGGGCTTAGTTATTCGAGCGAAAAACACGCTCGTGCCAGACACATCAACGCCCAACCGGCAGAGGAAATTGGGTTTGGGAGTGTGAGGTTTCTCGAAGTCAATCCTCAGAACTCGTTGCAAACTAGGGAGACACTGAACAAAGAGTGGATTTCAACTAGGCGTTCGGCCTTCTCCAAATCGGCGAGTCGGAGCTTGGCGACCGTGAGTGTCATGGTCTTGAGGCTCCAGCGAATCAGCTTGCCGCCGATGCGAATCCTCGCAAGATGCTTCTGCGATGGAACGTATCGGACCAAGTTTGCATACGGCGTCTTCTGCCACGCATCTGGCTCGGCTGGCTCAGCCGGAACAGTCGGCTTGCGCTGTTGCGTTTTCACGCAACCCGTATCAGATCGCAGTATCAAATAGTCAATACCGGGTTTCCATAAACGCGTAAATCTTTGCAGTTTAAAGGTTGGAGAGGTGGCTGAGTGGTTTAAGGCACACGCCTGGAAAGCGTGCGTGGGTAACACCACCGGGGGTTCGAATCCCCCCCTCTCCGCCATTCCTCACGATACCCCTGTAAACATTGGTGATTCTCTTATTTTGGCGCTTTCAATAATCTCTGAGTCAGAATCGGGTTCAGAATGTAAACGCCAATATCGAGTTCATTCAGCCCCTTTTGACCGCAGCGCCCGAGAGTTCCTACCTCAACGGCGCCATCATCCCCGTGGATGGCGGCTGGCTCGCCGGATACCGCCGGGATTTTTGAATTGAAACCATGAAGGCAGAGCGGTTCGGGTAGGCATCCGTCTGATCACAGGTCAAGAAACTTGCCTACGCCGAGCGAACTTCAAATCATCTTCCATTACTTCCGCTACCGCCCGAAACTGCTGCCCGCATCATGAAACACACCACGCACCTCCAAATCCTTGTCACGGTCCTAGCCACCGCACTGACCCCGGGCGCCTTTGCCGCGGAACCCGCCAAGACCAGCTACTACCTCATCGGCAACTCGCTCACCTGGGACACCGTGCCGGGTCAGCTGTCCGGTGACGTGCAATGGCACGTGGATTGTGGCGTGCATCTGCGCCACATCTACAACAACCCGGGCAAACCCTGCGTGACCAATTCCACCCTCTGGCCGACCGCCCTGCGCAACAAACAATATGAGGTGGTCTCCGTGCAACCCCACTACGGCTCAACCCTGGCGCAGGATGTGGAAGCCATCTCCGAGTGGATGAAACTGCAGCCCAAGGCCGTCTTCGTCATTCACTCCGGCTGGGCTCGTCATGCCCAGCGCGAGGACGAGTTCGCCAGCCTCGCCGCGCCGGACCAGATGACCCACAGTCCCGGCTACCTTCGCGCTCTGATGGCCGAACTCCGCCGCCTCCATCCCGGCCGCGAACTCCGCCAGACCTTCGCCCAGAACCTCCTGGCCCAGATCGCCAGCGACATCGCTGCTGGAGCCGCCCCCGTCAAGGCGGTCGTGGACTTGTATCGCGACGAAATCCACCTCAAGGCCGAGAGCGGAAAATATCTCATGCACAACGCCATGCGGCTCGCGATGGGCCAACCGCCCTCGGCCGCCGGATTCGACAAGATTGAACCCGCGATGAAGCGCTACCTCGACGGCGTCCTCGCCCAGCTCAAAACGGCCACCGCGGACAAGGCTTTACTGACGCAAATTCTCGCCCCCACCACCGCAGACCGCGCCTCAATCATCGCCAAGATTTCGGACCCGGTCCTGCAAGGCAAACTCAAGGCGCTCCTGCCCGAAATCATCCGGGTCGCGCAAGCCCGACCCGAAACCCTCGCCCTCGAGGCCGACATCAAGGAAATCGGCGGCAAACTCATCTGCACCCCGTCCGCCCCCCAATGGCTTTACTTGGCGACCGGCGACACCGGGACCGAGATTTTCGACGTCCCCACCGCCGTAGATCTCTACAACGGCAACAACCCGCTCAAGGGCAAGGGCGGCCGCAACGAGCGCGTCACCGATGCCTGGCTCAAGCGCCTCGCCAACGTCACCAGCCTGCGCAAGATCGACCTCGCCAATTGCGCCATTCAAGGCCCTGGCCTCGAACATCTCAGCCGGCTCACCGGGCTTCGCGAACTCAACCTGACCCTCACGCCCGTCAATGATGACGGCCTGAAGCATCTTGCGGGGCTGAAGGAATTGCGATCCCTCGGGCTGGCCTCCACCCAATGCACCGGCACCGGCTTCGCCCACCTCAAGGCCCTGCGCCAGCTCGAGAACGTGAACTTCCACTTCACGCCGCTGAACGACGCCGGCCTCGCTGCGATCGCCGAAGTGCCCATCTCCGACCGCCTCTGGTTTGCGCACAGCAAGTTCACCGACGCCGGAGCCGTCAGCCTCGCCCGGCAAACCCGGCTCAAACGTTGCGGCATGGGCAGCACCGAAAAATCCAGTTCCGGCGAGGCCGTGGCCGCCCTGGTCAAACTGCCGCTCGAAGACCTCGCCCTGCTCGACAACCAAGCCACCGCCGCCGGCCTCGCTCATGCCGCCAAAATCACCACTCTCCGCAAACTCGATGCCTCCCACGCGCCCACGGTGGGCAATGACACGCTCAAGCTCATCGCCCAAATGCCCGCCCTCGAAGAATTCAAACTTGGCAGTGCTCAGGTGGACGACGAAGGCCTGCAGGCGCTGGCCGCCGCCAAGGCCCTCAAGAAACTCTCGTTGAGCGGCCTGAAAAAAGTCACCCCCGGCGGCATCGAACGCCTCAAACAATCCCGCCCCGGGCTCGTCATTGATGTAAAATAACCCGGACCGTCACCCGCATTCGGCTGGCGCACAAATGCTCACGCTGATGCAAACTTCCGCATTCATCTCCACGCGCCTGCGCCTGCTGCTGGTCGGAGGCATAGCCGTTTCTTCCGCAAGCGCGCCGTGCTTTGCCGCGCCGGGAAGCGACGTGGAGTTTTTTTGAATCCAAGGTGCGGCCCGTGCTGGTCGAGCATTGCTACGAGTGCCACAGCGCGGAGACGAAGCAGAAGGGCGGGCTGTTGCTGGATTCGCGCGAGGCTTTGCGAAAAGGCGGCGACAACGGCCCGGCCATCATCCCGGGTGATCCAGAGAAAAGCCTGCTAATCCGCGCCGTGCGGCATGCAGACCGCGATTTGCCCATGCTGCTTGCAATAGGCGCACTGTTGCGCCGTTTTTGGTCAGAATAAAATTCAGAATGTCGCCAAGCCGTTTTGAGCAATGCCAAAGCTGTAACTCATTGAAAATCAACGTCAGCGTTTGCGGCGTTTCTCCCTGTTGGAACCGGGGGTTCGAATCCCCCTCTCCGCCAGTGTTCTCTGCACCTATATAAACATTGGGTGGGTTGGCTTTTGACGCTTTAATTCACCGCTGACTTAGAATCTGAACGTTATCGTCTCAGACGCTTCACCGTTCCTAGCCCAATGTCCCGTGCCCTAGACCGGTCTCGTGAGTCGGAACATTTCGTATTTGCCTTTTGTGCTCAAGGGTTTCACCGGGCTGATTTGACGGCTGGTATCGGGCCGCCGACTTGCTTCACAAGTTTGTGAACGGACGTGGCAATGCGGTCCTCAACGTCGCCGGCCCAGCGAAACGCCGGGCGGCCATATTCGAAGAGGAACGTCCCTCCTTCGTAGCCGCCCTCCTCCCACACGCGGCGCGATGGGATGTAGGCGATCATGTCGTCCGCGTAACCCATCACCCACGTGCCCGGGCCGAACTCGCGTTTGAACCGCAGCGCGTAGTCCACCACTGTCTCCGCGCCCATGCCGATGACGAGCATCTCCGTGCCGAGCCGCCAAGCGTGGACGGGATACGGATACGCGTCGGGAAACTGTTTCCGCCGGTCCAACTCCTGCAACATGCGGGTGGCCCAGCGCGCGCGAATGGCGTTGCTTTCTTGGGTCGCAGCCACGAGTTCCTCGCGTGACGCGGGTTTGAGGTAGGGCAGATCAATCAGCTCAAACGCCGTGCGCAGCCCCGGTGAGACCGGCCGCAATGGTCGCTGCAAAGCTTCTTCCACACCTGCGGCGAGCAGCTTGCCGTAGTGTTCGCACAACTCGACGGTGCGGCGTGGCAGCGGGTTTTGGTCGCCGCCGCAGGTGTTCACAAACATTGCCAGTGCGCCGGGATGCGCCCTCTCGATCTCCAGTTGCGCAAAGCCGGGGTAATCGCCGCACCACGTCAGAAAACTCAGCGTCGTCGGGTGGCACGCATAGCCAAAAAGCACCGCCTCGAGCCTGCCATCGGGTCGCGTGACCGTGAGGACGGGCACCGTGTGGTCCACGGGGCCTTTGAGCGGTTCGCCACGCGCGAGGATGCCGGGCACGTCGGCCTCCTTGTTGTTGCGGCGGTTCACGGCGAAGGTCGCCTTGCCCTCGCCTTGCTGCAGTTTTGCGGGCGCCAGCTTCGCCAGTGACTCGCCGACCATCGCCACGCAGTTCGTCACCATCAGCGCGGTGTATTCCTCGACCAGCGCGACCTGCGCGGGCTCGACGGGATAGTAATCCACGAGGTCATCGCCGAGACGCGGGCCGCAGTGGTTATGCGAGAAGGTGAACATCACTTGCGCGCGAGTGAGCTGGAACTTCCGCTGCAACTGCTCGAATACCCGGTCGCTCATCACCTTGGGCACGCCCTGGAAATCGCTCGTGATGAGCACGACGCGCCGGCCCTCGGCATCCTCGAGCGCGAGCGTCTTCATCCAAAGGTCGTGCAGCTTGCCATCGGGCACGCGCTTGGAGCCGTAGCCGGCGAGCCACACAGCTTTTTCAGGAGTGATGACGGATTTTGCGACGCCCGCTTTCCAGCCCGGCGCAGCCAACGCAGGCTGAGCCAGCCCAGCGATAAACAACAGGAGGGAGAGGGAGCGGATTAATTTCACGTCAAATCATTGTGACAGGACAGGTGCAGAAATACGAGCGCAAGGATGCACTGACGATGTCCGTTTGCTGGTGCGTGCATCGGAACAAGCACAACAAGGCGGATGCGACGTTTGCTAAACTATGCCACCGGCAAGTTTGGTCCAGGTCGCACGCCGGCCTACGAGCTGATGCGTGGATAGATGTCCGCTGGGAGAATATTCGCTGACTGGTTAAATTTAGGCGTCCGTTCGTCTGGCTCGACCGCATCTTTCACGACTTCTGCTCATCGGAAGCAGTCGCTGGGACGAGGGGCTTGCGGGACATGGCCCGGCGCGAGTCGCAAGACGATCCTGCGGCCCGCGCGTTGAGGCGTTCAATGGCCCAGCGCGCGTGCTCGGCGATGAGCGGATCGGGGTCGTTGGCGGACTTCTCTAGGTGCGGCAACGCGCTGGCGTCGCCGACGTTGCCTAGCGCGACACAGACATTTCGCAGCAGGCCGCGCCGCTTAGTGCGCAGCAGCGGCGTGCCGGCGAAACGGCGCTTGAAGCCGGCGTCGTCCAGCGCAAGGAGTTCTAGCAGGTCCGGTTGTGCAAGGTCGGCGCGCATGTGCTCACGCATCAGGCGGCCTTCGGCGGCAAATTTGTTCCACGGGCAGACCGCCAAGCAATCGTCGCAGCCGTAGATGCGGTTGCCGATGGCCGAGCGCAGTTCGACGGGAATGGAACCTTTAAGCTCGATCGTGAGGTAGGAAATGCATCGCCGGGCATCGAGTTGAAAGGGCGCAGGAATGGCCGCGGTGGGACAGGCTGTAAGGCAACGCGTGCACGAACCACACCGGTTTTTTTCCGATACGTCAGGTTTCAGTTCAAGGGTGGTGATAATTTCTGCCAGGAAAATCCAGTTTCCCAACTGTCGACTGATGAGGTTGGTATGCTTGCCCACGAAGCCTAGCCCTGCGCGCTGAGCGAGGTCGCGTTCCAGCAGCGGTCCGGTGTCCACATACCAAAGCGAGTGTGTGTCTACGCGGAGTGCATTCACGAAGCTGGCGAGCTTGCGCAGCGGGGTGATCAAGACTTCGTGGTAGTCCGCGAAGCGCGCGTAACGGGCCACAATACCAGTCGCCAATGAACCGGATTCTCTCTTAAATGGATCGTTCCCGCCTGTTTGGCTGAAGACTGAATTCGGATTACCAGCAAATTCCTCCTTACTCGCATAGCTCACCGCCAGCGTGATCACCGACCTAGCCGATGCGAGCACGAGTTGTGGCTCAATGCGTTTCGCTGCGTTACGGGCTAGCCACGCCATCTCGCCATGCTGACCGTCGGCGAGCCAGCGTTGAAACTGAGCGGCATGCTCGGGCGCGGCGGCAGACGTGAACCGGCAATCGTCGAAGCCCAATTCGCGTGCGCGCTGGCGGATAGCCTCTCTCACAACCGGGGCGGATTGTGCTGCGCCGTGCGGAAGTGGTGCAGCACATGCGCGGCGATTTCCCTCATGGAACGCTGCTCGGTGTTGACCAACACGTCGGCCTGCTTGTAGGCGGCCTCGCGCGCGGCGAGCATTTCGCTGATTTTCGCCAGTGGGTCAAGGCCTTGCAGTAACGGCCGATGCGACTGATGTTTGGTGCGCTGATAGATCGTCTCCGGTGTGGCCCAGAGGCAGACTACCAGCGCGTGAGTCTTGAGGCTTGCGAGGTTGGTCGGGTTGACCACGAGGCCGCCGCCAGTTGAGATCACTTTGCCACTCCAGCCGGTCATTTCAGCCACTAGGTCAGACTCAAACTTGCGAAAGGCCGCCTCACCGTGCTGCGCGAAAATTTCGCTGACCTTCACGCCGGTGCGGCTCTCGATCAACTCGTCCGTGTCCATGAACTCGAACTGCAGCTGGGCGGCAACCAGCCGGCCCACGGACGATTTGCCAACGCCCATGAACCCGGCCAACGCTACGTTGCGAATGTGGCGCGGTTCACTCACGACGTGAGCATGGCGCAACGCCCAAGACGACGCACGCGTAAAGACCGGCGCGCGTGGACACACCCCCGGTTGCTTCCTCGCTTAGGAGGCAGAACTCAGGGGGTAAGGGAATGCACGCGCTGACCCCAGTAAAGGGAGAATGAGCCAGTTACAAGCCACCATAGATCAGGCTGTGTTCCGGTGCGTTTGGAGCTTGGAGCCGGGCGGAGGCGGCTTATCTTCCGCCCATGCCGCGCGACGACCTGTTTGCCCATGCCGAGACGCTTCCCGCGTCGGCGCCGTCGCCCGACGACTCCCCCGCCGTCGCGCCACTCGCTGCGCGCATGCGGCCCCGCAATCTTGACGAGTATTGCGGCCAGCAGCACATCCTTGCGTCGGGCATGCTCCTGCGCCGAGCCATCGAGGCGGACCGGCTGCAGTCTCTCATCTTTTACGGGCCGCCCGGCACGGGGAAAACCTCGCTCGCCCAAATTATCGCGTGCCAAACTAAGTGTAAGTTCGAGCGGCTCAGCGGGGTGGAGTCTAACGTCGCCGACATGAGGCGCGTGTTGCAGGGCGCGGCCAATCGCCTCGAAAACACGGGCCAGACCACGATTCTCTTCGTGGACGAAATTCACCGCTTCAACAAATCGCAGCAGGATGTCTTGTTGCCTGATGTCGAGAGTGGCGTCATTCGGCTCATCGGTGCGACCACGCACAATCCGTTCTTCTTCGTCAACTCACCGCTGGTCTCGCGCTCGCAAATCTTCGAGCTGAAACCGCTTTCCGAGGACGACCTCTTCGACCTGCTCGCCCGCGCGTTGATGGATGCCGACCGCGGCCTCGGCTACCTCAAGTTAAAGGTCGAGAAGGAAGCCGCGCGGCATCTGGCGAAAGTGGCCGACGGCGACGCGCGCAAGGCGCTCAACTCGCTGGAAATTGCCGCGCTCACCACGCCGCCCGAAAGCGACGGCACCATCCGCATCACGATGGAAGTGGCCGAGCAGTGCATCCAGAAGAAGGCCATCGTGTATGACGGCGACGGCGACGCGCACTACGACACGATCAGCGCGTTCATCAAGTCCATGCGCGGCAGCGACCCCGACGCGGCGCTCTATTGGCTGGCGAAGATGATTCACGCCGGCGAAGACCCGCGCTTCATCTCGCGCCGCATCGTGATTTGCGCGGCGGAGGATGTGGGCCTCGCAGACCCGATGGCGCTCGTGCTCGCGCAGGCCGCGCATCAGGCGGCGGAGTTCGTCGGCTGGCCGGAAGCACGCATTCCCATTGCGGAGGCGACCATCTACATCGCCACGGCGAACAAGAGCAACTCGGCCTACACGGCGATTGACGCGGCGCTGGAAGACGTGCGCACCGGTCGCACGCTGCCGGTGCCAAACCACTTGAAGGACGGGCGTTACGCGGGCGCGAAGACTCTCGGTCACGGCGTGGGCTACCAGTATTCGCACGACGGCGCAGGCCACTTCGTGCCGCAAAATTACCTGACCGAGGCGCGCCGTTACTACGAGCCGACCGAGCAAGGCGTGGAGAAGAAAATCAAGGAACGCCTCGACCGCTGGCGTGCTCTAGCGGCGGAGGCGGCAGGAAAGAAGGTTGAATGACCCTCCCAACGGACACCAAGGCCACCCTGCGCAGGCGCTTGCGCGCGGAGTTGAAGTCGCTCGTCGCCGATTCCCGTGCGTCGGCGTCCACCGAACTCTGTATGCGAGTGCGGGCCTCGGCTGCATGGCAATCCGCCCGCGCCGTGCTGGTGTTCTTTCCGGACGCGAGCGAGCCGGACATCACGCCGCTGCTTGAGGATGCGCTCACGAAGGGCAAGCTGCTTGCACTCCCGCGTTTTGACACCGCGACTGCCGCTTACGAGCCCGTGCAAATAACCGACCTCGCGCGTGAGGTGGTCGCTGGACCGTTCCTAGTGCGCGAGCCGGTGGCGGGGTGTCCTAGGGTGGCCTTGAACCGGCTGGACTTGGCGCTCGTGCCGGGGCTAGGATTTGACGCTCATGGCGGGCGGCTCGGGCGCGGCAAGGGACATTACGACCAGCTGCTGGCTGGTTTCAGCGGGTTGAAAATCGGTGTGGCTTTCGATTGTCAAATCGTGGCTGAGGTTCCGCGCGAGCCGCACGACATCGCCCTCGACGCCGTTGTCACGCCGTTGCGGTGGATCGAGGTGAAGACGAATTAGCCGCGAGAGAGCGCAGAGCACGCAGAGAAATGCAAAACGTCCAACGTTCAACGTCCAACGTCCAACGCTCAACTGGGCCTGCCGGCTTCGAGCGCGCGACTTTGAACGTTGAGCGTTGGAAGTTGGAAGTTGGAAGTTTCCCTCTCTGCGGCCTTTGCGCCCTTTCGCGGCAAAGCGTTCTCCCATGAGCCTCTTCGCCGCCTTTACCCTTACGGACGCTGCATGGGTCGTAGTCGGCGGGCTGTTCGGTTACATCTACGTCCGTTACAAGGAGAGAGTCCGTCGCCAGCAAC
>Ga0208048_1001248_pt1 | contig 13343 bp, 10 predicted proteins | sample Malawi_45m_30L_FD_184163 | JGI IMG/M metagenome (GOLD analysis project Ga0208048, IMG submission 184163) | Freshwater microbial communities from Lake Malawi, Central Region, Malawi to study Microbial Dark Matter (Phase II) - Malawi_45m_30L... | ecosystem: Environmental > Aquatic > Freshwater >...
GCGGCTCGATGCCTTAGGCCCTGGTGAGCACCGCGGTGTGCGCAAAGATGCTGCAGGGGTCATTCTGTACACCGCTGAAAAGGCGACTTGGATGGCAGGTGAGGCCATTCAAATTTTGGGCGGCAATGGCTATGTGAATGAATATCCGACCGGCCGGCTCTGGCGAGACGCAAAACTCTACGAGATCGGCGCGGGTACGAGCGAGATTCGACGCATGCTGATTGGCCGTGAGTTATTCGACGAGACTGCCTAGGTCCGCGCTGTGTCAGTGATTGATTCATCAGTAAATACGCGCGCTGAGGCGTATCAGGCCAATGCCGCAGCAATGCGAAAGCTGGTCAGCGATCTGCGTGACCGTGTGGCCCGGGCAAGCCTAGGCGGCGGCGAGCAGGCGCGGGATAAGCATCTCGCCCGCGGCAAACTCTTGCCACGTGATCGGGTGGACAGTCTGCTTGACTCCGGCAGCCCGTTTCTTGAGTTTTCACCCTTAGCCGGCTGTGGCGTGTATCAGGATTCGGATGGCACCGATGCTGCGCCCGGCGCTGGCCTGATTACTGGCATTGGCAGAGTCTCTGGCCAGCTCTGCGTTGTGGTCTGTAATGACGCCACCGTAAAGGGAGGAACCTACTTTCCGTTAACCGTGAAAAAGCATCTTCGGGCCCAAGAAATTGCTGAGCAGAACAATCTGCCTTGTATTTATCTGGTGGATTCAGGCGGAGCGAATCTGCCCAATCAAGACGAAGTCTTTCCAGATCGTGAGCACTTCGGCAGGATTTTCTTTAATCAGGCCCAGATGTCTGCAAAAGGCATCACGCAGATTGCTGTCGTGATGGGCTCTTGCACGGCGGGAGGCGCGTATGTGCCTGCCATGAGCGATGAGTCGATTATCGTCAAAGAGCAGGGCACGATTTTCTTGGGCGGGCCGCCACTGGTGAAGGCCGCCACTGGCGAAGAGGTCAGTGCCGAAGATCTCGGCGGGGCAGATGTCCACACCCGGCTGTCAGGTGTCGCAGACCACTTTGCCTTAAATGATGGCCATGCGCTGGGAATTGCACGGCGGCTCGCTGCACGGCTGAATCGGGCATCAGGCCGGCCTGCCGATCAGCCCAACTTTCAAAGCCCCCGCTATGACCCCAGCGAGCTCTATGGAGTCGTGCCGGTGGAGTCTCGCCATCCCTATGATGTGCGGGAAGTCATCGCCCGCATTGTGGATGGCAGTGCTTTTGATGAATTCAAGGCCCGCTACGGCGCAACGCTCGTCACCGGCTTTGCCAGTATTTACGGCTATACCGTAGGCATCATCGCCAACAATGGAATTCTGTTTTCCGAAAGCGCACAAAAGGGTGCGCATTTCATTGAGTTGTGCTGTCAGCGCAAGATTCCTTTGGTGTTTCTACAAAACATCACCGGCTTTATGGTGGGCCGACGCTATGAAAATGAGGGCATTGCCAAGCATGGCGCCAAGCTCGTCACGGCGGTTGCCACCGCAGCGGTGCCGAAATTCACAGTCATCATCGGCGGCTCGTTTGGTGCGGGCAATTACGGCATGTGTGGCCGGGCATTTTCCCCGCGCATGCTGTGGATGTGGCCGAACGCGCGGATCTCGGTCATGGGCGGCGAGCAAGCCGCCAGCGTGCTGGCAACTGTGCGTCGCGATGGCCTAAAACTCAAGGGCCAGGAGTGGAGCGCCGCCGAGGAGGAGGCCTTCAAAGACCCGATCCGTGCGCAGTATGAGCGCGAGGGCCATCCCTATTACGCCACGGCCCGGTTATGGGATGACGGTGTGATTGATCCTGCCGATACGCGCCGTGTGCTTGGCCTGGGCCTGGCTGCAAGCCTTCATGCACCCATTCCCCAGACACGATTTGGCATCTTCCGAATGTAACGCCATGCGGCCTGTTCATGAAGACGACAATTAACAAGATTCTGATTGCCAATCGCGGCGAGATCGCCTGCAGAATTATCCGGTCTTGTAAGCGCATGGGAATTAGCACTGTCGCGGTATTCTCGGATGCCGATCAGCACGCGATGCATGTTGGGCTTGCCGATGAGGCGGTCCACATCGGCGGGCCACTGCCTGCCGAGAGTTATTTGAATGGCCAAGCCTTGATCGCCGCTGCCCAGCGCGCCAGCGCCCAGGCGGTCCATCCGGGCTATGGTTTTCTTTCCGAAAACAGCGGCTTTGCCCTGGCCTGTGAACAAGCGGGATTGATTTTTATCGGCCCGCCCGCAAAGGCGATTGATCTGATGGGGTCAAAATCGGCCGCCAAGCTGCTGATGGACAGCAAAGGCGTGCCGACCGTTCCGGGCTATAGCGGCGACGATCAATCAACCAGCCGACTGCACACCGAAGCCCAGCGCGTGGGCTTTCCTGTGATGATTAAGGCAGTCTCCGGCGGCGGCGGCCGGGGCATTCGCATTGTTGAGCGTATTGAAGATTTCCATGCCGCTTTGCAGTCTTGCCAGCGCGAGGCAAAGGCAGGCTTTGCGGATGATCGGGTCTTAATTGAGCGCTACTTGCCCATGGCCCGCCACATCGAGGTTCAGGTCTTCGCGGATGCACACGGCAATGTCATGCATTTGTTTGAGCGTGATTGTTCAACACAGCGACGCCACCAAAAACTTATTGAAGAATCGCCCGCGCCTGGGTTAACCGCCGCCCAGCGTCAATCGATTTGTGAGGCCGCGGTGCGGGCCACCAGCGGTATTGACTATCGCGGTGCAGGCACGGTTGAGTTTATTGCCGAGACAGATGCCAACGGCCGCGTTGGTGAGTTTTATTTTATGGAGATGAATACCCGGCTTCAGGTCGAACACCCGGTCACGGAAATGGTCACAGGCCTTGATCTGGTGGAGTGGCAGATCAGAATCGCCCGGGGCGAGCCCATTTCATTGCAGCAGTCTGAGATCTCCGCCCGAGGACACGCCATTGAAGTGCGGATTTGCGCGGAGGATGCCAGCCGTGATTTTCTTCCGGCCACTGGAAGGCTGCACATGCTGCGGCTGCCAGCGGCGATTCCTGGCGAGGTTCGTGTGGAGTCAGGAGTGCAGCAGGGTGATGAGATCACCTTGTTTTACGACTCCATGCTGACAAAGTTAATTGTCTGGGCGGCCGACCGGCCCGCAGCGATTGCACGGCTGCAGATGGCGCTTCAGGAGTGTGTCTTTTCTGGGGTGGGATCGAATGTCGGCCTGCATCGAAAGATTCTGGCCCTCGATGATTTCGCCCAAGGCCGGCTCTTCACTGGATTGATGGGCCGCCATTGGCAGGCGTTGCAGGCTGTGCATGCGCCGGATGCCGCAGCAATCGCGCTGGCCGTCGCAGGTCTTCTAAATGCCGAACGAGGCGGCCAGGGCATGGCGCCGGGCATTTCTGATCTTTTTCAGGCTAACGATCCTTGGGCATTGCAGGATGACTGGCGACTCTTTAGTTCGCGTCAGAGAACTTTTGATTTTATTTATTTGCCGAAATCAGAGCCGGAGCAGCATTTCTTGGCGAGGCTTAATGTATTGGCTGGCCAGCTTGAGGTGCTGGGTCAAGCTCAGGCTTTCCGATGGCGTCGGCTGGATTGCGAGGGTAGCCTGATGGTGCAGCTTGGCGGCATGACCGTGAAGGGCCAGGTGCGGACTGATCCAAAGGGCAGGCTTAATGTCAAGACCCAGCGGGACGATTATGACTTCAGGCTCGCTGATCCATATGCTGCTGGTGAGAGCATTGACTCGGGTACCGGCTCGCTGCGTGCACCGATGCCCGGGCTGGTGCTCTCAGTATTTTGCGCACCGGGCGATCAAGTGAAAAAGGACGATCCGTTAATGGTGTTGGCTGCGATGAAGCTCGAGCAGACGATTTCTGCACCACGGGACGGCGTGATCGAGGAGGTCTTCTTCTCAGCCCAGGACCAGGTCGTCGAGGGCGCGGTGCTCATAAAGTTTCAAGACGCGACGGTAGTTCACAGAGGCAGTGGGTCTTGAGCAGTGACCGCGAAACTTGCCTGAAGTATCGAGGCGGCTCCAGCGAAATCGGGGCAGTCAATCGTCCATCCATTGATCTGGTGCTACCGAAAATGGTCTTAGGCCCGCAACGTATTGTATGCCTTACAGAGGAGACCACCGAGTGGATCTATTTTCTTGGCCAGGAGAGTCGGATTGTTGGAATTAGTGGCTATACCGTGAGGCCTCGACGTGCACGCGAGGAAAAGCCAAAAGTGAGCGCGTTTTTGACCGCCAAGATTGACCGAATCATAGGCTTGAAACCCGATCTTGTATTGGGATTCTCCGATCTGCAGGCCGATATTGCAAGTGAGTTGATTCGTGCCGGCATTCAGGTAACTGTATTCAACCAACGAAGCGTTATTGAGATCTTCTCAATGCTCTATCAGGTTGGAGCCATGCTGGGCTGTGGAACAAAATCCTTAGAATGGATCAAAGAGCGCCAGGAGGCCCTCAGGGCTATGCAAGCCCGAGTTGGGGCTTGGAGAAAAGCAGGTAGAAGACTTCCTCGCGTCTACTTCGAGGAATGGGACGAGCCGCAAATTAGTGCCATTCAGTGGGTATCTGAATTGCTCGGCATTGCCGGTGGCGTCGATATATTCCCAGAATTGGCCCAGAAATCTCTCGGGAAGGACCGCATCATCCTTGATAGCAAGCAGGTCATCGCCCGAGCCCCAGACATTATCGTTGGCTCTTGGTGTGGAAAGAAATTTCGGCCCGAAAAGGTAGCCTGCAGGCCTGACTGGGGTTCGATTCCTGCTATTCGAGATGGCCACCTCTACGAGATCAAGTCTGCAGAGATTTTGCAGCCCGGACCAGCGGCCTTAACCGATGGTGTTGAAAAACTACACTCTATAATTTCACAATGGATCTCGCAGCACGATTAAACTACTTCTAAGTGCGAAGATCACATTTCAAGCAAGCAATGTCAGACCGACCCCCGGCGAGATCGCATTGCGAGGGGAGAGGGCCCTCACAGCCAGCTTGGGCCCACCCCCTGTAGAATAGACCCGTTGTCGACCAATTACGCCAAGCCCATGAATCATGCAGAGTCTCTCATCCACTATGCTGCTTACTCAATTCCATCGGCTGGAGATCTGACACTAATCGCCCCTGGCGTCTGGTGGGTTCGAATGCCTCTGCCATTCGCCCTCGACCATATAAATCTCTGGTTAATCGAGGATGAATTTCAGGGGAGGCATGGCTTTACCGCAGTCGATACCGGGGTGGCGACTCCAGAGATACGCGCGCATTGGCGAGGACTGCTGGCCGATAAGTTCAGCGGACGGCCGATTGTTAGGGTGATATGCACCCACATGCACCCCGATCATCTCGGCCTGGCCGCCTGGCTCTGCGATGGGATGCCGGGCGATGGTGGCGGCAAGGGTGCCTGGCAGGCACCCCTGTGGATGACGCTTGGGGAGTTCACAACTGGAAGAATCCTCTCCTCAAGAGCGATGGCGGTAGAGTCGGAATCTGCTCCAGACGGCCCGATAACAACTATGTCGGAACACTTCCGTCGTCATGGCGTGGCATCCGAGGAGGACTGTTACAAGGGTCGCGAGCGTGTAAATCAGTTTCCCACCCTGGTCCCTCGAGTGCCCTCTCAATATCAGCGTCTGCTGCCGTATCAGAATTTTTTATTAGGTGGGGAATCCTGGCAGGTAATTCCGGGCTATGGTCACTCCCCTGAGCATGCCGCCCTTTATTGTAAAAAGAAAAATATTTTGATCTCGGGCGATATGGTACTGCCCCGAATTTCCACCAATATATCGGTCTGGGTACAGGAGCCAGAGGCCGACCCCTTGGGTCTCTACTTAGACTCTCTCAAGCAGTTTGAGCCCCTCGCCGAGGATGCGCTGATTCTACCTTCACACGGCAAGCCCTTTGGAGGTCCCGGAATGCAGGCAGGCGACGATTCGCGCGAAAGCTTCCACCTCGTTGGGAACACGAGAGGCTCTGCGGGGTCGATGGTCTCCGCGCATCAGGTGCGCTCACACCGCCTGCGTGGAGGACTTCATACTCGACTGCAGCAGCTTCACGATCATCACAAGGAACGCCTCGGTAGAATCATTGACCAATGTGAAGTTCCAAAAACCTGCGCAGAAATGTTGCCGATACTCTTTCCGAGAGCCCTGGACTCTCATCAGTTCACATTTGCGATGGGAGAGACCATTGCGCACATGAATTACCTTTGGCATCAAGGCATTGTGGGCCGAGTGCAGGAACAGGGTGTCTATAAGTTTGGGAGGAGTAGCTAATCTGTTCAGGTGGCTCTATGGCAGAAATGATCGGTCTCCGATCTGAGGGCGTTGGGTCGAAGTCACAGGGTTTAAATGTCTAAATCTTTCATAGGAGACACACAGCGTGAATGCCACCAATCCAGTGGTCACTGAAGTCCTTGGCAGAGTTGGATTAATCCGCATCGATCGGCCCGAGGCAATGAATGCACTGAATGACGATGTGGTGGATGGCATCTCCGCAGCCATTGATCGCTTCGAGGCCGATGACAATATTGGCTGCATGGTCCTAACAGGCAATGAGAGGGCCTTCGCAGCCGGCGCTGACATCGGGCTTATGAAGGATTTCGATTACATGCATGCCTATAAGAGCGATTTCATTAGCCGCAATTGGGAGCGATTGCGGCGCTCCCGAAAGCCGGTGATCGCTGCGGTGGCAGGCTTTGCCTTGGGTGGGGGCTGCGAGATCGCAATGGCCTGCGACATGATCTTTGCTGCAGACACTGCGAAATTCGGTCAGCCCGAAATTAAGCTAGGCATCATCCCAGGCGCTGGTGGCACACAGCGACTGCCGCGGGCTGTTGGCAAGGCCAAGGCCATGGATCTCTGTCTTACCGGCCGCATGATGGACGCTGCTGAGGCCGAGCGCGCTGGCCTGGTCGCCCGAGTGGTACCAGCCGATCAACTCGTAGAGGAGGCACTGAAAGCCGCCGCGGTCATTGCAGACTACTCACTGCCCGTGGTCATGATGGTCAAGGAGTCCGTGAATCGCGCATTCGAGAGCTCACTCACCGAGGGCCTTTTATTCGAGCGTCGCGTGTTCCACGCCGCCTTTGCAGTCGCGGATCAGAAAGAAGGAATGGCCGCCTTTGTTGAAAAGCGTAAACCCAAATTTAAAAACTGCTAACAGGAAACCCGTCATGTCTGCCTATTCCACACTGGAGATCGAGCGCAGAGGTCGTATCGTCACCGTCTGGATGAACCGGCCCGAAGTCTTTAACGCTTTTAACGAGCAACTCATTGAGGATCTTCACAATGCCTGCAAGGCGCTTAACGATGACAACTCAGTCCGTGCGATAGTGCTGGCCGGCCGGGGCAAGCATTTTTCGGCAGGCGCTGATCTGAATTGGATGAAGCGGGCAGCAAACGCCTCCGAGGCTGAAAACATTGCTGACGCCCAACGCTTTTCCGCAATGCTGAGGGCCTTATCCGATCTCAATAAGCCCACCATTGCGAGGGTTCAGGGGGCTGCTCTCGGCGGTGGAACAGGGCTGACTGCAGCCTGCGATATGGCGGTTGCCGCGGAGGATGCATCATTTGCGACATCTGAGGTGAAGTTCGGAATTATTCCTGCGGTTATCAGTCCTTATGTGCTGCGGGCGATTGGTCCTCGGCAGTCACTGCGCTATTTTCAGACCGCTGAGCAAATCAGCGCGCGGCAGGCCCACGCCATGGGTCTGGTCCACGAGGTCGCCGAAGAAAGTGCACTCGATGCAACCATCGAAAAAATTGTTCAGGCCTTGACTGCCGGCGCGCCGAGGGCACAGAAGGCCTCGAAGGATTTGATCGCTGCAGTCACCGGCCGGCCCATTGATGAGGCCATCAGCGAAGAGACCGCCCGGCGGATTGCCGAGCGGCGGGCCAGTGCCGAGGCCAAGGATGGTATCTCCGCGTTTCTTGAGAAACGTCAGCCCGCCTGGCTTTCGGAATCTTAGGATTAGTTAAATTATGAATGAACAAGTGCTTTCTTGTTGCATAAGAAATTCATTCTGAGTAGCCTCAAGGCTTCGGAATCTTCAACCTGCATGCTGTGAGCCGGGTTACTGCGCCGTCGGATTTCACAAATGTAGATATAGGTTCACACTGCCCATTCAAGCAGATCTCATAGTCGGAAGAAAAACACGATCTTGTAAGCTCGAGGCTCTGGTGGGTTCTCTGAGCAGGGGTGTAGATATACCAACCATCCCTCAAGACAGCGTCTGGGCCCAGATTCAGCGCCATCGGCAGCAGAGTTAGCGACAACCCTAAGAGCCAAACGGGTCGTTTTATGTTAAGACCGTGGGCGTTGTCGGCGGATTCATTCCGCAAAACAACCCAAAACAGCAATTTAATAAAGGAGCGAGTTATGAGTCGTCGTGATTTTCTGGCAAAAACCGGTGCGGCTGCGGTTGCCACGGGTGCGGCAGCAGTTGCGGCACCTGCGATTGCCCAGTCCGATGTGGTCCGTTGGCGTTGTGCGTCAAGCTTTCCAAAAGGCTTTGACACTCTGTTCGGCACGCTGGAGCTGATCGCCCGCCGTGTCAATCAGATGACTGGCGGAAGATTCCAAATCTCCACCCATGCTGCGGGCGAAATTGTGCCGCCCTTCGCGGTCCTGGATGCGGTAGAGAAAGGCACCATCGAGGCGAATCACACCGCGCCTTACTACTTTATTGGTAAGGATCCCGCCTGGGCGTTTGGTACGGCGATCCCGTTTGGCCTGAATGCGCGCCAAATGAATGCCTGGTGGTATCACGGCGATGGCGAAAAAGTTTTCAACGAGTTCTCACGTAAATCCGGCGTGGTCAATCTGCTGGCAGGTAACACCGGATCACAGATGGCCGGCTGGTTCAAAAAAGAACTCAAGTCAGTGCAGGACCTGAAAGGCCTGAAGTTTCGGGTGGGTGGCATGGGTGGGCAGGCCCTCTCTAAACTGGGTGTTGTGGCCACGCAGATCCCGGCTGGCGAGATCTACTCGGCACTGGAGAAAGGCACCATCGATGCGGCCGAATTCACCGTTCCGTACGATGACGAGCGTCTCGGCCTGAACAAGATCGCCAAGTTTTACTACTACCCGGGCTGGTGGGAAGGCGGCGCCGCACTTGGATTCCAAGTCAACGCCAAGGCCTACGATGCACTGCCCGATGCTTATAAAGCTGCCCTTCAGGCGGCATGCGCCGAGGGCAACACCTGGATGCAGGCCAAGTACGACACCGTGAACCCCCAGGCACTCAAGCGCCTGATCGCGGGTGGTGCTGTGCTGCGTCGCTTCCCCAAGTCGGTGATGGATGCCTCGTTTAAAGCCAACGAAGAACTGATGGCTGAAAACAGCGCCAAGAGCCCGGAGTTCAAAAAGATCTTCGATCATATGCGCGCCTTCCACCGTGACCAGCAGGCCTGGTTCCGCGTGGCCGAGGGCAGCTATGATGACTTCATGGCAACGCAGAAGCTCTAAACGCGTTTCGCCCGGTCTAATCGCTGGGCGCATGCGAAAGAAAAACCGCCCCTCGGGGCGGTTTTTTTATGCCAAGAATGCCTTACTTCTTCTTGAAGTAATCCATCGGATCATTTTTCGGCTTGTCGTCTTTTTCGTCGTCCCAGCCATCACTCTCGTTTTCCACCGAGTCATCGACTTTAATTTCAATATTCTGGAGATCTCCAGTCACCGGCTTATCCAGCATGCCGGTCACGATCTCCGGAAAGAAAATCAAAATGGCAACAAGCAGCAGTTGTAAGCCCACCCAGGGAATCGCCCCCAGGTAGATCTCACTGCTCTTGATGGACTTAGGCGCGATCCCCCGCAGATAAAACAGCGCAAAGCCAAATGGCGGATGCATAAACGAGGTCTGCATATTCACGCAGATCAGCACCCCAAACCAGATCAGATCAATGCCCAGCTTATCGGCCACCGGGGCCAGCAGCGGGATCACAATAAAGGCGATTTCAAAAAAATCGAGGAAAAACGCCAGGATAAAAATCATGATGTTGACCACGATCAGGAAGGTGACCGGATCATCTGCACCGACACTTAAAAACAAATGCTCCACCCAGATGCCACCATCCACGCCCTGAAAAACCAGGGTAAAGACTGTGGCACCAATCAGAATGAAGATCACCATGACCGTGATGTTCATGGTCGACTCCATGCCCTCACGGATCATTTTCCAATTCAGCCGCCGATGGACTGCCGCCAGCCCAATGGCGCCCACGACACCCATGGCGCCCGCCTCAGTCGGTGTGGCAAGGCCGAGAAAAATCGTGCCCAGCACAATGAAAATCAACGCCAGCGAGGGCACCACCCCCGCGGCCACCTTCTTTAAAAGCGCCAGCCCCCGCAGGGTCCGGGCCTCGGGCGGAAGCGGCGGCATGCCCTTGGGCTTGATGAGCGACATCACAAAAATAAACAGCATGAAAATCGCAACCTGGGCCAGCGACGGGCCAAGGGCACCGAGATACATATCGCCCACCGATCGGCCGAGTTGATCGGCCAGCACAATCAACACCAACGATGGCGGAATCACCTGGGTGATGGTTCCCGAGGCCGCAATCACGCCGGTTGAGAGTCGGGCTTCGTAGCCATAACGCATCATGATGGGCAGTGCGATTACGCCCATCGCAATCACCGAGGCCGCGACAGTGCCAGTGATAGCGCCTAAGATCGCGCCCACCACAATCACCGCATACGCCAGGCCCCCCGGCAGGCCGCCGAATAGCTGGGCAAAGCCTTCGAGCAGATCCTCGGCCAGACCACTACGCTCAAGGATCGCACCCATCAGTGTGAAAAACGGAATCGACAGCAAGAGCTCGTTGGCCACAATGCCAAATACCCGCAGCGGCAGATTGGCCATGAACTGGGGCGGGAATAAGCCCATCTCAATGGCCACTAAGCCTGAAGCCAGGCCCAGTGCAGCCAAGGAAAACGCAACCGGCAGGCCCAGCAGCAAAAACACCACCAGGGCCGCAAACATTGCCGGAGCCATGAAGTCGATCGGATTCATGGCTATTGCAGCGGCCTTTCGTAATGGGTATTCAACGCAATCACGCCCTTGAGTGCGGCAACGCGTTTGATGATTTCAGAGCAGCCCTGCAGCACCAAAAGCCCAAAGCCGATGGGGAACAGCAGCTTCACGGGCCAGCGTACGAGGCCGCCAGCGTTACTGGAGATCTCGTTAATGGTCCAGGACTCAAGAAACCATGGCCAGCAGACCAACACCATGTAAATGCAAAAAGGCTGCAGGAAAAATATCAGGCCCGCCAGATCCAGCCAGGCCCGTTGGCGGTCATTGAGCCGGGAATAAAATAGATCAACCCGGATATGGCCATTGATGGTGAGCAAATGCGGTGCGCCCAAGAGCACCATGCCGCCGAACATATACCACTGCATTTCCAGCCAGGCGTTTGAGCTCAAATCAAACGCATAACGCATGCCCGCATTCCCCGCTGAAATCAGGGCGCAGATCAGGGTCAGCCAAATCGCAATCACGGCGACGGCTTTGCTTAAACGATCGATGCGGTAGGCGAGTCTGACGGGAGCATTCACGGCGTCTAAGTCTACCCGGGATAGCCCGCAACGGGCTTGCGGACCGGCCAGCGGCCAGGGAAAATGCAGTCTCCGAACAAACCCCAACCATGCATCGCGACCCCATCCCTGATCTGCTGTACACCGCCCTGCGCGACCGCTTTGGTGAGCGCTTCTCGCAGGGTGAGTCGGTGCGGCTGCAGCACGGCCGTGATGAATCAGTCCACCTCCCAGAGCCGCCCGATGCGGTGGTGTTTGCACAAAGCACCGAAGATGTCGCCGCAGTGGTCAGGCTCTGCCGCCAGCACCATGTGCCTGTGATTGCCTACGGAGCAGGCAGTTCGGTCGAAGGCCATCTTCTTGCCGTAGAAGGCGGCATCAGTATCGATCTCTCAGCAATGAATCAGGTGCTGGCCATACATGCTGATGACCTGGATGCAACGGTTCAGGCCGGGGTAACACGCAAGCAACTCAACGAAGCACTAAAGGGCACCGGGCTTTTCTTTCCGATTGATCCCGGTGCAGATGCATCTCTGGGCGGCATGGCTGCCACCCGCGCCTCGGGCACCAATGCAGTCCGCTACGGCACCATGCGTGAAAATGTGATGGCCATGACCGCAGTCTTGGCCGATGGAAAAATTATCCGCACAGGCAGCCGTGCAAAGAAGTCTTCCGCTGGCTATGACCTGACTCGGCTGCTGGTGGGTTCCGAGGGCACGCTGGGCATCATCACCGAATTAACCGTCAGGCTTTATCCGCTGCCCGAGGCGATCTCGGCGGCCGTCTGCCCGTTTCAGACCGTTGATGATGCAGTCAACACCGTCATCCGCACCATTCAAATGGGCATACCGGTAGCCCGAATTGAATTACTGGATGCGCTCACCCTGACTGCCATTAATCGCTTTAGTAAGACCCGGCTGCCAGAGCGGCCGACATTGTTTTTTGAATTTCATGGCACCGACGCCTCGGCACAAGAGCAGGCCGAGCGGGTCCAACAGATCGCCCGTGAATTCGGCGGTGAGCAGTTCGAATGGGCGACCCGATCAGAAGATCGGACCCGCCTCTGGCAGGCCCGGCACGATGCCTATTTCGCATGCCTGCAGATGAAACCCGGCAGCCGGGCCTTTCCAACCGATGTCTGCGTGCCGATTTCTCGGCTCTCTGAATGCATCCATGCAACCAATGCCGATTTGGCGCAGGTCTCCATCCCAGTGATGCTCTTTGGCCATGTGGGTGACGGTAATTTCCACCTTGTGGTGCTGATTGATCCGAATAATGCCCAAGAAATTGAGCAGGCCGAGTGGATCAACGAACGGGTTGTCGAGCGGGCCTTGGCCATGGAGGGCACCTGCACTGGAGAACACGGCATTGGCCTGGGCAAACGCAAGTTCATGGTGAAAGAACATGGCGAAGATGCTGTTGCCGTGATGCGAACGATCAAGCAGGCCTTAGATCCTCAGGGGCTACTGAATCCCGGGAAGATTCTTCCCGAATAAAACGGGCTAACGCGCCGGCAGGCGGTCCCACTGCTGCATGAGGTCCATCCACTGGCCACGCGCTGACTGAAGGTGACGTTCCTTGACGTGTCCATAGCCGCGAATACTGTCTGCAATCGCAGCGATCTTAATGGCGAGCTCCAGATTTTCGGCACTTAGCGCAGGCAGCAGCGAAGCGATGCAGTCACGATACTGGCCAATCAGCGCCCGCTCGGTTCGACGCTCTTCGGTGTAGCCAAACACATCGAAGAGCGAGCCGCGTAAAAACCGGCAGGATGCCAGCAGGCCCATCAGGGGCCTGACCCATGGCCCAAAGCGTCGCTTGATCAGTTCGCCGCG
>Ga0208048_1001250_pt1 | contig 13333 bp, 12 predicted proteins | sample Malawi_45m_30L_FD_184163 | JGI IMG/M metagenome (GOLD analysis project Ga0208048, IMG submission 184163) | Freshwater microbial communities from Lake Malawi, Central Region, Malawi to study Microbial Dark Matter (Phase II) - Malawi_45m_30L... | ecosystem: Environmental > Aquatic > Freshwater >...
CAGCAGCCCCGTCAGCACCCCCTGCAGTAAAGGTAACCAACCAGGCGCAGGCAAAGCGACTTGCATCAAAGAGCCCAGCCATTGCAGCAGAAGGAAATGTGCAGCGAAACCGGCGATAGCGCCGATGACACCACCTGCGAGCGCGATGAGTAAAAACTCGATCAGATAAATCTGTGTCAGCTCGCTCTGCCTGAGGCCAAGACAACGCAGCATGGCCACACCGTCTAAATGACGCTGCATGAAGCGCCGCGCAGCCAACGCAATCGCGAGCGCCGATAGCATGGCAGTTAACAAACTCACCAGCACCAAAAATTGACGCGCGCGGTCCAAGGTCGCGCGCATCTCTGGTCGCCCCGCATCCAGCGACTCCAGCTGAACGCCGCGCGTGTCATTTTCTTTGATCTGCTGTTCTAACCATAAGCGGTAGCGACGCACTTGCTCGCCATCTCCCGCAACTTGCAAACGGTAGGTGATACGCGATCCTGGCTGCAGCAAGCCGGTTGATGGCAGATCTTCGAGGGCAATCATGACGCGCGGCGCAAAACTCATGAAGCCTGCGCCACGGTCTTGTTCCAGCAAAATTGTGGCGCTGATCTTGAAACTCGCATCGCCCAAACGCAGCATGGCACCTTGCGCAATCTGCCGCGACGCTAAAAATCCGGCATCGACCCAAACCTCACCTGATACAGGCGCGCCGCGCGCGGTTTCAGTCATTGCGCCACGTTGCAGCTGCAGAGCACCACGCAGCGGGTACGTGCCCGATACTGCTTTGACCGCTACCAACCGTGTATCGGTCTGGTTACCGTCGCCGCTAGTCGCCATGCTGGGAAAGGTGACAGTATCCGCCAGCAACAACTCGCGTCGCGCAGCCTCGTCACGCCACACCTGATTCAATGGGTAGTCGCTGCGTATCAGTAAATCGGCACCCAGTAACTGTGCTGCATCGCGGCTGAGTGCACGATTCATACGATCAACAAAAAAACCGACCGCGGACGATGCCGCGACAGCAATCACTAGTGCCACCAACAAGAAACGTAACTCTCCCGCTCGCCAGTCGCGGCGGGTCATGCGTAGCGCATGCGCAAACATTAAGGCGGTGTTGCGAATCATCCTAAATTCCAAAGTTAACAACCGCATAGGTCGCGGGCGACGGCATGATAACCCGATAACCCAGACGCAGCTGATACCTGACTTACTCAAGAAGTGGCGTACGCGCTGTCGCATATCGTTAGTCGTTGGCGCGCTACACCTCACACGCGACAAAGCACTAACTGTCGCCAGCTCGAGCTGGTCCGGTCTGAAGCTAACGCGCCATTGACTTGTCTCAATCGGACTGCGCTGGATTTTATGAGGATTAACGCTAGACTTTCTACACCTTGTTAACGCCACTCCTAATCACACTCTCAACAATTTACAGACTATGCAAAGCAACCATTACTTAGGCAACAGCGACACTTCTGAGGCACTGATGAATCGCTTTCTTTACGCATCTGCTCGCGCAGGCACGGGGTATCGCGATACATGGCTTGCGCGGCAGGCTATGCTAAGCATCATGCGCTTGGCACGCTGCGAGCAATTGCTTGAGATACGTTGCTCAGTCAAGCAATTGATACCAGACCACCTACGCAATCAGTCCACGAGAAATATCCGCAGAAAGCGCGCAGTGGGCAGCGATGCCGGCCAAACTCAGTTTGTGTTTGGGCGTGACGATCTAAGTAGCTGATCAGTCTGATAGCTACGCTTCACACGTGATGCAGTATCGCCAAAACTACGCCAAGTAGACTGATAGATACCCAAAGCGCGACGGTAACCGTGAGCCGGCTATTTCGTTTTTTCGTACTGCGGGACGCATGGCCAATTGACTTGAGTAGCTTGTGATATCGAAGCCACCAGGCTTGTTCGGCTGTAGCTGGAACATGCGCCGTTGGTGTGGATTGTGTTTGTTGATGCGCTGCCTCTTGCCTGGTAATCCAGGCATCGTGATGTGATCGACGTACTGGATCCGACAGTACCTCATACGCGCTATTGATCAACTGAAAAGTCTGAGTCGCCCACTCGCTACCCGCGTGCCGGTCTGGATGAAACTTATGGCAAAGCGTTTTGTAGGCTGCTTTGATCACTTCAGGTGGCGCGTCGCGCGCCACTTTCAGGTTGTCGTAGTGGGTGTGAAGCTTATTCATGCTCGGACAGTAAAAGCCTGACTACGATGCCGAATTGAGCGGCATCAATGTTTCGCGGTAGGTTTGATCGTCCTATTCAACATTAGCGGGAACGCTTAGCCTAGCACGGCGTCGAACTCCTTATTATTCCGGAGGTGTCCCGATGGGTAAACAGTGGGTGATGGTTGCCGACAGGACGCGCGCAAGGATTTTCGAGACCGATGGCGACCTGGACAAGTTGAACGAGATTGAAGACTTGCTGAACCCTGAGGGCCGGTTCTCTGATGCCGAGTTTCATCACGATGCCAGAGGCCGATTTTGTGGCAAGGGAGATCGTCAGCACGCACATACAGCGCAACCGCGCGTAAGCAAGGCGGTACATGATGAGGAAAATTTTTCACGTCAGCTTGCCGCAGTGCTTGATAGAGGATGTCAGGCAAGCCAGTACGATAGTCTGGTCGTCGTTGCACCGCCTGCTTTTTTGGGTATCTTGCGCAAGCAGTTATCGGATCAGGTTGATAAACGTATCGTGAAGCAATTGAATAGTGATATTTCAGGGTACGCACCGCGCCAGGTTAGTGATTATCTGAAACGGCATTTACACTAGCTTGGCGGGCTTTGTGCCGGCATCTATAACGCCACCAGGCAGCAACGGCGAGTTAACGGCGCTCGCACTTTTTTCTGTACTAGAGACTTGTTGCTGGTTATCGGGATCCAACGGCACGCGCCTAAAAATAGGCGTAGACGCCAGTCGAAATTTTGGATCCACCTTGCTCAATGACCAAGGCGTTGTCTTACCTTTGTGACCCTCATCGTGCCGGCTTCTCGGTGTCGATATAATTTCGTCTTGGTCTACTTTGCGAGATTCAAGCTGCTGACTGTAGGTATCCACGGCAGAAAAAATAGTATCTGCGATTCCTTCCCTAAAGCCATACTTCTTCTCTTTTATTTCTCTGGAAATTTTCTTCAATATCTCCGAGCCCTCTTCTTCTGAGTCGGGAGGATTCATATACCAATGCTGATAAGCAAGCATAAAGTAGGTAAGATTATTCACAATTTCATCATGCTCCTTACTCGGCTTAAGTTCATCGATAATACGCGTGATGTTGTGCGCCATTTTCGGCGTAACCCATTCAAATTGCTTGTCTCTGGCGCACTGCCTCCAATCAACCTGAAAAAATACTGCGAAGCTAGCTTGTCAATATCGATGATCGACGGCGTAGCAGGCTTGTGATCCTTCCTACTGACCTTCCCGAAGCGACTTCCCTCAGATCTTCGTACAGTAGTAGGCAACGCAAAACTGTCTCTCGAAACACTCTGTTATCAACAAAACCTTTTTGCTTTATTTGCTGCAAAAGCGCATTGGACTCTGGCTTGCCCTCAAAGTGACTACGCAAATAGTTTTTTGCCCATCTTTTTCCATACCATGCCATTAAACCCCTGAAACAGCGTGTCGATATTTTTTTTGCGCGCTCCGGATCTGCCGCAGCGCAGAACACGACGTTGCGTGGTCTCCATCGTCCTTGCGCATCAAAAAGTTCGATATCAACCAGCAGCTCACGATCCGCGGAAGGTGCGGTGTCGTAAGAAGACGGCGATTGTGTAGTCTGCGAGACTGGACGCATCAATATCAGCTGGCAATGTAAATGCCAGATCAATAGGGAGTACACCTAGTCTGCCACTCAAACGAAGACAATCACATTCGGCTAAATGCATTTTCGGTGCGCTATAACAGCGTGATGCAGTTGCTGTCTTGAGAGAACGCAGCTGCCGCAGGACTGCCGTAGGCTTGCTGCTACGGGACTTCCTTAGGCTTTCTACAAATGAGCGTATTCGCAACCCATCGCAGCGACGCTCTTTAAAGCAGTATCAAGTCTCGATCAGCCCGTGCCTTACTGCAATCAGGGTCAGCTCTGCCTGGTTGGCAGCCCCTAATTTTTGCTTCACGTTATACAAATGCGTACCGACCGTGCGGGGGGAGATGGTCAGCAACTCGGCAATCTGGTTTACCGACAGCCCCTTGGCGAGTTGAATGAATACACCAAATTCGCGCTCCGAGAGTACCTCGATCGGGCTCTTCTCGCCGTTGAATTCTTCCAAAGCCATACGCTGCGACAGGCTGGCTTCAATATACATACGCCCTTCAGCCACCTGCCGGATCGCATGGATCAACTCATCAGGTGCGCTTCGTTTCGAGAGATAACCCAGCGCGCCCGCCTTCAGCATGTAACGCACATAGCTGGGATCTTCGTGCGATGAGAGCCCGAGCACTTTCGCAGTTTTATCGCGCGCAACGATACGGCGGGTGGCTTCGACGCCCATGGTGCCGCCGAGTGAAATATCCATCACAATCACATCCGGCTTGGCGGTGGGGATGTGTTGGTAGGCAGTCTCTGCCGATTCAGCCTCAGCGACTACTTTAATATCGTCGGTTGATTCGAGCAGCATACGAAAACCAAATCGTACGACGGCGTGATCATCAACCAGCATCACGTTAATTGTTTTTTTCATCCGTTTCCTTATCAACAACGCCGAGTGGCAGCGATACATGCACTGCTAAACCACCCTCTGTGCTACGGCCGAAGGCGATGTCACCACCGAAAGCCTCAGCGCGTTCTTGCATACCACGCACGCCATAGTGCCCCTCACGTTGCATCGACTCAGCGCCTTTGCCATTATCAGCGACCGTCAGTTTCAGTATCCGGTATTCGACAGCAAGCATGACCGTTGCTCGGCTCGCGCCCGAGTGCCGAACAATATTGGTGACGGCTTCCTGGACGATACGGTAAGCGGATAGCTCAAGCTGATCATCCAGGGTTGGCAAGCCCTCCTCTGCCACTGACAACTCGAAACGTACCTCGGGATGATTCTGCTGGGTCTCAGTCAATAAATCGCGAATTGCATCAATTAGCCCCATCCCCTCAAGTTGAATCGGACGAAGACGTGGAATCAAACGTCGCATCGCATCCGAGGTCTTGCCGGCAGTATCAAACAGCATGCTGGCGTGCCGCTCGAGAGGACCACCAGCAACATCGGGATGCTGCATCATGGATTTAGCGATGCTACGAATCGCGGTCAGCGACTGACCGAGCTCATCATGCAGCTCGCGCGCGATTGCGGCACGCTCTTCTTCAATACGCGCGTGCAGCAAGGTAGTGAATTCTCGCTGCGCATCCAGCCTTGCCTGCGCCTCGGCACTGGCCTGGCGCACCTGAATGTTGTCCTCTACCGCCTGTGCCATGCGGTTGAACGCCCTGCCCATCTCACCGGCTTCTTTGCCCTTCAACGGTGGTAGGCGCACATGGTGATCGCCTTGCTCGATCTCACGCAGGCCCCGCTCAACCCGCTCCAGCGGCGCGAGCCAACGACCCACCAGCCAAAACAACAATAGATCCGCCAGTAGCAGCAACAAGAACTGAGAAAACAAAATGTCGGACAGATTATCCCAACCATCAAGAATGGCACGGGTAGGGTTGGCGGTGAGCACCAGCCGCGCACCATCAAGCTCAATCGAGCGCTCGGAAATCGGCGGCATCACGAACGCTGCGTACCAAGCGGGCGCGTCGCGACCGGCTTTGTATTGCGATGGCGGAGACACATACAGCAGCTGACCGGATTGATCATAGAGCCGGATGTCGTTGGCGCGTACGCGGCCGGTATCGCGCAAAAACGCGACCAGCTCAGGCATCATTGGGTGTGAATAAAAATGACTAATGCGGCCGAGCAATTGGGTGGCGATTCGGTTGGAGGCTTCCATCTCTTCACGCACGCTGGCACGCGTGCCGGCAATCTCCACCGCGAGCAGCACCGCAAATATCACCACCGTTAGTCCGGAGAAGATCAGATTGATCTTCAGCCGGAGGCTCATGTTTGCGTGGCGCGGTGGTGGGTGCTGCGCTGCAGGGTGTGCGGTCGCGGCGTCAATGTTCATGGTGATTGTGGGGAGTGGGCATCCTGCTGGCCGACTATGATTGCGGGCCTGATCATATCAGCCCACCCGCGCCGGTACTGAGGCTCACGGCTCGCGCTGTGCTGGTTCATGAATTTCATTAGATGCGATTCAGATATTCACCGATGCTCGCAAAAAGCCCTTCGCGCATGATTCGCTCCACCGTTTGCAGCAACAGGCGGTGTCATTCAAATAAACTCGTTCGACTTAAGGAGATCATCATGGCTTGGACTACCCCTGCAGCAACCGACCTGCGTTTCGGTTTCGAAATCACGATGTACATCGCCAACCGCTAATCTGCGGTTCGCCGGCCGGTTCTAGACCGGCCTGGCTTGAAGTTGCGTCAAGACGGCCTGCGGATGCGGGCCGTTTTTTATTATCAGCTCGCTAATAAAATAGTGGTTTGATCGTTAATACTGACTCAGCGCCGGCCATCTCACCGCGATTACGGCGCGAGTTGCGTAAAAATCCAAGGTTTGCAATAGGTTTAATGATTCATGAGGCAAATCAGGTCGCTGCTCGGCTATGATTCGCACTTTTTTTAAATCACGCCCCAAATTCCATGAACAAGAAACTCACCAGTATGGCGCTCGCAGTGTCGAGTTGCTTTGGCGCCGGCCATGTGGCGGCAGATGAAGACAGCCGAGTACTCTCGCCGGTCGTGGTTACCGCAACCCGTGTTGAACAAGACAGCTTCGATTTGCCGATGGCCATCGACAAAGTAGACCGTCAAAATATCGATAACCAACTGCGTATGACGTTGTCTGAATCCTTGGCGCGTATTCCGGGGATCACAGCGCAAAACCGTAATCAGATGGCGCAAGATCCGCAAATCTCTTCGCGTGGGTTTGGCGCGCGCTCGTCGTTTGGTGTGCGCGGCATCCGGGTGTATGTGGATGGCATTCCGCTCTCGATGCCCGACGGTATCGGTAACCCGGGCAGCGTCGATTTGGATGCGATCGGCAGCATTGAGGTCATGCGTGGCCCGTTTTCTGCGATGTACGGAAACTCGTCTGGTGGCGTGCTGCAGCTACTTACCAAGAAACCCGGCGAGACGCCGGTGGTCGGCGCCGATGTTTTGTTTGGCAGCTTCAACACGCGTCGCGAGTCCATCGAGGCAAGCGGTGTGAATGGGGCCTGGAGTACCAGCTCAATCTTTCGGACTACTCATCGAACGGGTTCCGGGCCCAAAGCAAGAACGATAAGCAGCAAGCGACTGTCAAGCTGGGCACCCGCATCAGCGACGACACCAAGCTCAGCACGCTCATCAATTGGTTTGATCAATCTGCGCAAGACCCCGGCGGCTTGGTTCGAACCGGCACCGGCGCGAACCAACCTGGCGCTTTCCCGGGTGGTCAGTTTTATGACCCCACCGGTGCCACACGCGGCGCAATCGTCGGCAACACGCGGGTTAACCGAAGCAACACGCAAATCGGCTTTAACCTGGAAAAAACAATCGACGCGAATAACACAGTCAACGTCATTACCTATGCGGGTCAGCGCGATAACTTGCAGTATCTCGCCAGCAGCAACGCGCCAACCGGCACCATCAGCGGGCGCGCCAGTAGTATTGGCCGTACGTATTACGGTACCGATGTGCGCCTCACCAACCGCGGCGATGTTGCTGGAAAAGCGTATCAATTGTCAGTAGGTCTGAATCTTGGCTACATGGACGATGCGCGGCTTGATCGAAACGCGACCAATGGCGTCATTCAGCCCGGCGCTGCTAACCGTGACGAGAACCAAACTGCGTACAACATAGACCAGTACGCGCAAGGCCTGATTACGCTGGATGAGCAATGGGATTTGCACGCTGGTATTCGGCATACGCGTCTGAAGCTGGATGTGAAACCGAATCCGGGTGCGACCGCAAACATTGCGCCGGGAAGTCTGTCGTTTGACCGGACCATGCCAGTGGTGGGCTTGGTATACAAAGCCACACCGACCTTGAATTACTACGCCAACATCGGTACCGGCTTTGAAACGCCAACGCTGGTTGAAATCAGCTACAGCGATCCAGCCAACGCAGCGGCGGGTTTGAATCTGGGCCTGAAGCCATCAACCAGCACCAATATCGAAGTCGGCGCAAAGGCATTACTTTCAGATACCAGTCGTTTGAACGTGGCGCTGTTTGATATCAGCACGGATAACGAGATCGTGATTGATCGATTAAACGGTACCACCGCGAGCTACCGCAATGCCGGCAAGACCCAGCGCCGCGGCGTTGAGTTGTCGGCGGAAGCGCTGTTGCAACCCGACCTTAGTGCCTACGTAGCGTATACCTTTTTGGACGCAAGCTTTCAGTCGCCATTTGCGACGGGCACGGGCGCAACCGCACCGGGTAACTACAACTCGGGCACTGTGGCCGCAGGTAGCGCGATCCCGGGCACCTATCGGCAGCAGCTGTATGCCGAGCTGGCCTACCGGTACCGCCCTTATCAGCTCGAGACAGCGATCGAAGGCCGTTACAACAGCAAGGTGTTCATTAACGACTTGAATAAAGATGCAGCGCCGGCTTATACGATTTTCAGCATCCGGGCATCATTGCAGCAGGTTCAGGGCAAATGGAAATTCACCGAGTACGCTCGAATCGATAATCTGTTTGATCAAACCTATATCGGATCAATTCGGGTTAATGACGGCAACACCCGTTTCTTCGAGCCTGCGCCTGGCCGCAACTATTTTGTCGGCGTGAAGGCCAGCTACATGTTCTGATCTGGCTGCAGCAACTCAACAAAACAGGCGCGGCGCGATGCTTACGCCGCCCTGTCTTGTTGCTCGGTAGGCTGCTCATCCTCAAACGAGCCCTCCCCCAGATCAGGCGCGGCTTGATCAGTAAACGGCAACACATCAAGCTCCAGCTCGGCTTTGTCGATCAAGTGCTGCGGCAATGCGGCTTTGACAGCAACCCCCAGTTGCTCGAAATCCTTGGCCTGCTTGATCAAATTGGCACGCCCCTGATACAACTGCCCGAATGCTTTGCTGTAGCTATTGCGCGCGGCATCGAGCTTGCCGCCGAGCTCTTCCATAGAACGCACAAATACCGCCAGCTTGTGATACAGCTTGCCGGCGCTATCGGCCAGCGCCGCGCTGTGCGCATTTTGTTTTTCCAGTCGCCACAACTGCCGCACGATATTCAAGCTGGTAAGCAAGGTGGTGGGCGTAGCCACCAATACATTACGCTCCAGTGCCTGCTGAAACAGTGTCTCATCCGCTCGCAGCGCCTCTACAAATGCTGACTCGACCGGCACAAACATGAACACCATCTCGGGCGAGTTCAGCTCACCCAGATCAAAGTAACGGCGATCAGATAGCTCCTTGATACGGTCGGCGACTGCCTTGACATGCTCACTCAGCGCTTGCCGACGATCGCGCTCATCCTCGGCGTTGACATAGCGCGTGTACGCGTTCAGCGAGACCTTGGCATCGACGATCAGGTGCTTCGCGTCCGGCAGATAAATAATCACGTCCGGGCGCTGCTTGCCATCTTCTGCGTTGAAACTGACCTCGCGACGATAGTCCTTGCCCGCTTGCAGACCCGATCGCGCAAGTACATTTTCAAGTACCAGCTCACCCCAGTTACCCTGCTTCTTGGCCTGGCCTTTCAACGCGGTCGCCAGATCATGTGCCTCAGCGGTCATTTGCAGGTTTAATGATTTCAGACTATCAAGCTCGGCTTTCAGCGTGGCCTGCTGCTGCGCGTCTTGGTAATGAATTTCCTCGATCCGCCGCTTGAACTCATTCAGCCGTTCTTTGAACGGATCAAGCACGTGGCCCAAGCTCTGCAAGTTCTGCTCACTAAAACGCCTGGATTTATCTTCAAGAATTGTACTGGCGAGATTTTGAAACTCTTCGGTCAGCGTCTTGCGGGCCGATTCGCTCATCTGCTGTAGACGCGCCAACTGCTGATCTGCGTGACGCTGCTGCTCTGAAGCACGCGCCGCCTCTGCCGCCAATTCGCGCTGCGATATTGACAACTGTGACTGCAAGGAACTTGCCTGCTCGGTGGCCTGCGCCAGCTGCAGCTCCAGAGCGCGCAGACGCTCTTGGGCTACTGCTTGCGCCGCGCTATAGCGGGCGCGCATCCACAGTGCCATCAGCAACAAGCCAACGCTCACACCGACGAGCCAAACTAATACCAAACCGACATCCATTCAGAGTCTCCTTGCCTTTGAGCGCGAGTTTACCGTGACATGAAGCTGTATTCAGCATCGGCAATCGTCACAATAAATTAGTAGGTTTGCTTTAGAATCAAGAATGAAAAATATCCCTAACGGAGCCACATCATGAGCCTCGCCCCAACACGCACGTCACGTCGCACCTTTTTGAAGCAGTCTGCAGCGCTGAGTGGCGCATTAGTGCTCGGGATACAGGGCGCAGATGCCATCGCCGCCGACGCGGCCGAGGTCACGCACTGGGTGGTGATCGCACCCGATGACACGGTCACGATCCGTATTGCGCGCTCCGAACTTGGCCAGGGAACATTCACGGGCTTGGCGCAATTGGTAGCTGAAGAACTTGGTTGCGAATGGAGCAAAGTACGCGCTGAGTATGCTGACGTTAATGAGCATATTCGCCGCAACAAAATCTGGAAAGATATGTCGACCGGCGGCAGCCGTGGTATCCGTGACTCGCATGACTATGTACGCAAGGGCGGCGCTGCGGCGCGCATGATGCTGATTGCGGCAGCCGCGCAGCAGTGGGGTGTGCCAGCTGCCGAGTGCACCGCCGAGAACGGCGTGGTGACTGACCTGTCTGGCAAAAAACTTCGCTACGGCGAACTTGCTACGCTGGCATCGACCATGCCCGTACCTGAGAACCCACCGCTCAAATCACCCAAGGAATGGAAAATCGCCGGCACATCGCCAGTACGATTTGATATCCCGGCCAAAGTGAATGGCTCGCAAGTCTACGCCTCCGATGTACGACTACCCGGCATGCTGCATGCCTCGATACTGCAAAGCCCGGTGTTCGGTGGCTTCCTTAAAAGCCATGACGACAGCGCAGCGCTTGCCATGCCCGGTGTCAAGCGTGTAGTGACCGGTGATGATTGGGTCGCGGTGCTGGCTACCAACTGGTGGCAAGCAAATCAGGCGCTGCAAAAAATCAAGGTGAGCTGGGAGAGCGGCAATAAAGACAAAGTCTCCAGCGAGTCCATCATGGGATATTTGCGCGAAGGGCTGGCCCAACAGAACGCGCCTGTGGCGCGCAAAGATGGCGATGTCGATCGCGTGTTTGCCAATGCACACAAGGTGTTAGAGGCCGAGTATTACACCGGCTTCATGAACCACGCCACCATGGAGCCGCAAAATGCTGCCGCGCTTTATTCGCCGGATAAGTTGGAGGTGTGGGTAGGTACCCAAAACGGCGAGTCTTCGATTGCCGCAGCCGCCGATGCGTCTGGACTGCCACTGCAAAAAATTCATGTGCACAAAATGCACGCCGGCGGTGGCTTCGGTCGACGTGGCCCGCATCAGGATTTCACTAAACAGGCCGTCAAAATCGCGATGGCGGTTCCAGGCACACCCATCCGTCTGCAATGGTCACGCGAAGAAGACATGCGTCAGGGTCGCTACCGGCCGGTATCGCTGGTCAAGATTCGCGGCGCGCTGGACAAACAAGGCAACTGGGTAGGCTGGCATGTGCGTCAGTCTGATCAATCGATCGCCATCACGGTTTACCCGCAATTCGTCAAAGACGGGGTTGACCAGATTAACACCCGGGTATTCAGAGATAACCCTTACGCAGTGCCGAATTTTACGAACGAGTATATGATTAGAGATGTTCATGTACCGCCAGGTTTCTGGCGCGCCGTGGCGCATACCAATAACCCGTTTTACCGTGAGTGCTTCATCGATGAGCTGGCGCATGCAGCAGGTAAAGACCCGGTGCAGTTTCGTCGTCCACTCCTTCAAGGTAAAAAAGATCTGGCAGTGCTGGACGCTGTCGCAGAGGCAATTGGCTGGAGCAAGCCGCCTGCCAAGGGTATCCATCGCGGGATCGCCGTGGTGGACTCGTACGGCAGTTTTACCGCGGCAGCGGTGGAGCTCAAGCTAACTAACGGTAAAGAGATCGAGGTAAAACGGGTTGCGGTGGCGATCGACTGTGGTCACGTGGTGCACCCGGATGCGGTCAAGGCTCAGATTGAGGGTGGTGTGTTCTGGGGACTTTCCGCGATCATGAATGAAGAGATCACGATCGAAAATGGCGCTGTGAAGCAGTCGAATTTTCATGATTACCCGCTGGCTCGAATTAATGTCAAACCCGAAATTATTCCGGTGCTGGTTCCCACCCTTGATTTCTGGGGTGGCGTTGGCGAGCCGCCGATCGGTGGCGTAATACCTGCGATGGTAAATGCGTTGTTCTCTGCGACCGGCAAGCGCCTTTACTCGCTGCCGCTTAAGCATCATGGCTTTCGATATAAAGCGTAGTGACGTCAGGGCCAGCTAGACGCGTCCTGTAAAATCATGGGTTTCGCAGTTTAATTTATCAAACCCATAACAAGCCGCTCATGGAACACGTCGCGCAAGGCTCCGGATGGAGACAATCGATAGAGAACTTCATCGGTAACCCAACAATCCAGCACACGCTGGTTGTGCTGATTGTCGTCAACGCTCTAATCCTTGGCTTGGAAACTAGCCACACCGTGATGGAAGTCGCGGGTCATGAATTGCACCTGATCGACCAAGTTATTCTCTGGATTTTTATTGCCGAGCTTGTACTGTTAATGGCGGCGCGCGGCTTGGGTTTTTTCAAGGATCCTTGGTGCGTCTTTGACTTCGTCGTGATTGGTATTGCTTTGGTGCCGGCAACCGGTAGCCTGTCGGTGCTGCGGGCGCTGCGGGTACTGCGGGTGCTACGACTCGTCAATAAAATCGAAAGCATGCGTAAAGTGGTAGTGGGTTTATTGCACTCGCTACCTAGTTTGAGCTCCGTATTTGGGTTGATCTTGGTAATCTTTTATGTATTCGCAGTGATTGCCACAAACATGTTTGGCGAACGCTTCCCGGATTTATTTGGTGACCTTGGCACCACGATGTTCACGCTGTTTCAGGTAATGACACTGGAAAGCTGGTCGGAAGGTGTAGCGCGACCGGTGATGGAAATCTTCCCGCATGCATGGGTGTTTTTCGTTATATTCATTTTCATCGCTACCTTTGTGAGTTGAATTCAAGGACGAAGTGCAACTTTGATTAATGGGTTGGATGGCTGAGGTGCATTAGTA
>Ga0208048_1001251_pt1 | contig 13324 bp, 13 predicted proteins | sample Malawi_45m_30L_FD_184163 | JGI IMG/M metagenome (GOLD analysis project Ga0208048, IMG submission 184163) | Freshwater microbial communities from Lake Malawi, Central Region, Malawi to study Microbial Dark Matter (Phase II) - Malawi_45m_30L... | ecosystem: Environmental > Aquatic > Freshwater >...
GCGAAATTCCCGGCGTGACCATCGCCAATTTTCTCCGTGCCGCCCTGCAGGCCCGCTTGCCCGAAGGCGAGGAACTCGAGGCCACCGAGTATTACGCCAAACTATACGAGAAAATGGACCTCCTCGAAATGCCGCGCACCTTCACCTCGCGCTCGGTCAATGAAGGTTTCTCCGGCGGCGAAAAAAAGCGCTGCGAAATCTTGCAGATGGCCATGCTCCAACCGACCTTCGCCCTCCTCGACGAAACAGACTCCGGTCTCGACATCGATGCGCTGAAGATTGTTTCCCACGGCGTCAATTCCTTGCGCGGACCGGACACCGGCATGCTGGTCATCACGCACTACCAGCGCCTGCTCAATTACATCGTGCCCGATGTGGTGCACGTCATGGTCGGCGGTCGCATCGTCGAGAGCGGCACCAAGGAACTTGCCCTCAAGCTCGAAGCCGAAGGCTACGACTGGGCCAACGAACCGGAAGCCGAAGCCGTCGGCGCCTGATCACGGAGGACACACCATGAGCGACGCACAAACCCAATTGGAAATCGACCGCGAGAAGGGCAACTTCCGCTACGACGTCGACTACGAATTCGACGCCGGCACCGGGCTGACCGAGAAGACGATCGACTACATCTGCGACGTCAAAGGCGAACCGGATTGGATCCGCGAATTCCGCAAGGACGCGCTGCGCAAGTTCCTCGATAAGCCCATGCCCACCCATTGGGCCTCGCACGACCTCGAGAACATCGTTTTCGACAACATCCGTTACTACCTCTCGCAGGGCCAGAAGCCCAAGCGCACGTGGGACGAAGTTCCCGACGAGGTGAAAAAGACTTTCGATCGCCTCGGTATTCCCGAGCAGGAACGCAAGTTCCTCGCCGGCGTCGAAGCGCAATTCGACAGCGAAGCGGCCTACTCGAACATCAAAGAAGCGGTGGGCAAACAGGGCGTCATCTTCGTCGGCAGCACCGAAGGACTCAAAGAGCACCCGGAAATCTTCCGCAAGTGGTTCGGCAAAGTGATCCCGACCGGCGACAACAAATTCAGCGCCTTGAACAGCGCGACCTTCAGTGGCGGCTCGTTCATTTATGTCCCGCCCGGCGTGAAAGTCTCGCATCCGCTCCAAGCCTACTTCCGCATCAACGCGGAAAATTTCGGACAGTTCGAGCGCACCCTCATCATTGCCGACGAGGGTTCCGAGGTCACCTACATGGAAGGTTGCACCGCACCGAAATTCGATACCGCCACGCTGCACAGCGCTGTCGTCGAACTCGTCGCGCTCAAGGGCGCGAAAATCCAATATATCACGGTGCAAAACTGGTCGAACAACGTGTTCAACCTTGTGACCAAGCGCGGGCTGGCCATGGAAGATGCCGAGGTCAAATGGATCGATTGCAACATCGGTTCGCGTCTGACCATGAAATACCCCGGCGTGGTCATGAAAGGCCGCCGTGCCCGCGGTGAGGTCATCTCCATCGCGCTCGCCGGAGACGGACAGCACCAAGACACCGGCGCGAAGATGATCCACGCGGCCGACGAGACGACGAGCAACATTGTGTCGAAGTCGATCAGCGTCGGCACCGGCCGCGCCACTTACCGCGGATTGGTCAATGTCCCGCGTCACCTCAAAGGCTGCAAAAACAACACCGAATGCGATGCGCTGCTTATCAACACAAACAGCCGCACCGACACCTATCCGGCCATCACCGTGCGCGGCACCGGCAACGCCTGCCAGCACGAAGCCAGCGTCAGCCAAGTGAGCGAAGAGCAGATTTTCTACATGCAGCAGCGCGGACTGACCGAAGGCCAGGCCATGAGCTTGAGTGTGAACGGATTCGTCAACGATCTCGTGCGCCAATTTCCCATGGAATACAGCGTCGAGCTCAAACGCCTCATCGATCTCGAAATGGAGGGATCGGTCGGCTGATCAGCCCGGAGGACCGCACATGATCATGGCAGCATCACCCGTTTCCGGCGTCCCCTTGATGGAAGGCGCCCTCGTCGAAGGTCGCTGGCCCGATTGGTTCGTCGCCTCGCGCAAGCGTGGCTGGGAAGATTTCCAAAAACTTCCGCTGCCGCTGGCGAAAGACGAAAAATGGCGCTTCTCCAATGTCAAAGCCCTTGCGCTCGATGGATTTCGTTATCCCGGCGCGGTAAGCAACGCCGCCACATTGGTCGAGCGCTCCACCGGACTCGGTGAATCCGCCGCCCGCTTCGTTTTCGGCAACAATCGCCTGCTCAGCACCACCGCACCCGCCGCGGACTTGGTCAAAGCCGGTCTCGTCGTCATGACGCTGGAAGAAGCAGCCGCGAAGCACGCCGACCTCGTGCAAAAACATTTCATGGCGCAGGAAGCCAAACTCGGCTCGGCCAAGTTCGCCGCGCTGCACCGTTCGGGTCCGGTCGCTGGCGTCTTCATCCGCGTGCCCAAAGATCTCGTCGTCGGGAAGCCGATCGAAATTTTCCACTGGGTCGAAGGTGAAAACTCCGCCGTCTTCCCGCACACCCTCGTGGTCTGCGAACGCCACAGCAAAGCAACCGTCGTGGATTGTTTCCGCAGCTCCGACGACGCGCGCGCTTTCGCCTGCGGGGTCAATGACCTCGTCGTCGAAGACGGCGCCAAGCTCGATTATGTCGCCGTGCAGCAATGGAGCCCGACCACGAATGCGTTCCATTTGAACTCCACCACGGTCGGACGCGATGCAACGTGCCTCGGTATGCAGGTCAACCTCGGCGGAAAATTCGTCCGCAACGAGAACTACAGCCGCATGGTGGCCGAAGGCGCGCGCAGCGACATGCTCTCGGTCAACATTGCTTCGGACGAACAGATGATCGACCAGCGCACCTTTCAAGATCACGCCAAGCCGAATGCGACAAGCGATCTGCTCTACCAGAACGCGTTGACCGGCAAAGGCCGCACCGTTTTCTCGGGAGTTATTCGCGTCGAACCCGGTGCCCACAAAACGGACGCCTATCAAAAGGTCCGCAATATTGTCCTGAGCGATGACGCCGAAGCCAACAGCATGCCCGGCTTGGAAATCGAGGCCGACGATGTCCGTTGCACCCACGGCGCGACCACCGCGCAGATCGACGACCGCGAAATCTTCTACCTCGAGGCCCGCGGTATCCGCCCCGAAGCCGCACGGCAGCTGCTCGTCATGGGCTTTTTCAACACCGTCCTCGACCGTCTGCCGGATGAAAAACTCCGCGGCCACATCGAGGGCTTGGTCGAGAAGCGTTTACACGCTGCACTGCTTGCCTAGATCGATTACGCCATTGCCAACCTGCAGCCCTGCACTTTTTTGAGCGGGATATTCCGATCCCCTCCGTGCGTTCTTCTTGCCTCAAGTCTCAAACCTCGGAGCGGCGCAAGACCGACACTTTGAGGCCTTCGACTTGACGGAAATGCACCTCATCTGCCGGTCCAGCCAGCACACCAAAACCCAACTCCAGCGCCGTGGCCGAGACCGACATGTCGTTGGCGGGAATGAGCCGCCCTCTGGCGCTTAAGCTCGCGAAAATCGCCGCATAGTGGCGGGCCGTGTCCGCCGTGAAGGGCGCGACGCTCGCTTTGGCCCCGAGAAGTTCCAGACGTTCCAAACGTTCTTTGGCTTCGCGTCTTCCCCGTGCGAGTTGCACGCCGACCAGACCCTCGGCCCAGACAATGGCGGGAATCACTGCAATCTCATCGCGGTCGAAGTCCAATTCCCGGCCGTCCGCCAAAGCGCGCTCGAACTCGATGAGCGCAGACGTATCGATTACGAGGCCCACGGATTGGAGGGCAGCTCTTTCGAGTTGGCGTGCTCTAGGTCGCGGACATACGCCGCGTCAGCCGGCGGCGAATGGCGAAGCAGGTCGAACAATTCGCCGACGGTGGCAACCTCGGTTTCGTTGGCCGCCGTCAATTTGGCTACCGGACGCTTGTTTTTGGTGATCACAAAAGTGTCGCCTCGATGCTTGATCCGCGCCAAGCAGTCGCCGAACGATCGCACCGCTTCTGTGCTCGTTATGGTTCGGTTCATGCAGAAATACATAAATCTGTAAATGCGTAAGTCAAACTGTTCTTCGCTGTCATCGGTAAAGTCGCCTCCTTGGTTGGCTTAGGGTTGAAGTTTGGCGACATAATGACATTTGGCAAAAAGTAAATGTGTCATCTGGAGGGCGTCGCGAAACTGTATTCAGAGCTTTGGAGCGAGGGCCTGGGAGCGGTTGCCGCTCAGAACTGCCGCTCGGGGTTGTGTTGCTGCGTCGAGTCCAGGCTTTGCCAGTAAGTGCCCGCCGCCGGTCGGCGCAGTTGCAGACGATCGCGGCCGATCAGCCGGGCGATCAAGGCGAGGGGCGTGACCACGAGAAAGAAAACCGCCGTAAGCGCCGCGTGGGTGATGACCCAGCTCACCATCCAAACAAATCCCATCCACAACCAATAAGCGGGCAGGCCGAGTTTGGTCCCGGTGATTCCGGTGAGAAACGCGAATGCACCGAAGCTCCACAGGAAGCGCGCAAAGCTCTGCCCGCCGGAAAAAATGCCCCAATCGACGAAGTAAAAAAGCGTGGCGACCAAGCCGAGTGTCGCGGCGAGAATGGCCGCCCACAAGCGCATCTCGCGGGGTGAAGGATGCCAGTTGATCTTCGTCATGATTCGTTCTTCGCTGCAGCGCTGCAGCGGAAAGCAAAAAGTAGAAGCGGCATCCCTGCCGCTTTTCGTGCGTGGTTAAGCGGCAGGGATGCCGCTTCTACTCGATTGCAACCAAAGCACATAGTTCGCATAGCCCGACCGCTCATCAGAACAACGTGTAAATAAACGGCGCGGCTTTGGTTCCGCCGAGAATAATCAGCGCGCCAACCAGCAGGAGCACGATGATGATCGGAGCGATGAAGTAAGCTTTGTTCGAAAGAATGAAGTCGAACAGTTCAGCGATGAAAGAGCGGCGCCCCATGTTAGTGTCTATTGATTCAACGATGATTACTGCGGCGGGAGATCGTCAATCGGCTTCAAATTTCCGCCGGTGTTCCGCGGCTCCCGCCATCGATGGTTGTGCGCTTTTCTGCAGAAGGAAATTCCCCATAACCAAAACATCCATCCCAGTGGCCATGAAGCAGCGGTAAGCGTCTTCCGGTGTGTTGACCATCGGTTCTCCGCGCACATTGAAGCTGGTGTTGAGCAGCACCGGGCAACCGGTCCGCCTCTCGAGCGTCTCCAATATCGCGTGGAAGCGCGGCGAACGATCCGCCGCGACCGTTTGCACGCGGGCCGAGTAGTCGACGTGGGTGATGGCCGGCAGTTCGCTGCGCGGAACCTTCAGTTTATCGATACCGGTCAGCTTCTCCTCTGCGGAGGTCATCTGACGCCGGCGGCTTTCCCGCACTTCGGCGACGATCAGCATGTAGGGGCTCTCTGCTTCCATTGCGAAGTAGTCGGACTGCTTCCCCTCGATGACGGAGGGCGCGAAGGGACGGAACGACTCGCGGAATTTCACCGCGAGGTTCATCCGCGTTTGCATCTCCGGATCACGCGGATCGCCCAGGATGGAGCGGTGTCCCAAGGCGCGCGGACCGAATTCGGCGCGCCCGGCGAAGTGGCCGAGAATCTTTCCATTGGCCAGTTCTTCGGCCACCGCTGCGGTCAGCTCGTGTTCCGAATCGTAGTGCCGGTAGACCGCGCCGAGCTTGTCCAATTGTGCGCGCACTTGGGTGTCGTCGAATTGCGGTCCGAGATACGAACCCTGCTGTGCATCGCGCGGCTGCGGTGTGCGTTTGTTGCCGAGGATTTGATACCAGCCATAGAGCGCCGCTCCGAGTGCGCCACCGGCATCGCCCGCTGCGGGTTGGATCCAGAGATTTTCGAAAGGTCCGTCGCGCAGAAGTTTCCCGTTGGCCACGCAGTTCAAAGCCACACCGCCAGCCAGGCAGAGATTTTTCATACCTGTCTTCGTTTGCACGTGGCGCGCCGTGTTCAGGATCGCCTCCTCGATGACCGCCTGGACACTTGCCGCCAAATCCATGTCGCGTTGCGTCACCGGGCTGTCCGGGTCGCGCGGCGGTCCACCGAACAAGCGATGGAATCGCGCGTTGGTCATGGTCAGTCCCTGGCAGTAGTTGAAATACCGCATGTCGAGCCGATAGGAGCCGTCGTCGCGCACTTCGATCAAATGCTCGCGGATGAGCGGCGCGAAAGTTGGCGTTCCGTAAGGCGCGAGACCCATCAATTTGTATTCGCCCGAATTGACGCGAAATCCCGCGTAATAAGTGAACGCGCTGTAGAACAATCCGAGCGAATGCGGAAAGCGGATCTCCTCGCGCAGCTCGATTTTGTTTCCATGTCCGACGCCCCAGCTGGTTGTTGTCCATTCTCCCACGCCGTCGAGGGTGAGAATGGCCGCTTCTTCGAACGGACTGGGAAAGAACGCGCTGGCTGCGTGCGATTCGTGATGCCGCGTGAAATAAATCGGGCCGAGGTATTCGTGCCCCAGACCGTTGTCGATCTCGCGGGGGATATGCAGCTTTTGCTGCAGCCATGGCGGCATGGCGCGAAAGAACGAGAAAAGTCCGCGCGGCGCGAAAGCCACGTAGGTCTCGAGCAATCGCTCGAATTTGAGCAGCGGCTTTTCGTAGAAGACGACCGCATCGAGTTCCTTCGCTCCGATTCCCTCCGCTTCAAGGCAATAGCGCACGGCGTTCTCCGGAAACCGCTCGTCATGCCGCTTTCGCGTGAATCTTTCCTCCTGCGCCGCGGCGACAATGTCGCCGTTGCGAACCAGCGCCGCCGCGCTGTCGTGGTAAAAAGCCGAGATGCCGAGAATGTTCACGAGTTTCTTCTCAGATTAGTCGCTGGTTTATCTTTGGAAAAGTCCGGTCACCGGGTTTCCTTGGGATTTACTCCGACTTGGTGATTTGGCTGATCCGATCGAACAGCTAGCATGGCCCGATGCCGACCAAGAGAGCGCATTGCTTAGCTGCCGCCGCCGTGTTTCTGGCGGGTGTCGCGCTCTACCTCCCGACTTTGCGCGGCGGATTTGTTTACGACTCGATCGCGCAGGTGCTCTACAGCGATTACATTCACACGCCGGCAAATTGGGTTGATGTGCTGACCTTGCGCGTGGTCGGGCAGGATGAGTTGGACCGCAACCGCCCGCTGCACCTTGCTTCGCTCATGCTGGATGCGGCGATCTGGGGAAAGGAGCCGTTTGGTTACCGACTGACCAGTGTGCTACTGCATGCGCTCAATGCGGCGTTGCTCTTTGTTCTTATTGCGATTGCTTTGCGGCAGAGAACGACCGGCAGCGCAGCCGAGGCTTGGCGAGACGGCCCCAAGGCAAACGCCGCCGCTACATTGCTGCCCGCCGCCTTCGGCGCGCTCGTCTTCGCTTTGCACCCTCTGGTCGTCGAGGCCGTGGCGGAGCCTTCCAATCGTGAGGATCTGCTCGTCCTACTGCCGATGCTCCTCGGACTGCTTGCCATTGCCGCACCGAGCCACTTGCCGTGGGTGCTTAATATCGCACTCGTGCTCTGCTGCTTTTTTGCCGTGCTGGCCAAGGAATCCGGCATCGCTGTGCCTTTCGTTTTTGCCGTGGCTGCATGGTTATCTGGTCAGTTCCGGCGTTCTCTTCCCGGTTTGCTCGCCGGTTTGCTGGTGGCGATTGGTTTCTTGGTCGTCAGCTATCTATGGCGTCCGGAAGCATCATCCATCTTGGCCCATGTACCACGGGGGCTCGCGCCGGATTTCGGGTCTTTGCTCGCCTTGCAGTCGCGTATTTGGACGCTGCAGTTGTGGCAAATCATTTGGCCGTGGAATTTGTCCGCGCACTATACCGCCGAGGTTATCGCCAGCATTTCGGTGCCGCTTGCTGCGGCAGCACTCTTCGTAGTGGCCGCGGCGGCGGTCTTTGCGTGGCGCACCAACCGTTTGGTAGCGCTCGGCTTTTCGGCTTATGTGCTCTGTCTGTTGCCGGCTTCGAACTTTGCCGCGCAATACCATCCGATCGCGGACCGTTACCTCTACGTTCCGCTCGCGGGGTTGGGCATGATCGCGGCCGCTTTGGTCCATCGGCTGCGGGCCAAATATTCAAATGGCTTGCCCGGCACTGCGCTCATCGCCGGACTGCTAATTCTGATTGGCCTCGAATATGCGGCGAATCTGCGCCGTCAGTTCATCTGGCAGCAGCCGGTCGCGCTTTGGTCCGATGTATTGCGGCAGTATCCCAACACGTCCCAGGCCCGGATCGGAATGGCCAATGTGCATTATCGCGCGGGCGATTTCGAAGCCGCGCGCGCTTCGGCGACCGAGGCGGTGGTCAGCAGCGGCGGAGGTTGGGCCGATGCTTGGGCTCTGCGTGCCATCTGCGAATGGCAGACGGGGGCGACGGAACAGGCAGTGCAAAGCCTGCGCCAAGCAAGGAATCTCTCACGCGTCTACCGCGACGAAGAGTCCGTGGCTGAAGCGACGATTTTGTCGCCCGAGCAAGTGGCTGTCTTTGCTGAGGTCTCTGCCGCTTCGCGCTGAGTAGTGGATTTCCATGCCCCGTAGACGAGGGTGTTCCAGAGGAACATGCGCACATTGCGCTGGCCGTTGTTGTGTTCGTCCGCCAGACGCGCGGCCTTTGCGGGCGACGGAAGCGATTGCGGGACACTGGACAGCGCGCCCTCGCGAAACCAATCGCCCACCGGCGCGCCGAATCCTTTTTTGGGCCGGTCGATGATGCTGGAGGGAAGAAGTCCGCGCGCAGCTTCTTTGAGCAAATATTTGGTCTTTCCCTTGCGCAGTTTGAAGTCCATTGGCAGGCGGCGGCTGAAATCGACGACTTCGATATCGAGAAACGGGCACCGCACTTCGAGTCCATGGAGCATGCTGGCGCGGTCGACCAGTGGGGCAGCGATCTGACGTCCTTGGCCATCACTCTCGACGACTCGGTCGCGGTGCCCAACGTCTACAACATCACCTCGGCAACCGGCGTTTATCGGGCGGACGGACGGATCGAAGTCGATCCTTACGCGTCGCCCGTGGCCTACAACTCCGGTCAAATCACCGCCGGTCTGTCCGCACTCAACGGAGCTTGGCTCGACAGCAACCGCTGGAGTTTGCCCGTCGCCGACACCGAGCAATATGCCGTCGCGCGTTTGGACAGTTGGCGTCTGACCATCACCGGCTTCTACGCGGAAGCTGGCACGCTTGACCCGGGCACGGGCGGAGCGATCAGCGACGTTGGGTCCGCGATGAACACTCTCGGTGCCGTGGTGGTGGTTTCCGGCTCGGGAGCCGGCGCCGTGACGACGACGGTGAGCAACAATCTCGTCCTTCAGTGCGGGCTGCAGGGCTCCGGCGAGATGATCAAACAGGGTGGCGGAACGCTGGCCTTGAGCGGTGCATCGACCAATTTCACCGGCACGGTGCGCGTCAATGAAGGCGTCGTCGAGGTCACCTCGGGCAATGCCCTCGGCAGCGATTCCATGGTGCTGGCCGGCACGAACACCAGATTCCGCATCACGGGCGGCGTGCAATTTTCCGCGCTGCTCGAAGTCGCGACGAACGGCGTGCGTTTCGGTGGCTCTGGCATCCTGGCCGGCGTGGTCAGCGGCAGCGGCGGCATCACCAAAGTGGGCGAGGACACCGTCGTGCTGGCCTCGAGCAATTCGTTCACCGGCGGCACCGTGATCAGCAATGGCGCGGTGCGCTTGGCCGATAGCCGCGCAGCCGGTCTCGGAGGCGTCATCGTCGCACAAGGCGCGCGGCTCGAATTGAGCAACGCCATCCGCATTACCAACGCCATTGATGCCACCGGGCAGATCAGTTTTGTCAGCAGCGGCAACGTGCTGGCCGGCGTCATCACTAACAACAACACCGTCTACAATGTGAATGCGGGCACGACGAACGAAATCAGCGCCTACATCACGGGTGTCGGGGGCCTTGAGTTCATCGGCGGGGGTGTTCTCGAGGTGACCGGCACAACGAACGGCTATCAGGATGCCACCACCATCTCCAATGGCACCCTCCGCGTGAACACGCTGGCCGACACCGGAACTGCGAGCAGTATCGGCATCGACAGCAGCATTGTCTTGGCTGGATCCACGGCGGCCAGTGCCATTCTGCAATACACAAACGCGGCAGACGTTGCGATGAACCGCGATATCACGCTGACCAATAACGGCGGTGGCACGGTGAACGTCTCAGAGAGTGGCGCCACGGTCACGCTCACCGGTTCGATGGCTAACGCCTCGGGAACGACGAATACTTTCGTCAAAGCGGGTGCGGGTGAAATCGTGCTCAGCAATGGAACGACGGCGAACAATTTCGCTGCGGGCGTGATCCAAGTGAACGCCGGCGCGTTGTCTCTCGGTGCGGCCAACCAGATTGCCAACGGCACCGATCTTATCCTCAACGGTGGCACATTCCGGACCGGCAATGCCTCCGCCGGGTATGCCGAATCCCTCGGCGGTCTCACCCTCAACGCGAGTTCGACCATTGATCTCGGCGCGGCCGCCGGCCTGCGCGACCTCGTTTTTGTCGACAGCAGCAGCACGGGGTGGACTGGCGGGGCGACGCTCACCGTGGCCAACTGGGCCGGAACGCTCTCCGGCGGGACGGCCGGCCGCATCTTTTTTGGCAGCAATTCTTCGGGTCTCGGGGCAGGCCAACTCAGCCAGATCACCTTCAGCGGCTACACCGCCGGTGCTCAATTGCTCGGCAACGGTGAACTCGTTCCGCTTAGTCTGACTGCTGCCGTTCCTGAACCGGGAACCTACGCCAGTGCAGCGATCCTGATTCTACTCGCCCTCTGGCATCATCGGCGCAGGCGGCAGACTCGGACCGCCTAACCGTATTCATACGGAAGATTTCAACCACGGATAGCACTGATGGCACTGATCACGGCAGACCGTGAGACAAAGAGGCTGGGCAGCAGTGATATCGCCACTTGTTTGGCGGCTCTTGAGGCTCGTCATCGCCCGTCATTGCTCTGACAACCATCGGTGAAATCCGTGTGATCCGTGGTTCAAAATGTCTTGCTGCGGCTTAGGGCGACTTTGACGGAATCGGCAGCTCGATCTTTTTCTCGAGCATTTTTTCGAAGAGTTCGTTCAACGCGGAGGCGGGGAGGCGGAGGACTTGCTGGCCCTCGGCGGGTTGCCACGCTTTGTCCGGGAACTGTCCGGCGAATTCGAGTCGCTCGACGTCGACTTGAATCGAGTAGTCTTCGCCGCTCACTGTGACGCGGCGCGGACGGTTTTCGTTGCCGATCCAAGCGCGGGCTTGGAATGGTTCGGCTTTGATTGCTTTGCGCAATTCTTCGAGCAATCCGAACTCGAGCACGCGATGCGGCGCGCCGTCGATATCCTCGCTGCCTTCGTCCTTCACGTCGAAAACGACCGGCAAAAACGCGAGCATTTGCGGGTCGAGGGCGAGGGGAATTATCAGCGTCGGTTTTTCGTCGGGCGTCGTGTTGGCCGTGTCGATGCCCGCGGCTTGGGCCAGCGTTTTCATTGGTCCCTCCGGCGCGGCCCAGAGTTCCTTGCCCGCGCGGCAGGCGGTGAGGACCTGCTGGTTGTAGGCCAAATCGGCCCGGAGATGGTCGGGGCGTTGCAGGGCGAGCCGCAGATATGCTCCCTGCGCGGCGGCCATTTTACCGGAGGCCTGCGTCACTTTGCATTCGGCCATGAAGGCGCCCGGCTGTCCCTCGCCGCCTCCGAAGACCGCCGAGGCGAAGGGGGCCAGGGCTTTGGCGAAGACATCGTAAACCTGTCCGTTGGCCGCCGGTGCATTGGTGGCCAGGGCGAACCACGCCATGATCTTGCACGCGGCGAGGCAACTTCTACTATGCTGCCACGAGCGCATGATGAATATTTTCCTGCCGAACTTCGTCGCTGCGGACGGGCTGTATTTTGCTTTCCAGGAATCGACCGTCGCGGGGCATGCCGTGGTTGCCGCTTTGTTTCTCGCTTCGATTTTCAGCTGGTCGGTCATCATCACCAAGTTCCGCATGATCCGCTTTGCCAAGCGGCAAACCGAGCGTTTTTTCGCCGTGTTCCGCAAGGACCGCCAGCCGCTGCGCCTCTACGAAACCGGAGTGACCTTCGAGGGCTCGCCCGCCTTCGAGGTTTATCAGGCGGGATGCGCCGAACTGACCTTGCAGATGCTCGGTTCGCCGGAGGTGGACGACACCTTCGCTGCGCGCGTCGAGGTGGCGGATAAAATTTCGCCCGCGCAGATGCGCGCGGTGACGGTGGCCATGGAGCGAGCGGTAGGCGAGGCGGGGCTGCGCATGGAATCGCAGATGATCATCCTCGCCACGGCGGTGAGTGGTTCGCCGTTTCTCGGTCTGCTCGGCACGGTCTGGGGTGTGATGGACGCCTTCGCCGGCATCGCCATCGCGGGCACGCCCAATCTCGCGGCGATGGCACCGGGTGTGGCCGGCGCGCTCGTTACCACGGTCATCGGCCTGCTCGTCGCCATCCCCGCGATGTTCGGCTACAATTTCCTCATCACCAGTCTGCGCTCGCTCATCGTGCAGACGGACAATTTCGCGGCGGAGCTTTCTTCCGAACTCGAGCACCGCTACGTCAACTTCAACCGCGGCGGTTGACCGGTCTATGCGCCGCTACTCGGACAAACAACCGCTCTCCACGCTCTCGGAGATCAATGTCACGCCGCTGCTCGACCTAGCGTTCGTGTTGCTCATTATCTTCATGATCACCACGCCATTGCTCGAGAACAGCATGGATCTGATTGTTCCCTCGAGCCAGGCGGCGAGCAAGGAGGTCGATCCAACCAAAGTGACCATTGTTTCGATCGACCGCAACGAAGTGCTCAAGCTCAACGAGGTGCCCATGACCGAATCCGAACTCGGCCAGCGCCTTGCCGCGTTGCGCAGGGAAGATCCGCAGGCCGCTGTGGTGGTGCGTCCACACCGCGAACTTTCCGTGCAGAAATTTGTCTCGCTCATGGACGTCATCCAGAAAGCCGGTGTGATGAAGGTCGGCGTGATGACGCGGCCCGAGGAAGACTGACGCCGCCATGGGGAAACCGCGTTTCCGGCGCACGGTGGTCGCCGTGGCTATCCTGCACGGATTGCTCATCGGTTTGCTGGTTTATTGGAGCACGCGCGAGGTTCGCGTGCAGCAGGCGAAGGTCACGTGGCTGAACACTTCCGATTTTCTTCCGCCGGAACCGGAGGAGGAGATCGATCCGAAGAAATTCGAGCCGTTGCCCGAAACCGAACCGGTGCCGGCCTCCGAGTTGTCGTCCAATCCAAGCGAAATCGCCCTGCCCACACCAACGCCGACCCCGACTCCGACACCCACGCCGACGCCAACTCCAAGCCCGACGCCGACCCCAACAC
>Ga0208048_1001252_pt1 | contig 13322 bp, 12 predicted proteins | sample Malawi_45m_30L_FD_184163 | JGI IMG/M metagenome (GOLD analysis project Ga0208048, IMG submission 184163) | Freshwater microbial communities from Lake Malawi, Central Region, Malawi to study Microbial Dark Matter (Phase II) - Malawi_45m_30L... | ecosystem: Environmental > Aquatic > Freshwater >...
CGGTCCATCAAGGCGCGCAGGTCTGCGGCGGAGAGCGGTCGCAATTCGAAAACAAGCGACCGCGAGACCAATGGGCTGTTCACGTAAAAAAACGGGTTCATCGTCGTCGCACCGATCAGCCGCACCGTGCCCCGCTCGACATCCGGCAACAGGACATCCTGCTGCGCTTTGTTGAAGCGGTGGATTTCGTCGATGAAAAGAATGGTGCGCGTGCCATCCCGCGCCAGACGCGTCGCGGCCGCCGCGATAGTTTTGCGCAACTCCGCCACATTGCTCTCCACTCCGCTCAACCGCTCGAAGCGCGCTTTGGTCAGACGGGCGATGACCTCGGCGAGGCTGGTCTTGCCCGTGCCCGGTGGACCGTAAAGCACGATGGAGGCGAAACGGTCGCCTTCGATGGCCCGGCGCAGAAGTTTTCCGGGGCCGAGGATATGTTCCTGCCCGGCATATTCGGTCAAATCGCGCGGGCGCATGCGCTCGGCCAGCGGCACGTGCCAGGGGGCCGGGGCCTGCTCACTGCTCTGCTCGCCGAAAAGATCGTCCATGTCGTCCCGAATTTAGCTTGGCCGCCGTGCGGCGCGAGGCGGATATTGTTGGCTCATGGCAAATCAAGATCTGGCCGGGCAAATCGAGGAGATGGGACGGCGCGCGCGGCGCGCGGCCCGTTCTCTGGCCCTTTGCTCCAGCGAGGCAAAGAATGCCGCGCTCCACGCCATGGCCGACGCCATCGAAGGCGCGGAAAAAGAAATCATCGCATCCAATGAACAGGACCTGGCTGCCGCTCCCGGGTTTGGTCTCAACGCAGCAGCTATCGACCGGCTGAAGCTGACCCCGGAGCGTATCCGCGCCATGGCCAAGGGCGTTCGCGAAGTGGCTCTTCTGCCCGATCCGGTCGGCGAGGTGATCCGCGCATGGACCCGACCCAACGGACTCAAGATCACCAAGCTTCGCGTTCCCATCGGGGTCGTCGGCATTATTTACGAGTCACGTCCCAACGTTACGGCCGACGCCGCGGTGCTCTGTCTCAAATCCGGCAATTCGTGCATCCTGCGCGGCGGCAAGGAGTCGATTCATTCCAACCTCGCCATTGCCAAAGCTCTGTCCGTCGGTGCGCAGAACGCCGGGCTTTCGCCCGATGTGATCCAGTTGGTGCCTTTCACCGAGCGCGAGGGTGTGAAGCTTCTTGCCCAAATGGACCGTTATCTCGACGTCATCGTGCCGCGTGGCGGTCATGCGCTGATCGAGGCGGTGGTCGAACACGCGCGCATGCCCGTGATCAAACACTATCACGGCGTGTGCCATGTTTTCGTTGATCGTTCGGCCGACTTGGATATCGCGGAGAACATTGTGCTCAATGCCAAATGCCAGCGCCCCGGAGTTTGCAACGCTTTGGAAACTTTGCTCGTACATCGGGATGCGGCCGAAAAATTTCTATCCAAGGTGGCGGCATCGCTCGCGGACAAGGGCGTGGAACTACGCGGCGATGCCCGCACCTGCGAAGTTTTGGGCAACAAAGCCAAGCCCGCGACCGAGGCCGACTGGACCACCGAATACCTCGAGCTCATCCTGAGCATTCGGGTGGTCGATTCGCTGGAGGAAGCGATCGAGCACATCGAGAATTACGGCTCGCACCACACCGACAGCATTGTCACGGCCGAGGAATCCGAGGCCCGCAAGTTTCTCGCTGCGGTCGATTCGGCTACGGTCCTTTGGAACGCATCAACGCGCTTCAGTGACGGCGGCGAGTTCGGCTTTGGGGCGGAGATCGGAATCAGCACCGACAAGCTCCACGCCCGCGGGCCCATGGGCCTCGAGGAGTTGACCACTTACAAATACCTCGTCGAGGGAACGGGGCAGGTTCGCGGCTGAGACATGCGCAAAACCATGCAGATTTTTTACGAAGGTCGCGTGCAAGGAGTCGGCTTCCGCTACACCGCGAGGCGTGTGGCCGCCGGTTTCGATGTTGCCGGCTATGTGCGCAACCTTGCCGACGGCCGCGTCGAATTGCTCGCCTCCGGCGAACCCGATGAAGTGGACGGGTTTCTCACCGCTCTGCGTGAGAGCGAGCTGGCCGGGCACATCGAGAACGAGCAACCTGCGGAAGTATCCGCCCCTGCGGGCTTGCGGGGATTCGAAATCAGACAATGAGTGCCATACCCGTCCAAATCGAACACCTGACAAAGATCTTTCCCGTCCCATTGCGGCGTGAGCGCGTGGTGGCCGTGCAAGATCTCAGCCTGAGTGTCGAGAAGGGTGAGGTTTACGGGTTACTCGGACCGAATGGCTCGGGCAAAAGCACCACGCTGAAAATCCTGCTCGGCTTGGTTACAGCGACCAGCGGCACGACAAGGGTCTTCGGTGAGGATAGCAACTCGGTGCGCAGTCGGCGCGATGTCGGTTTTCTTCCCGAGAATCCCTACTTCTACAAGTTTCTCACCGGGGCCGAGACGATCAGATTTTTCGGGAAGCTCACCGGAATGGGCGGTGATGCGCTGGAAATGCGCGTGGAAGAGTTGCTCGAGCTTGTCGGACTGAAAGATGCCGCCGCGCGGCGTGTCGGTTCTTACTCCAAAGGAATGCTGCAGCGCATCGGGCTCGCGCAGGCCTTGGTGCAGGACCCGGGCTTGCTCGTATTGGACGAGCCGACGGCGGGGGTCGATCCTGTCGGCTCGCGCGAGATTCGCGATCTAATCCTCGAACTGAAAGCGCGCGGGAAGACTGTCCTTCTCTGTTCGCATTTGCTCTCCCAAGTGCAAGAGGTCTGCGATCGGGTGGGAATTCTCGCCCGCGGCCGTCTGGTCCGCGAGGGGCGGGTCGAAGACCTTCTCGCCATCGGCGGCCGCAGCGAGGTCATCGTCGAGAACGCATCGGCAGAACAATTGGCCCAACTTCGCGATGCGGCCGAGCGCCTCGGAGTGCGGATTGTCTCCTCCGGTCGCGCGCAGACCACGCTGGAAAATCTTTTTCTCGCAGCGATCGAGCCGGGACAGTCCCCGGATGCTGGCTCGGGCCAAAGCTGATTATGAGCGTTGTCGTATTCAAGCCCGATGAGATCGGGGACTTCGTCATGGCTTGCAGTGCCATAAGGTGCTTGGCTGCCAAACACGGCGAAGAAAGCACAACTTTGATCGTGAAATCGGAGCTCGCCGGGTTGGCCAGGCGGGAATTCCCGCGTTCGCCAGTCATTGCCTTGCCTTGGCGGCGGCGTAAGAAGGGGAAGAATCAGGCGGCAGCCAACATCAGGAGCTGTTTTCCCGCTTGGAGGATTCTCCTGCGCACCAAAGCAGATCAAATGGTTTGTTTGCGCAGTCAACGGAATTATTTGCAGACACTTTTTTTTGCGTCGCCGAAGGCAGGCGGACGATTTGCTCCCGAAAACACCTTGCTCCTCAACGGAAAGTGGCGACGGATTTTTACTGAGCGACTGCTCCGCATATTCAAAAAGCCCATTCTGGTTCCCTATCCCGATCCGAGTGCCGAGCGGCCATCGGAAGTCGAGGCGCACCGCCGTGTCCTCACGGCGGCATTGGACCGCGAAGTGCGTGTTGAGGAGGTGACGCCGCATCTCCGTTCCGCCAGCTGGCGAGGGGGCGGGTCTTGGCTGTTCTGCCCGTTCAGTTCCCGCGGCAGCAAGGATTACGATGCCAGGCTTTGGGCCGAGGCTTTGCGATCCTCTGTCCCGCCGCCGCTTATCCGCTTGGCCGGGGGACACGACCAAGCCGCGCGCCTCGAAGAGTTTGCCGCGACTCTGCGGTCGGAGGGTGTTGCATGTCCCATCGAGATCGTTCCGCCGCAACCACTGGAGACTTTTCCCGACCTGGTTGCCGAGTGTGGACTTGTGCTTACCGTGGATACATCGGCCGCCCATTTTGCGTGTGCTTTGGGTGCTCCTGCGGTCATCGTCCACTGCGGACTGCACGAGGGAGTTTACGGTCCCTACAGTCCGAACGGGCGCCAAATTTGGCTGATGGGAGACTACGGCCGACTTGGCCACAAGCGTTGGAGGGAAAGCGTTCCGCCGCAGATGGTCGCGGACGCGATCAAGCGCGCGTTAGCTGCGTGAGCCGGCTTTGACGATCTTGGCGAAGCTGCGCGCGTCGAGGCTTGCGCCGCCGACCAGTGCGCCGTCGATGTCGGGCTGGTGGAGAAGTTCTTTGGCGTTGTCCGGTTTGACGCTGCCGCCGTATTGGATGCGCACTTTGGCCGCGGTGGGCGCGTCGAAAAGTTCGCCCAGAGTCTTGCGGATAAAAGCGTGTGCCTCCTGCGCCTGCTCGGGGGTGGCGGTGCGGCCCGTGCCGATGGCCCAGACGGGTTCGTAGGCGATCACCGTATCGAGCATTTGGTCGGCATCGAGTCCCGCCAAGCTTCCCTTGAGCTGCCGCGCTAGAACCTCATGGTGTTTGTTGGCGTCGCGTTCGGCCAAAGTTTCCCCGACGCAGAGAATTGGACGCAGACTGGCGGCGTGCGCGGCTTTGACTTTCTTGTTAATTAGTTCGTCGGTCTCACCAAAAATGGTGCGTCTCTCGCTGTGTCCCAAAACAACGTAGCGCGTGAAGAATTCGCGGAGCATTCCGGCGCTGATCTCGCCGGTGTAAGCCCCGGAGGCTTCATGCCACATGTTTTGCGCGCCGAGCACGACGCCCGGAATGTCGCTGGCCAACTCGGAAAGCTTGGGCAACGAGGTGAAGGGCGGAACGATGACAACCTCGACGCCGTCGAAGTTTTTCAACTCGAGAGCGAGGTCTTCCATGAACGAAGCCGCCTCGGAGGACGTCATGTTCATCTTCCAGTTGGCGGCGATAATTTTTTTGCGTATGGACATCGGGACGGACCGGCGAAACTAGCGGAGCGGAGCGCGCCCTGACAAGCTCCGCCTGTTTTCAGCGTTGGCCGATCAGCGGTTCGATGGCGCGGATGGCCGGCCAGTAAAGAGGATGGCGCCCCACGCGGCCCAATTCCGAGAGGAGAATGTCGGAAATTTTGTCTCGGCCGGCGGGCAGCATCTGCACCGTCGAGTTTCCGGCATCCGATGTGAAGTCGATGAAGTAAAAGTCGCCGTTTATCGCGCGCTTAGCCGCGGCCGTCGCTCCGGGAAAACCCAGTTCGACGGAAACCACGGGCGCGGGCGCGTCTTTTTCTTCGCGGAGACGGAATTCCGCTTTTCCGCCGTCCGGTCGACGGAAAAAACTGCTCCCGCCATCCTCTTCAAGATGCCATCCGAGCCGACTGGCCAACCATCCCAGCATCTCCAAGGCAGTGAGTCTGTATCCGGAGAGGTAGCGGATCTCGACGTTATGCAGGCGCGGCAATTTCTCGCGTGCCGTGGGCAAGTCGAAGATTTGGGCCACGGCATAGCGCAGATGGAAAACTCGCGTCCAATTCAGGTCGCAAACCGCGCATCGTCCCGCGGCAACCGAGGCGATATCGCGAAGCATGGCGAATTGCGGACCGGGCCGCGTCCATGCATGACTGTCGACAATGAGGCGGTCGACACGCGTCCAAAGCTGCGGTTCCGGCTCGGGATGGAGTTCGCCCTGCCACCAGAAACACAGCGGCAAATCCGAATCGAGGTGGGAGAAGACAATATTGGTCAGGCGGCCGGCGGCGCGGCCGTCGAGCAGGAAGGTAATTTGTTCGGAACAGATTTCTTTCGGACCTCCCGACTCGCGACGGTGACAGTGCGCGGTGATCCAAGCTTTGACCTCGCTGCGCTCCGCGTGCGGGTTTGCTTGGACGAGCAACGCGCGGAACGCGTGATCCGACGCCAACTCCGCGAGCAGCGGAGTGTTTTCCGCGATGGCATCGGCCGATTCGCTGTAGATGACGAGGTTGACCAACGAGGCGCGGACTTTGCCCGCATCGGACGCGCTCCAGAGTTCGCCGAGTTGCCGGTCGATGTCCCCGACTTCGACGGGAAGGCCGGGCGAGACCGTCACGGTCGGCTCCATCACAAACGGCGCCAGACCGCGCCGTCCTGCGCGAGCAATTCGTCCGCCTCGCGCGGGCCCCACGTTCCGGCCGGATAAAAATCGAGCCGCGGCGCGGCGCCGTCGTCCCAAGCAGTGCGGATTCCGTCGATGAAAGTCCAAGCATTTTCCACCTCGTCGCGGCGCGCGAAGAGCGTGGCATCGCCGCTCATCGCGTCGAGGAGCAGGCGCTCGTAGGCTTCCGGTGTCGGTTTGCCGAATGATGTCCCGTAGTGGAAGTCCATCTTCACCGGTTCGATCTGCAGGAGTGCGCCCGGCATCTTCGCGGCCATACGGAAAGAAATTCCCTCGTCGGGCTGGATGCGGATGACGAGCGTGTTCGCGTCCTGCAGCTGGCTTTCGCGGTTGAAAAGCACCGGCGGTGTCGGACGGAATTGGATGGCGATTTCCGTGCCGGACTTGGGAAGACGTTTTCCCACGCGCACAAAAAACGGAACGCCGGCCCAGCGCCAGTTGTCGATATGCAGGCGCAGGGCGACATAGGTTTCGGTGACCGAATCGGGCGCCACGCCCGGTTCTTGGCGGTATCCGGGAACCTCGCATCCGTTGATGAATCCCTCGGTGTATTGCGCGCGAATGACGTTCTCCGCGACCGATTTTCCGGTCAGGGGGCGAAGTGCGCGCAGCACTTTTACTTTCTCGTCGCGCACGGCATCCGCACTCAGGTCGGTCGGAGGCTCCATCGCGGTGAGGCAGAGCAATTGGAGCAGGTGGTTCTGCACCATGTCGCGCAGCGCGCCGGATTTTTCGTAATAGCCCGCGCGTGTTTCGACGCCGAGCGGTTCGCTCGCCGTGATCTGCACGTTCTCCACGTAGCGGTGATTCCACAGCGCCTCGAAGACCGTGTTGGCGAAGCGCAAGACCATGAGATTCTGCGCGGTTTCTTTGCCCAGATAGTGATCGATGCGGAAGGTGTCTTCCTCGGGGAAGGCCGAGCCCACCGCCTCGTTCAAGCGACGCGCGCTCGGCAGGTCCGTGCCGAAGGGCTTCTCCACGATAAGGCGCGACCACGTGCCCGGCTTCGCCTGACTCAAACCGCTGCTGCGCAGATTCTCCAGAATGACGTCGAATTCGGTCGGCGAAGAAGCGAGATAGAACAAGCGGTTGCCGTGCGTTCCCATCCGTTGGTCGAGCGAATCCAATTCCTTGCCGAGCGAAAGGTAGCCGGAAGGATCGTCGAAACTGCTGCGATGGTAAAAAATACTCGCGGCAAAACGATTCCACAGTTCGTCGTTGACCGGACGGCGCGAGTATTTGCGCGCCGCTTCACCCAGTTCCTCGCGGAAACCTTCGCTCGTTTTGTCGCGGCGCGCAAAGCAGACCACAGCCAAGCCCGCGGGCAGGTTGCCGTCCGCCGCTAGGTTGTAGAGCGCCGGAATCAACTTGCGGCGGGTGAGGTCGCCGGTCGCGCCGAAGATAACCAGCGCGCAGGGTTCGGCCACGGCGCGGTTGACCAATCCGTCACGCAAGGGATTCTCTGCCTCGTTGTGCATATTCAGTCAGGCGGCTTCGCGGTTCAACGAACGAGCCAAGGTGATGGCCGGCCCGGAACGGTTCAAGATGTAGAGGTGTATGCCCGGTGCGCCGCGCCGCAGCACCTCTTTCATCTGATGGTAAGCCCACGTGACTCCGACGGCCTCGGCCGCCCTCGGTTCGTCCTCGACCACTTGCAATTGCTCGACAAGCGCGCGGGGTAGCGACGAGCCGCACATCGGTCCGAAGCGTTGCACCTGCGCGAGCGACAACGCAGGCAGCAAGCCCGGGAGAACCGGAAGGTTGATGCCCCGCGCATGGCATTGGTCGAGGAACCGGAAGTAATGCTCGTTGTCGAAAAAAAGTTGCGTGGTCAGAAACGACGCGCCCGCATCGGCCTTGGTTTTGAGATGCGCGAGATCTTCTTCCATCGATGTGGCCTCCGGATGCTTTTCCGGATACGCTCCGGCGCCGAGGCACATGTCGGGAAAGTTTTCGCGGATGAGCGCTATGAGATCGCTCGCGTAGCGCAGGCCGTCGGGACTGGGCACAAACTCCGTCTGTCCTTTCGGCGGGTCGCCGCGCAGGGCCATGATGTTGCGGATGCCGTCGGCATGGTATCCGGCGACGATGTCGAGAAGTTCGCCGCGCGTCGAACCCACGCAGGTGAGGTGGGGCATGACAAGCCAGCCGAATTCCTCGCGCAGAATCTTCGCGTATTTGAAGGTGCGTTCGCGCGTGGTTCCGCCCGCGCCGTAAGTGATCGATACAAAGTCCGGCCGGTAGGGCTTGAGCGCCTCGGCGGTGCGCAGCAACTGCTGTCCGCCCTCCTCGTTTTTCGGCGGAAAAAATTCCACCGAGAGCTTGGGGCTCCCGCTGGCGAGAAGTTCGGTGATGGGTCGGTCGACGGCAGGCATGGGCAAAAGAGCCCCCATGGTGCACCCGGTAGGCGTTGGTCCCCAAGGAAAATTGCGTTGCCAAGCGGGCAAAGCGGCAAAGATGCTCAAGCCGTGGACAGGTCTCCTGCAGCAACAGACAGCATCATGCCCGGCACAGCCGTGCTGACCCTTTGCGCGGCGATTCTCTTTGCCGGCTATGTTGCGGCCGTTCTCCGGCCTGTTGATCGGCCCGCACCGGCCGCCACCATTCCCTCCGCAGATCCCGGCAACGAGACCGCGGAGCCTTGATGAGCCATCCCGTCCAAACAACCGACTTGTGCCGCAGCTTCGGCGCGCGCGTGGCGCTCGACCACGTCAGCTTCGGCGTCCGCGAGGGCGAAATATTCGGACTGCTCGGTCCGAACGGCGGCGGGAAAACCACCTTGTTCCGCATCCTCGGCACGCTGCTTTCCCCGAGCGGCGGGTCTGCGCGGATCTGCGGACACGATGTTGTCGCGGATCCGGCAGGGGTGAGATCTTCCATCGGCGTTGTCTTCCAGTCGCCGAGCCTCGATCCGCAACTGACCGTGGCGGAAAATCTCCGTTACGGCGGGAATCTTTACGGCTTGCGTGGGCCCGATCTGGAAAACCGCTGGCGCGAGATGGCGTCCGCCTTGCGTGTGGAGGACCGGGCCGGCGATCTGGTGAAAAATCTTTCCGGCGGACTGCAGCGCCGCGTCGAGATTGCCAAGAGTTTGTTGCCGCGTCCGCGTGTCCTGCTCCTCGATGAACCATCCACCGGACTCGATCCGGTGGCGCGCGTCGATCTCTGGGCCATTCTCGAACAGTTGCGCGGCAAATTCGGTATCACCACGGTGATCACGACGCATCTCATGGACGAGGCCGAGCGTTGCGGGCGCGTGGCCATTCTGCACCGCGGCAAGATGTTGGCCTGCGAAACGCCCGATGCCTTGCGCGCGACGATCGGCGCCGATGTGCTCACGCTCGTTTGCAAACGCCCCGATGCGGTGGCCGAACAACTGCAGGCCAAGTTCGGATGGACCGCCGTGGTGCGCGACGACGCGGTGCGTTTGGAAATTCCCAAAGCGCATGCCGAGGTGGCGCGCATCGTTGAAGCTTTTCCCGGGGAAATCTTGTCGGTCACAGCCGGACGCCCGACGCTCGAAGATGTCTTCGTGCGCATGACCGGCGAACGCCTCGGGGATCCCTTTTTCGAGGAGACCGGAAAGAAAAAGAAAAAATGAGCGCCGCCCGCACACACCTCTGGCTTCCCGCACTCGCCCTGTGGCGGCGCGAAATCGTGCGTTTCCTCCGTCAAAAAAACCGCGTCATCGGTGCCTTGGCCACCCCGCTCGTCTTTTGGCTGCTCATCGGTTCGGGGGTCGGTCCGGGATTCCGTTTGCCCGGAATGCCTTTGGACATGACTTATCTCGCGTATTTTTTCCCGGGAACGGTTGTGCTCATTCTTTTGTTCACCGCGATTTTCTCCACCATTTCGATCATCGAGGACCGTCGCGAGGGATTCTTGCAGGGTGTGCTCGTCGCGCCGGTTGCTCCCGAGGCTATCGTGCTGGGCAAATTTCTCGGCGGGATGACGCTCGCCGCGGGGCAGGCCCTGTTGGTCTGCCTTGCCGCGCCATTGGCCGGAGTGCCGCTCGATTTGGCCGTCCTCGCGCGTCTCATCCCCGCATTGATGGTTGTCGGATTCGGTCTGGTCGGCCTGGGTTTCCTTATTGCGTGGCCTTTGGACTCCACGCAGGGTTTTCACGCCATCATGAACGTGTTTCTCATGCCGCTCTGGATGTTGTCCGGCGCGCTGTTTCCGGCCGGAGCCGACTCGTGGGCCCGTTACGCGGTGGCGCTGAACCCGGTGGCCTACGGCACGGCGGCGGTGCGCCGCGCGTTTTACGGCGATGCGGTGCCGTTGGCCTCCGTGCCCACTTACGCTTTTGCCATGATCGTCTCTGTTCTCTTCGCCGCGGTCATGTTTCTCCTCGCGGTCTGGATGGTGCGTCGCAAAAGATCGATCGCCTGATCTCATGCGCCCGGCGGCCAAAGCCACCTTCGTTCAGATCATCGTGGCGATCCTTGTTGTCGCCGCCGTGATCTGGCTCGCGCAATCGGCGCCATTCCTCGGCGCGGTGGAAGAAACGGAAAACGTCGTTCGCCGTTGGGGCGCGCTCAGCGTCATTGTCTATCCGTTGCTGGTCATGGCGGCCACGGTGCTTTTTTTACCCGGAGGTGTGCTTAGTCTCGGCGGCGGATTTTTCTTCGGCCTTTGGTGGGGGACAATTCTTGTGCTGGTCGGCAATTTGCTCGGGGCCGCCGTCGCGTTTCGGGTCGGACAAAAACTCGGCCGGCGTTTTGTGCGCGAAAAAATTCTCTGCGACGACCGTTGGGCCGCACTCGACAGCGCCATTTCGCGGCGCGGTCCGCGCATCATTTTCTTCAGCCAGCTCAACCCGCTCTTTCCCACCAGTCTTTTCAATTACCTCTACGGCCTGACCAAAGTCGGTTTCTGGACGTGCATGAAGTGGGTCGCGCTCGGCCGTCTGCCGGGAATTTTCCTCTACTGCTACTTCGGAACCTTGGGGCAGCTCGGCGTCCGCATCCTGCGCGGCGAGTCCGTGCCCGGGCCGACCGATTATGTTTTGTGGGGCGGAGGCCTCCTCGTGACCATCGCCGTGGCGGCGGTGCTCGGCCACACGGCGACCAAAGTTATCGAAGACTACCGCAAGCTCGCCCCCGAGGAATCCGAGGAACCTTGAATCCGGTGTGTTGTTGCCGGCGAGCCCATGGGGTAGCTTGCGCGGCTCTTCGCTTGGTCCCATGAAACTGCGTTGCCTCTGCTCCATCCTGCTTGGCCTGTTTTTGACCGGCGCAACAGCCGGGGCTTCGTGGCAAATCCGCACGCTTGGCGGCAGAGACTACGTGCCGCTCTCGCAGGTGGCCAATTTCTACAAGATGCGCCTTGTGACGCGCGGCGAAAAGGGCGTCACGCTTGTTTCGGAAACGCGCCGCATGGATTTCAACCGCGGATCGCGGGAAGCGCGTATCGACGGCGTCAAACACTGGCTTTCTTTTCCCACCATCGGCTTCGGCGGACGCCTGTATCTCTCGCGCATGGATCTTTCCAAGACAGTCGATCCTGCCATGCGTCCGCAAAAAATCCCGGGCCTGCAGGCCGCGCGCACGGTGCTGCTCGATCCGGGTCATGGCGGCCACGACCGCGGTGCGGTCAACCGCTGGGGCACGGAAAAGGCCTACAATCTGGCCATCGCCCTCGAGGTGCAGAGACGACTGCGCGAAGCGGGTCTGCGCGCCGAGTTGACGCGCAGCACCGATCGTTTCATTCCGCTCGAGATGCGCCCGGCCATGGCGCGGCGTTTGGGCGAGGGGACGATCTTCGTCAGCATACACTGCAACGCTTCCGGCCAATCTTCTTCGCCCGCCACCGGTTTCGAAATTTTCACCCTCACTCCGCGCGGTGCGCCCAACAGCCACGATTCATTCCTTACCCGCCGCAGTTTTTCCGGCGAGACCGGTCACCGCTTCGACCACGCGAACCAGGCGCTGGCCGCGTCGATTTATCACGCCATGCTCGGACGCGTCCCCATGTTCGATCGCGGCATGAAACGCGCGCGCTTCGCCGTCCTGCGCCGCGCCATCACTCCCGCTGTTCTTGTCGAATGCGGATTCCTGACCAACCCGCGCGACGCGCGCCTGATACATGATGCTAAATGGCGCACGCGCCTCGCCGATTCCATCGCCCGCGGCATCATCGAATACTGCAATCTCACGCGCGCGAAAAAGGCGCCGAAATTGCTGGGCTTTTACCGCAAAGAGGAAGCCGCGGCCTTGGCTGGAACGGAATTCGAATATCGTCCGCTGGCCGGCATCGGAGCCGCCGTGCGACCCGGTTTTGCCTCCGCGCGCGGATGGAGGGCGCTTCTGCCCGTGCCGATGGTCGAGGAGATGCCGCCGTTCAAGCTGGAGTTCGAACCGGTGGGCTGGGTCCAGCTTGAGGCGTGGGCCGCGGCGGGCGAGGATGCGCGCTCGATGTCCCACGACGAACAGGCGGGGATGATGGAACAATCGGAATGGCCCGGTTTGGCGCCGTCCTTCGGCGACATGCGCGGGTGGCGCGAATTGCTTCCCCCGAGCGGACTCGACCGCGGATTCGAGCTTTTTCCTTCCGCCGCGGGACCGATCGACGAAAACCATGCGGGCGATTCGCACGGGGATGCGGTCGCCATCCCCGAGATCGAGGGAGGAAGGTTGTGAGCGGCCCAAACTCAACTTTGCCCGTCGCGTTGGTGCGGCGCGGATTTTCCCCCACCGGCGGCGCGGAAAAATTTCTCGTGCGCTTTGCCACGGAAGCGCAGAAGCGCGGACGGCGCGTGGTTCTGGTCACCGACGAACCTTGGCCGGAGAGCGCGAGACAAGGTCTTGAGCAAAAAGTTTTGCCCGGTCGCTCGGTCTGGAGCTTCGCCCAATCCGTCGAGCAGTGGCGCGGGACGTGGAACGGACTTGTCTTCAGTCTCGAGCGTTTGTTCTCGGCTGATTGTTGCCGCGCGGGTGACGGTGTCTACGCGGCTTGGATGCAAAGAAGGGCGGAATACGATCCCTTCCTCCATGTGTTTGTGCGGAAAATTTCGCTCAAACATTTCCATCTTCTCGCCTTGGAGAAGCGCTGCTTCTCCGCCAAGCACACCGGTGCGGTCGTTGTGAACTCGCGATTGGTCGCCGGCGAAATCGAAAAGATGTTCGGTTATCCGCGCGAAAGGATGCACCTCGTGCACAACGGGATTCCTGCGGATTTCATGCACGGTGCGCCCGACAAATCCGAAGCGCGCCGGCAACTCGGACTGCCGCAGGATGGATTTGTCGCCGCGTTCGCTGGCACGGGGTGGAAACGCAAAGGACTTCGCTTCGCCATCGCGGCCATGAAATCAGCCAACAT
>Ga0208048_1001254_pt1 | contig 13314 bp, 9 predicted proteins | sample Malawi_45m_30L_FD_184163 | JGI IMG/M metagenome (GOLD analysis project Ga0208048, IMG submission 184163) | Freshwater microbial communities from Lake Malawi, Central Region, Malawi to study Microbial Dark Matter (Phase II) - Malawi_45m_30L... | ecosystem: Environmental > Aquatic > Freshwater >...
ACGCAAGGCAGTTCCTCTTTCCTCAGGCCGCTGGTCCCCCTGCGCAAACAAGCGACCGTTAAGATCTGTTATACGCCATTGCGCCTCTTGGCTTAGACCGTTGATTTGGATTTGGTCGCTGAAGGGATTGGGATAAATACCCAAGGCTTGGTCTCCTTCGCAACCTGGGCAAGTCGAAGATGCCGTGCTGTAGTACAAGGTGTAGCGTGCCGCTGTATCCCAAGCCCCTGATCCTGTTGGACCACCGAAGCGATTGTAATATTGATCCACCCAGGTTTGAATTCTGGAGGCGTTGTTGGGTTGGTAAACAATGGCATATTGGTTTCCGTATGCCAACATCCAAGGAGCCCCCACCGAATCCCGGCTTTCGCTTGTTTCCGAGGTAAGATCCCCGTTTCCGTTGTAGGCCCATAAGTTTCTATAGGCCCACGATGAAATTTGCCAAGATCCGCTGCTGCTGTCTTCTTGAACAGCCATGGTTAGCTTGGTCCCGGTCCAGGTGTACACATCGCGGGTATCCGATTCCCAGCCTGTACCGGTCCAGGTTTGGTTGGTCACCCGTTGAATAAGGCCTCCACTAACGACCGAATAGACCCTCTCCGAATTCACAAAGGTCGTCCCGTTAAATTCCCGAACCAAATACTGATCCGGCTGACCCACCATTGGCATATAGCTTACCCTTGGAAGATCTTTGAAGCCTTGACTCAAAAAATCCTCTGCGTTGGGCATATAGCTAAGGGGACCCAAGGTAGCAAACCATGAATCAAAACCTGCATTCCAAGTTATTCCGCTGTAACGCAATTTCCCGGGATCCCATGCATTGGTCGAATCGTTCCAAAATTCAACATCAAAACCCGTGGGTTGTGCGGCTGAATTGTAGGAAAAAGCAGTAAACCTTAAGACGTTGATCCAAAGGCCGTAGTCGACGTCGTATCCTTTATAAATAAAAGAAGAAATGGTATTGCCTGTGTACGTGTATTGAAGGGAGTCCCCTTCGGTCAATACCAAGGAACCCGAGGCGGGGGCCGCTTCGTACAATTTGGCAGAGGTGCAATTCCCACGGCTATCCACGGGTTGAAGCAAGCGGTAGGTCTCGGCCGTGGTGGGGAGGGTAGAATAGACGCTCAAACGGGTTAGGGCCCCTTGGGTCGAATAAGTCGCCTCTGCCGATCCAACTTGGAAAGCGGGCAACGGAGAAGCAGGAGGACTCCACAAACGCATTTGGGTTAGCTTGCCCGCCGTGTTTCGGACAAAACGATACGAGTAAACGGGTTCAAGGGTCCCGGAGCTCAAATCTTCCATCAATACTGAATCAGGCGCTGCTGCCGCTGCAACACGTCCCGTGGAATGGTTGGCCTTGGAATTTGGAACCAACGTTGCCCTTTTTCGGAAAATGGCCCGCTTCTCTGCAGCGGATGTGCCATGCTGATGCATTTGTCGGAAGGTTGCAGGAAGGCTTCTAACCAAGCGAACCGCATCGCTGGGCGTTTTCAGTTCGGTGGGCAAGGCATGGCTGGCCGTCCATGTATTCAGGAAACAGAAGGCCACAAGGAAGAATGTTTTCATTGAGTTGAGTTTGGTCTTACAACAGTAAAGCATTTCAAATATAAACCTTTTAGTTAAGAAGAATTGGTGCGAAGGCCTTGCTAATCCTTAAAATTCGATTTGTACTTTTGAAATTCATGCACATGCCCCTCATGGTTCATTGGAACCCAGATCCTGAAATTTGGCCCGGCGTTTTGCCGATTCGATGGTACGGTTTGCTCTTCATGTCCGGTTTTGTGCTTGGCTATCAAATCATGAAGCGATTTTGGCTCACTGAAAATCGCCGTCCGGAGGACTTAGACGATTTGGCCCTGTATGTCGGCTTGGGGACCATCTTGGGTGCCCGATTGGGGCATTGTTTGTTCTACGAACCCGCCTATTACCTAAGCCATCCCCTCGATATCCTCAAAGTATGGCAGGGTGGGCTGGCGTCTCATGGGGCTGCCATCCTGATCCCCCTCTCCTTGGCCCTTTATGTGCAGCGAAATCCAACCTACAGCTTCTGGTGGATCATCGACCGCTTGGTGGTGGTGGTGGCTCTGGCCGGGGGATTGATTCGTTTGGGTAATTTGATGAATTCAGAAATCGTGGGAGCCCCCACGGGTCTGCCCTGGGGCTTTGTCTTTGAGCGACTTGGAGAAAGTTTTCCAAGGCATCCCAGTCAGCTCTACGAGGCGGCTTTCTACTTTCTAACCTTCTTCTTGCTGTACCGCATACACCAACGAGGATCCCTGCTAGGCAAACCCGGTGCGATGTTAGGGGTTTTTCTCGTATTGGTTTTTGGTTTTCGTTTTGGGATCGAGTTTATCAAGGCCGATCAGGTGGCCTTTGAAGCGGGGATGTTTTTGAACATGGGGCAATGGCTGTCCCTGCCGGCCGTTAGTTTGGGGTTGTGGCTGGTGTTACGACCAGCGAATCCAGCGGCATCGAACGCATAAAGTCCAAGGTCGCCTGCATATAGAGGCTCCATTGGGCATCACCGGAAGGCAACGTCACCTGTTCGCCGTATTGGGCGACCCAGCGGTGCAGGACTGGGCCCAGGCCTTCTTGACGATAGCTCATGGCCCTGATCGCCGTAAGCCACTCGATAGCCTGCACGGTCATGGCGTTATCCAGCATGGGCCTGAGGCGATTAACCCCGTTGGCGCCCATGCTCACATGATCTTCTTGGCCGTTGGAAGAGGGCACCGTATCCACCACCGTGGGGGTGGCCAATTGTTTGTTCTGCGACACCAAGGCGGCGGCGGTGTATTGGGCAATCATCAATCCGGATTCCACCCCTGAATCTCTTGCCAGGAAGGGAGGCAGTCCTCGGGTCCCGCTTAACAATAGAAAAATGCGACGTTCCGCCATAGACGCCCATTCGCTTATAGCTAAGGCGGCATGATCGAAGGCCATGGCCAATACCTGTCCATGAAAATTCCCACCGCTCAAAACTTTGCCCAAACGATGATCCACCAGTGGGTTGTCGGTGACCGCATTGGATTCCACAAGCAGCGTGGAGGCCCATGCGTCCAAGACTTGCTTGGAGGTGCCGTGGACTTGAGGAATGCAACGGAAAGCATAAGGATCTTGGACGGCAGGTCGAGGAATTTCCCGTAACAATGATCCTTCCCGAAGCATACGCATTTGCTCCGCCGCCCGCACTTGCCCCGCATGGGGTCTGATTCGATGAATCATTTCGTCAAAGGGCTGGTCAGAAACCAAGAAAGCCTCAGAGGACAAGGCAGCGCAGAGGGTCGCCCAATGATCCAAACGCCTGGCCTTCATCAGGGCAACCCATCCGGAGGCCAGCATGTATTGAGTGCCGTTGAGCAAGGCCAATCCTTCTTTGGCACCCAATTGAAGAGGTACTCGGCCTATGCGCTCCAAAGCCATCCGACCAGAAATCCTGCTTCCTAAGTGATCGCATTCGCCCATCCCCAACAAAGGCAAGACCAAATGAGCGAGCGGTGCCAAATCCCCCGATGCACCCAAGGAGCCCTGGGTAGGAACCACCGGTAACATATCGTGGTTGTAGAAATCCAACAAGGCCTCCAGAATTTCAGGACGAACACCCGAGTACGCCATGGCCAAGGAATGCACTTTGAGGGCAAGCATCAAGCGAACCACCTCCGGATCCGCATCGGAACCGCAACCGCAGGCATGGGATAACACCAGATTATGCTGCAATTCTTCCAGGCGGTTCTTGCCGATCCGGGTATTACACAAAGCCCCAAAACCGGTGTGGATACCGTACCACGTCACATCTTCGCGATGCAATCCCTCTTCGAGAAAAGCCCGATTGGTACGAACCTCTTGCATTCGGTCATGGGGCACCTGCAGGGTGACTTCACCCAGGGCCAATGCGTACCAATCTTTTTCGGTGAGGTTGTTGGTCAAGGCGATAACCGAAGGGCGTGGCTGCATGGTTCTTGGGGGTTTAGCGTGATATACGAAAACAGGGCTAGGCCTGCTTCAGGGCAGAACGCAGAAAAGCGGCGTCGATTTGCTCCGGTTGAACCTTCATTGAACGATCCCCCTGAATCCATTGCACCGTAACCTCCCCTTGGGCCCATTCCCTATCTCCCAAAATCACCAGGGCCACGGTCTCGGTGAGTTGGCCGTATTGGTAGGCTTTTTTGAATTTTCCGGTCCCTGCATACCAATCCGCAGCCAGCCCCAGACCACGCCAACGCGCTGTCCATTGTTGAGCCACCAATTCCAGATCAGGACTTGTGGCATAACACAAGATATCCAATCCCCGGCCTATCTCCTCGCGGAACAAACCCAATTGCTCCATGCCTTCAAGAATACGTTCGGCGCCAAAGCTTATGCCCATCCCCTTCCAATCCGGGTAACCGAACATCGCGGTCAATCCGCTGTAATACCCCCCACCACCCAAGGAACCCAAGCCGAGGGCAGGACTGACCACCTCCACCACAGGTCCGGTATAATAGTCAATACCCCGGGCGAGGCAAGGATCAAAGGTCAATTTCGAAGGGCTCGAACCCAAACGCTCATAGGCCTCCACCATTTGCTGCGTTTGGTCCAAGGCCAACTCAGTTTGTTCGCGCAAGCCCAAATCATCGATGCAATTCGGGTCCTGCATCCACCGGAATACCGCATTCCGGTACGTTTCCCAGGACATCACGAAGCCATCCCCGTCCGTAGCGGGCAATGCAGCCTGCAGATGTTCGACAGCATCGGAGCGCATGCCCAATTGTACGAGCTCGGGCCCTACTTTGTCCCAACCTTGTTTGTCCAATTTGTCCAACTGAATTCCCAATGCTGCCCAGCGACCCGAGATACCACCCCAGGCAGCCAACAAGGCCAGTAACCGGCGATCGTTGACCTTGACCGCAAAAGAATGAAAGCCCAAAGCTTCCAAAACTTCTTGGTAGATCCGAAGCAATTCTGCACGATGAAAGGTGGAAATCTCTTGCCCCACGATGTCGGCATCGCATTGCACAAATTCTCTGAATCGGCCTTTCTGAGGACGATCAGCCCGCCAAACGGGTTGAATTTGGTAACGCTTAAAAGGCCAAGCGATTTTGGAATGGTTCATCGCCACAAAGCGAGCCAAGGGCACCGTGAGATCGTAACGCAAGGCCTTTTCGGAAATTAAGGGGACCAGGCCTTTGGGATTGGACCTTTGGTGCATCCATACCTCTTCTTGGATTCCTTCAGCAAAATTGCCGGAGTTCAGAATGTGAAAAATCAGTTTATCGCCTTCGTCACCGTATTTCCCGGTGAGGGTTGCCAGTTGCTCCATGGCAGGCGTTTCCAAAGGCCCGTAACCGTATCGACGGAAGGCCTCGGTAATGATTCCAAAGACATAGTGCCTACGCCGCATCTGGGCAGGTCCGAAATCTCGGGTCCCCCTGGCCAGGGCTGCTGCTTTGGGTTCCATAACCCCGTAAAATTAAACGGTAGTGGTTTTGATTTTCTTGAGGATATCGTCTACAAACCCTTTGAATCTGCGATCTGTTTCCATCAAATCTTCGACCGTCTGGCACGAATGGATGACGGTGGAATGGTCCCTGCCGCCGAAATAATCCCCAATGGCCTTGAGGCTGTGTTTGGTGAGTTTCTTGGCGAAGTACATGGAGATTTGCCTGGCCTGTACCACTTCCCGTTTGCGGGTTGTTGCCCGCAACAAATCGACAGGCAGATCAAAATATTCACAGACCATGGTCTGGATGGAATCGATGGAAACCTCCGTTTGGGTATGCTTGGTGAAATTCTTGATGACGGTACGGGCCAACTCCAAATCCGCTTGACGGTTGCTCAAAGTGGTGTAGGCGATAAGCGAAGTCAATGCACCTTCCAGCTCACGCACATTAGAATGAATGTTATGGGCAATGAACTCCACCACCTCGGCAGGTAATTCAATACCGTCCGCGTACATTTTGCTCTGCAGAATGGCCAACCGTGTTTCGAAATCCGGCATCTGTAGGTCGGCAGAGAGTCCCCATTTGAAACGGGAGAGCAAACGATCCTCCAGACCGCGAAGATCCTTGGGGGGCCTATCGCTGGTAAGGATTAATTGCTTACCGTTCTGGTGGAGGTGGTTGAAGATATGAAAGAAGACATCCTGGGTTTTCTCTTTGTTGGCGAGGTTGTGCACATCGTCCAAGATCAAGACATCCATCATTTGGTAAAAATGGACAAAATCATTGGCTGAATGGCTTTTGAGGGCATCCACAAATTGCTGGGTAAACTTCTCTGAGCTGACGTACAGCACCGTTTTGTTGGGGAACAATTGACGAACCTGGTTGCCGATGGCTTGGGCCAAGTGGGTTTTGCCAAGACCTGTACCACTGTACAACATCAAGGGATTGAAGGAAGTGGCCCCGGGTTTGGCAGCCACGGCAAGACCAGCAGACCTTGCAAGGCGGTTGCAGTCACCCTCCACAAAGGAATCGAAACGATAACGCGCATTCAGTTGGGAATCCACCTGCACCTTCTTGAGGCCGGGGATGACAAAAGGATTCTTGATGGACTGTCCGATGTTGACGGGCATTTGGACTTCGGGCCCGCTTTGCTTCCCGGTCCCACCGGGCATTTGAATAGTATAGGGTCGGGCTTCGCCTTGATGATGTTCCATCACCACCGAGTATTCCAAACGACCGCTATGCCCCAGGACCCGTTTGATGGTCTTGTGCAGAAGATTCACGTAATGCTCTTCCAGCCATTCGTAGAAAAACTGGCTGGGAACTTGGATGGTCAGCACATCGCCGGCCATTTTGCTGGGAAGGATAGGCTCGAACCAAGTTTTGAAACTCTGAAGACTGATATTGTCTTTGATGATGCTCAGGCACTGCAACCATGCCTGGTCTTTGTCAAGAGGATTGGAAGATGAATTGGGTTGTTGGCTGGGCTCCACGTGCGGTCTGTCTTAGGGGTTGCAAATGTCTTACGAATTTCAACATGGAGGTTACCAAATCAAAGCAAGTCCTCTAAAAAAAATGCGCCAAAATCGTAAACCCCTGAATACCTGATTCAAATTTTGGGGATGTCGATGTGAATTTTTTGGGGGTCGAAAATTTGCTTTTTTCAATTGTTCATTATGACTATGACTATCAGCAAATTAAATGAACATTAACGATTATGGTTTCGTTGAAAGGGGGGTCGGCCTTGGGAACCTCGGCGAGGGCCCGCATAGGCTGGTTTATCCCCACCTCGACCTGCTTGTTTGGCCGTAACCTTCAAGCCCCTGCCCCGAAAGCGGGCACCGTCAAAGGAAGACTTAAGCTGATCCAACGAAGCCTGCTCACCTTCAATGGAAGTCCATGCATCACCCAAAATAATTTTGCCCAAATCGGCTTTCTGCAATCCGGAATGATCGAGCAGAAATTGCAGCATACTTGCTTTGTAGAAGCCGTCCTTGATGCCCAGGTTAATTTGTATCCCGGGTAAATCTTCGGCGTACTCTCGTCGGGGCCGGTCGCCGTTGTTGCCGGTGCTTGCCGAAGACGAGGCGCCCGATTGCATCTCGGCGTCGTTTTGCAAGGAATAATAATGAAAGAGGCGTTCAAATTCCAACCATACCAGCTTCTGGATCAGGGTATCGCGATCCAGGCCGTCCAGCATGGGCTGCAAATCCTGCAACAAGGAGCCGATTCGATCCAGCTTGGGATCCGCCTTGGCAATTTTATCAAAGAAATGCCGAAGCTTGGTCTCGGCAATTTGAGAACCCGAAGGCACGGTCCCTTGCTGGAATTTGAATTTGAGTTGCTTCTCCATTTGGCGAAGGCGCATCATGTCCTTGGGGCCGAGGATCACCATGGAAACCCCTGCCTTACCGGCTCTTGCCGTACGGCCGCTACGGTGGGTGTACACCTCGGCATCATCGGGAATGGAATAATGCACAACGTGGGTGATATCCCTTACGTCAATCCCCCGGGCGGCTACATCGGTGGCCACCATCAATTGCAAGGAACGCTCCCGAAAGCGGGCCATCACCTTGTCCCGCTGCACCTGGGATAAATCCCCGTGCAATGCCTCGAGGTCGTAGCCTTCCCGAATCAATTTCTCAGTCAATTCTTGAGCCTCGGCCTTGGTACGGGTGAAGATTATGCCGTACATCTCCGGATGGGCGTCAATCAGACGCTTGAGGGCTTCGTATTTGCGCGAGAAGGGAACCTGGTAAAACCAATGTTCCAACCGGGAGGGAGGGGCTGTACCAGCATCGCTGCGCAGGGTCTGGGCATTCTGCAAGAAGCGGTCCGCCATTTTCTTGATCTCGGCAGGCATGGTGGCCGAGAATAACCAGGTACGGCAACGGCCTGCGGCATGGGTCATGATATAATCCAGGTCATCGCGGAATCCCATGTCCAGCATTTCATCCGCCTCATCCAAAACCAGCGTCTTGACCGCAGCGAGATCCAAGGCCTTGCGTTCCATCAAGTCCATCAATCGCCCAGGGGTGGCCACAACCACCTGCACTCCGGAACGAAGTTTGCTGATCTGGGTATGGATGCCGGCCCCTCCGTAAACGGCGAGGATTTGAATACCAGACATGCGGGCTGAGAATTTATGCAAATCCGAGGCAATCTGCACGCAGAGCTCCCGGGTTGGGCTGAGGACCAAGGCTTGGATGCCTTTGGCCTCCGGATCCAAATGTTGCAACAATGGCAAACCAAAGGCGGCAGTTTTGCCGGATCCAGTCTGAGCAAGCCCGAACAAGTCGTGATCGCCTGAAAGTAGTAGAGGGATGGTCTGGGCCTGGATGGGCGTGGGGCTTTCGAAGCCGAGGTCCTGTACTCCGAGCAACAGCCCCGGAACTAAACCCAGGTCGGCAAAGCCCGGTACGGTTGAATTCATGTGGGCGCAAAGGTACGTTATTATTGCAGGGTGAAAGCCTTAACAATTGCCGTGGACGGTTATGCTTCCTGCGGCAAGAGTACCCTCGCCAAAGATTTGGCCTCTGCCTTGGGCTACCGGTACATCGATTCCGGTGCTATGTACCGCGCCGTGACTTGGTATTTGCTGGAGCATCACCTGGCAGCGGAAGAAGGCCCAACATTGCAGGCGGCTTTGGATACCATTGTCTTGGACTTCGTGGCCAAGGATGGATCCGCCGTTCTGATCCTCAACGGCCAAGAGCCTGGACTCGCACTGCGCTCGATGGAGGTCAACCGCATGGTCAGTCCCGTTTCGGCCTTGCATTCGGTGCGCATCGCCATGGTGGAACGGCAACGAGCCTTCGCAACCCGGGCAGGGTTAACCATGGACGGCCGGGATATCGGAACCTATGTATTTCCAGAGGCTGAACTCAAAATTTTTGTGCGATCACGACCCGAAATTCGGGCGGCTAGGCGTTTGGCCGAGCTCCGCAAGGCCGGTGAACTGCAGTGGACCCTGGAGGAAGTCCTTGCCAATCTGCGCGAGCGCGATACCATGGACTCCAACCGGGACTTTGCACCCTTGCGACGTGCCGATGATGCCTTTGACCTGGACAACAGCGACCTAAATCGGGAAGAACAATTGGCCTGGGCCTTGGAACTCGCCTTGGCCAGAGGAGCCGTGCGCCCCTGAGGCGCTCGCTAATGCTTACCCTTTGCGCTTCCTGTCGGATTCCTTCAAGAAAATTTTGCGCATGCGCATGGATTTGGGGGTCACTTCGATCCATTCATCTTCTTGGATGTATTCCATCGCCTCTTCGAGCGAAAAACGCCTTGGGGGGGCAATTCTGGCATTGTCATCTTTGCCGGCAGCCCGCATATTGGTCAACTGCTTGCCTTTGATCACGTTCACCACCAAATCCCCGGGGCGGATATGCTCGCCGATGACCATGCCCTCGTAGAGATTCTCCCCTGATTCCACAAAAAACACCCCACGGTCCTGCAATTTGTCCAAACTGTAGGCCGTCGCCGGACCGGTTTCCATCGAAACCAAGGATCCGTTAATGCGACCAGGGATATTTCCTTTCCAAGGCCTGAATTCCATGAACCGGTGGGCCGATATAGCCTCCCCCTGGGACATGGTCAACATTTGGGAGCGGAGGCCCATCAAGGCCCTGGCCGGCATATCAAATTCCAAATGGATCCAATCCCCTTTAGGCTCCATCACCATCATCTCCCCCCTGCGCATGGTCACCAGTTCGATGATCTTACCCGAAAACTCTTCGGGAACATCCACGACCAATTGCTCAAAAGGCTCATGCTTCACCCCTTCGATATGCCGAATCACCACGGTGGGCTGGCCAACCTGCAATTCGTACCCTTCGCGGCGCATGGTTTCGATCAAGATGGACAAATGCAAAATGCCGCGACCATAGACCAAATAGGAATCCGGGGAATCCGTATCCTCCACCCTCAGGGCCAGGTTCTTCTCGGTCTCTTTGTAGAGGCGATCTCTTAGATGCCTTGAGGTCACCATTTTGCCTTCTTGCCCGAAGAACGGGGAATTGTTGATGGTGAACATCATGCTCAGCGTTGGCTCGTCTACTTTGATCAAGGGTAGCGGCTCAGGCGCATCCACATCGCAGAGGGTATCCCCGATTTGAAAATCCTCCAGACCCACCACCGCACAGAGGTCACCGGCTTGGACCGATTCAACTTTGCGCCTGCCCAATCCCTCGAAGACGAACAGTTCTTTGACCTTGCCCCGCTTAGCCGAACCATCGCCGGCCAGGAGAACCAAGGGCTGACCCTCGCGTAGGGCGCCACGGTGCACACGGCCTATCGCAATTCGTCCCACGAAGGAGGAATAATCCAAGGAGGTAATTTGCATTTGCAGGGTCCCCGGGTTGGGAATGGGCGCAGGTACATGGGCCAAAATAGCGTCCATCAACGGTGCGAAATCCTGGCCCACGGTTTTCCAATCAATGCCCATCCACCCTTGTTTGGAGGAGCCGTAAACGGTCGGGAAATCCAGCTGCTGCTCATTGGCCCCCAAGTTGAAGAACAATTCAAAAACAGCATCGTGCACCTCGTCCGGGCGGCAATTTTCTTTGTCCACCTTGTTGATGACGACGATGGGGTGCAGGCCCAGTTCCAAGGCCTTGCTCAGCACAAATCGGGTCTGGGGCATGGGCCCTTCGAAGGCATCCACCAACAAAAGCACCCCGTCGGCCATTTTGAGGACACGCTCCACCTCCCCACCGAAATCCGAGTGACCCGGGGTGTCGATGATGTTGATTTTGACGCCTTGGTATTCGACCGAAACGTTTTTGGAGAATATCGTGATCCCCCGCTCCCTCTCCAGGTCGTTATTGTCCAAAATCAGCTCCCCTATCTCTTGATGAGGCTTGAAAAGGCGGGTGAATTGCATGATTTTGTCCACCATGGTGGTTTTGCCATGGTCAACGTGGGCGATGATGGCGATGTTGCGAAGGGCTGTTTCCGGCTGGGAATTCATAGAGGGGGTTTAAAATCCAAATGGGCGCCGCAAAGGTATCATATCCGCCCTCATTCCTTATATTTGCGACGCGTTAAGCGTTGCTTAACTCGGTTCGGTAGTTCAGTTGGTTAGAATACATGCCTGTCACGCATGGGGTCGCGGGTTCGAGTCCCGTCCGGACCGCTCAGCCCGCTTCCTCAGGAAGCGGGTTTTTTGTTGGAGTTCCCGGTCGCTAATCGGTTCATTCTTCCAAGCTCTTTGACCAATGTCCCTAAGCCTTCCTCGTACCCATTTCCGTGTTGTGGCCCTCGGCGCCTTGTGGTGCCTGTTGTTAGGATGGATGCACCGAACCCCCGGCCTCGAGGGCATGATGACCCACGACGCCTTGCGCAGCACCCTGGACTATCACCGAAGTCTCTCCGTTTTTGCGGCCAGACCGTTGACCTCGGGAACGGTGGCGTTGCTCAGCCGTTGGACCGAGGTGGACGAAACCCTGGTCTTGGCCTTGCTGAATCCTCTGTTGTTGGCCCTAAGTGCCGTTGTGCTCTATGCCTTGAGCCTTCGTTGGGGAGCGAAACCCACGGGGGCTTGGATAGCGGCTGCGCTGTACCTGTTCTCCTTCCCGAACTTCTTTGCCTTTGTTCCACCGATGTACACCTTCGACGAGCCTCTACAGATGTTGACGTTGTTTGCCGCAGGTTGCTGTCTACCCCGTCCCGCGGTATGGAGGCCGGATGCAGGGGCATGGCCCTCGTCCCCATCCTATAACATACCTTACGCTCTCTTGGCCGGCCTTTGGATGGGGCTATCGTGGTGGGCCCGCGAAAGCGGTCTACTCCTCTTGCCCATTTTGGCCGGGCTGTACCTACCTCAAGCAAGTAAGCCAGAACGTGTTGGTCTGGGAATCACCGTGGTGACGGCCTTGGGGGTTTTGATCTTGGGGCGATTGACCACCGAACCTGCTGACTCAACCGGGGACCTTTGGCAATGGCAAGCCCGGTTAAGCAACCTGCAAGCCAATTTCCACAACATCGATTACAGCGTCGAAACCCTGGTGGGGATTTTTCTAGTCCTGGCCTGGCCCCTGGTCCTCCTGCGTCCCCAGCTGGGCCGGCACCGCTTGTTGACCATGGGATTTGCAGTCAGCCTCGTTATCAACACGTTGATGGTGCTCCTGATGGCCAAAGCCCGGGAGGCCCGGCTCTTTGCTTTGCCCCTTATGTTGGTCTGGCCCCTGCTAGGCTTGCGTCGATATGCTTGGCCCAACCTGAAGGGATTCTTTGGTCCAAGGAACGGGCTCATCCTGGTTATGGCCATCGCTGGAACATTGCACCTGGCCTGGAACCTGTACCAAAGCACCGTGGGACCCAATTGCGCCAACCTCTATCGAGAGTACCTCACCGTGTACGGAATCAGCCTGGGGCTCTGGATTTCAATTTCAAGCCTTGGAACGGAACAACCCTAAACCCAGGCCCAACATACCCACCGTCAAAATCGCCATACCGACGTAAATCAAAACGATGGCCTCGTTAGGCACCGTTCGACCTACGCCCATGGCGGAGGCAAAGAACCCAAAGCAAACCAAAAAGCCGGCAAGCACAAAAGAAAGCCTCACTACCCAACGCCAAACCGTAGATAAACGAGCATAGTCTACCAAGATTTGGGCAACCAAGGACAACACCACCAAAACCCCGGCATGGGCATGGCCCGCCCGAAACATCGCTTTCTGGAAATCGGTCAACCCCAGCGCCTCTTGTTCACCGCTCAAAATGGATAACAAAAAATAGCCTCCATAAACAATGCTGGGCATACCGATTAAAATGATTCCGATGACTTTACGAGTTTCGATGGTCATTATTTCATAAATTTAGTAAAAAATTAAAAAAATCCTTCAACCACCAGAATAACAAAACCAAAAGCCCCACCACAACTTCTCCGCGG
>Ga0208048_1001260_pt1 | contig 13284 bp, 26 predicted proteins | sample Malawi_45m_30L_FD_184163 | JGI IMG/M metagenome (GOLD analysis project Ga0208048, IMG submission 184163) | Freshwater microbial communities from Lake Malawi, Central Region, Malawi to study Microbial Dark Matter (Phase II) - Malawi_45m_30L... | ecosystem: Environmental > Aquatic > Freshwater >...
CTACCGAGAACCTCAAGGTCGTCGAGGTGGATGCCGAGCGCAATCTGCTGCTGATCCGCGGCGCCGTTCCGGGTGCCGAGGGTGGCGAGGTGATCGTGCGGCCGTCAGCGAAGGCGGCGCGGCTCGCTAAGCGCAAGCGCGTTGTGCCGACCAAGGGCGCCGGGCAGGTTAAGGCCGCTCCGGGCAAGAAGTGATCGGGAGAGAATCGGTCATGAAGATTAAAATCGTTGGCGGCTCGAACGAGCTGCAACTCTCGGAGGCTACTTTCGGCACCGAGTACAACGAAGCCCTGGTTCACCAAGTCGTCACCACTTACCGCAACGTCGGTCGCTCGGGCACCAAGGCCCAGCTCACCAAGGCCGAGGTTCGTGGCGGCGGCAAGAAGCCGTGGGGCCAGAAAGGCACGGGTCAGGCACGCGCCGGTTCGAGCCGTAGCCCCATTTGGGTGGGTGGCGGTCGCGCCTTCGCAGCCAAGCCGCGCAGCTTTAAACAGAAGGTCAACCGCAAGATGTATCGCGGCGCCATTCGCTCCATGCTCTCCGAGCTTGTGCGTCAAGATCGCCTTGTCGTTACCAACGGTATCGATCTCGAAGCGCCGAAGACCAAGTTGCTCGCTGCGCAGCTCAAATCGCTGGCACTCGACAACGTGCTGATCGTGGTCGAGGCCATCGAAGAAAAGTTGTTCCTTGCTGCGCGTAACTTGCCGCACGTCCACGTGTTGCCGGTCACTGCGCTCAACCCGCTCGCGCTCGCGAGCTACGAAAAGGTGCTGATGACCGTCGGCGCCGTGAGGATGATTGAGGAGCGCCTGCAATGACGGCTGTCGCATCGAAACTCAGCCAAGAGCGGCTGATCAACGTACTGGTGGCGCCGCACGTCACCGAAAAATCGGCTCTCGCGATGCAGAACTCCAATCAATACGCGTTCCGCGTACGTCGTGACGCCACGAAGCCCGACATCAAGGCTGCCGTGGAGCTCATGTTCCAGGTCAAGGTCGAGTCGGTGAACGTGGTCAGCGAACCCGGCAAGGTCCGCCGATTCGGCAAGACCCTGGGCCGCACTCAAGATTGGAAGAAGGCCTACGTGCGTCTCGCAGCGGGTCAGGCTATCGATCTCGAAGCGAGGAAAGCCTGATGGCACTTCTCAAAATGAAGCCGACGTCCCCGGGTAACCGGTTCGCCGTCAAAGTCGACAAGTCCCACCTTTGGAAGGGTGACCCACACGCGCCGCTGACCGAGCGTCAGGCGAAGACGGGCGGCCGCAACAATTTCGGCCGGATCACCACGCGTCACAAGGGCGGCGGTTCGCGGCAGAAGTACCGCGTCATCGACCTGAAGCGCGACAAGGACGGCGTTAAAGGCGTGGTCGAGCGGATCGAGCACGATCCGAATCGGACTAGTCACATTGCGCTTATCAAGTACATGGACGGCGAGCGTCGCTACATTCTTGCGCCGAAGGGTGTAGTGCCGGGCGATGAAATCCGTTCGGGTGCCGACTCTCCGATCAAGGCGGGCAATGCCATGCCGCTGCGCCACATTCCGGTGGGTTCGACCGTGCACAACGTCGAGCTAAAGCCGGGTGCCGGCGGTCAGCTGGCGCGTAGCGCCGGCAGCTCGGTGCAGTACACCGCCCGCGAAGGCATCTATGCCTACGTCCGCCTCAAGTCCGGCGAAACCCGCAAGGTAAACATCGATTGCCGTGCCACCATCGGCGAAGTGAGCAATGACGAGCACAACCTGCGAAGCTACGGCAAGGCAGGCGCGAAGCGCTGGCTCGGCATTCGACCGACGGTCCGCGGTCTGGCGATGAACCCGGTCGATCACCCCCACGGTGGTGGTGAGGGCAAGTCTGGCCAGGGTAACCCGCACCCGGTTTCGCCGTGGGGCTGGAACACCAAGGGCAAGAAGACCCGTACCAACAAGCGCACGAATCACATGATCGTGCAGCGTCGACAGAACAAGGTCCGCTGAGCGGTCCAGTAAGGTCAGGAGTCAAAAGTGCCTCGTTCACTGAAGAAAGGTCCGTTCGTCGATCTGCACCTCGCAAAAAAGGTGCAGACCGCCGCCGCCAAGAACGATCGCAAGCCGATCAAGACTTGGTCGCGTCGTTCGATGGTCACCCCGGAGATGGTGGGTCTCACGATTGCCGTGCACAACGGCAAGCAGCACATCCCCGTGCTCGTCACCGAGAACATGGTCGGTCACAAACTAGGCGAGTTCGCGCCGACCCGCACCTTCAAGGGGCACTCGGGCGATAAGAAAGTCGCGGCCTGAGCGGAGAGCAAGCAGTGGAAGTCACGGCAAAACTCAAGCACGCGCGCATCTCGCCGCAGAAGTGCCGGCTTGTCGCCAACGTGGTTCGCGGCAAGCCGGTGGGCAACGCGCTCGCGACGCTGCGCTTCATGCCGAGGAAGGGTGCGGAAATCGTATTCAAAGTTCTCGAGTCGGCAGTGGCGAACGCTGAGAATAACAACGGCGCCGACATCGACGAACTCAAAGTTCAGCGCATCATGGTGGACACTGCTCCGGTGCTGAAGCGTTTCGCCGCTCGCGCCAAAGGTCGCGGTGCACGCATCGTCAAGCGCAACAGCCACATCACCGTCGTCGTCGGGGACGGCAGGAAGGACTGATCCATGGGCCAGAAAGTCAATCCAATAGCCATCCGCCTCGGCATTACCCGCGAGTGGTCCTCAAAGTGGTATGCCAGCAAGAAGCAATTCCCGTTTCACGTACACACGGATTTCCGCGTGCGCGAGTTCCTGCGCAAGAAGCTGGCCGAGGCTTCGGTCTCGCGGATCCAGATCGAACGCGCGGCGAACAAGGTCAACATCACGATCGAGACTGCGCGTCCCGGTATCGTGATCGGCAAGAAGGGTGAAGACATAGAGAAACTGCGCGCCGAAACGGCGACGCTGCTCGGTCGCCCGCTCGCCGACATTCGTCTCAACATTTCCGAGATTCGCAAGCCCGAACTCGACGCGCAGCTGGTTGCCGACGGTATCGCGCAGCAGATCGAGAAGCGCGTGATGTTCCGCCGTGCCATGAAGCGCGCCGTGATGAGTACGATGCGCAGTGGCGCGCTCGGCGTCAAGGTGCGACTCTCAGGTCGTCTGAACGGCGCCGAAATCGCGCGCACCGAGTGGTCGCGTGAAGGGCGTATTCCGCTGCACACCTTCCGCGCCGACATCGATTACGGCTTCGGCGAAGCTCGCACCACCTACGGTGCGATTGGCGTCAAGGTGTGGATCTTCAAGGGCGAAGTGTTCGACGAGGAAGACCTGACGACGGCCGCCCCCGAGGGTGATGCCGATACTGGCGCAGCTGCCGCTGCGCCGGCGGCCTGAGCGGACTGAGGAATCGCAGCCATGATGCAACCCAAGCGCACTAAATACCGTAAGCAGTTTAAAGGCGATAACGCCGGACTCGCGCAGCGGGGCAATAGCGTGGCCTTCGGTGATTTCGGCCTCAAGGCCACCGAGCGCGCGCGTATGACCGCTCGCGAGATAGAGGCCGCGCGTCGGGCGATGGCCCGTCACGTGAAGCGTGGCGGTCAAATCTGGATTCGTGTTTTTCCGGACGTGCCTATCTCGAAGAAGCCGCTGGAAGTTCGCATGGGCTCGGGTAAGGGTAACGTCGAGTACTGGGTCGCCAAGGTCAAGCCGGGTAAGGTCCTCTTTGAAATGGAAGGGGTGGACGAAAAGACCGCGCGCGAAGCGTTCCGGTTGGCCGGCGCCAAGCTCTCGGCTACGACCTCCTTCGTGAAGCGACAGGTACGCTGACATGAATGCCAAGGATCTGCGCGGCAAAGCTGCGAACGAACTCAACAAGGAACTCCTTAAGCTGCGTCGCGAGCAGTTCTCTCTGCGCATGCAGCGCGCGACGGGTCAGGCGGTGAAGTCGCACGACTTTGGCCGTGCGCGCAAGGACATCGCTCGCCTGAAGACGGTGCTGGCCGAGAAGTTGGCTGCTGCCAAGGCCCCGGGGAAGTAAGCCATGAACACCGCAACCGAAGACACCAGGCCCCTGCGGACGCTCACCGGGCGCGTGGTCAGCAACAAAATGAACAAGACCATCGCGGTCGATATCGAGCGCCTGGTCAAGCATCCGCGCTACGGTAAGTACATCCGCCGCACGACCAGGCTGCTCGCGCATGACGAGACGAACGAGTCGCGCGAGGGTGACACCGTGATCATCGCAGAGTGCCGGCCGCTGTCGCGCAATAAGTCCTGGCGGCTAGTGTCTGTCGTGGAGCGTGCGTCGTGATTCAGCTGCAATCACTGCTGTATGCCGCCGACAACAGCGGCGCCAAGACGCTCATGTGCATCAAAGTAATGGGCGGTACGCGCCGTCGTTACGCTGCCGTCGGCGATATCATCAAAGTTTCTGTCAAAGATGCGATCCCGCGCGGTAAGGTCAAGAAGGGCGAGGTCTACGACGCAGTCGTGGTGCGAACTCGTCGTGGCGTGCGCCGTCTGGATGGCTCGTTGATCAAGTTCGACGGTAATGCCGCCGTGCTGCTCACCAACAAGCTTGAACCAATCGGTACGCGTATCTTCGGACCCGTCACGCGCGAGCTGCGCACGGCGCAGTTCATGAAAATCATCTCGCTCGCGCCGGAAGTGCTCTGAGGACACCGTCATGAGAAAGATCCGCAAGGGCGATAACGTCATCGTTATCTCGGGCCGCGACAAGGGTCGCAAGGGCGCCGTGGTCAATGTGCTCGACGACGAAACTTTGATCGTCGAGAACATCAACCGTGTGAAGCGTCACACCCGCGGTAATCCGCAACAAAACAAGCCGGGCGGCATCCTTGAGAAGGAAGCTCCGCTGCATGTTTCGAAAGTAGCGCTTTTCAACCCGGGTACGCAGAAAGCCGACCGCGTGGGCGTCAAGCGCCTTGCCGACGGCAAGCGTGTCCGCTTCTTCAAGTCCAACGGAGAAATGATCGACGCTTGAGCGTTGATCCTTTAGGACCACCAGCATGGCAAGGCTTCAACAGTATTACCGCGACAAGGTTGTGCCGCAGCTTCGTAAGGACCTCGGTGTCAACAACGTTATGGAAGTCCCGAAGATCGTGAAGATCACGGTCAATATGGGCGTGGGTGAGGCGGTAGCCGACAAAAAGGTCATCGAAGCCGCCGCCGGCGATCTCGCCAAGATCACCGGCCAGAAGCCCGTGCTATGTCAGGCGCGAAAGTCGATCGCATCGTTCAAGGTCCGCGAAGGCCTGGCGATCGGTTGCAAGGTCACGCTGCGCGGTGCGCGCATGTACGAATTCCTTGATCGCCTGATCAGTGTCGCGATGCCGCGTATTCGCGACTTTCGTGGCGTGTCGCCACGCTCCTTCGACGGCCGTGGCAATTACAATATGGGCGTGAAAGAACAGATCATTTTCCCGGAGATCCAGTACGACCAGATCGACCAAATCCGGGGCATGGATATCACCATCACCACGACGGCGAAGGACGACAAGGGAGGCCGAGCTTTGCTCGAGGCTTTTCAGTTCCCCTTCCGCAAGTAATAGGGCAGCAAAGAATATGGCTAAGACGAGCATGGTGGAGCGCGAGAAGCGTCGTGCCGCAACCGTCAAAAAACACGCGGCGAAGCGCGCCAAGCTGAAAGAGGCGATCCGCGATCCGCATGCGTCTGCGGAAGATCGCGCGGCAGCGCAGGCCGCGCTGCAGAAGATGCCGCGTAACGCGAGCCCGAGCCGCGGCCGCAAGCGCTGTGCGATTACCGGCCGCTCGCGCGGGGTCTATCGCAAGTTTGGCCTCTCGCGCGTGAAGATTCGCGAGGCTGTGAGCCGCGGCGAGCTGCCGGGCGTGTCGAAGGCGAGCTGGTAGGAGCGCGCGCCATATGAGCATGACTGATCCCATTGCCGACCTGCTGACCCGCATCCGCAACGCCCAACTCGCACGCAAGAGCGAAGTGAGCGTTGGTTCGTCGCGCCTCAAGCAGGCGGTCGTCAAAGTGCTGAAGGATGAAGGCTACGTTGCAGATTTCCGCATCGCCTCGGATGGTGGCAAGCACACCATGACCATCGCCCTCAAATATTACGAGGGTCGTCCGGTCATCGATCGCCTCGAGCGCGTCTCGCGCCCCGGTCTGCGTATTTATCGCGGCAAAGACGAATTACCCAAGATACTCGGCGGTATGGGGATGGTGATCGTCTCCACCCCGAAGGGTGTCATGACGGACAAGCAGGCCCGCGCCATCGGCCAGGGCGGCGAAGTCCTGTGCATCGTCGCTTAAGGAAGCGAACATGAGTCGTGTAGCAAAACAACCGGTCGTGTTGCCGCAAGGCATCACCGCCACCATAACCGCGGAGACGGTGACATTGAAGGGTGCCAAGGGCTCGCTCTCAGTGCCGCTCAACTGCGGCGTCAAGGTCGTGCAGGGCGACAAGCAGCTCGAACTGCAGTATGACGCGAGCAACCGCATGCAGGCGGGAGCCACGCGCGCTCATCTGGCGAACATCGTCACCGGCATCACCAAGGGGTACGAGCGCAAGCTCGAACTCGTGGGCGTAGGTTACCGTGCCGCGGTGCAGGGCAAGACGCTGAACCTTACCCTGGGTTTCTCGCATCCGGTCGCCATCGAGATGCCTGAAGGCATCTCGGTCGAGGCGCCGAGCCAGACCGAAATTCTAATCAAGGGGATCGACAAACAGCGCGTCGGCCAGGTGGCGGCAGAGATCCGCGGACTGCGTCCGCCCGAGCCTTATAAGGGCAAGGGTGTGCGTTATTCCGGCGAGCAGATCTCGCTCAAGGAAGGCAAGAAAAAGTAACTGCTGGCGCGCAACGAGGATCGAGCAATGCAGATTTCAAAAAAAGAGCGACGACAACGCCGTGCCGTGCGGGCCCGCGCCAAGATTCGCGAGCTGGCTCAACCCCGGCTCACCGTCCATCGTACGCCACGGCATATTTATGCTCAGGTTTTCGATGCCACGGGGTCACAGGTGCTGGCTACAGCATCGACTGTGCAGGATGCGGTGGCCAATGGCCTCGCGGGCGCGGGCAACGTCGAGGCCGCCAAGGCCGTCGGCCGCGTGATTGCCGAGCGCGCCAAGGCCGCCGGCATCAGCAAGGTCGCGTTCGATCGCGCGGGCTTCATGTATCACGGACGCATCAAGGCGCTGGCAGATGCCGCGCGTGAAGCGGGCCTGGAATTTTAAGGCAGGACACACACGCTATGGCACGAGTGGAAAAATCCCAGGCGACCGACGACTACCTCGAGAAGCTCGTTGCGGTGAACCGGACCTCCAAGACCGTGAAGGGCGGCCGCCAGTTCGGCTTCACCGCACTCACTGTGGTGGGTGACGGAGCCGGTCGCGTCGGTTTCGGCTTCGGCAAGGCGCGCGAAGTGCCGGTCGCCATCTCCAAGGCGATGGTCGCTGCCCGCAAGAACATGGTCAACGTTTCTTTGAAGAGGGAGACCCTGCACTACTCGGTAACAGGTAGCCACGGCGCGACGCGCGTGCTGATGCAGCCCGCCTCCGACGGCACCGGCGTCATCGCCGGCGGCGGCATGCGTGCGGTGCTCGAGTGTGCGGGCGTACGCAACGTGCTCGCCAAGAGCTACGGCTCGCGCAACGCGATCAACGTCGTGCGGGCCACGGTCAAGGCGCTCGCGTCGGTGCGTTCGCCCGAAGAAATCGCCGCCAAGCGCGGTAAGTCCCTCGAAGACATCACGGGTTGATTGTCATGGCGGCCAAGCAGCTGAAAGTCACTTTGAAGAAGAGCGTCTACGGCCAGCTCGCGAACATCGCGCAGTCGGTGCGCGGGCTCGGACTGCGTAAGCGGCATCAGACGGTCACCGTTGCCGACACGCCGGAGAATCGCGGGCTGATCCGCACGGCGCGTCATCTGCTTGCGGTGGTCGAGGGCTGAGGCCCGTCGCCGCAGACCGAAGGAGATTCGAACGATGCGTATCAACACCATCAAGCCTGCCCCAGGGTCCAGACGTCCGCGCTTGCGCGTCGGTCGCGGTGCTTCGGCGGGTCAGGGCAAAACTTGCGGACGCGGTGTCAAGGGGCAGCGTGCACGTAAGGGCGGCTATCACAAGGTCGGCTTCGAAGGCGGCCAGATGCCGCTGCAGCGTCGCATGCCGAAGGTCGGCTTCCGCTCGGCCATCAAGGCCAAGCGCGCCGAAGTGCGCCTCGACGAACTTGCCAAGGTAAACGCAGAGGTCATCGATTTGGCGGCTCTGAAGGATGCGCACGTCGTGCCGGCGCAAGCCGAAGCCGCGAAGGTTGTGCTCTCGGGCGAGATCAAAAAAGCCGTGACGCTCAGGGGGATCGGGACCACCAAGGGCGCCAAGGCCGCGATCGAGGCCGCCGGCGGCCGCATCGAAGTCTGAAGCAACCGAACAGGACAACATAGTGGCAACAGGGGTAGGTAATCCGGCAGCAGCTCTTGCAGACGCAACGCGTTTCGGCGAAGTGCGCACTCGGCTGCTGTTCCTAATTGGTGCGTTGATCGTGTACCGAATCGGATCGTTCATTCCTGTCCCCGGCATCGATGCCGCTGAGGTGGCGCGCTTCTTTCAGCAGAATGAAGGCACGATCCTCGGTATCGCCAACATGTTTTCGGGTGGCGCACTTGAGCGGTTGTCGATTTTTGCCATGGGCGTGATGCCCTATATTTCGGCGTCGATCATCGTGCAGATGGGGTCACAGGTGTACCCGCCTTGGGAGGAAATGAAGAAAGAAGGCGAGGCGGGTCGTCGCAAGATGACTGGGATCACTCGCTACTTCACTCTGATACTCGCGATCTTCCAGTCGCTTGCCGCGGCCACGGCATTGCAAAATGGCGGCATGGTCAATGCGCCGGGATGGTCGTTCCTGTTCATCGCCACGGTCACCATGACCACCGGCACCATGTTTTTGGTCTGGCTCGGCGAGCAAGTGACCGAGCGCGGCATTGGTAACGGTATTTCGATGATCATCTTGGCGAGTATCGTTTCCGCTTTGCCGGGCGCTGTGGGCCGCACCGTCGAGTCGGTGAACACGGGCGAGATGTCGGGTGTATTCGCACTCGTGCTGATCGTGATGGTTCTCGGTGTTACCGCTTTCTGCGTTTACTGTGAACGCGCACAGCGTCGGATCGCGGTGAATTACGCCAAGCGGCAGGTGGGCCGTCGCGTGATAGCCGGACAGACCAGTCATTTGCCGTTCAAGCTCAACATGTCGGGCGTCATCCCGCCGATTTTCGCGTCAAGCTTGCTGCTCTTCCCCGCTACGATCGCGCAATTTTTTGGGACGGGGGAAGGTCGTACCGCAGACATCTTGCAGGGAATTGCCGCCTCGCTTGGCTACGGGCAGCCGCTGCATCTCGTGCTGTACGTCATCATGATGATTTTCTTTTGCTTCTTTTACACCGCTCTGGTTTTCAATTCGCGTGAGACTGCCGAGAACCTCAAAAAGTCGGGGGCGTTCATTCCTGGGCTCCGTCCCGGTGCGCAAACTGGAGAGTATCTCGACAAAGTTTTGACGCGACTGACGCTCTGGGGCGCGTTGTACGTGTCCGGTGTGTGCGTCGTACCGGAGATTATGGCAGCTGAGGGTGGCGTCCCGTTTGTATTCGGCGGCACGTCGCTGTTGATTGTCGTGGTGGTGGCCATGGATTTCATAGCTCAGCTGCAGGCGCACTTGATGTCCCACCAGTATCCGGGGTTACTCAAGCAGGCCAATTTGATGGGTTATGGACGCGGCGGCGCGCCGCAGTGAGCAAAGGGTAAGCGAAATGAAAGTTCGTCCATCGGTCAAAAAGATTTGCAAGGACTGCAAGATCGTGCGGCGCCGCGGCGTCGTCTACGTCATTTGTAAGGATCCGCGGCACAAGCAGCGGCAGGGCTGAGAACCAAGTTTTTTAACTAGAATGCCGCGCTTTTTCGCGGCTTCGGGGCAGGAAAAATGGCACGTATCGCTGGCATAAACATCCCGATGAATAAGCATGTGGTCATCGGCCTCACGCATATCTACGGCGTGGGCCGTAGCCGTTCGCGCGCCATTTGCGAGGCAGCAGGCGTCGATCCAACCACCAAGGTCAAAGATCTTACCGAATCCGAAGTGAATGCGCTGCGTGCGCAGATCGCTAAGGGTCTGGTCGAGGGTGACCTGCGTCGTGATGTCTCGATGACCATCAAGCGTCTGATGGACCTTGGAACCTATCGGGGCATGCGCCACCGCAAGGGTCTGCCGGTCCGCGGGCAGCGTACGCGTACCAACGCGCGCACGCGTAAGGGTCCGCGCAAGCAGGCCGTCAAGCTCAACGCGCCTCCGGGTAAGGGTTGATTCGGGCTAATCGCCCACCATCGTCAACAGGCACAAACATATGGCAGAACAGAAGCAGCAATCCGCTGGCGCCGGCGCGAAGAAGCCGAAGAAGGTACGCAAGAACGTGCTCGACGGCATCGCGCACATCCACGCGTCGTTCAATAACACGATCATCACGATCACCGATCGTCAGGGCAACACCCTGTCCTGGGCGACCTCGGGGGGTTGTGGTTTCCGCGGCTCGCGCAAGTCGACGCCGTTCGCTGCGCAGGTGGCCGCAGAAAAGGCTGGCACCGCCGCGCAGGAGCACGGTTTGCGCAATGTTGAAGTCCGCGTTGCGGGCCCTGGCCCGGGTCGCGAGTCTGCGGTGCGCGCACTAAACAACTGCGGTCTGAAGATCACTAGCATTTTCGACGTCACGTCGATCCCGCACAACGGCTGCCGCCCGCCCAAGAAGCGTCGCGTCTGACGCCGCGTCGCAAGAGGAACTTCTGATGGCTCGATACATTGGCCCCAAGTGCAAGCTCGCTCGTCGCGAGGGCACCGATCTTTTTTTGAAGAGTGGCGTTAAGCCGCTCGAGTCGAAGTGTAAGCTGCAGGTGCCGCCGGGCGGCATCAAAGGCGAGCGGAAGTCGCGTCTCTCCGAGTACGGCAGCCAGTTGCGCGAGAAGCAGAAGCTGCGCCGCATGTACGGCGTGCTCGAGCGCCAGTTCGCCAACTACTACACAGAGGCTGCGCGCCGTACCGGCTCCACGGGTGAGAACCTGCTCAAGCTGCTCGAGTGCCGTCTCGACAACGTCGTCTACCGCATGGGCTTCGCAGCCACGCGTGCCGAAGCACGCCAGCTCGTCAGCCATAAAGGCGTCGAGGTCAACGGCGAAGTGGTGACGATCCCCTCCTGCCAGCTTCGTCCGGGCGACGTGGTACAGGTGCGCGACAAGTCACGCAAGCAGCTCCGTATTCAGAATGCGATGCAGATTGCGTCACAGGTCGGCCTGCCTGAGTGGGTCGAAGTGAACGATAAAGAAATGAAAGGCGTTTTCAAGCAGGTGCCGGCGCGGGACGAAATCCTGCCTGACATTAACGAAAACCTGGTCATCGAGTTGTACTCGAAGTGATACCCGGGACAGAAAAGAGGATTTAAACATGCAAGGATATGTCAGCGAATTCCTCAAGCCGCGCGTGGTGAAGGTCAGCCCGCTTGCCCCGCGCCAGGCGCGCGTGGTCATCGAGCCCTTCGAGCGCGGCTTTGGTCACACGCTTGGCAACGCGCTGCGTCGCGTGCTGCTCTCCTCGATGCCCGGTGCGGCAATCACCGAGGCGGAAATCGAAGGCGTGCTGCACGAGTACACCAGCATCGAAGGCGTCCAGGAGGACGTGGTCGACATGCTGCTCAACCTCAAGCAAGTCGCGATCCGCATGCATAGCCGCGACTCGACCGAGTTGCGTCTTTCAAAGAAAGGCCCGGGCCCGGTCACTGCCGGTGACATCCAGACCGACCACGATGTCGAAGTCGTCAACCCGGAACTCGTAATCGCCAACCTCACCAAGGCCGGTGAACTCAACATGGTGCTGCGGGTCGAGCGCGGCCGCGGCTACCGTCCGGCTTCGCAGCGTGCAGTGTTCGAAGAAGCCGCTCGACCGATCGGCCGACTGCAGCTCGATGCCTCGTTCAGCCCGATCCGCCGCGTCGCCTATTCGGTGGATGCAGCGCGCGTCGAGCAGCGCACCGACCTCGATAAACTCATCCTCGACATCGAGACTAATGGCACGATCGATGCTGAGGAGGCGATCCGTCGCGCCGGCGGCATCCTCAAAGATCAGCTGTCGGTGTTCGTCGATCTGCAGGGCGAGGAAGAAGCCGGAGGCAGGTCCGAGGCCGCGAAGTTCGATCCAATCCTGCTGCGTCCGGTCGATGAGCTCGAGCTAACCGTCCGTAGTGCCAACTGCCTTAAGGCTGAAAACATTCACTACATCGGCGATTTAGTACAGCGCACCGAAGTCGAGTTGCTACGCACCCCGAACCTCGGCAAGAAATCTTTGACTGAGATCAAGGAAGTACTGCAGAGCCACGGGCTGATGCTCGGCATGCGTCTCGACGGCTGGCCGCCGGACGGTCTGCGTCACGACGGGGATCGCGGCGGTTTGATGTGAGCACCTGCGATCACATGACCGCGAGACACCGCTAATTTATCGGAGTTCTTTATGCGTCATCGACTTTCTGGACGGCAACTCTCGCGAAACGCACCGCATCGCCACGCGCTGATGCGCAATATGAGCGTCGCGCTGCTCCGTCACGAGACCATCCGCACTACTTTGCCGAAGGCGAAGGAACTGCGTCGTGTCGTCGAGCCGCTGATTACGCTCGCCAAGACCGACAGCGAAGCGCGCCGGCGTCTAGCGTTCGCGCGGCTACGCGACGATACGATGGTCGAGAAGCTCTTTGATGATCTCGGTCCGCGCTTCCAAGCACGAGCCGGTGGCTATACGCGCATTCTGCGTATGATGCCGCGTCCGGGCGACTCGGCGCCGATGGTGCTGATGCAGCTTGTCGACCAAGCCGCCGCGGCTGCAGTTAAGGTTGAGGTGACCGACGGCAAGAAGACCAAGAAAAAAACCAAGTCGGCGGCCAAGCCGCGGGCTCGCAAAGCGGCCGCCGCGTAAGCGAGTTCAGTTCAAGTAAAATCGAACGCGACGCGGGTGAGATTATCGCACCCGTCGGCGGTGACGGCGAGGTTGTCCTCGATCCGCACGCCACCGAACGGGCGCAGCGCCTCGACCCTTTGCCAGTCGATGCGCTTCGCGTGCTCACCGCTGCGCGCGGGCTCCAATAACGCATCAATGAAATAAAGCCCGGGTTCCATCGTCACCACGAAACCCGCTTCAAGCTTTCGCGTGAGCCGCAGCGCAGGGTCGAGTGGCGGCTTTGGCAGCGTGCCGCCTGCGTCGTCCGCCATCGTGCCGCCGACGTCGTGGACTTCGAGCCCGAGCAGATGGCCGATGCCATGT
>Ga0208048_1001261_pt1 | contig 13281 bp, 10 predicted proteins | sample Malawi_45m_30L_FD_184163 | JGI IMG/M metagenome (GOLD analysis project Ga0208048, IMG submission 184163) | Freshwater microbial communities from Lake Malawi, Central Region, Malawi to study Microbial Dark Matter (Phase II) - Malawi_45m_30L... | ecosystem: Environmental > Aquatic > Freshwater >...
CTTCTTCTTCTTGGGCCCGAAGAGTCGGTGCAGGTTCTGCAGGCCCTTGACGGCGATCTCGTCGCGCGTGGGCTCCATGCGACGCCAGATGGCCGCGGCGCGGGCGATGACCTTGACGTCGGTGGTGAAGCTCTCGATGACCACGTCGCCGGAGTACTGGATCGACTTGAGGGCCGCGACGATGGGCTTCCAGTCAAGCGAGTCGTTGCCGGGGGTGCCACGGTCGGTGCCGCAGGCATGGAAATGCGCCAGGAGCGGTCCGGCCTTCATGATGGCGGCGGCCTGGTTCTTCTCCTCGATGTTCATGTGGAACGTGTCGAGGTGCAGCTTCACGGCCTTGGACCCGACGGCCTTGACCAGCTTGAGGCCCTGGTCGCAGGTGTTGAGGAAGTCGGTCTCGAAGCGGTTGAGCGGCTCGATGCACAGCGTCACGCCCTTCGACTCGGCGTACTTGGCCAAGGGCTTGAGGTTCTTCACGACGAGGGCGAAGTGCTCCTTCTTCTCGGCGTCGGTGTGGGCGCCGATGCGGCCCACCACCGAGTAGATCGGGCCGATGATGGAGGGACAGCCCAGGATCACCGCCTGGTCGATGAGCGTGCGCACGTAGGTCGAGGCCGTGGCCTGCTCCTCGGGCGTGCCCCGGAAATCACGCCCCGGACCCATGCAGGCGCAGAGGCTGCCGATGGCCAGGCCATGCTTGTCGGCGGCGGCGCGGACCTTGGCCGGGTCGATGTGCTCGGGCGCCTCGATGGGCAGCTCGAGGGTGTCGAAGCCCCACTTCTTGAACTTGGGGAATAGCCGGACCGAGTCGGTCGTGAAAGGGGAGGTGAACAGGAAGGTGTTGATTCCGAAACGCATGGGATGGGTTCTTTTTCTTGAGGTTTAGGCGGTGGCCCCGTGCAGCACAAGGATCATTGGGGCTCGAAGGTCGCCCGGTGGAACCTGGCCAGATCGCGATGACCGGCACGGGCGGACTTGTCGAGGCCCCTGAGCTTCTGGGTGTCGGGCTCGATCCAGCGCCAGAGCTCGGAGTGACCGTCGGCGAAGGACAGCACACCACCGTTGCCGTGGCGGCTGGCCGCCGTGTTCTGCCAATGCCACCGCGGCGGCGCGGCCTGCACCGCAAAGTACCCGTCATCGATGCTGTCGGCGTTCTCGTCGATGAAGACCATGGCCTGCGACGGGCTCGGGGCGTTGATCTGGTCCAGCTTGGACTTGGGCGGCGCGCCCGGATTGACGAAGGTGATGCCGGGGTCGCCTCCCATCTGGCCGTTGATTGAGTAGCTGCGGGCCCGAAGGAGAATACGGCCGTTGACCTTCAGTCCCGTGAGGTCCGAAGGGCACTTGGAGATCTCGGTGCTGGTGTTGTAGGGGAACAGGCGGCCGTTGCGGATGTCCGCCTCGTTGGTGGCACCGGGCATGCTTGCGACGTTGCCACCGATCCATGCGTTGGTGGTCCCCAAGAAGTTGGGGACGATGCGATCCTGGTTGTCGATGGGATACATCAACTAGGCCAACTGCATCTGCTTGAGGTTGCTCATGCACTTGATGCCGGTGGCCTTCGACTTGGCCCTGGCGAGCGCGGGCAGGAGCATACCAGCCAGGATTGCGATGATGGCGATCACCACGAGGAGTTCAATGAGCGTGAAGGCCTTGCGACCGACAGGAAGGATTCTCGTCTTCATGGGTTCAGGGAGCGTTAGGAGTTTCTACCCCACCCCACCGGACGCTTCACCACAAATCCGGCCCGAGATCCGTTTTTTTAGACTTGCCCGCAGACCGTGTCCGGTCCGGCCTCGGGCGAAGAATCCCGCCCGGAGATCGACGGTACGCATCCACACCCAAGCAACGGACCGGCCCCAACCGAGGGCAAGTCCGCAGCGGAATCCCGGTTGGCCCGCTGCGGTCATCCGGATAACGGCTGCCCGGGCCACACCGTGCGTCCGGGCGATCGGCCATTTTCCCTCCCGACACCGGAAGGTCTTCGACGACAGGGCCGGGAAACGGATCATGCAGGCGGGCGAACTACTGCCGGTTCGCGACGACCGGGAAACGGTCCGCCGCCGGTCGGCAGTCCGATGAAGCCCGGACGGAGGAACCAAGGAGACGGTGCCGGCGGGCGCGCGTTGACGGGCTAGGGGAGGCGGATGCCGTAGAAGCACTGCCACTGGCTCTGGCTCGATCCCAGGGTGACGCCCCGCGACTGGATCCACTGCACATGGCCGTCCTCGAAGAGGAAGTTGCCACCGGTCGGCACGCCCCGGGCGCCGGCATGGTTGGCCGTGCGGGTCGGGCGGCCGTTCTCGGGCATGATCCACTTGATGTCCGGATGGAGGATGTTGGTCGAGTGGGCACCATGTCCCTGAAGCCGGTCGATGACGATCGGCGCCGCCGAGAACTCGCCGCCGAGCTTCTTCCGGTAGTGCCACGCGCCGAGGCCGTCGGAATTGTAGTCCCAGGCCCCGTCGACGCGTCCGGGCAGGAAGAAGTAACCGATGAAGACTGGCCGGCTGACATTGACCGAGTAGCTCCAGGCGTCGGCCTGACGGTTCCACTGGTCGGTCGGGCAGAAGAGCACATGGTTGGCCGCCTTGCGGTCGTTGCGCGACCGGGGGGCCTGGTTCTTCATCAGGTACTTGTCGGTGAAGTTCTTCGCGTTCAGACCCAGCCAGCTCAGGCCGGTGCCGTCGGTGTTGTCCGGGAAGCGGTCCTCGTTGTCGCTGGCGTAGAGGTTCACCGCGATGCCCCATTGGCGCTGGTTGCTGGCGCAGAGGGTCTTGAGGGCCGCGGACCTGGCCTTCGCGAGGGCGGGCAGGAGCATGCCGGCAAGGATCGCGATGATGGCGATGACCACCAGCAGCTCGATCAGCGTGAAGGCCGACGGATCGGATGCCTTCTGGTATTTCGGGCTCATGTCGGGAGAATCTGGCCCACAATGACCCCACGCGGGACCCGCGGTCAACCGATCCCCGACCCGTTGCGACGGCGCGACGGCGCGGTGCGGTGCGACGGCGCGCGTCGGCCGGCTCGCCAGACCGGCGGACCCGACCAGCGGCTCACTCGCCGGCGACGCTCACCCGGTAGAACCGGGTCGGGCCGTCGGGGAGCGGGATCTTCGCCCGGGAGTCCCCGGACCTGGCCCTGGGATCGTTCTCCTCGACCTCCAGCCGATTCCAGCGGGCCGACGGACCGACCTCCGACGCCCATTCCACCTCGAAGCGCCGTCCCGCCCAACGGTTGAAGCCGAGGGCGAAACCACCCCCAACCCCTTCGCGCAGGATCTCCGGGCGCCACCTCCGGACCGGGCTCAGAGGCCCCTCCGCCAGGAGGTATTCCGTGAAGTTGTCGAGGCCGTCCCCATCGGGATCCAGCAGCGGGGAACGCAGGTGCTCCCAGGGCGCCGGAAGCCACCGGGCCGCCCAGTCGTCGTACCCCCGGCGCCCAGGCAGTTCATCGGCGATCCATCGGCGAAGCAGTTCCACGGCCGCGGTGTCGATCTCGGAGGTCGCCAGCGGAGGCATGTGGAACTCGCCAAGCCGGGCGACCCGCTGGAACAGCACGGAATTCTCCGGATGCCCCGGATCCACCAACACCCTCGCGCCAGCCACCGACGATGCCGAGGGTGCGACCCCGATGAGGCCCATGCGGTCCAGGGCCGTTCCGATGCGGGCGTCCCAAGGGGTGCGCGTGAGGCCGCCGGGCCGGTGGCAGGAGGCGCAGTTGGAGTCGAGGTAGGCCCTCACCCGCCGCTCCAGGTTCTGGTTCTCGTCTGAGGGAGAGACCAGCGCCGGCATCTGGTGGGTCCTCACCGGTGCCCGGTCGAAGCAACCGGCTGCAGCCCAGGCGTCGAGCTGCGAGACGAGGGTCACGCCGTCGCGGATCGGGCGGTTGAGCTGGGCCGTGTGGAATCCGGCCGGACCGCCACCCGACCGGGTGTGACAGGAGAGGCATTCGGTCCGCCCCGGGAAACGCCAGAGCTGCGTGGTCAATTCGGTCGGCGTCCAGCAGTAGAAGGTGGCGTCGGCCCCCTCGGGCGGGACCAGATCGGCATCACTCCCGTCATCGTTCCAGCGGTAGGTCGCCCCGGACACGCCGTCGGCCGTCTGGACGAGCACCCGCGTCTCCAGGGGATAGAGCATCGTGTCGGGCCGGAAGTAGGGCCGGTCGAAGTGCTTCACCCACACCGTTCCCTCGGGGAAGGTCCACGGCTCGTCCCGGCGGAAGACCATCACCGAATCGTCGCCGGGAAGGGCGAACCATCGGCGTTTGATCGCATGGTCGGACCAGAAGGGGGCGTTGATGTGGTAGGGGACAAGGCCGGGCCTCGGGGTGAGGGCCCGGAGGTCGGAAAAAAGGCGGGCCTCGGACAGGCGCGCAGGCCACGGTTGACCGGTCGTGACGGGACGGTGGACAAGACGATGGATGCGGCCAGACCCCGAGGTCAGCAGCAGGGAACCGTCCCGGGGATCGGAGCCGAAGGCGATCACGCCCGGCAGGCTGGCGATCCACTCGACCTCCAGCTCACCCGGTTCCCCCGGACGCAGCACCCCGATGTCCCCCGACCAGTCGGCGAAGAGGTAGGTCCCGTCGAGCCCGGGATACCGGGTCCCCCGCTGGAAGCGGCTCGCCGTGATCGCCTTCCGACCGGAGAAGTGGGTGTACTCGAATTCAGGGAGCGCCATGCCGTCCACCTCCGGCTCGGTCGTCGCCATGGTCCCCTCCCACCACGGCCAGCCGTAGTTCGCACCCCTGCGGATCCGGTTGATCTCCTCGCGGGAACCGAAGCCGACGTCATTGCACCAGAGTTCGCCGGTGAGCGGGTCGAAGCTGAACTGCCACGGATTGCGCAGGCCCAGGGCGAAGAATTCGGTGCGCAGCGCCGACGGGTTCGACCCGTCCCACACCATGCGATCCCCCACGGTGTGGCGGGAAATCCCGACGAAGGGGTTGTCGGCCGGGATGGCATACGCCTCGGGGTTGACCCCGAAGCCCGGATTGGGCGGCCGGTTGCCGGGCCGGCGGTCGACGTCGAGCCGGAGGATCCCGCCGAAGAACCCGGCGTCGAGCCGCTGGGTCACCCGGTCGTCCGACAGGCTCCCGTCGCCGACCGAGACATAGAGGTAGCCCTCCGGCCCGAAGGCCAGGCACCCGCCGTTGTGGTTGGGACCGGGATCCGGCTGGTGGAAGAGCACCACCTCCGAGTCCGGGTCGGGAAGCCCATCGCCGCCCGGGGGCACCGTGAAACGTGACAAACGGTTGAACGAGGCGGTCGGCCCGCCGGATCCCTCGCGGGAGCAGTAATAGACGAAGACCCAGCCGTTGGTCTGGAACCCGGGATGGAACGCCATGCCCAGGAGGCCCGACTCCTGGCCGAAGAAGACCTTCCGGGACAGGTCGAGAAAGACCCGGTGGGTCGGCCCGACCCCGGCACCCGCCGGACGCGCGGCAGCGAGGGTCACCTCATGGGCCACCCCACCCATGCCGATGAGGACGATCCGGCCGGTCTGCCCGGGGGCGGTGGCGAAGCCGACAATTGCCGGCATGTAGTCGAGGCCCGGGAAGGCCTCCTCGAGGGCCCAGGGGCCGGCCGCGGGCCGGAGGGGGATGTTGCCACCGTCCCAGAACGACCTCTCCAGCGCACGGCAGGGCAGGATCCCAACCAGGCCAAGGCTGATCCAAGGGATCAGCCAGCCGCCCGCGAACCGCAGCAGACCCCGCCACCGGGCCCCTCGGATGGACTTGCACCGTCTTGCCATGCCACCGGTTGGGACGCCCGGGGGAGGCGGCGGGTTTCACAGAAGTTACAGTTGTCAACCTCCAGGGCTTACGGACGGAATCCCGCCGCGGCCTCAGCCGCCCAGGTAGGCGCCGCGGACCTGAGGGCTGTCGCGCAGGACCTCGGAGCGGTCGGACAACAGCACCCGCCCGGTCTCGAGCACGTAGCCATGGGTGCTGACCTCCAGCGCCAGGTGGGCGTTCTGCTCCACCAGCAGGATGGGCAGCGATCGCTCCCGGTTCAGCTCGACCAACCGGGCGAAGATCTCCTTCACCAGCAGGGGCGCGATTCCCAGCGACGGCTCGTCGAGCATCAGGAATCGCGGGCGGCTCATGAGGGCACGCCCGATGGCCAGCATCTGCTGCTCGCCGCCCGAGAGCGTGCCGGCGGCCTGGTCGATGCGTTCCTTCAGCCGGGGGAACATGGTGAACACATGCTCCAGCTCCGAGGCGATCCAGCGCGCATCGCGTTGCAGGTAGGCCCCCATGCGGAGGTTCTCCATCACGGTCAGGTTGGCGAACACCAGCCGGCCCTCGGGCGAATGGGCCAGGCCCAGGCGCACGATCTCGTGCGGGGGCAGGCCGGTGATGTCCCGCCCGTCGAAGACGATGCGCCCCGAGGCCGGGCGGACCATGCCGGAGATCGCCCGCAGGGTGGTGGTCTTGCCCGCGCCGTTGCCCCCGATGAGGGTGACGATGCCCCCGGCCGGCACGCTCAACGAGATGCCATGGAGGGCCGTGATGGCCCCGTAGCGGACGCTGAGGTTCTGGACTTCGAGCACGGCGGTGGCGGGAGTGGGGGTTCGTGGGAAGGGGTTTGACGCGTTCCGTTGACGGGGTCAGTCCCCGAGGTAGGCGGCGATCACCCGGGGGTCGGCCCGGACCTCCGCGGGCGATCCCTCGGCGATCTTCCGGCCGTACTCGAGCACATGGATCCGCTCGCAGATGCCCATGACCACCTTCATGTCGTGCTCGACCAGCAGCACCGCCAGGCCGAAGCGGTCGCGGACGAAGCGGATGAGGCGCATCAGCTCGTCCTTCTCGGAGGGGTTCATGCCGGCGGCCGGCTCGTCGAGCAGCAGCAGCCTGGGTTGGGTGGCCAGCGCCCGGACGATCTCCAGCCGGCGCTGGTCGCCATAGGAGAGGCTCCGGGCCGGGGCGTCCCGGAGGCGCTCGAGGTTGAAGATGCCCAGCAGCTCGAGGGCCCGCTCGGCCAGCTCGGCCTCCTCGGTCAGGAAGGCCCGCCCGCGCAGGAGCGAGTGCCAGACGCCGTGCCGGAGGTGCCGGTGGAAGGCCACCCGGACGTTCTCGGCCACCGAGAGGCTCGGGAAGAGCCGGATGTTCTGGAAGGTCCGGGCGATGCCCAGACCGGTGAGGTGGAAAGGCCTCCGGCCGGCGGTGCCCGCGCTGGCGAAGTCGATCCGGCCCTCGGTGGGCTGGTAGACACCCGTGATGAGGTTGAAGAGCGTGGTCTTGCCCGCGCCATTGGGCCCGATGAGCCCGGCCAGTTCGCCCTCGCGGACATCGGCCGTCACGGACGAGACGGCCGTCAGCCCGCCGAAGCGGATGGTGACGTCCGTGAGCTGCAGCAGGGGGGCGGAGGCGCTCATGACGACGGCCTCCGGGACGGGCGGCGGTGGAAGAGCCCCTCGGGACGCAGGAGCATCAGCAGGATGAGCAGCAGCGAATAGAGGATCATGCGCGCGTCCTTGATCCAGTCGAGCGACCAGGCCGGGCCGCCGAAGGGGTTGGGGATCGAGCGGCTGCCGAGTTCACGGAGCCCCTCGGGCAGCAGCGTCAGCAGGATGGCCGCGAAGACCACGCCCGCATGTCGTCCCATGCCGCCGAGGATGACCATGACCACGATCTCGATGCTCTTGTCGAAGGAGAAGCCGCCCGGGTTCAGGTATCCCTTGAGGTGCGCGTACAGGCCGCCGGCCACCCCGGCGAAGAACGATCCGATGCCGAAGGCCGTGATCTTGTAGCGCGTGGTGTCGAGCCCCATGGCCTCGGCGGCGACCTCGTCGTCGGCCACTGCGAGGAACCCGCGTCCCCGGGTGGACTCGAGCAGGGCCCACACGGTGTAGACCGTCAGCGAGGCCGTGCCAAAGGTCCACAGCAGGTTGGTGTGGGCGGGAACGCCGGTGAGGCCCCGCGCGCCGCCGACCGCGTCCACGTTCTGCAGGACCACCCGGATGATCTCGCCGAAACCCAGGGTCACGATGGCCAGGTAGTCGCCCTTGAGCCGCAGCGACGGCGCGCCGACGGCGAGGCCGGCTAGCGCGGCGACCGCCCCGCCGGCGACGAGGCTGGCGGGGAAGAACACCCATTGCAGCGCGACCGGTCCCAGGCCGGTCCGCGGTGCCACGACCGTCGAGAGCATGGCCGAGGTGTAGGCGCCCACGGCCATGAACCCGGCATGCCCCAGCGAGAACTGCCCGGTGAACCCGTTGATCAGGTTGAGGCTGGAGGCCAGGACGATGCCGACCCCGACCCCCATCACCACGTCGAGGAAGTAGGGATCGATGGACCCGGAAAGCGCCGAGGCCCCGCCCGAGAGCAGCAGGGCGGCAAGCAACCAGCGTTGGGCCTTGGGGAACGCCATGGTCAGACCTTCTCCACCTTCGGTTTGCCCAGCAGGCCCGCCGGACAGAACAGGAGAATGGCGATGAGGATGCCAAAGGCGATGGCGTCGCGGAAGGTCGACAGCCGGGTGCCCGAGACGAAGGTCTCGACCAGCCCGATGACCAGCCCTCCCAATGCGGCGCCCGGCAGGTTGCCGATCCCGCCCAGCACCGCGGCGACGAAGGCCTTGAGGCCGGGCAGCGTTCCCATCAGCGGGTCGATGCTGGGGTAGTTCATGGCATAGAGCACGCCGCCCGCGCCGGCCAGCGCCGAGCCCAGCCCGAAGGTGAAGGAGATGACGCGGTCGTTGTCGATCCCCACCAGCGAGGCGGCCGTGGCGTTGAAGGACAGTGCGCGCATGGCCGTGCCGATGCGGGTGCGGTGGACGATCCAGTACAGGACGGCCAGGAGGACCAGCGCGACGGCCAGCACCCCCAGCTGGTGGGTGGACACGGTCAGGCCGCCCACATGGAGCTGGCTGGAGGGGAACAGCTCCGGGAAGGCCCGCGGGTTGGGCCCGAACCCGAGCCTCGGGCTCTGGGCGACATTCTGGATGAGCAGGGACACGCCGATGGCGGTGATCAGCACGGTGAGGGTCGAGCGCCGGCGCAGCGGCCGGTAGGCCAGGCGCTCGATGACCACGCCCAGGGCCGCGCAGACCGACATCGCCGCCAGAAGCGCCCCGAGTCCGCCGAGGAGGGACCGGGTGGGCAGGCCGAGCTTCTCGACCGACACCCAGGCGACGAAGGCCCCGAGCATGAAGACGTCGCTGTGGGCGAAATTGATGAAGCGCAACACCCCGTAGACCATGGTGTACCCCAGCGCAATGAGGGCGTAGATGGCCCCCAGGAGCACTCCGTTGAGCAGTTGTTGCAGGAACTCGGTCATCGGGTTCCGCGCCATGGGACGCGCGGACAAGCGACCAAGAAAACCGCAGACGCTCCCGATGTCGAGCGTCGGCCTCGGCCGCCCGGGGAAAGCCGACAGCGCAGGGGGCTCACTTCCGCAGCGAGGCCTGGCTGGTCACGATCACCCGCCGGGCGAGCATCTGAAGGGCATCCTCGCCGCCCATCCGGTCGGGATGGACGTATCCCAGCCGCCCGAAGCGCAGGACCTTCTCGAGGGCCGCCTTCAGGTCGCCGGCCCTCAGGTCGGCATCGATCAGGCGGGCCATCATCCCCTCCGGACAGGTGGGATCCTGGGAGAAGTCGAAGGGTCCGAAGCGGGCCTCGTCCGGGTCGAGGGCCTCCTCGAAGAGCTTCCGGGCGCGGGCGTCGTTGCCGCGGTCCCAGCTCACCTCGGCCAGGCGCATGCGATGGACCCGCTGCCGCTGCGGGTCGAGGTTGGACAACGCGCCGAGGAACACCTCGAGACGGATCGTGTCCGGGACGTGGAAGGCCGAGCGCTGGGTGCGGTGGCGCAGCAGGAGCAGGTCGGCCAACTGCCGCAGCAGGTCGAGGTTGCGCAGCTGCTCCTCGTCGGAGAAGGCGGGATGGGCGACCAGCGTGGCCACCTCGCCATCCGGGGCCGGGCTCTGGACCGCATAGGTGGACAGGAGCCGGATCACGGTCGGGTCGCGCGGCGCCAGCTCCTGCCAGCGGCGGAGGATGGAGCGGAACACCGGGAGCTGCGGCACGCCAAACCGGGCGAACTGGCGGGACAGGGCCAGGCAGTCGGCGGCATCCAGCGGATGCGCGGCGAGGTGCTCGCCCAGCAGCGTGCGCGGGCGGGGCCGCTTAATCTCGTTCAGGCGGTAGGGCAGCCCGGCCATGCCCCGGATGAAGAAGGCCCGCTGGGCCCGGTACTCCAGCACCGGGTGGAAATCGCTGTGGACCGGTGTGCCGTCGGGGGCGAGGAAGAACGCGTCGTCGAAGGCCACCATCTGCAGGGACAGCACGTTCACGGGCCGCGTGATCTCGATGCGCCGAAGGTCCGCCGCGACGGGCGGCTCGGCCAGGCGCCGGGCCATGGCAGCGAGGTCGGCCTGGAAGGGCCGGGCCGCCCCGATGAGCAGCAGGTCGCTGGACGAGGTCTGCCAGAGGCTCAGGTGCGGGAACACCGAGCCGAAGGTGGCGACCACGGTGGCGAAGGTCTCGTCGTCGGTCTCGTAGGTCTGGACCCACTGGGCGCACAATCCGCCCTCCCGGAGCCGGGACAGGCAGTCCTGGTAGTATTCCCGGCTGAAGACGGCCGCCACGCCGGCCATCCACGGGTTGGACGGCTCGGTGATGATCACGTCGAAGGTCTCGGACGTGGTCTGGAGGAAGGTCTTCGCGTCCTCGATGTGTGTGCGACACCTCGGGTTGCGGAGGCCGTCGTGGTTGAAGGGGGCGAAGTGGTCCCGGGCCACCTCCACCACCTCGGGCGAGATCTCCACGAGGTCGACCGACCTCACCGAGGCATGCTGGAGGACCGAACCCACGGTCACGCCGCTGCCGGCGCCGACCACCAGCACCGTCTCGGCCGAGGGCTTGAGCAGCATCGGCAGTTGGCCGGCGAGGATCTGGGTGCTCATGTCCTCGCCCGAGCTGGCGTCGGCCTTGCCGTTGACCTTGAGGCTGATGTTGCGCTGGCCGGCCAGGTTGGTCACCGCCAGGACCGCCACCGTCGAGCCGGCCCCGTCGCGGTGATACGCCAGGTCGTAGATCTCCCCGCGCCGGCGGAACTCCTCGATGCTGGCCGGCGGCTGCACGTCGCGCCAGAGGCCCAGCACGAAGGCCCTGGACCACCGGTCACCCAGCATGAAGGACACCAGCGCGACCAACAGGGCCGTGGCGACGAGCCCCTGGAGCGCGGCCCGGCCGACTCCTCCGCGCCTCGAGGCGAGGGTGACCCAGCCGATCAACCCGTTGATGCCGATGCCCAGGGCCAGCGTGGCGGCCAGGCCGAGCGCCGGCAGGAAGACCAGCCCGGTGAGCACCGCCCCGAGCACGGTGCCCAGGGTGTTCACGGCGAACACCCGGCCCACCGAGCCTCCGGTGCGCCGGAAGTCGGCCGTCGCCACGCGGCTGGCCAGCGGCAGGGTCATGCCCAGGCAGACCGCCGGGACGAACAGCACCCCGAAGCACACGAGGGTCTGGCTCAGCTCGTACACCGGGTAGGCCGCCGGCCGCCGGGCGATCACATCGGCCAGGTGGGCGAAGGCGTAGGGGATGAGGTCGTAGAAGAAGATGGAGACCAGCAGCGTGCTGGCCAGGGCCCACTCGGAGACGGCGAAGGCCACCAGCGTGTCGACCCGCCGACGCAGGGCCGAGACCAGGGCGCTGCCGACGGCGATGCCGCTGATGAAGGTCGCCAGCATCAGGGAATAGGCGTGGGTGCTGGAACCGAGGGCCAGCGCGAGGAGCCGGGTCCAGGCCACCTCGTAGAGCATGGCCACGAAGCCCGACAAGCCGGCGGCCACCAGCGCCACACGGCACTCGAGCGGCGTGAACGACTCGTCGGTCTCGGTACGGGCGACCGCCGGCGGCGCCTCGTCGAGCCCCTCGCCGCTGCGGGCGCTCAGCACATAGGCCACCAGGGCGATGGCGAGGCTGAATGTCGCGCCAAGCTGCACCACCGCCTCGAGGCCGAGGGCGGGGATCCACCACCAGTCGGCCAGGAGGATGCCGGCCACCGCGCCGGCGCTGTTGATCGAGTAGAGGGCCGCGACGCGCCCCCGCAGCTCCGACAGCGACCGGGTCACGTACTTGGTCAGGACCGGAAGGGTCGCGCCCATGAGGACGGTGGGCAGCAGGATGGTCAGCACGGCGAAGCCGAACTGCAGGGCCAGCCGGGTCGATCCCTCGGGATGCACCGAGCGGACCGTCGCCAGGAACGCCTGGCGCACACCCTCGAAGTAGAACGGGAAGGCCACGGCGAAGAGGCCGATGCCAGCCTCGAGGCAGGCGTAGAAGAACAGCGGCCGGCGCAGCGAGTCGGCCCGGGTCCCCAGCAGGGCGTTGCCCGCAGCCAGACCGCCCATGAAGGCCACGAGCACGGCCACCACGGCGTAGCTGGTGCTCCCGAGGAAGAGCGCCAGGTACCGCGTCCAGACGACCTGGTAGAGCAGCCCGGCCAGGCCGGAGACGAAGAAGGAGGCCAGGATGGTCCAGAAGACCCCGGGGGAGTTCGACTTCATGGTGTTGGACGGACCTTGGACCGGAGCGGTCGAAAAACCCAGCCAGGAAGAACCCCTGCAGCCGGGGCAATTGCCTAGCCGGGCCCCGCCGGAGACAGAGCAACCGGGCCGAGCCGGTCCCAGATCACGCGGAAGGCGCTGGCGAAATCCTGCGGCCTCCGGTGGATCCACTCGCCGACGGCCTCGGGGGTGAACCAGCCGCCGCCCCGGATTTCCGAGGGCTGCAGCACGAAGGGCCCTTCGTGCGCGGCCCGGTACACCGCACAGAACTCCCAGCCGGTGGCCTCGGTGGCCGGCAAGTCGAAGATCCGGTGCGGCGGCTCGGCCAGCTCGACTCCGAGCTCCTCGGCGACCTCGCGCAGGGCCGTCTCGTCCATGCCGTCGCCGGCGGTGACATGACCGGCCGAGGACGAGTCCCAAACCCCGGGGAAATCATCCTTCCAGAGGGCCCGCTGCTGGAGGAACAGTTCCCCCCGCCGGTTGAAGACGAGGATGTGCACGGCCCGGTGCCGCAGCTTGAGCCGGTGCACCTCGCTGCGCGGGGCCCTGTCGATGACCCGGTCCTGCTCATCGACCACGTCGAACCATTCCTCGGACATGATGCCGCCGAGGCTGGCCCGAACGGCCCGGCCCACGCAACCCCCGTCCGCCCGTCCGGGGTTCCGGACGTCGCCAGCCGGAGGGGGCGGAAATGCGAGAGAAGGCGGGCCTTCGGGGCGCACCTCGGCGCTGCCGGGGCTCTCAGTTCTGCGCGTACACCG
>Ga0208048_1001265_pt1 | contig 13272 bp, 15 predicted proteins | sample Malawi_45m_30L_FD_184163 | JGI IMG/M metagenome (GOLD analysis project Ga0208048, IMG submission 184163) | Freshwater microbial communities from Lake Malawi, Central Region, Malawi to study Microbial Dark Matter (Phase II) - Malawi_45m_30L... | ecosystem: Environmental > Aquatic > Freshwater >...
GATTTGTTTCACGTGAAACACTTGTGATTTGGTCGTCTCGGTGGTGACATAAGATCTGCTGAACAAAAAAGCGTCGTGAATGGCTTGGCGTGTATCGTGTTTGATCAATAGCGCAATTTGTCGGAAGCTCGAACCTGTTCCACGTGGAACAGCATTACGTCCGGCGCTCGACGAAGCAAAGACAGGCCTTTAATTTAAGCGATTGTTCGACCTGATTGCAGTGAATTCTCGCCTTATCGCAATTTAGCAATCAACATAGCTAACCAACTATAAGCGCAGCAGGTTAGACTTGCGACCCTAGGCAACCCTACACGCTTGTAATTACCTCCGGTCTACAGTCCAAGCCTCAGGACATTGCCAGCCTTCTTCCTAAGTTCCAAAGGAGTTTTATGGATTATCCCGAGCACTTTGACGTGATTGTCGTCGGTGGTGGACACGCAGGAACCGAGGCCGCAAGTGCAAGTGCGCGTATGGGCGCGAAAACGCTTTTGCTAACCCATCAACTTGAGTCGTTGGGTCAGATGTCTTGTAATCCCTCTATAGGCGGCATTGGTAAAGGCCATCTTGTTCGGGAGATCGACGCATTGGGCGGCTTGATGGCCGAAGCAACCGATGAGGCAGGCATTCAGTTTCGCATTTTAAATTCGAGCAAGGGACCGGCCGTTCGAGCGACTCGCGCGCAGGCCGATAGGGTTCTTTACCGTAATGCCATTCGCCAACGTCTTGAGCGCCAGAAGAATTTGTGGCTCTTTCAGCAGGCCGTTGATGACCTCATGCTGCAAGAATCAGCAGAGGGTGTACGCGCCTGCGGTGTGTTGACCCAAAGTGGCATCCGCTTTCATGGCAAAACAGTTGTTATAACCGCCGGCACCTTTTTAAACGGCCGCATCCACATTGGATTGGAGCAGCACGCCGCGGGTCGTGCCGGTGATCCGCCAGCGCTTCACCTGGCGCAAAGGCTCGCGGCGATGAAGCTGCCTCGAGGCCGATTGAAAACTGGAACCCCTCCGCGCCTTGATGCGCGCAGTATCGATTTCGCCCGTTGCGAACGCCAAGATGGCGACGCAGCGCCGATTCCCGTCTTTTCCTTTCTCGGGCGCGCAGATCAACACCCCGCTCAAAGACCTTGCTGGATTACCCATACGAATGAAAAAACTCATGCCATCATTCGCGGAGGTCTTGACCGCTCTCCAATGTTCACTGGTGTCATCGAGGGTGTTGGTCCTCGTTATTGCCCATCGGTTGAGGACAAGGTTCACCGATTTGCCGATAAGCTTTCCCATCAGGTTTTTCTTGAACCAGAGGGCTTGAACACGACGGAAATTTACCCGAACGGCATCTCCACCAGTCTCCCTTTTGATGTTCAACTTGCCTTGGTACGATCAATCTCTGGCTTGGAGCAGGCCCACATTCTGCGCCCCGGGTATGCTATCGAGTACGATTATTACGACCCACGTGAACTACAGCCTTGGCTTGAATCTAAAGCAATTGCTGGTCTTTTTCTTGCCGGACAGGTCAATGGCACCACGGGCTATGAAGAGGCTGCTGCCCAGGGCCTGCTCGCTGGCGTCAATGCGGCGCGAAACGTTCGGGCGCTTCCGCCCTGGTGGCCAAGGCGTGATCAGGCCTATTTGGGGGTTCTGGTGGACGATCTCACGACGCGCGGCGTGAGTGAGCCCTATCGTATGTTCACCAGTCGGGCTGAGTTTCGCTTATCGCTTCGAGAAGACAATGCTGATCTTAGGTTAACCGAGTTGGCTCACGGCATGGGATTGATCTCAGCGGAGCGGTGGACCGCGTTTTCTCGCAAGCGAGAGGCCATCGAAAAAGAGCTAGCTTGCCTCGCTGCCATCAGGTTCAATCCAAAGACACTCGAAGCGTTGCAACGAATCAGACCCGAGGGGGAGTTACCAGAACGAGACCAACGAGCACTTGACTGGCTAAAGCGACCACAAGTTCGTTACACAGCCATGCGGGCAGAATTAGAGGCGATCGGCTTGATTGAGGGAAAGACCGAACAGGACGTAGCCGAGCAAATCGAGATACAGGTTAAATATGAAGGTTATATTGCTCGTCAGCAGTTGGAGGTGGAGCGGCAACTTGCACAGGAAAGTACAGAGATACCCAGCACAATCGATTATGGGCAGGTAGCCGGCTTGTCGGCGGAGGTTAGACAAAAACTCTCCGCGACTCGCCCGGCAACACTCGGACAGGCCTCTCGAATCTCTGGTGTCACGCCAGCAGCGATCTCATTGTTGATGATTCATTTAAAACGCATCCGCCAATCGAAACCGGTGGCAAGTTCATCGCAGCTCACTGAGCGCTCAACGCGAGCCGCCTGATCGACAAACTTCGATCATTCACGATTAGACTTTGATCGACACGGATCCTTGCTTCAAATGTTGCCAAGCACGCAAAGTACACCCCAAGTTGGTGCCAAACTCGAGAAGCATCGAGCATATGAAGCGCTTGGGTCTATCGGCTTACCTGAACTTCGCTCCCAAATCTATCTTTTAGAACAATATATCAAGCTATTGATGCATTGGAATCAGCGGATCAATCTCACGGCAATCCGTGATGAAGAGCGTATCTGGACGCACCATATTTTGGACTGTTTAGCGATCCTGCCGCTCGTGCGTGCTCGCTTGGCGCTGCAAAACACAAAAACAGGTCAAGCTAATGTGCTGGATGCCGGTACCGGTGCGGGACTGCCTGCTTTGCTTTTGGCATTGACGGAGCCAACTTGGAATATTGTTGCCGTCGATGCGGTTGAAAAGAAAGTACGCTTTGTGCGGCAAGCCTCGGCGATGATGGGTTTGAAGGGGGTGAAGCCAATACACGCGAGGCTCGAACAGCTTAGATTCGGCGAGGATTCGCACGGCTTAGGTCAGATCCAAGGCTTTGACATGATTGTGAGCAGGGCCTATGCGAGCTTGGACGAGTTTGTTGCAAGTACCCAACATTTATGCCATCCCATGGGCTTTTATTGCGCGATGAAAGGACAGGTCCCTCATCACGAAATCGAAACCTTTCTTGGTGCACGTCCGAACTGGCAGCTTGAAACAGTTCGCTTTGAAGTCCCCGGCTTGGACGCCCAACGCTGCGCTGTCATTATCCGGCCTCCAGCATTGAAGCAAGCCTCGTTACGGCCATTGCCGGTGTCGAACTAAGCAAGGCGTTTGCGCGATGAAAGCATGGATTTTTGTGGTTGTAAATCAAAAAGGCGGTGTCGGAAAAACCACCACCGCTGTCAATACGGCTGCTGCGCTCGCGCGCGCGGGCAAACGGGTTTTGCTCATTGATTTGGACCCCCAAGGAAACGCCACCATGGGATGTGGCATCGATAAACGCAACCTTAGTCGCTCGGTCTATCAAATGCTACTAGGCCTTGAGCCTCCCCACGCGGTCCGACTTAGCACGGAGTTTGGCTTTGACCTGCTGCCTGCCAATCGTGACCTGGCGGCAGCAGAACTCGAACTTGTCGATTTGAGCGACCGCGAACAAAGGCTCAAGCATGCAATCGCGTCCATGGCGGATTGCCATGATGAAGTCATTTTGATTGATTCTCCCCCGTCGTTGTCGATGCTCACGCTTAACGGGCTTTGCGCGGCAAACGGAGTCATCATTCCCATGCAATGCGAGTACTACGCACTTGAGGGCTTGTCGGATCTGGTGAACACCATTCGCAAAGTTCAAACTAACTTTAATCCAGACTTAAACATGTTGGGCCTGCTCAGGGTGATGTTCGATGCAAGGATTACGTTGGCACAACAAGTCTCTGATCAATTAGCCGAGCATTTTGCTGAAAAGGTTTTCGAGACTGTGATTCCACGTAATGTGCGCCTGGCTGAAGCACCGAGTCATGGTATGCCAGGCCTCGTGTTCGATCCAAGTTCAAGGGGAGCCAAAGCCTATGCAAGCTTTGGCGCAGAGTTTCTGGCTAGACTTGCTAAGGGGTAAAAGATTTGTACAAAAATTTGAGCAAAGATTTGTACAAAGATTTGTACAAAAGGAGTAAAACTTGCTGACGAATAAACAGCGCCCAAAAGGACTTGGACGAGGCTTAGATGTGTTGCTCGGGACAGATCCGGTTGTGCCACTGGAAAGTGAACTTAGGCAACTTGCCCTTAATAAATTACAGCCGGGTCGCTATCAACCCCGCACTCGAATGGATGAGCAGGCCTTGCAAGAGCTCGCCGATTCGATCCTACAACACGGGATCATGCAGCCTATCTTGGTGCGATCCCTGCCCAATGCAAACCATGATGAATCGAGAGCTCGCTTTGAAATCATCGCAGGGGAGCGTCGCTACCGGGCTGCAAGACTGGCAGGACTGGAAACGGTGCCGGTGATCGTTAAAGAGGTTCCCGACGAGCAGGCGCTTTCGCTTGCATTGATTGAAAATATTCAACGTGAAGATCTCAACCCCCTTGAGGAAGCGCAAGCACTCAAGCGGCTGATTGACGAATTTGGGCTGAGCCACGAACAGCTTGCAAAAGCGGTTGGACGCTCACGTTCGGCAACTTCCAACCTGCTGCGGCTACTACAACTCGCTGAGCCAGTTCAAACCATGTTGCTTGCTGCTGACCTCGATATGGGCCACGCTAGAGCGTTACTTGCGCTTGATCGTGCGAGTCAAATTCAACTCGCAAACGAAGTCGTGCAAAAGCGACTCTCGGTGCGCGAATGCGAGCGCCTTGTTTCAAAGACCTTGCGCGACGAGGCACAACAACCGCAAAGCGCCGCTGCGCTTGCCGGGTCTAGCTCAAGAGACCACCAGCGGCTCGAAGAACAACTCTCGGATGCGCTTGCAACAAGGGTTCAGATCAAGCTAAGCAGCCGTGGACGTGGGAACTTGCAGATCGAATTTTCGGATGCTGAACATTTTGAAGGCCTACTCCAACGACTTGGGCTGTCACTGCTTTAGCTCGCCAGGGTCGCCTCAATTTGTACCGAGTATCTCTATTTTTGATGTACCGAGCGTCGACAACTGTGAACGAGGCATCTAAGACTTTCGCATGGTTGACCTGTCAGCATGATGCCCCTACACTTCGCAACTGTTGCGGTTAACAGTGGCAATAGAGGACAGACGTCATGTTTCGGGCCATTGTTCATCAATTACTTGCGGTGCTTGTATTAGCCCTCGGGTGTTTGGCCACGCAGCGTTGGGAAGTATGCGTCAGTGCCTTCATTGGTGGCACTTGTATCATGTTGCCTAACCTGATGTTTGCCTTACGCTTGTCGGCGTCTCGAGGGAGGTCTCCCGAGTCTTACCCGACTGTGTTCTTCGTCGGTGAACTTGTGAAACTCCTCTCGACTATCGGATTGATGGCAGCAGCTGCGGTTTATTTGCGTTGGTTGGTCTGGCCTGCGATGATTGCTGGCATTGTTTTGGCCGCCAACGCAACGTGGATAGTTCCGATGGTGTTAGGTCGGAAAGCAGGAAACGGGAGTCAGTCTAAAATTTAGGCTGATGTGAAAACAACAACAGGGGCTTGAGAGGACATCATGGCAGCAGGTGCGGGTCCGCAAAATGCGACCGAATATATCGTCCATCACCTTACACATCTGAACACTACAGGTAAGGCACAGGCCTCAATCGTTGATTTTTCAGTGATCAACATTGATACGGTGTTGTACTCATTACTGATGGCTATTGTCGGTATGGGGATGCTATGGAGCGCCGCTCAGCAGGTTCGGGTTGAGGCGCCTGGGAGATTCGTGGGCGCCGTTGAAGCTATCTTGGAATTCGTTCATGAGCAAGCAAGATCGATTGTTAAAGGTGACCTAACTTACATTGCTCCCTTAGCGCTTACATCATTCGTATGGATTTTCATGATGAATGCGCTAGACCTTCTCCCCCTGGATCTGCTTCCTGAGATCGGCTTGGCACTCGGTATTCACTACATGAGAATTGTGCCGACAGCAGACTTAAATGCCACGCTTGCGATGTCGATCGTTGTGTTGAGTGCATCGATTTACTATGGCATCAAAATTAAACATCCCGGCGGCTTCTTGCACGAACTTGTGACAGCTCCTTTTGGTACCTCAAAGAATCCGATCTTCGCCTTGATTCTCGGTGTCATTAACTTTGCCTTGCAACTCGTGGAATATGCGGCCAAGACCATATCGCTAGGTATGCGACTTTTCGGGAATATGTTTGCTGGAGAGTTGGTGTTTATGCTGATTGCGCTGATGGGTGCTACCTTTAGTCTGAGCGTGGGTGGATTTTTACTTGGCTTGGGTCATGTCATCGCCGGTTCGGCTTGGGCAATCTTTCACATATTGATCATCACGCTTCAAGCTTTCATCTTCATGATGTTGACCTTGGTATACCTCGGCCAAGCACATGAGGGTCACTAAGAGTTTCACTTCGCTTTTTTAACCACCAGAGACCACGCGTTTCACGTTTTTACAACAGGAGTCATTATGGATAACACGGCATTAGTAGCGCTCGCTGCAGGTTTGATTATCGGTCTTGGGGCCTTAGGCGCCACGATTGGGATCGGTATCATGGGTGGCCGCTACATGGAAGGTGCAGCACGTCAACCCGAGTTGATGGATCAGCTGCAAACCAAGATGTTCCTGTTGGCAGGCCTTATCGACGCTGCATTTTTGATCGGCGTCGGTATTGCGATGATGTTTGCTTTCGCAAATCCCTTCAAGTGATCGCAGGGCTTTTCTTGCCCGCAGTAACTGTCGGTTCATTTACATCAACGCAGGGAGTTCGTCGTGAACATTAATGCGACGCTCATCATTCAGATCGTGGTCTTCATCATCCTTTGGTGGTTCACGGCTCGTTTTGTCTGGCCGCCGATCACTAAAGCGCTCGACGAGCGCTCACGTCGAATTTCCGACGGGTTGGCTGCAGCCGATCGAGCTAAGGCCGATCTCGCCGCCGCTGAACTGAGGGTGCAAGAGGAAATCAAAAACGCAAGAGCTGGTGCTGCCGAATTGCGAACAGTGTCGGAACGCCAGGCCGCGGTGCTCATGGAGCAAGCTCGCGCCGACGCATCGAGAATTGTTGCCGAAGCACGTAAAGCAGCCGAAGCTGAGGCTGATCTTGCTGCTCAGCGCGTGAAGGATCAACTTAGAGAAGAGGTTGCTCAACTTGCGGTTGCCGGTGCAGCACGGATCTTGCGTCGTGAGGTCGATGCTCGAGCTCACGCACAGCTTCTTGCTGACCTCAAGACTGAATTGCGTTAACGGCAGCGAATCATGGCAGAGCTTTCAACCATTGCCAGGCCATATGCCGAGGCAGCTTTTCAGCAGGCCAAGCAAGCGTCTGACCTCGCAGGTTGGTCGAGGATGATCGCTAGGTTAGCGGCTAGTCTTCAAGACCCGGGTACCAACCGTATGCTTGCTAACCCAGCTTTGGCCTCGGACAAGTTGTCGCAAGCGTTGGCGGAAGTTTGCGGCGCTTACAGTACCGAGCAAAAGAACTTCATTCAACTGCTCGTCTTCAACGAGCGATTATCAGTCGCGTCTGCTCTTGCTGAGGCCTTTGAAACACTTCGCAACACACACGAGCAGGTGCTTGACGCTCACATCGCTTCTGCCTTTACGATGGATGCGCCCCAGCAGCAATCCTTGGTGGACGTACTTAAAGCGAAGTACGGCAGGAACGTGAAGGTGAGCGTTGAGATCGACGAGTCATTGATCGGTGGCGTAATTATTCGAATCGGCGACGAAGTTATCGACGCGTCGATTCGCGGAAAAGTTTCGCAACTCGCCGACGCTTTACGTTGAGTCCTTAGGGTTTTATGGGTCTTGACGGCATGCCGCTCGGTTTAACTGAGCGCTGGGCTCGACGAGTGCGCCGTGCACATGGTTTAGCGCCTATTCGCGCTAGTCTGTAAACAGTATTCAGGAGAATGTCTCATGCAACTTAATCCAGCTGAAATTAGCGAACTGCTCAAGAGCAAAATTCAGAACTTGCAGGTTACCGTTGACACGCGTAACCAGGGCACGATTGTCTCTGTCACTGACGGGATTGTGCGTATTTACGGCCTCTCAGAGGTGATGCAGGGAGAAATGATTGAGTTCCCAGGCGGTATCTATGGCCTTGCGCTGAATCTGGAGCGTGATTCGGTAGGTGCGGCGGTACTCGGTGACTATGAAAATATAACCGAAGGTATGACGGTCAAGACAACCGGCCGAATTCTCGAAGTCCCGATCGGCCCTGAACTCATAGGTAGGGTAGTTAATGCCCTTGGCGAGCCAATTGACGGGAAAGGCCCTATCAACGCCAAAATGACTGATGTGATCGAGAAAGTAGCGCCTGGTGTTATTGCACGTCGTTCGGTGAACCAGCCTGTTCAAATAGGACTAAAGGCCCTAGACGCTATGGTACCGGTGGGAAGAGGCCAAAGAGAACTGATCATTGGCGACCGGCAAACCGGAAAAACTGCGGTGGCAGTGGACACAATCATTAATCAGAAAGGTAAAGACCTTTTCTGCGTTTATGTAGCAATCGGACAAAAAGCATCGACTGTGAAAAATGTGGTACAAAAGCTTGAACAGTTTGGTGCGATGGACTACACAATCGTCATGTCTGCGTCCGCATCCGAAAGTGCAGCCATGCAGTATTTAGCCGCATACTCCGGTTGCACAATGGGTGAGTACTTCCGAGACAGGGGTATGGATGCGCTCATTATTTACGACGATTTAACCAAGCAGGCTTGGGCATACCGCCAGATTTCGCTTCTGTTGCGCCGGCCTCCAGGCCGTGAGGCCTATCCTGGCGATGTCTTTTATCTTCACTCGCGTCTGCTCGAGCGTGCGGCACGGGTCAACGAAGAATATGTCGAGCAATTCACAAAGGGTGAGGTCAAAGGTAAGACCGGCTCGCTCACTGCGTTGCCGGTGATTGAAACCCAGGCGGGCGACGTATCAGCTTTTGTTCCGACCAATGTGATTTCGATTACTGACGGACAGATTTTCTTGGAAACCGATTTGTTCAATGCCGGTGTGCGCCCGGCAATAAATGCTGGTATTTCGGTTTCACGCGTCGGCGGAGCCGCGCAAACCGACCTGATCAAAAAGCTTGGGGGCGGGGTCCGTCTCGCACTCGCTCAATACCGAGAACTTGCTGCCTTTGCTCAGTTTGCATCTGATCTTGACGCCGCCACTCGTAAACAGCTTGAGCGTGGGCGTCTTGTGACTGAATTGATGAAACAGACTCAATACAAGCCACTTCCGGTGTGGGCGATGGCTCTCACCTTGTTCGCGGTCAATAATGGCTATTTTGATGATATTGAAGTGAGCAAGGCACTAGCAGCCGAGAAGGCTCTACAAGATTTTGCGCAGAGTAAGCATGCGAGCCTTGTCAAAACTATGGAAACTGATAAAAAGTTCTCTAAGGAGGTTGAAGCTGCACTACATACCTGCTTGAAGGATTTCAAACAATCCGGGGCTTACTGATTAGCCAGGTTCACCACCCCTACATAGCTTTAGCTAGCTAAGGTAAATCAGGAGCGTTTTATGCCAAGCAGCAAAGAGATTCGAACCAAGATCAAGAGTGTGCAAAACACACGCAAAATCACTAAAGCGATGGAGATGGTCGCTGCATCGAAAATGCGCAAGGCCCAGGACCGGATGCGAGCTGCCCGGCCATACGGTGACAAAATCCGTGTAATCGCTGCGCACTTGGCTCAAGCTAATTCAGAGTATCGTCACCCTTACCTTGTGAAGCATGGCGACATGAGGGCCGCAGGGATGATTTTGGTCACGACCGATAAGGGACTTTGCGGAGGCTTAAACACAAACGTGTTGCGCGCTGCGACCCAGAAGCTTCGACAGCTTCAGCAGGACAATGTCAAGGTTCAGGCAACAGCAATTGGTAACAAAGGTTTTGGCTTTTTGAACCGTGTTGGTGTAAAAGTTGTTTCTCATGTAGTAACGCTTGGTGACACGCCACATCTTGAACGTCTAATCGGTGCTGTCAAAGTGCAGCTCGACGCGTTTACTAGAGGCGAAATTGACGCTGTTTATATAGCGTACACGAGGTTTATAAATAGTATGAAGCAAGAACCGGTTATTGAGCAATTGCTGCCGCTCTCTACGGATCGCCTTCGGGATGTGCCACCTCGTAAATTCGGTTGGGACTATATTTACGAGCCCAATGCAGTCACCGTACTTGATGAATTGCTAACCCGTTTTGTTGAGGCCCTTGTTTACGGGGCTGTTTCCGAAAATATGGCCTCTGAGCAAAGTGCGCGTATGGTGGCGATGAAAGCAGCCTCTGACAACGCCAAAAAAGTGATTGATGATTTGCAACTTTCATACAACAAGGCGCGGCAGGCAAGCATTACTAAAGAGCTTTCAGAAATTGTTAGCGGAGCGGCCGCCGTTTAGCCTGGGCTTGCAAAAACAATTAACTTAAATCATTTATCGTTTCTTTCACCGATTATCGTCAGGACAAGTATCATGAATCAAGGAACTATCGTTCAGTGCATCGGCGCAGTTGTCGATATTCAGTTTTCACGCGAGTCTTTGCCTAAAGTGTACGAAGCCTTAACGCTTGACGACGTCGGGGCTAGTCTTGCAGAGAAAGGATTAACCTTCGAGGTTCAACAGCAGCTTGGTGACGGTGTTGTGCGAACCATCGCTATGGGGTCTTCGGATGGGCTTCGCCGTGGTATGCCTGTGAAGGCAACTGGAGCGCCGATTTCGGTACCGGTCGGTACTGCGACCCTAGGTCGTATTATGGATGTATTAGGCCGTCCAATCGATGAAGCTGGGCCAATTGCTACTCAAGAACGACGAGCAATTCACCAGCCCGCGCCCAAATTTGAAGAACTTAAGCCGACCACCGAGTTGTTGGAAACCGGTATTAAAGTGATTGATTTAGTTTGTCCCTTTGCCAAGGGCGGCAAAATCGCGCTATTTGGAGGTGCTGGGGTCGGAAAAACCGTAAGCATGATGGAGTTAATCAATAACATCGCCAAACAATATGGCGGTTATTCAGTGTTTGCGGGTGTGGGTGAGCGTACTCGCGAGGGCAATGACTTCTATCATGAGATGGAAGAGTCTAAGGTGCTCGACAAAGTCGCGATGGTGTTCGGACAAATGAACGAACCACCTGGCAACCGTTTGAGGGTGGGACTAACTGGGTTGACGATAGCCGAAAAGTTTCGTGATGAAGGTCGAGATATTCTCTTTTTCGTCGACAATATTTACCGCTATACACTTGCTGGTACCGAGGTCTCGGCTTTGCTCGGTCGTATGCCTTCAGCGGTCGGTTATCAGCCCACACTCGCTGAAGAAATGGGCCGACTCCAAGAGCGTATTACCTCAACCAAAACTGGTTCAATTACTTCGATTCAAGCGGTTTACGTGCCGGCAGACGATTTGACTGACCCATCCCCTGCAACAACATTTTTGCATCTCGATGCTACCGTGGTGTTGTCGCGCGACATTGCAGCGCTCGGTATTTACCCAGCTGTTGATCCGCTTGACTCAACATCGCGCCAGGTTGACCCCAACGTTATTGGTGAAGAGCATTACGGCACAACTCGTAAAGTGCAGGCTACTCTACAGCGTTATAAGGAATTGCGCGACATTATCGCGATTCTCGGTATGGATGAGCTTTCGCCTGATGACAAGTTGGCTGTGGCCCGTGCCCGTAAGATTCAGCGCTTCTTGTCCCAACCCTTTCATGTTGCCGAAGTGTTTAGCGGTATTTCGGGAAAATACGTGCCGCTTAAAGATACCATCCGCGGTTTCCAAATGATCGTTAATGGAGAATGCGACCAATTACCTGAACAGGCTTTTTATATGGTTGGCCCAATTGAAGAGGCCTTTGAAAAAGCCAAGAAACTCTAGTAAAAATCTATAAATCGCTTCAGACAAGGGGCATATTATGGCAACCATGCATGTAGACGTTGTGAGTGCTGAGGCCTCGATTTTCGAAGGTGATGCTGAGTTTGTGGCTTTGCCAGGAGAATCTGGTGAGCTTGGTATTTTCCCTCGGCATGTCCCGCTTATTACTCGAATTAGGCCAGGTGCAGTTCGTATCAAGATTCCAGGTCAGAGCTATGACGAGTTTATTTTTGTCGCGGGGGGCATCCTGGATGTCCAACCTGACTCTGTGACTGTCCTAGCCGATACTGCTATTCGTGGTGCTGATCTTGATGAAGCCAAAGCCGAAGCCGCTCGTAAGGCTGCTTTAGAAGCGATTGCAAATCGCGGCTCTGAGCTGGATTATGCCAAGGCTCAGGCAGAACTTGCCTCGGCGGTTGCACAACTTGCCTCGCTGAGACGCTTGCGTCGCAAGTGATGATAGGACTCAAAAAAAGGACAAGCGGCGCTCAGGCCTCTGACTTTGAATCAGGTTTTTCTACAAGCTTTATCACGCCAAGCCACGCCCTACACGCCGGTTTGGCTTATGCGCCAAGCTGGTCGATACCTGCCTGAGTATCGTGCAACGCGCGCGCGCGCTGGAAGTTTTCTAGCCCTGGCGAAAACCCCAGAACTAGCATGTGAAGTCACCATGCAGCCGCTGGATCGTTACCCCTTGCTTGATGCCGCGATTCTCTTCTCGGACATCCTCACCATACCCGATGCGATGGGCCTCGGTCTTTATTTTGCCGAGGGTGAGGGTCCCCGTTTTGAGCGGCGGATCGAAAGCGAAGCTGATGTTGCTGCTTTGCCGCTTCCTGACATGGAAGCGGATCTTGGTTATGTAATGGACGCAGTTCGTTTAATTCGCTCAACGCTTAACGGACGCGTGCCGCTGATTGGCTTTTCGGGCAGTCCCTGGACCCTGGCATGCTACATGGTCGAAGGTGGTGGCAGCGATGATTTTCGTCGCGTCAAGACCTTGATGTACAAGCGACCAGATCTGATGCTGGAATTGTTGCGTCGTAACGCCAAAGCGGTCGCTGCCTACTTGAACGCACAAATTCAGGCTGGTGCACAGGCCGTAATGATTTTTGACACCTGGGGTGGCGTGCTCCCTGATGGCTTGTTTCAAAAGTTTTCGCTTGCTTCAATGCGATGGGTTCACGATGCTCTGATCAGGGAGCGTAGCGAAGCTGGGGTTCCAACGCCAGTGCCAAGTATTGTTTTTACCAAGGGTGGTGGCTTGTGGCTTGAGGAGATCGCGGCCATCGGCTGCGATGCGCTTGGCGTTGATTGGACGGTGAATCTTGGCGCCGCACGTGCTCGTGTTGGCAACCGGGTCGCATTACAGGGCAATCTCGACCCGATGGCGCTCATGGCAGATCCAGCACAGGTACAAGCTCAAGCATTAAAGGTCTTGGAGAGCTT
>Ga0208048_1001274_pt1 | contig 13188 bp, 9 predicted proteins | sample Malawi_45m_30L_FD_184163 | JGI IMG/M metagenome (GOLD analysis project Ga0208048, IMG submission 184163) | Freshwater microbial communities from Lake Malawi, Central Region, Malawi to study Microbial Dark Matter (Phase II) - Malawi_45m_30L... | ecosystem: Environmental > Aquatic > Freshwater >...
GACAGTTGAGGCCGGTCCGCTGGCTCCGCGGCAGTCGCATTTTGCGGCACGTGCGAAGCGTGTGATTTTCTTGTTTATGCAGGGAGGTCCCAGCCATGTGGACACGTTTGACTGGAAGCCGGAGCTGCAGAAGCGAGGCGGCCAGACGGGTGGTACCGGCGGCCGGGCCGGCAAGCTGCTGGCTCCGCAATTCAAATTTCAGCAGCATGGTGACAGCGGATTGTGGCTGAGCCAACTGTTTCCGGAATTGGCGCAGCATGCGGACAGGCTGTGTCTGCTGAACGGCATGCACACATCGAACGCGGCTCACCCGCAGGCAACGATAGCCTTGCATACGGGCAGCGTGAATTTTGTGCGTCCATCGTTGGGCGCGTGGGTCACTTACGGGCTGGGTACGATGAACCAGGACCTGCCTGGATTTGTTACGATCAGCCCGGTCTCTCTCGGCGGTGCTCAGAATTACGGCTCATCGTTTCTGCCGGCTTCCTTTCAGGGAACTCGAGTGCAGCCGGAGGAGGGCGGGATTGCCGACATTCGCAACGGGAGATTGTCACCATCGGTACAGCGACGTCAGATTGATCTGATACAGGGTTTTAATCGCAGTTTACTGGCGCGTCATCCCGGTCATGCGGAGCTGGAGGGGCTGATTCAGGCGAACGAGCTGGCGTGGCGGATGCAGAGTTCGGTACCGGAGGTGCTGGATCTGTCCCAGGAGACGGCTGAGACGCAGGCACGGTACGGCATTGAGGATGCGGCGACGGAAAGTTTTGGCCGGCAGTGTCTGATGGCGCGGCGGCTGGCTGAATCGGGCGTGAGATTCATTCAGGTCAGTCGCGGCGGCTGGGACCAGCATCGTGATCTGAAGGCGTCGCTGCAGCGGAACTGTGGGGCGATTGATCGACCGATTGCAGCACTGCTGGCAGATCTTGAGCAGCGGGGACTGCTGCAGGATACTTTGGTGCTTTGGGGTGGTGAATTTGGTCGCAGTCCGCAGGACCAGGGCAACGGCAGTGACGGCCGACGTCACAACAACACGGGTTACAGCATGTGGATGGCGGGTGGCGGAGTCCGTGGCGGGATGCAGTATGGCACGACGGACGAGCTGGGTGAGAAGGCTGAGAGTGGCCGCCTGAGTACTCATGATCTGCATGCCACAATACTGCATCTGCTGGGCATGGACCATACTCGGCTGACATACCGTTACGCCGGCCGAGATTTCCGGCTGACGGATGTGTATGGTGAAGTTGCGGAGGGGATCTTGAGCTGAGCTACTGGCTGAGTCTTCAAACTCGAAAGGTGAGCGTTTGGCGAGCCGTGGGCGGGAGCCCACGGGTGCGGGTGTCGCCTTGTTTTTCTTCTTGCTGGTGACCTCTGTGCTGCTCCCCCGGGCACAGCCCTGCCCGGTTCGCCTCACTTCTGCCTGCTGCAGGAACTTCTTGGTCACCCTTTACGATGCCCAGCCTGTTTTGGGCTGTTCGTGAACGGTTCGAGGCGTGGCGATCTGCAGTGCAGTGACGGCGTCGAGGATCTGGCGGGTGCGAGCCCTGGTTGTGGAGACTTCGAATCGCAGGCGGTAGGTGGTGGACTGACCGGGCTGCAGGGTTTGCAGCCGTCCCTGTTCGCGTTCAATTTGCCGCGGATTAGGGAAGGTGCTGCCGGGTTCCAGGCCCGTGACGTAGCCATCCTGACAGGCTCCCGTGTTCTTCCACAGTGTGAACCATGGAAGGGTGGATGTCTGGAAGTGTACGGCGAATGCTTTTTCGGAATCCGGATCGGCCAATACGCTGCTGCCCCAGCCTGCGGCATCAGTTGCCGGGTCGGCGAAGTACACCTGTTCGGCGAAGCCTGCCTGCGGTCCTTCAAACAGGTTCCACATGTTGATCCCTTCGGCAGCGCGTGCATTTCGCGGCGCCAGCTCGCGTACGGCAGTGTGCAGTATGGATCCGGCGTTCAGGAACGGTTCGCCGATGTTGCAGTGATACAGAATTTCTGATTCTGCGGGGGTGGCCGCGAGATTGGTGACGGTGTCTGTGATTTCGAATTCACCGGAATTCAGGCGAGTCCGCAAGTTTGATTCCAGTCGCAGCCAGCCACCAAACAAGCAGCCCTCGTCCACGACTCCGGTTACCGACAGCCAGTCTTCGTGCAGTTCAGCCGTGACCGAGTGGGCTGCCAGATTTGCGATCCGCCCATGCAGGGTTAAAAAAGGCTCGGCGACCACATTGCCCGCAGCATCGGTGATCCGGTCTTTCCCCGGAGCTCCGTGCCAGCCCAGGCCGCAGCGAACTATCAATTCATTGAAGCCGTCCACCCAGCCGATTCCGCCCAGTCGCATCGGGTCGACCCAGTTTGGGTGTACGGGGCGCTCTACCGGGGAATTCCACTGCACGGGGACTCCGTCAATTTCTCCCTTCCAGACACCCATTCCGCGAGTCGGCAGCAGTTTGAGCTGCAGGCGACCGTTGTTGACGGTTACCACATCAACACCGTCCGACATGCCGCCATGCAGGCGGGTCATGCCGATGAATGCAGCACCGGCTGCCGCAGAAATGCGATTCTGAGTTTCGTGGATGCCGTTATCGACGTCGATCAGCTGCAGTTTCATGATGAACCTGTACGTGATGCCATAAGCGAGGGGCGAATTAGCCGCGGCAGGAGTATATTTTGCGGTTGAGCGACTGGCCAGTGGGGAATCCCGGCGCCTCAGAAAAAACGGGCCCACTAACGGTATCCGTGCCGGGCACCCGGGCACTGCCGTATCCGGCTCGCCCTGAGTCTCCTCTGCACCGGCCCACAATACACTCACTTTGGCGGGCGGATGTGGGCGAATCGCTTGTTGAATGCCGCTGCATCACGGCTGCTGGTGGCCCACAGAAACAGTTTGCCCGCTTCGTCGGCTCGCACGTCAAACCCCAGCTCGAACTTATCAGACAAGCCTCGCAAAATGCCAAACGGCGACAGCTTGCCGGAACGCGAATACAACAGATCATCCAGTGACTGACCGTCACGCTGAATTGAATGGCTCGACACCACCAGCGGAATCTCCAGCTTGTCGGCGACTGCCTCGATAACACTGGCAACGTCCGCATCTTCCACATCAAACGGGATGGATTTAAGCCATGCTGGCAGCACGTCGGCCGTTGCTTCGGCTGTCTTCCAGCCTGTGGGCCACAGGTTTGAGCTCTCGTCGCCCATCACAATCTCTACCGTGTATCGGTCGGCTCGGCCGAGGATCGGACGATAGCCCATACCATATTGAGCCAGCACAACAGACAGGACTGTGCCCTTTGTCAGGCCATTCAGGGTCAATGTTTCGGGTGCTGTTTCGGGACGCGGCTGCAGCGACGCCTGAAATGCCTCTTCCGCAAAAATCACCGTGATTGTTTCGGGCAGTTTCAGGCTGCCGACAGCAGCGGCTGCACTGCCCAGTGAGACGTCACCTTCGATGGGTTCGGCCACTAATTTCACAAAGTCCTGAAACTGCTCCTCTGTCAGGCCCCAGCGAGGATTGCCGGCAGGAGCCCCGCCCGGTCCGTATGTTCTTATGTCGTCCAGAAACCGACTCAGCTGCTTCATGTCGGCCACGGCGAAAGTTCTGTTACCGAGCGTCAGGCCACCCTCTTTCGTCATGCCTCCCACGATAAAAACAACATCGCGACCATCCTTCAGCTGCTGCTCGACCCGCATTTTTTCGCCAGCCACAGGTTCGCGAAACCGCGGAGCGTATCCCAGCTCCTGCAGTTCGCGTCCCCATTCCTGGGCACGCACGCGGTAAATGGGAGAGGGCTGAATCAGTACTTCCAGAACCAGTGAACGCCTCGGGCGACCGGATTTGCTGCCGCCACTTTGGGCCTCAGCAGCGTTGCTGCGCAACATGCAGAGTATCAGCAGTATCGTAACCAGACTGTTCTGCAGTCGCTGCATGATGGGTGTCTGATTGACCTTCAACATGGCAAGAGGCTCCTGAGCTGCAGTGGGCTGGTAAATCGATTGCGCGTCGCAAGCCGCAGCCAGGACTTTTGAAACCTGAGCTGCAAAACCACACTCGGGTCTTCCAGACGTCCGGTCAAAACGCCGATTGTGTCGTGTTTTGAGCGGCTGTGCTCGGGCTGGAAAGCCCGAGCGACATTTTGTCGCTGGCGTCTGGAAAGCCAGTATTCCGCAGCGTGTGCTGCGAACCGCTGTATCTGACCACAACAGGCGGGCTCCCGGCAAGATCAGGTGCGGGTGCCGTTATCGGCCACCTTCGAAGTCGTCGTAGCGACAGACGTAGTTCGGCTGCTTTGCCCGTTCCCGTTCGTCATGAAATGCTGCCAGCACTGTTTTTTCAATTCGATCGCGGCAGTCAGCGTTAATGGGATGAGCGATATCGGCAAACTGGCGAGTGCGGGAGCCGGCGTTCGGGCCGGAGGCCGGGCTCTGGGCCACAGGTCGTCCGCAATTCGAACAAAAGCGGGCTCGGACTTCGTTCTTGAACCCGCAATTGTGGCACTTTTCCGTGATCTTACGGCTGGGCATGGCCACAAAAAATCCTCGCGGTCCCTCGATAATCTTGAGGTCGCGTACGACAAATTCTTCGTCGATGGTGATCAGGCAGAATGCTCGCAGGCGATCTTCCAGATCCGAGACCAGTTTGATGCGGACTTCGGTGATGTTCACGGTGTACAGGCAATCGTGGGGTGTTTTGACGGAGGGTCTGCAGAAAGCCGATCGTTAACGTTTTGACATTTGTGTGTCTGGCAGATGGTTTACTGTGCGCCAAGCATCGTGTCACCCTATCAGTTCGTTGTTGTTGCGGAAAAGACGCTTCAGTTTTCGCGGCAATTACGCGGTTTTGCGGGAAACCAGGGAGTGGTGATGTGTTTTTGTATACAACTATTGTCCGTTCGGAGTTGTGGTCCGGTAGTCGAGGTTGCGGAAAATCGTTCATTTTGGGTGGTTTAACGGTGGTGGTGTTTTTCCGTGGATCGTTCAGCGTGGCGGTCGAGCGGATGTTTTGCGGGCCGTTGAGAAACCGTGAAGATGCGGGTTCTTTCCGCTTGCACGGAGGCCGTTTCCCGGATTCGCAGGATCGCACTGTTGACGCAATTCGGCCTGTTTTTTATGCTTTCGTGGCTGCCGCGCTATTATCACGCGCCATTCTCAGCCGAGGTTGCATTTGCAGGAGCGAAATCGATGGGCCGTCCCGTTACTCTGTTTACCGGTCAATGGGCGGACCTGCCGCTGGAAACTCTGTGCAAGAAGGCTCGTGAATTTGGTTACGACGGCCTTGAACTGGCGTGCTGGGGTGATCATTTTGAAGTGGACAAGGCGATCAGCGATGACAGTTATTGTGCTCGCAAGCGCGAACTGCTTGAAAGGCACGACCTTAAACTGTTTGCCATTTCCAATCACCTTGTTGGCCAGGCGGTGCTTGACAAGATCGATGCTCGCCACAAGACCATTCTGCCTGCGTACGTCTGGGGTGACGGGGACCCTGCTGGCGTGAATGCTCGTGCCGCCGAAGAAATGAAAAACACTGCTCGTGCTGCTCGCAAACTGGGCGTTGGCATCGTCAACGGTTTCACAGGTTCTTCGATCTGGCATTTGATTTATGACTTCCCGCCAACACCCAAGGCCATGTATGACGCCGGCTTTCAGCTGCTGGCGGACCGCTGGAATCCGATTCTGGACGTGTTCCAGGACTGCGGCGTGAAGTTCGCTCTGGAAGTGCACCCGACGGAAATTGCATTCGACACATATTCTGCGGAGCGAGCTTTGCAGGTGCTGGATCGCCGCGAGGAATTTGGGTTTAACTTTGACCCCAGCCATCTGATCTGGCAGGGTGTTGACCCCGTGGAATTCATCCGTTACTTCCCGGACCGTATTTACCATGTTCACATGAAGGATGCTTCGGTGACCCTGAATGGTCGCACGGGGATTCTTGCCAGCCATGTTTCCTTCGGTGATGCTCGACGCGGCTGGGACTTCCGCAGTGTTGGTCGCGGCAGTGTACGGTTCGAAGAAATCATCCGAGCGTTGAATGCGATCAAGTATACCGGCCCGCTGTCGGTGGAATGGGAAGATAGTGGCATGGACCGCGAGCACGGAGCCGCTGAAGCAGCTCAGTACTGCAAAAACGTCGATTTTACTCCGTCGAATCGGGCCTTTGACGCGGCCTTCAGCGACTGACCTGCAACAGTCTGGTTGCGGCAGGATGCATCTGACCCGCTTTGGCGCGTCTTTTTTTATGCTGCAGGCGAGCCCTGATTAGGGCGGGTGCTGGTTTTGAACCGCGACTGGTGGGCTGCCGGTCAGGCAAACAGGCCACCGAACGCCGCGAATCGCACACCCGCGGACTTCCGCCCGGGGCTCGCCAGACTGACGACTGGCCACTGACCACTTTCCTTGTGAGTTTCCCTTCGCGTCTTTGTGGCTTCGCGTGAGGTCCACCGTCTGCAGCGTACCCGCACGGTAACAGGTAAAGGCAGGGGGGGGTAGCAATTGCCCAAGTCCGGTGGTTCTGATGCTTTTCAAACGCAAAGGGCAGATCTCGGGCGGGAAAGCCTGAGCGGCCAGTTTTGTCCCTTGTGTCCGGGGATGGTTCCGCCGACGCAGAATGATTATAATTTCGCTTATGAAGACCATTTTGCTGTCTTCGTCCTTTGCAACTGCTCACTGTTTCTTTGACGTCTGATTCGCCACATGCTGCTGCCTGTTGATTCTGTACTGCCGGACCTGATTGACGGCCTGCGATGCTCAAACTGCCTCGTTCTGAAAGCCCCGGCCGGTGCCGGCAAGACGACTCGCGTTCCGCCTGCTTTGCTGGATGCGGGGCTGGCGAGTGCCGGTCAGATCATTATGCTGGAACCGCGTCGCCTGGCAGCTCGCACCGCCGCGGCGCGGATGGCGTTTGAACGCGGTCAGGCGGTGGGGCAGCAGTTCGGGTATCGGGTACGATTCGAAGAAGCGGTCTCACGCGATACCAAAGTGCTGGCGGTCACTGAAGGAGTTCTGTTGCGGCGTCTGCAGGACGATCCGTTTCTCGATGATGTATCGGTTGTGGTGTTTGACGAGTTTCATGAGCGGCGACTGGACAGCGATCTGGCTCTGGCGATGGTGCGTCGCGTGCAGCAGACGGTGCGTCCGGATCTGCGAATTATTGTCATGTCGGCGACTCTGGATCCTGAACCGATTGCCCGCTGGCTGGGTGACTGCCCCGTCATTCGCTGTGAAGGCCGACTTTTTCCGGTAAAGATTTCGTGGTTCAGTCCGCCGCTGCGATTACCGATTCCCGAACTGGCTGCTGCAGGAATCGAACGCGTGCTGCAGTCCGCAAACGGCAGTTCGACCGATGCCGCTGGTGGCGACATTCTGGTGTTTCTGCCAGGCGTCGGGGAAATTCATCGAACGGCGATTCTGCTTGAGCGTCTGGCTGCCAGTCGCAGTCTGGCGGTGCTGCCGCTGTTTGGCGAAATGACTTTGGAAGAACAGGATCAGGTGCTGGGACCCTGTGATCGCCGCCGCGTGATTCTGGCAACGAATGTGGCCGAGACTTCGATCACAATTGAAGGTGTGACCGCGGTGGTCGATTCCGGGTATGCGCGGCAGATGCTGTTCGATGCCGACTCGGGACTGGATCGTCTGGAGCTGGTGCCAATTTCGCAGGCATCAGCCGATCAGCGTGCCGGCCGAGCCGGTCGTACGGCTCCCGGCAGTTGTCTGCGGTTGTGGGATGAGGCATCTCACCGGCGCCGGTCGGCGTGGGATGCGGCCGAGCTGCAGCGGGTGGACTTGTCGTCAGCCGTACTGCGTCTGATGGCGTGGGGCGAAGCTGATCCGCAGGCTTTTCCCTGGTTTGAAGCTCCTCCGCAGGCCTCGCTGGAACATGCTGTGCGGTTGCTGGAACTGCTGGGGGCGGTGGCAGCCGGTACAGCGACAGAAATCGGCCAGCGGATGGTGCGTTTTCCGACAGCTCCGCGACTTGCTCGCATGCTGATTGAAGCGGCTGATGCCGGCGTTGCAGAGCGTGCCTGTCTGCTGGCGGCGATGTTGTCCGAGCGGGATCCGTTTTTGCGACCGCGACCAGGCTCAGGCAATCCTGGAGGGCGTGATGCTGCGAATCGGACAACCTTGATCCGCCAGTCGCGTTCGGATGTGCTGGATCGTCTGCATGCTTTGGAGGACTGGTTTGCTGAAGGTCGCGGTGAGACTCCGTTCGGCGAAATTAATCGTGCGGCATCGCGAACGATTGCTGCTGCGGCAAAGCAGTTGTCGCGAGTACTCAAAGAAGCTCGTGGCGGCATGCCGGTCCGTTCGCCTGCGGCAGTGGCTGAAGCGGCAGGGGATGAGTCGCTGCTGCGAGCTTTGGTGGCCGGTTTTCCTGACCGTGTGGCCCGGCGTCGTGATGCGGGCGGTGACAAGGCGATGATGGTGGGTGGCCGCGGAGTGCGTCTGGGGGCGCGTTCAGCCGTACGACAGGCTCCGCTGTTTCTGTGTGTGGACGTTGATGGTGCCGGCAGCGATGCCGAGGTGCGGCAGGCGTCGGAGGTGTTGCGGTCGTGGCTGCCGGCGTCCGGGTTAAGGGATTCGGACGAACTGTTCTTTCATCCGTCTCAGAAGCAGGTTGTGGCACGCCGTCGGCTGTGTTTTGCGGATTTAGTGCTTGAGGAAACTCCGGCGTCAATTCAGGACTCAGTGGCAGCGGCCGAGTGTTTGTTTGCGGCGGCTGTCGGACAGTGGGCTCAGGTGCTGCCACCGGAAGAAGATGCGTTTCATAGTTTTGTGCAGCGCGTGCGGTGTCTGAAAGTTTGGATGCCCGAACTGCCTTTGCCGGAAGGCGGCGATGAACTGCTGAAAGATTTATTGCAGGAGTTGTGTTATGGGCGGCGTTCATTCAGCGAACTGAAAGCTGCGCCCTGGCTGAATACTTTGCAGGGGCGACTAGAATATTCTCTTGTGCAAACGATTGAACGCGAGGCTCCGGAGAAGTTGCTGGTGCCCAGTGGCAGTCGGATTCGGCTGGAGTATGCGGAGGGTCGACCGCCGGTTTTGGCTGTGCGGATTCAGGAGATTTTCGGATTGACGGCCACACCGCGGATCGCGGGCGGCCGAATCTCGGTCCTGCTGCACCTGCTGGCCCCGAACTATCGACCTCAGCAGATTACGGATGATCTGGCCAGCTTTTGGGCCAGCACTTACGGGGATGTCAGGAAGGATCTGAAACGTCGTTACCCGAAACATTCCTGGCCGGACGACCCGTTAACCGCAGTTGCAGTGAAAAAGGGCTGAGGGCAGTGGTTAGTGGACAGTTTTCGAACAAACCTGCTGGTTCTCCCGCATGCGTTTTCCCTAGCTTGGGCTTTCCAGCCCGAGATCTGCCCATCGCGTCCTCGCCCCCCGCAGCGCCGCTGCACGGGGGTCGAGGGGGCTCTGCGGACGGTGGTCTCACGCGAAGCCGCGAAGGGAAACGCAAAGTGGTCAGTGGGAAGTGGGAAACGGGAGTTGCGATCGTGAAGGAGCGGGTTGGAAGTTGCACCCGGGCACGTCCGCACACGGCTCTCCCCGGGGCAGCCTGAGGTCCCTGTGGCTGCTGCGGTCTTGATAGGGCCGATCTGCGTGTGCGCGACGAGAGTCTGCCGGCTAAATCAATTGTCCCAGTCGCACGGCCATTTTCAGATGACCGGCGATGTTCGACTTGTCCTTCACGACCTGTTTGGCGATGGCTTCAAATGCGAGGTCGATGGCTTCGTCCGCGGTCGTGGCGAACAGTGGCAGGATGGTTTTGCCGACAAATTCTTCAGATTTGCCGGATTTGTTTTCCGCCTTGAAGGCTCCGGTGGTCACTTCCCGGACCGTGTATTCCGCAATGAATGGAACGTCCTTTTTCCACTCCACGCGATAAACGCTTTCACCGATCTTGAAACGCGGGATATTGGATTTGGCCGCCATTTGGTTGATCTCCGTAAATTGTGCCGTTGAACCTGGTGCATAACGGCGACTGTTGCGTGGGGAAGAATCCTGTATTTCTTCGATCTCTGCAAGATCGGCCGGGGATTTCCCTGCTATTCCGAGGGTGTCGGAGACGGGACGGCGTTTTTCATCCAGTTGTCCAGCAGCGTCTGCAGCTGGACCACCTTGTTCGGGTGCTGTTCGGCCAGATTGGTGGTCTCGCCGGCATCCTGTCGCAGATTGTACAGTTGCACCGGGTTCTCAGGGTTGCCGGCTTTGACCTTATTTTTGGCTGTTCCGGTGCCCTGCCCTGCCAGTCGCAGCAGTTTCCAGTCGCCCGCTCGCACGGCTGCGCGAGCGGGCGACTGCACCAGCAGCAGGGATTCGTGCGGCGACGGTTTTCCGGCGGTCAGCATTGGCAGCAGGCTGCGGCCATCGACAGGCAGTGGCTGGTCCAGCGAACCGCCGGCTGCTGTTACGAAAGTCGGGAACCAGTCGATGATGTGCACCGGTTCTGTGGATCGGCCACCGGCTGGAATTTTTCCGGGCCAGCAGACACAGGCTGCCGAACGGATGCCGCCTTCGTACAGAGTGCCTTTTCCGGACCGATAGGGCGTATTGCGGGTCAGTACCTCAGGATTGGGGCCACCATTGTCGGCTGAAAACACGATCAAAGTTCTTTCCAGCTGCCCGGCTTCACGCAGGGCGGCAACAATGCGCCCGATGGCCTCATCCACGGCCGCCAGCATGCCGGCGTATGTGCGGCGATTGCCGGTCAGGTGCTGGTAAGGTTCCAGATACTTTTCGGGCACCTGCAAAGGTGCATGCACACCATTGAACGGGACATACAGAAACAGTGGTTTGGGCTGATTCTTGCTGCTGCGGCCGCGGATGAGTCGGACCGCTTCGCTGGCTAGCAGCTCTGTGGTGTAGCCGTCCTCCTGCAGCGGCTGATCGTCGCGATACCAGTCTGGTTTGCCATCGCGGATGTGAGTGAAGTAGTCGAGTGCTCCGAAGTAGTGTCCGTACTGATGATCGAAGCCGCGAGACGTGGGCAGGTAGTCGCGTTCGAATTCGCCGAGGTGCCATTTTCCGGTAATGGCGGTTTCATATCCGGCCTGCTGTAGCGCCGTGGCCAGCGTGCGTTCGGCCAGAGGCAATCCCCAGCGAGCCCCTGGGCGTACGATCGTGTAAACTCCTGTACGAACCGCGTAGCGTCCTGTCATCAGTGCAGCTCGCGTGGGCGAGCAGACAGGCTGAACATAGTGTGCTCCAAGGACAGTGCCGGCCCCTGCAAGAGCATCAATATGGGGTGTTCGGATGTCGGTGCCGCCATTGAAGCCAACGTCGGCGAAGCCGAGATCATCCACGAGGAACACGACGATATTGGGACGCTCGTCAGCGCTGCTGAGTGTGGTCTGCAGCAGGCTGATGATGAGTGCGACAGCCGAACGAAATTTCATGCCGAAGTCCCTGCCTGACGGAATCAGTGATTAATTGAAGGGGATAACGAAGGAGTCAGCTCGCGGGTGTGGTACCCGCGTTCCGGCCCTGCTGAGAAAGCACAGTGTTGCTTGCGACTTGCAGGGTGGCATTGCCGGATGGTATCGACTTCATGGGCGCCCCGCGAGCCGGGCAGGAGAGTGTTGGTGTGTGTGGACGGTGTGAGTTTGTTGTTCCTGAGAAGCTCACGCCCGGCAAAGCCGAGCCGGGCACGGCGGTTCCCGGGTGTACGGCATGGATGCCGCCGCCCGGACTCAACAACACACACACCGGCGGGTTCGCCCCACTCCCCGGAATTAGCACCCCTCGCCCACCTTAGCGGAGAGGGGATCGGGGTGAGGGGGGAAGCCACCCTCAAACACCTTCCGAACCGCAGATACTGTCCCTCACAGCAACAGGAGACCGCAGCGTCAGTGCAGGGCCCGCTGTCAGCTGCCACTGCTGCACTCGTACCCGCTCCCTGACGGTCTGGGCTCCTGTTGCACGCTGACCACTTTACGTTTCCCTTCGCGTCTTCACGTCTTCACGTGAAATCAACTGTCATCAAAGCACCCGCACGGTCACGGTAACCGCCCAACAGACGAAGCAGTCAGCCCGCACGGAGCACGCCAAAACTCACACTCGCATGCTTTCCCGCTCAGTTCGCCCCCTGGCCCCTCGCAACTCCTAAGGCCTTTCCCCCAGATCGAATCGATCGCGGGTGCGACAGTATTCCGTGCCGCCCAGTCGTCCGATCAGATCCAGCAGCTCGGGGTCGGCGAACCCGCTGTCGTTGAGCACGCCAGCGTCGATGTGCATGTGCACGATCCGCCCGATGACTATGTTAGCGCCCCCGGGGCCATCGCCCAGTGCCAGATGCTGCAGCAGGCGACACTCAAAGCTGACGGGCGAGAGTCGGACTCGCGGAACGCTGACCATTACTGACTGGGCTGTGTCCAGCCCCGCCAGCTCAAACTCAGACTCGTCAGGTGCCAGTTCGCTGGAAGTCAGCTGCATTTCGCGGGCCAGCGAATAAGGCACCATGTTGACCACGAATTCTTCACGGTACAGTGTGTTCGCCAGGCTGTCTTTGGGACTGCCGTCGCGACGATTGGCCGGACAGAACAGCAGGGTCGGCGGGCGCGACCCTACACCGCAGAAGAAACTGTACGGAGCGAGATTCAGCACACCTGTCGGCGATACCGTGGACACCCACGCAATTGGTCGCGGCATGATCGTCCGCACAAGGTGCAGATACAGCTTGTTGGGATGCAGTTGCTCGGGATTCAAATCCATTGGATCGGCCTGTCGCAGAAATAAGCGATCAGCGTGTTTGTCCGGAACGGCGTGACTAACTGCTGGAATCGTTACCACATCTGAGTTTAGCATTTTTTTCTGCCAAACACAGCGGGCTAAGGATGGGCAATGCCGGACGAACAGCTGCAGGTGCGACGAGAATACTGGTTTTTCAAGTTACCGTGTGATGGCGGTCCGTTGCCAGCCGCAGATTCCTTGGGCGGCTGCAGTTGCTGAGTTTGACTGAGACCGCGAGCGAGGACGTGAGGGTGGCCTTGCAGGAACTGATTTTGGCCGTGGAGGCTGTCGAGGTTACGACGCGTGCGGACGGATTCCATACTGAGATCTTGACGGGACTGCAGCTGGTGCTGGATGCGTTGTTGTGTAGCGGCGCGGTGCGGGCGGTCGATGCGACTGCCTCGCGAGTGTATGCTGGTGCGGAGGTGCGGGAGGGGGCTGCGCTGGCAGAGTTGCAGGGGC
>Ga0208048_1001275_pt1 | contig 13185 bp, 33 predicted proteins | sample Malawi_45m_30L_FD_184163 | JGI IMG/M metagenome (GOLD analysis project Ga0208048, IMG submission 184163) | Freshwater microbial communities from Lake Malawi, Central Region, Malawi to study Microbial Dark Matter (Phase II) - Malawi_45m_30L... | ecosystem: Environmental > Aquatic > Freshwater >...
CCCCCGTCACGGGAACGCTACGCCATCGGCGGTGTGTCCTGTGTCACGGGGACGATGCCAGCCTTAGCGAGTGCTGTGACCAGCGTCACAAGTACCTGCCTCATCTCTGAGACTTGGCGTGCCATCGTCTCCATCTCCTCACGGGTGAAATCTGGCTCGTCGGGCAAGTCGTCCTTCGTTACGTAGTTGTCCATCTCGTCCTGCGTGACGTAGTTGTCCATGTCGTAATGGTCAGTTGGGTCAGACCAGCCACCTAGTGCGTTGGTGATGGCATCGGTCATGTCCATGTTACCGACTGCCTCCTCCGCTATCTCCTTGATGTGGTCGGTGAAGTCGTCTCCGAAACGAACCTCAAACTCTGTGGTCATGTGTTGCCTCCTGTGTCCTGTCGGTGCGGTTGCCCCGATACCCTCAGACTAACACACGGACTACTATCCATGTCAAGTCGGTTGGTGTGTCCCTCGTCACACTCCCTACGGTTGGGGCTATGTGTGACGGTGGTCACGTTGGTGGCGAGTTGGGGTAGGGCTGTGACACTCGTCACGTTCCCACCTATTGCCATCGGTGTGACGTTAGTCATGGCATGCCATCAACTTGTCCAGCCATGCCTCCACGCCATGTGGGTTGTCTGCCCACTCCGTGAGTGCGTCAGCCAAGTAGCCTGCCTCTGTCCAGCCTACACGTAGGCTACTGCTCATGATGCCAATACCTGCCTCGTCGCTGTATCCGATGATGTCCACGAAGTGCCAGAACGGGTTGTTCTTGTAGTCGCAGTTCAGCCCCCATGAGTAGAGTGCTTGCGTCTTGCTCGCACGCTCGTTGGGCTGTTCCAGCAAGTCCCAGACGCTCATCGTGTCCTGTGTGTCGGTCATGTTGTCCTCCATGTCCCCAGCCTATCATTGGGGATACTATCGGTGTCAAGTGCCCCCGTGTGACGTGCGTCACCTGTGTGGGCGTGCCTGCGTGGGCGTGTGGTCGTGTGGTCGGTCATGCCTGATACCGTGCCAACACGAACCATGTGCCCTCGTACCCTGCCTCCTTGTCGTACTGAGGGACGCTATTATCCCAGCACCTACCGTGCCTCACGGCAAGTGAAACGTCGTGCCGTTCTACCTGCCATTGACGGTGTTCGTCCACCAGCACGACGGATACGAACGTCTCGTGATGGCATGGCACGTCGTCCAGCCAGCCTGCCTCGTAGTCACGATGAAGCATGCCCCGAAACACATGTTCGGGAAAGATGACGTAACTCCGTGTGTCCGTGTGTGTGATGTGTGTTGGTGTCATGTCTTGCCTCCTGCCCCCAGACTATCACCCACAATACTATCGGTGTCAAGTCCATGTGTGTGACGCTTGTCACGCCTGCGCCTGCGTGGGCGTGTGGTCGTGCCCGTAGCCTCACGGTGATTACGACGGGTACACTTGCCACACACCTTGTAGCGTGTGAACGCTACGAGCATGTCGTTGGTGTCTCCGCATTGGGCGCACGGTGTCATGACCTCTCCTCCCACTTGGTGAGAAGTGCCTGTGCCCACCTGATGCGGTCAATGTTGGTGACGGTCTCCACGCTGACCTCGTACGATGCTCTGCGCCACGTGTCGGTCAGTAGTCCTGCCTGCGTGAGATACGCCAGCCCTTCCAGCACGAGTGCGGTGCGTGCTTTCTCGCACTCTGCCTCCTCTCGCCATAGCACACGGTTGCGGTCTCCCTTGCGGAACTGCGACGGTGGCAGGTTGGTCAGGTACTTCTCACGCCACTCAGGGTAGGTGAGGGTCGGTAATGCTGTCGTCGTTGTCATGTCTTGCCTCCTGCCCCCATCGTATCATCGGGAATACTATCGCTGTCAAGCCCGTACGTGTGACGTGCGTCACGCATGCGTGTGGGCGTGTGGTCGGTCATGCTGTGGCGTACCTTTCTTTCATGGCGTGGTCAGTACCCTCACGACGTGCGTCGTCCTCTGCGGTCTCGCCATAGTACGCCTGCCGATAGACCTTCGTCACCCCTGCGTTAAGCCCCATTGTGCGCCAGACAGTCACCCTGACTGCGTTGGCGATGAACGGTGTGCCGAACCCGTAATACTCCACCTCTGCGACTTCGTACTCAACGTACACGTACTGCGGTGCGCCGAACGCATAACCCATCTCGTACTCGTCGGTTGGCAGGTAGTCTGTCCTGTGCCACTTGCCTATCATCTTGCTACCCTTCGGTAGCCTCTTGTGTGTCATGTCGTGTAGCCTCCTACCCTCAGCCTACTACTTGGAATACTATCGGTGTCAAGCCCTCGTGTGTGACGTGTGTCACGTGTGTGGGCGTGTGGTCGTGCCATGTCCTGCCCCCACACTCACGACAACGGTACTCGGTCTCCACGCACATGGGCGAGTATCCTGAGACGTAGGTGTCGGTGCTGTCGCACCATTGGCAGGTGGTCACTCGTCGTCCTCGTCGGTGTCGCCTTCGTCCCATAAGAGGTTGGGGAAGTAGACTACGGTGCTATCACGTCCCATACTGTCCTGTTTCTGCCACGTGTCCATCAGCATGTCCAGCGTGTCCGTCTCGTCCATCTCCATGAGGCTACGGGTAAGTATCATCATGGTCTCGGTAGCGTTCACGGTCACGATGCCCAAGCACCGTTTCCCGTACATGTTGCGTCCTGAGTAGGGTTGGATTTCACCAGCATCACTAAGTGCTTGCTCAATGGTGCTTACTTGCTCGTCGGTAAGTTTCGTTGTCATAGCCTCAGACTAGCACTCGCAATACTATCGCTGTCAAGTCGTCTCACGTGACGTACGTCACACATGCGTGTGGGCGTGTGGGCGTATCGTGTGGGCATGGTCGCTAGTGGCAACGTGTCCACACAACGGGGTTCTCCCGATAATACTTGCTACATTGTTCGCACGTCAGGCGATACACTTCGTCCTCGTACGCCTTGTAGTATTCCCGTGCCCATGCTCGCACCTCCCGTTGGCTTGCGTATGCTTCGGGCATCTCCTCCTCGTAGGTCTCCTGCCACACCTCTATGGGGTTGGGCATGTCTGCCTCCCATGCGAGTGTGCCTCCGATGTGGGCATCAGCGATGTGATTTAACGCCTCAATACTCATGTCCCCGATTTCATGGAATAGGTCATGATAGGCATGTGCCGTACCGATGATGTATGCCCACTCACTCCACTTCTGGCGGTGTTCCTCCCACGTGTCCACGTACGTATGCGTGTGGTCGTTCGTGCCTGTGGTCGTCATGCGTGCGCCTTCACCATTTCGTCGGAGAAGTATTCGGGGTAATGGTTCTCCCAACTGTCGTCGTTGGAACACTCCCACGATGAAATGTAGAGCGTACCGTCCTTGCCTGCGTTGTCGTAGTCCTCGGCGTACATGTCCACGTGTGCCAAGTCGTCAGGCTCGGTGTGCGTGGGCTTGCGTACTGACACTCTTACGTGTGCCCCGTGCCATGCCTCGCTTTCCTCCAAGACTACCGTGACAACGGTGCTACCGTCGTCCTTGTGTGTGATGAGTGTGGTTGCCATTAGTTGCCTCCTACCATCACACTATCATCACCAATACTATTGGTGTCAAGTCCGTCGTTGTGGTAACTGTCACAAGCAAGTTCCTTAGCACGCTCGTCATAGCCAAGTGCTTTCGCAAGTGCTTCCAAGAAGTCAAGTCCCGTCTCTTTCAGTTTCCACTCGTACACGCTCATGTATCCCTTGTGGTGTGCCCTAGCCTGCTCAACGATGAACTCAGTCAGCACGTCGGTGCGCTTGCTGTTCTGTAACCTCGTCTCAGCCGACTTGCGTGAGGCTTCGCCGTAGGACACGCACTCCTCCTCCAATGTACGGGTGTCACTCCACACGTTGTAAATGTGCTGTGGGAGGATAGTGTCATACGCTTTCTTGATGGTGTAGGCGAACTTATCGTCCTTGTTGTAGTCACGTTCTATGACCTCCACCTTGTAGCACACCCTCGTCTTGTTGGCACGTCCCTGCCATGTCTCGCTGGTGACCTCAATGATGCGACCTTTCGTGTTGTCAGCCCACCTGCGTCCACCTTTCATGCGGAACACGGTGTTGGGGTTCTTAGCCAACTGTTCTGCGATTTCGGATACTTTCATGTTGTGCCTCCTGCTCTCAGACTACTACTGCGAATACTATCGGTGTCAAGTCGGTGTGGGTGACGTGCGTCACACTTAGTCGGAAAGCGGTTCTCCCGTGTAGGGTTCTCCGAACGTCTGCTCATACAGGGACATGCCATCTGCCCACTCACTCCACGAGCCATCGCTGGTGACGTTCACCAACTTGCCGTAGTGTTGGCTGGCACGAAGTAGTATTGCCGTTACTACGGTGTCATAGGGCTTGTAGGCGGTCTTACAGAAGTTAAACACACCCTTGCCCTGCTTCACGTCGTCCTCTTGCCACTCAGATACGCTGGGAACTGCTTGCCAATACATCGTCTCGTGGCTGTCCTTGCCTACGCCATTGAGAGAGAAGTACCCTTCGGTAAAGATGGGTTGCGTGTTCGGTTGCCCGTCCCCATCGGCAAGTGCGATGCCGTTCTCCTGTGCCTGCTTACAGATGCGCTGTACGTCCAGCACCAAGCGTCCGTATGCCTCACGTGCCTGCTTGCGTACGTGTGTGGGCGCATGCGTGTGGTCGTGCCTTCGCCAATAGTGTGTGTATCCCATGTGGTTGATTACCTCCTAAGCATCACACTAGCACACGAGATGCTATCGGTGTCAAGTCGTGTGGTCGTTACCATGACGATGAGTAGTAGAACTCCCACTCGTCAGACATAGTAAGAACATGCTTGATGAGGTTGATAGTGTAATCAACGTCATCGTAGTAGTGTTGCGAATAATCCTCCGTGTCACTACTCCAACCGAAGGGAAGTTCCTCTTTTGCCTTGCTGTGGTCATTGGCTACACTTTCGCACAGGGAAAGCAGTGTCTCCAAGTCCTCACGTTGTACGTACGTCTCACGACAGTCGTCCACGCTGTCTTGACAGTTGTCCACTATCCATTGGTGGACTTGATGTGCCTTACACCATTGTCCAACTTTCACCATGAGATAAGCACTCTGATGCCCTACACTTTCGGGCACGAGATACTTCTTTGCCTTGCTCATCGCCAACAGTTTGGCGAAGTCGGTCTTGTCCTTACCCTTACAATACTTGGAATAGTATTTACGGGCATACAGGTATTGGTCTAATCCCATGTGGTTACTTCCGTTTCTTGGTCTTAGATTTCTTGCGCTTGTTTGCGTGGTCAATGAGTTTCGCTAACGCCACGCACAACATTTGGTCAAGTTTGTTATCCTTGCCCCTAGTGGGCACACGAAGCCACTCATACTTTCCAATGTCATAGATGGGACGGTCATTAGACCAAACCGCTAACGTCTCGTCGTCCGTTTCCCAACCGTATTTCTCAGTCCACTTGATAACGAAGTAGTGTTCTTTCATGTTGTCCTCCTAGTTACAATGTAGCACATGGGGTACTATCCGTGTCAAGGTAGTTACGATAGTGCTTGTCGTTAGCACACTCACGGCATACCCTGTCGCCCGTGTCTCCATTGGGGTAATGTCCCGAACCATTGGGCACTTCCGTCCCACACTTGTCGCATGCGTACTCGTTCATTTGATGCCTTTCTGTTTGATGCGCCACGCCAACGCACGTCCCCTGTCGTATGAGTTGATGTACGGTTCGGGATAGTGCGTGGTAACGTCCAAACGATACTCTCGCACTCCGTTGATGAACGCCTTGATGTGCGTAATCATAGCGTTGCCCCACTTCCATACTTGTCAGTTTCGTGAGGGTGCGAAGCGCACCACCAACACACCACGTTGTCGTGGTAATCACTCCACGTAGGCAGTATGTTGCTCTTGTCTCCACACATGGTGTCCCCACAGTTGGGGCATGTCTTTCCATCGTGGTCGGTGATAATGGGTGTCATGTTGTCAGTTCCTTCCAAACTTCCTCGTCGTCCATGAGTGCTACTGCCTGCGCTACTGCTTCCTGTACGTCATAGTGAACGCAGTTCAGCCAACCATCGTCAATACCATCGCCGTATGCGTACAGGTCAAACCATGCGTTGTTCACCCACTCAATGCGTTCCTCCAAGTCATTAAGTTCCTTATCGGTATTGGCAATACTAACGAGGTCACTCACGTAACGGATTACTTCGCTGGGCTGTTCGTTGGCTTCACGTGCCTTCTTGGTGTCCCACACGTTGATACGCATTTCTCCGTCGCAATACACACGGATTTCCCGTGCGTCATCGGGCACTCCCGATGTGATGACTGCGACAAGTTCGTGTGCCTGTGCGTCATTGACGTAGAACGCTGGGTCACGTCGCAACACCAAGTCCTCGTCACTCACGAGATAGTAGTTCACTCCTGCGGTCATGACAAGTCCAAGTTCGGTTGGTTGAGAGTAAGCCCCAATGCCTCACACACACTAAACTCGTCCCATGCGTCAGTAGGTGCGTCTCCCCATGACATGCCTGCGGTAATGTAGAACTCACGTTTGTCCACGTGAAACAACCCACAGTCCCTCCTACGTTGTGAGGAATACACTTCATCAATACAGTCAATGAGAAACTGTTGTACGTCCTCTTGTGTAGGTTCGGTGTTGCACCAGCGTGATGTGACACCCATTTCCTCTAAGAACGTAACCGTGTTTATGTAGCGTTCGGTGGCTGACAAATGGCGTGCGTTGTTGTACGCCTGCTCTTTCGTGGCTTCCATTTCACAAATGGAGAACATCAGGTCTGCGCCCATGTCAGTTCTCCTCGTGATGAATACTGACAACAGATGCCGTGTACGCTTCGCAAATGTGAAACACAGCCTCGTCCAAAGCCTCCACCAACTGCTGTAACTCATTGTCGGTGAGGTGAGCAACCATGTCCTCAGTCACTTCACTACGCCACACAACGCCTCCGTCCAAACTGACGTTGGCTAGTGCTTTCTCAAAGTCATCTGGCTTCATAACTACCTCCTAGTTACAATGTAGCACACGGGATACTATCCGTGTCAAGTCCTCCACGCAGACGGTTGTGGGCGGAGTATGTAACGCACCTGCGTGAAGGAACACTTTGACTAATCATGGTATGCGTACACGTATTCCACGATGCAGAACTCGCCTGTGTTCTCCATCATGTACGAAACCATTTCCGTTACGCCATCGGGGAAGTAATAGTGGATAAAGTCATCGCTGTTACCGTAGGTATCGGTATTAGTTGCCTCGTCGTAATCACCGAACGAAACGTAACCTCCCCACAAGCCTTGACGCTGTGGGTCACTATCTTTCCAATAGTACGTGATTTGAGCACCGACAGGTTCTTTATTATTGTATTGTAAGTCAATGGACTGTACCTGTGCCCTGCGTCCGTCGTTCAGTATCAACGTCTGTTCTCCATCAGACGTTTCATCGTTCGTGTAGATGGCACGAGACGTGCGAACCTGCTCGTAGGACAGTTCGCTATCCTGTCCGTCAATGCGTGCCCAAATGCGGTCACAACCAGCAAAGTACGGTGTCTTTAATACTTCCAACTCAGGCTTAGCGTTCCATACTGTTGTAGTGTCCAACTCGTCGTTGTCGTCGTACTTGTCCACCGTAATCTCGTACGTGGCATTGGCATCGGCAGACTTCTCTGTAACGAAGTGCCCGATGCGGTTCACAACATGATACCCCTCAACAATGTATGTGCCAAGAAAGCCATCAATGTACGTCCACACGGTGAGTTCGGTATCGGGAGCATTAGCCCTGTCACACACATACTGAACCTCATCGCCGTACGTCTCAAACATCGTCGCATTAAACGAAGCGTCGGGGTCAATGTAGTTAATCATGGGCTTAAACTGCTTTGCCCACGTGTCGTAATCCATCGTGTAGTGTTGTTTGGTCATAGTGACAACGCCTCTCTTACCTGCTTACGTGTGTAGCACGGGTCAAGTAAATAGTCGCTCTCAACGGCTTCCACCTCATAGGGTGTGTCCCAGCCACCATCGTCAATGCTCAATACGTTGTCCCACGACAACTCTGCATCAAACGCTTCCGCTTCGTGCTTTGCGTTCACTAACACAGCCATGTCAATAGTCCTAGAAACACGAACGATAAACTTTGGCATGTCAGCGCACGCTCTCAACGAACAAGTGTCCTGCGCCATTACCTTCGGGGTCTTGCGACGGAACGATTACCGTACCGTCCGTGAACTCCACGAGGAACGCATAGTCAGCCTCGTAGTCCCATGCGAATAAGTCGCACTCATTGATGGTCATTGGACGCACACGTTTGATGGTCTTACCAACGAGAGAGCCAAACTCCCTGTTGATTACCGTTCTGCGTTGTGCGTGTTCTGCTGTTTCCTTTGCCATGTTGTGCCTCCTAGTTACAATGTAGCACACGACATGCTATCCGTGTCAAGTCAGTCGTAATCAATGGTTAGTTGGTCAGCGAGCATGATGACATTGATGTATTTGCCCACCTCAACAGGGTCGTCTGAGAACTCAATGAGCGCATCACCAATAAGGCGTGCTTCGTACACTCCACACTCGCAACCATCTGCCATGTGCTTGCCGTATCGCATGGTATTCCAACCAACAAGGTCAAGGTACAGCGTGAACGGAGAGGGATAAGGATACGCTTCGCTCATGTCCCATAAATGTGATACTGCCTTTGTCACGACGTTTCCCCCTTGCCCTTTATGTGGGGTGCTGCGCCGCTAGTTTTAATAGTAGTTACATAAACGTGGCGTACTGCCTCAATGATAGAGGATTTGTAGTTGCGCCACGCTTCGTCGCTAGACAACGCTGTTTCTCCGACTAACGTCAGCCACTCATCGTTCGCAAACTTTCCGCCAAAGTAAATAGCCATGTACGTCTCATTGTCAGTACGTTCCATCATGTCCTCTGCTATGTTGGTAAGGGTTTCACGCAACGCCAACGGACTAAACGAAATACAGTTGCCCCATGTCAAGTCTCCGCTACGCAGATGACGTTCAGCCAACTCTTTACGGGTCTCATCGGCAAGCATCTTGTACGAACCAGCAAGGTATTCCTGTTCGTAACGTTGTTCATGGATTTTCATTACGGGCACTCCATACTGCGATGCGAAACTAGCAATAGTAGTGTCGTTACAATAGGCTTCCTCCCACTCGTCACGTGCTTCGGGAGTGAGTTCGTCGGGGTCAAGAAGCGCACAATGTTCTGCCTCCAACACCGTTCCTGTTTGTGAACACACGATTAACATGTTGTAACCTCCTTGTTGATGAAATACATACTTCCACAGTCGTAGCACTCTACTTCGCCTGCGCTCTTGTCAAACCAAATAACTTCCAGACTTCCACAATGCTCGCAGGCGTGTCCCTCTGGCACGTAATCCTCGTCCTTTGGATACGGAATACGATGCTTGGGATAATAAGGGTTGGTCATCAAAAGATTTCCTCTCCGTGCTCGTCCGTGAACACGAGGTCTTTCAGACGTACTTCGTGTCCCCAACCACATGAGAAGTCGTCCTTTGCGTACCCCTCCACACGTTCCATTATGCTCTCCTCGTCCACAACGATGCCCTCCTCAATAAGTTGCTCAACGATACGAACCACGTCGTACGTTACATGCTTGGCGACGTTAATGTAGTTACCAAATGGCAACTCCTCAACGATTTTCTCCATCGCTTCCAATGAAACTTCTTGCTTGCTCATCAGTTCACCCTCCTGTTCCACTCAGTCCTGTTAAGGCGTGCTTCTGCTTTCTTTACCCACTCGTTGTACGATGACGGTGTTACCACGAACGCATGTGCGTCGTCGGGCGGTGTCTCTTTACAGTATTCGCCCTCATGTACCATGATGAGTTTGTGTATGTAGCCGTTAGCCCCAGCACTTACATTGTTGCCACCTGCCGACAGGAACACCAACAGCATGCGACGTGGCGTACCATCAGGGTTATCCTTACTACACGTGAGATGTAAGACATAGCGAGTAATCATTTGCTGTCCTTACCTTTCTTTCCGTCCTTGCCACGCTTGCCTTTGCCACCAGCGTTAATCGTAATACTAGGTGCGTAGTTGATGCTTTGGTCAATGTTGATAATGGTGTTGTGGACGTGGCGCATGGCTACGTCTGAGGTGATGTAGCAAACCGTCCCCGTCTTGGTGTCCTCAACCATGAACGTCGTTGCCCCCTCGTGGTGCTTGATAACGTCGTCCAATGATGCAAGAGCCATCGTTACCGCCTCGTGTTCGTCCTCTGCGTCGTCATACGCCATAGACCACGTGACGATGTATCGTCCAATGCTAGACATAAATAATCGCCTCGCAGTCGTCGTTCAGCACGAAGTTGATGCCCAACTCACGACAATGCTTGCGGAGGAAGGGAACTTCATCGGAGATGGAAGCGAGTTGTGTTGCCAATGCGTTCCACTCCTCGTCGTTCTCCACGTCGGGCAAACGTCCTGCCAACGTGTGAAACCAACCAACGGTGTCCCAATGTGCCCTGCGATGCTCAGCGTACTTGCTCACACCCGTTCCTCTGTTATGTCTTTGACGAAGGTCTTTTGGAACACCGTGCGGTATCCAACTGTTGTGTTCATGTCAAACGCAACTTCGTAACCACGAGCCAACATGTTGTTGATGTTACGCACTCTCTTTTTCCACGTAAATGCCCACTTGGTTGCGTACTTGTGGTACACGTCAATGACCTTCTTGGTCTCGTCGTCATAACGACGTGGGAACTGTGTTTCAGCCACGTCAAGGCACACGAGTTCTTTCTTGGTAATGGTGACTTGTGGCGTAATGCCACCGTACTGCGTTACAGTCCAGCCCCAACGGGTGAGCCTGTTCACTTGGTCAAACACCTTTGCCGTTGTGCGTGCCTTGATGACACGATGGCGGATTTGTTCAGTACCGTAGATTTCACGGTGCTCGTCCTTGATGCGGAACTTTGGTGTGAATAACTTGGTCATGTTGTCTCCTGTTTGTTCTCCTGTTTTTAACTTACCACACGGGATACTATCCGTGTCAAGTCCTGTCCTTAAATGCTTTACTAAACAAGTAGTAGCACAGGATTAGTATTACGCACGATGAGGCAATAAAGAAGTCGCTCATACAAGCCACAACTCATGCTTACGCTCACGGTCATGTGCGGTAACACTTGTTCCCCACGTTCCCTCGTCGTCCTCAATGGTGACAAAGTGTAAGTCAAACTCATCATTAAACTCCACCCACTCGTCTCTATTGGTGATGTGTGACAGATAGTGAGAGCGACGTTCGGCGCAGTTCAGGTAGCCGATGGCGAACCATAGCAACCTGTCTGCGTCGTCGTCGGTAAGCCACGACACGCTCATGACTTCACCTTGACGTACTTGCCACTCTTGACGTACTTACGCTTAGTTTTGCGCCTACGAACTTCCATGTCAAACTTGGTGCGTTGAGTGATGATGCTGGTGTGTCGTCCAAAGTTCACGCCACCCCACACACCCCACCTTTCCCCGTTGGCAACTGCCAACTTGTAACACTCCACATTGACAGGACAGTCCAGACAAACACGCTTTGCTATGTTCGCCGTGCCTGCCACAGCATCTTCGTCAAACACCTTGCTAAACAGGGGTGACAACTCAGGTTCACGGCACTTGGCACGTGACAGCCAAGATTTGTTGGTCACGCCAGCACCAACTCTTTGATGACTTTCATGACCTGCTCGTCCTGATTAAAGACTTTACCTGTGAGAGCGTTCATCATGTTGCGCTCAACACGGTTGTCGTCTTTACCGACGATGTGTTGATTAAACGTGTTAAACGCTTGGATTACGCCAAGTGCCGTGCCCGTGAACGGTGCGACACGTGGGTCGTTGCGGTACATGTCCTTGATGCGTTCCTGCTTGTTCTCAATGCGTGAGACAGCCTGCTTCGGTACGTTTGCGTCCGTATTAATCGGCATCAACTTGTTCACGATGGCTTCCCACTCACGGTCAGACACCTTGACATTGGCGTACTTGTTCACCTCAGCCACGATGTCCTCCGTCATACGGTGGACGAAGCCAAGAGCATCACGAACGCTCTGTAAGCGGAAGTTGCTGTTCTTGCTGTGACGGGCACGGAACGCTTGTGTGTCCTCGCTCAGCGCACGAGCCAGCAAGTTGTCGCACTCAACACGAGTGGACACGCTCTTGTAGGTCGTGGAGATAGAACCATTGTGGCTCGTCGTTGCCAGCAACATTGGGCGCACGGTGAAACCGTCCAACACCCTGATGCTCTCAGGCATTTCCACGCTGACGAAACTGACAGCACCGTTCTTTAAGATGCCTGCGCTACCGATGTTGAGACTGTCGTCCAACAGGTGAGACACGCTCTCAATGAGCCATGACTTGTATTGGTGAATAGCGTAGGTGTCCTTAAACATGCCCAGCACGTCACCATTGTCGCTACGCACGATGGCTTTGCGGTCAGTCTCCAAGCGGTACGTGTCGTTCCACTTGACGTACACGGGGGCTTCTTGTGCTTCCCACGAATACAGGCGACGAAGCACGTCCTCAACGGGGATAGCACCCTCGTAGTGGTTCGGCTCTGTGCTCTGGCTGTCCATGCGGTAGTGCCACGCCGTGCCACGCTGTTTCGTGTAACCGATGAGGCAATACTTGTTCAGCCACTCGTATGTTTCCTTACTCATTGTTCCTACCTCCTGTGGTAGTTGTTGGTATTAACATCACGTTAGCACACGGGATACTATCCGTGTCAAGTCGTTCAGCGATAATCATTGAGCATGTCCTGTAACAGTTTCGCCGTCATCGTTCCTGCGTCAGCGTTCAGGTTCTCAGCCCACCCGTCCAGCACAGCCGATGTGCTTTCAGCCTTTGCGTTCAGCAAACTCCACAGGCGCATGTCAATGGTGGGGAACTCTGCGTCCACAGCCGTAATCCACCACGACACCACATGGTTGTCCTGTCCTATGCGATGACACCTGTCCTCAGCCTGCTGTCCTGTGGACGGGCTGTATGGCATCTCAGCCAACACCACGTGCGATGCGGAAGTCAGGTTCAGCCCTGTGCCTGCGCTCTCGTACTGTCCTAAGAATACACTCACCTGCTTGCTCATAAACTTCTCCACGTACCGTTGCTTGGCTTCGGGGGTAGAACCTCCTGCCACCATGACTATGCCGTGCCCCTCCAACTTCTCATACAACGCATTGAGCACTTTCCGATGGTATGC
>Ga0208048_1001277_pt1 | contig 13180 bp, 9 predicted proteins | sample Malawi_45m_30L_FD_184163 | JGI IMG/M metagenome (GOLD analysis project Ga0208048, IMG submission 184163) | Freshwater microbial communities from Lake Malawi, Central Region, Malawi to study Microbial Dark Matter (Phase II) - Malawi_45m_30L... | ecosystem: Environmental > Aquatic > Freshwater >...
GTCGATCTGGTCAAACACGGTCAGGCCGATGCCGTGGTCAGCGCCGGTCACACCGGTGCGGCCGTGGCCGCGACGACGATCAAGTTGCGCACCTTGGAAGGCGTCGATCGCCCGGGTATCGCCGCGCTGCTCCCGACGGAAACAAATCTCTGCGTCCTCATCGACGCGGGCGCCAACACCGACGCGCGTCCCGAGCACATGCTGCAATATGCCATCATGGGCGCGGTTTTTTCGCGCTATGTTCTCGGCTACAAAAACCCCGCCATCGGCCTGATGTCCATCGGCGGCGAAGACGTGAAGGGCAGCGAATTCACCAAGGATATTTTCAAACTACTCAAGGCCAGCGGACTCAACTTCCGCGGCAACATCGAGGGACACGACCTCTTCCAGAATCCCGTGGAAGTTGTCTTGTGCGACGGGTTCACCGGCAACGTCGTGCTCAAGTCCTGCGAAGCCACGGCCGAGGCGGTGTTTCACTGGCTCAAGAACGAGTTGAAGAAGACTCCGCTGCGTCTGGCCGGCGCCATGCTGGCCAAGGGCGCGTTCAAGAACATCAAGAAGCGCACCAACTACGAGGAATACGGTGGCAGTCCGCTGCTCGGGGTCGACGGGATTTGCATCATCGCGCACGGATCGAGCAGCCCGAAAGCGATCAAGAACGCCATCCGCGTCGCGATCGAATCGATCCAGACCCGCATCAACCCGCACATCGTCGAGGAACTCGCCGCTTTCTACGCCCGCTGATGAGCGCCAAAGCACTGCGCCCCGTCGCCATCGTCGGAACCGGCAAATATGTTCCGGAAAAGGTTCTGACCAATGCGGACCTGCAGCGCATGGTCGATACGTCGGACGAATGGATCGTCGAGCGCACGGGCATCAAAGAGCGCCGCATCGCCGCCGAGAACGAAGCGACCAGCGATCTCGCCATCAAGGCCGCCCAAGCCGCGCTGGAGAACGCGGGGGTCAAGGCCGAGGATCTCGATCTCATCATTGTCGCCACAGTGACCCCCGACATGGCATTCCCCGCCACGGCCTGTTTTGTGCAGAAGGCCCTCGGCGCGCCCAAGGCGACCTGTTTCGACGTTTCCGCGGCGTGCTCGGGTTTCCTTTATGGCATGGAGTTGGCCCGCCAGTTCATCGCCACGGGGTCGGCGGAAAAAGCGCTGGTTATCGGTGCGGACAAACTCAGCGCGATCATCGACTGGTCCGACCGCAACACCTGCGTGCTTTTCGGTGACGGTGCCGGTGCCGCGGTGCTGCAACCGGCCGGGGAGGGATCCGGGGAAATTATTTCCGCCTACTCCGGGAGCAATGGCAATTTGGACGAAATCCTCAACGTGCCCGGCGGCGGTTCGCGCAATCCGACCACCGCGGAAAATGTCGGCGACAAGAGCAACACCATGAAAATGGCGGGTCGCGAGGTTTACCGTCACGCGGTCACCACGATGATATCCGCCACCAAAGAGGCGATCGCGCGCGCCGCGCTGACCCCGGACGACATCGCATGCTTTATCCCGCACCAGGCGAACCTGCGCATCATCGAGACCATCGCCGAAAAACTCCATGTCCCGATGGATCGCTTCTTTGTCAATCTCGAGTCCTACGGCAACACCTCGGCCGCCGCAGTGGCCATCGCGCTCGACGAGGCGCAACGCAGCGGGCGGGTCAAGCGCGGCGACCATATTGTGATGGTTGTCTTCGGCGGCGGGCTCACCTGGGCTTCCTCCGTGGTGCGCTGGTAGCAAAGTGCTCACCGACACGCACGCCCACCTCGATTTTCCCGAGTTCGAGGGACAACTCGACGCCGTCATCCAGCGCGCCCGCGAAGCCGGCGTTCACCGCATCATCACCATCGGCATCGATGGCGAGAGCTGCCGCAAGTCGGTCGCCATCGCGGAGAAACACGACAACGTTTTCGCCGTGGTTGGACTGCATCCCTGCAATGTCCTCGATCCCGGTGCGATGGAGTTTCTTGCCGAGCTTCCCAGCCTTGCGCGCCATCCCAAAGTCGTCGCCCTCGGTGAAACCGGGATGGACTACCACCATTTGCCCGGCCGCGAGCAGGCCAAGCGCGACAAAGGCGTGTTCGGAGCGCTGCAGGCCGGAACAGCCGAGGCCATGGCGGCGGAAATTGCCGATGGCGCAATGAAGACGGCGCAAGCCGAGGCGTTCAAAGTGCAACTCGATCTGGCGGCCGAACTCGGACTCAACGTCGTGGTCCATCAACGTGAGGCGTGGGACGACACGCTGGAAATCCTCCGTCCTTACACCGGCCGGGTGCACGGTGTCTTCCACTGCTTCGGCGGATCCCCCGAAGCCGCCGCGGAAATCTCCGCCATGGGTCATCTCGTCTCCTTCACTGGCATCGTCACCTTCAAGAACGCCGCCCTCGTGCAGGAAACAGCCAAATCGGTTGCCCCAGACGGCTACATGGTGGAAACCGATTGCCCCTATCTCGCGCCGGTCCCTTTCCGCGGGAAAACCTGCGAACCGGCGCACGTAAGATTCACCGCGCAAAAAATTGCGGCCCTGCGCGGCGAGTCGTTGGAAAAAGCGGCGGCCGACACCGAGCGAACGGCGGCCTCTTTCTTCAGGTTTTCAAAAGCGGTTTGAGGAACGGAGCGGTCGGGCTGGCTTTGACCCGCGACACTTCCTCGGGGGTTCCGGCGGCGACGAGGCGTCCGCCTTCGGCGCCGGCTTCGGGGCCGATTTCGAGGACGTAGTCGGCTTCGGCAATGACGCTGAGGTTGTGCTCGATGACCACGACGGTGTGACCCTCGTCGGTCAAGCGATGGAGAATGCCGATGAGCTGTTCGACGTCGGCCATGTGCAGTCCGATGGTCGGCTCTTCGAGGAGATAGAAATTCCCGCGCTGGTCCTCGCGCAGGCGGCGGCCTTTGGTCGCGCCGGTGCGGGACAATTCGGTGACGAGTTTGATGCGCTGCGCTTCGCCGCCGGAAAGGGTCGGACTGGGTTGTCCGAGCGTCAGATAGCCGAGACCGGTTTCGACAAGAAGTCGCAGGGCGTGGCGGATTTTGGGATGCGCGTCGAAGAACTCCGCCGCTTCGGCCGCGGTCATCTTCATGACATCGGCGATGGTTTTGCCGTTGTAAGCGATGTCGAGGGTCTGACGATTGTAGCGACTGCCGTTGCACTCGCTGCAGGGGAGCCAGCTCGAAGGAAGAAAACTCATCTCGAGTTTGATCGCGCCCTGACCGAGGCAGGTTTCGCAGCGTCCGCCGTCGGTGTTGAAGGAAAAACGGCTCGCGGTGTAGCCGCGCATGCGCGAGGCGGGAAGTCCGGCGAAAAGTTGTCGGATTTCGTCAAAGACTTTGATGTAAGTGGCCGGCGTCGATCGCGAAGTTTTGCCGATGGGCGACTGGTCGACCATGTGCACGGCAGAGATGTGTTCGGCTCCGAGCAGTTTGTCGTAAGGCGGCGGTGCGGCTTTGCGCGAGGGTTTACGTCCGCGTCGCGTCATCGATTCTTTGAGCGCGGGCACCAGCGTGCCTCGCAAGAGCGACGATTTGCCCGAGCCGGAAATCCCGCAGGCCACAGTGAGACGTCTCATGGGGACCCGCGCATCCACATTCTGCAAGTTGTGCAGCTTCGCTCCTTTCAATTCTAGCCAGCGGAGTCCTTTGTCTTTAAGCGGTCGGCGCGATCCGCGCGAGGGGCGCGCGGGCGGATTGGCCAGACAGCGCCCGGTGACCGATTTGCCCGAAGTGCGGATTTCGTCGAGTGTGCCCGTGGCGATGACTTCTCCGCCGCGCGAACCGGCGCCGGGACCGAGGTCGATGATGCGCGAGGCGCGGCGCATGGTTTCCTCATCGTGCTCGACGACGAGCAGCGAGTTGCCCTGTTTGACCAATTCATCCAGCGCGTCAAGCAGGCTGCGGTTATCGCGCTCGTGCAGTCCTATGGTCGGCTCGTCGAGGACGTAGAGGACGCCGCGCAGGTTGGATCCGAGTTGCGCGGCGAGTCGGATGCGTTGCGCTTCGCCGCCGGAGAGCGAGGTGGCCGGACGATCAAGTGTGAGGTAGTCGAGCCCGACGCGTTGCATAAAGCCAAGGCGCTGGCGGATTTCCGGAAGGATGTCCGCGGCAAGGGCGGCATCGTTGCCGCCGAAGGCCATGTCATCGAGAAGCTTGGCTGCTGCGCGCGCGCTGGACTTGGTGAAGTCGGCGATGGGGCGATCGTGTACGCGGACATGCCGCGCTTCGTTATTGAGCCGAACGCCGCCGCACTCGGGGCACGGACGGGCGATGTCCTCGTCGGCCTCCTCGCGGGCGGCCTCTTCCTGCAAATCGGCTTCGAGTTCGGTGCGGGCATCGTCCGCGCTGAAATCGCGGTCGTAGACCATTCCGAATCCGCGGCAGGTTTCGCACCAGCCGTGCGGCGAGTTGAAGGAAAACATGCGAGGATCGAGTGGTTCGAAAGCGCGGGCGCAGGAGGGACAGGCCATCTCGGTGCTGAGCAGGACGCTCTCCTTGCCGCGGACAAGCCGGGCGGTGTTCTTGCCGATCTCGAGGGCGCGACGGGCGAGGGCGAGGGCATCTTCCTCGGAGGCTTTGGTGATCTGACCGACGAGAACATCGATGCAATGTTCGCGATAGCGGGACAGTTCGGGGAATTTGTCCGCTTTGATCAACTTGCCGTCGACGAGGAGCGTGTCGAATTCGTGGCGCACGGCCCACTCGGCGATTTCTTTGTGGTAGCCCTTGCGCGACTTGATCAGCGGGGCGAAGACGTGCACCGGACCGGCCTGCGAAAATTTGCGCAGCTGCGCGGCCACCTCGGCGAGGGTGGTCGTTTGCACGGGGACATGGCAGCTCGGACAAAACTGCGTCCCCAATTTGGAATAAAGCAGACGCAGGAAGTGGTAGATCTCGGTGATGGTGGCGACAGTCGACTTACCGCCGCCGCGCGAGATGCGTTGTTCGATGGCCACGGCGGGGGGCAGTCCGTCGATGTGGTCGACATCGGGTTTTTCCATCTGTTCGACGAACTGGCGCGCGTAGGTCGACATGCAATCGAGGAAGCGGCGCTGTCCCTCGGCGAAAAGAATGTCGAAAGCGAGCGAGGATTTGCCCGAGCCGCTCAATCCGGTGACGACAACGAATTCGTCGCGCGGCACATCGAGCGAGATATTTTTCAGATTGTGTTCGCGGGCGCCGGTCACGCGGATGCGGTGGTTGTCTGCGGTGTCGGCGGGCGGAACCGGCTCGGCCGCGCGCAGGGTCTCCTCGGTGTGACGCGCTTCGAGCGCGGCGCGGAGAAATGGCGCAGTGCGCGATTCAGTCACTCGGGCGACTTCTTCCGGAGTGCCCGCGGCAACGATTCGACCGCCTTCTTCACCCGCTTCGGGACCGATATCGATGACGTGATCGGCGCATTTGATCACTTCCGTGTTGTGCTCGATGACGACAAGGGTGTGCCCCGCCTCGACGAGGCGATCAAAGACGCGAATGAGGCGCGCGATGTCGTCGAGGTGCAGTCCGGTGGTCGGCTCGTCGAAGAGAAGGAGCGACGCCTCTGCCTCGGCGTCGGCCAGATGCGCGGCCAATTTGAGGCGCTGCGATTCGCCGCCGGAAAGGAAGCTGGTCGGTTGTCCGAGCCGCAAATAGCCGAGACCAACATCTTCCAGCGTCTGCAGCGGCGTGGTGATTTTGGCGTGCTTGGGAAACTGACGGAAAAATTCCAGTGCTTCGGTCACGGTCATTTCAAGGACGTCGTGGACCGACTTGCCGCGCAGTTGCACCTTGAGGACATGGGGCTGGAAGCGTTTGCCTCCGCAGGACGCGCAGACGAGCGAGACATCGCTGAGGAATTGCATCTCGATGCGCTCGTAGCCGAGTCCGGCGCAGCGCTCGCAGCGTCCGGCGTTGGAATTGAAACTGAAAGCAGAAGGTCCGAGGCTTGCTGCTTTGGCTTGCGCGGTTTGGGCGAAGAGATCGCGGATGTGATCCCACGCGCCGAGATAAACCACGGGCGTCGAACGCGAAGATTTGCCCGGCGGCGATTGGTCGACCATGACGACTTGTCCGACGTGTTCGATGCCGGTGAGGCGCTTGATCGTGCCGGCCTCATCTTCGACCGGTTCGCCGCGTTCGCGGAGGAGATTGCGGTGGAGGAGTCCGTGGACCAAGGTGGATTTCCCCGAGCCCGAGACACCGGTCACGCAGGTGAAAACGCCGAGGGGAAAATCGGCATCGAGCTTTTTGATGTTGTGCAGCGAGGCGCCGCGCAGTCTGAGAAATTGCTTCGCCTTGCGGCGCTTGGCCGGGACGGGAATGCTGCGGCGGCCGAGCAGGTAATCGGCGGTGAGCGATCCGGGCGCATCGGCGATTAGGCGGGGAGGACCGCTGAACATGAGTTGTCCGCCGGTCTGACCCTGTCCGGGTCCGATGTCGGTGAGCCAGTCTGCCGCGCGAATGACGGCCTCCTCGTGTTCGACAACGAGCAGGGTGTTTCCGTTGTCGCGCAGGCGGCGCATGATGGAAAGAAGTTGTCCGAGATCACGCGGATGGAGTCCGACGCTCGGTTCGTCCATGACAAAGAGCGTATTGACCAGCGAGGCGCCGAGGCAGGAGGTGAGGTTGACGCGTTGGACTTCGCCGCCGGAAAGTGTGCGCGTCGGACGATCGAGGGTGAGGTATCCGAGTCCGACTTCGTCGAGGTAGGAGAGACGCGAGGTGATCTGATTGAGCAGAAGCTGTGTCGTGTGGTCGTCGGGCCGCACGCGGACGCCCTTGAGGAACGCGTGCAACTTGCCGATGGGCAGTCCGGCGATCTCCGGCAGCGTTTTGGCCGCACCTTCCGCACCTGCCAGGCGGAAATTCAACGTCTCGGGTTGGTAGCGTCCGCCGCGGCACTTCGGGCATTCGTTGTAGCTGCGATAACGGCTGAGCAGCACGCGCACGTGCATTTTGTAGGTCTTCGACTCGAGCCAATCGAAATATCCCTGCACGCCATACCAACGGTCGTTGTCCCAAACTTCGTGCAGCGCTTCGCCGGGGCGGCGCTCGCCGTTGATGACCCAATCCTGGTCGGCCTTGGGCAAATCTTCGAAGGGACAATGCAGGTCGACGTCGCGTTTGCGCGCGTGGCGGATCAAATCGCTCTGGCATTCCTGCGACATGCCGTTCTGGAACGGCCGCACCAGACCCTCGGCCAAGGTGCGCGAGCGGTCGGGAAGGATGCGGCTCCAATCGAGCCCGATAACGCGTCCGAATCCGCGGCACTCGGGACACGCGCCGAGCGGATGATTGAAGCTGAAGAGTCCGGGGGTGGGCGGACGGATGTCCAGATCGCACCACGCGCAGTGCCATCCGGCGGAAAAAGGTATGGCTTCGCCCGTGGCGGAATCGACGACGAGGATGCGTCCTTTGCCGAGGCGCAGCGCGGTTTCGACCGCTTCGGTCAGGCGCGTTTGCTCGCTCGCGGCCACGCGGTCTTGCAGAACGTGCACGACAGGCGGGAGTGATTTGACCGGCGGCGGTTCGTCGGCACGGACAATTTGTCCGCCGATCCACACGCGCAGATAACCCTGCTGGTTGAGAAATTCAAAAAATTGCGCCGGGGTGCGTTTTTCCACATCACCCGTGCCGACGGGAAACATGACGAGCAGCTGGCGGTCGGGATGGCCGGAGGCAACTTGGCGCACGATGCCGCGCGCGGTTTCCGGTTGGATCGGACGGTGGCAGGCGGGGCAGGACGCGAGGACGAGGCGCGGAAAGAGAAGTTTCAGGTAATCGTTGATCTCCGTGATCGTGCCGACGGTCGAGCGCGTGGTTTTGACATTGTTCGATTGCTCGATGGCGATGGCCGGCGGGATGCCCTCGATGAGATCGACGCGCGGTTTGTCCATCCGGTCGAAGAATTGCCGCGTGTAGGGCGAGAACGTTTCGATGTAGCGGCGCTGTCCCTCGGCGTAGATCGTGTCGAAGGCGAGCGATGATTTGCCCGATCCGCTCGGTCCGGTGACGACATGGAGGAGTCCGCGCGGCAAATCGAGATCGATCCCGCGGAGATTGTTCTGCCGCGCGCCGCGGATGCGGAGGGAATTTCGTTCGTTGCGGGGAGGTTGACGCGATGACATGCCGGGGAATCGCCTCCGGAGCAGGGTGCCGGCGGACGAACCGGATAGGTTAGGGGAAACAATGCGTCAGGCAACGCGCCAAATACGCCCCGCGGGAATTTTTTTTCGCGGGGCGCCGGCCGCGGCGAGTCGTCAGGCTGACTTGCTGAGTTGCTCGGTGCGGAGCAACACGCGCTGGCGCATGATTTTGCCCGGCTTGAACTTCACCGTGGCGCGGGCGGGAATGACGACGTCGGTCTCGGGTTTGTTGGGATTGCGTCCCACGCGCGCTTTGGTCAGGCGCACCTCGAAAACACCGAAGTTCCTCAACTCCACATTGTTGCCCTCGGCCAGACTCTCGGTGATGTGCTCCAGTGTTTTTTGGATCACAGCGAAGGTCTGCTGCTGGGTGATGCGGACCTCGTCGGAGATCTTCACGACCATGTCGCGCTTGGTGAGGTTGGACATATGCGGGGAAGTTTCAAAGGCTTGTATCTGCATCTGGCTCAAAGGGCAAGCCACAAATAAGAAGCGACCACCAAGTCGCGTCCCGGCCGTTTTTTTGGGCTTTCGGACAGAGAAAATGCGGGGCAGTCTCTCCGACCCGCCCTATGAAACTGACTCCCGACCGCAAACTTTCCGGAATCCTCGCCCCTCTTTTCGCTCTGCGCAGCGAGCGCGATTTGGGCGTGGGCGACACCGAGTCGCTCAAAGAACTCGTCGACTGGGCCTCGGCCCACGGTTTCGGCCTGGTGCAAGTGCTGCCGATCAATGAAACGGGCGGCGACAACAGTCCCTACAACATCATCAGTTCGCTCGCGCTCGATCCGACGACCGTCGCGACCAACCCCGGAGCGATCAAAGATCTGTCCGCGGCGAATTTCAAAAAAATCTGCGCCAAGCACGACATCGCCGCGTTGCGCGCGGGCAAGGTCAACTACCGCGGCGTGCGCGCGCTCAAGCGCGAACTGCTCGAAGCGGCGTGGAAGAACTTCAAATCCTCGCAGCTCAAGGAAAAAACGAAGCGCGCCAAAGAATTCTCCGCCTGGACCAAAGAAAACAAAACGTGGCTCGAACCCTACACGCTCTTCCGCGCACTGGTGCGCATCCACGGGGAGAACGAGAATACCGATCTCTGGCCGAAGAAGCAACGCACTTACGCGGCAGCCAAAAAATGGCTCACCTCCGCCTCGCCGGCCGACAAACGCAAAGTGCGCGGACTGCGCGAATTTTTCGCCTACGTCCAGTGGATCGCCTACAGCCAGTGGTCCCAGCTCAAGGCTTACGGCGACGAGCGCAACGTCGCGCTGGTCGGCGATGTGCCGGTCGGAGTGAGTATTTTCAGCGCCGACGTCTTCGCGCAGCCGGAGATTTTCGATCTGACCCGTTCCGCGGGCGCGCCGCCGGAAAAAGTTTTCGCCGCCGATCCCTTTACCGCGAAGTGGGGACAGAACTGGGGCTTCCCGCTCTACAACTGGAACGAGATGGCCAAGGACGACTACGCTTGGTGGCGTCAACGCCTGCGCACCACGATGGAAATTTTCCATTTCTTGCGCGTCGACCACGCCCTCGGATTTTTCCGCATCTACAGCTTCCCGTGGCGTTCGGACCGCAATGACGAATTCCTTCCGCTCAGCGAGGACGAGGCCAAGGCCCGCACGGGCGGGGTGTTGCCCGGTTTTATTCCCGGCGACGATTCATCCGAGCAAAGCCGCGAAACCAACCGCGCGCAGGGTGATCGCCTCTTCCGCATGATCGTCGAAGAAACCGGACAACACCGTCTCATCGCCGAAGATCTTGGCGAAATGTCGCCCTACGTGCGCCCAGTGCTCCAGTCGCAGGAAATTCCCGGCTTTAAGATCCCGCTCTGGGAAATTGCACCGGACGGCTGGCCCACGCCGGGGCGCGAATACGAGCGTCTCTCGCTCGCCACCTATGCCACGCACGACCATCCAGCGCTCCGCGCTTATTGGGACGAGTGGTATGCCAACTCGCAATCGGGCGACCACGACAAGGCTGGTCGCGCTGTCCGTCAAATGCAGGAAATCTGCCGTTTCGCCGAAATGAATGTCCCGCTTCCCGCGCCGTGGAGCGACGAAATCCACGAAGGCTTGGTGCGCGGTTTGTTCGCCAGCAACTCGTGGCTCGCGGTCAACATGATCACCGACACCTTTGGCACGGCCGAGCGTTTCAATGTTCCCGGCGCGACCGGCGATCAGAATTGGACCGACCGCTTTCCCGTGCCCGTCGCGGACTGGGACAAGCACTGGCCGAAAAAAGTGGCCAAGCTTGGCGCGATGATGCGCGAGACCGGTCGTTACGGCGCCGCAGGCTAACGGCCGTGGTCGTGTGCTCCGCGATATCTTTGAAGCCTCAGATTTGACACCAGCCAGCTTGCTGGCTAGATTGTCGCCATGGAGTCAGTCAAGTCCATGTCACTCGGCACTTTCGAGGCCAAAAACAAGCTCTCCTCGCTGGTCGATTTGGCCGCGAAGGGAAGTCGCATTTGGATCACCAAACGGGGGCGCCGTGTTGCGCTCCTCTCGTCAGGCATCGAGGAAACAGCGAAGGCTGGCGACGACCTGGTGGCTGCATTCCGCGCCATCCGCTCGCGAACAAAATCGCCCAAAGGTTTGAATCTGAAAGCGCTCATCGAAGAGGGGCGCGCGTGAAGCAGATTGTGGCGGACGCGTCCTTCTGTGGCGCGTGGATTTTGACCGATGAATCTTCGGGCGAGGCCGAGCGTCTGCTGGGACGTATCATTTCCGGTTCGGTGCAACTCGTCGTTCCGGCCCTCTGGCATTACGAAATGCTGAATCTTTTGCGTTCGGCAGTGCGCCGGAAACGATTGTCCGCAGAAGACCTTGATCTGGCGGTAGCGACCCTGGAACGCGTGCCGATGACACTGGAAGATCTCCCGGGCGCACCGGCTCGCCGCAGGATTTTGCATTTGGCCGCACAGTTCGATTTGTCGGCTTACGACGCTGCGTATCTCGAACTGGCCGACCGCTTCAAAGTCGGGCTGCAAACCAATAACACGAAGCTGAAAACTGCGGCGAAGCAGTTGGGCCTGCGCGCCTAAAAGGTCACGCCGATCTGCGCCCCGAGCACGAAGGCGTTCGGGATCGAACCCGTGCCTCCGGGCTGGATGATGTATTGCAGATTGGGCTGCACGTAGAAGAAGCGGTTCAACTGAATCCGGTAACCCCACTCGAGCGCCATTTCGAAGCTGGCCGGATCGCCGTCGTAAGCGCCGCCGCTCGCCGAGTAATCGCTGCTGAAATTTCCGTAAGCCAAACCGAACATGGCCGAGTCCTTGTCGCGTCCGGGTAAGATTCCTTGGTAAACGATGCCACTGTTCCACTGGAAGGGGAGCTTGGCCATGTTTTGCTGCGGCGAGAGGACGAAGGCCGTCCATAAGGTCAGCCCCTCATCGCTGCCCGGCGCCTCTTGGTAAACTTTTTGGTCGGCGTGCCAGTAGAATCCGTAGGCGTTGCCGGCCGTTTGTTCGGAACCGAACTGCGAGTAAAGCGACCACGTCGAGTAGTAGCCTCCGAACCAGTAATGCCCCGGCAGCCCGTGCATGTCCTCGTCCTTGTCGGACAATTCCTCCGCTTCCTCGCGCTCGGACAAAACCCGTTTGACCGGACGTTTGAAAAATTCCGGTGTCCATCCCGCCTGGCCAATGAACATGATGCCGTCGGTCGGTTCGAAAGAAAAATTCACGCCGTGGAGGTAGCGGTTGAAAGTTTTGTTCGACACCTGATACATGCCGACCATCGCGTTCCAATCTGGTGACGGTTCAAAGCGCACGCGCGCGGCCCAGCTGGCCCACGGGTAGGCGGAGAACGAGGCGTTGACCGGCAGGGCCTGAGGGTTTCCGTCGATGCCGTTGTTCATGTAGAGCCAGTAGAGCGGCGAGCTGGCGAAGTCGTCGCCGGCGGAAAAGCGTCCGGCTTTGATCTCGATCTTGTCGTCGAGCAGCCGCTGCGTGAGGTGCAGGCCGGTGAGGATGACGGTCTGGCCGCCGAAGATTTGCTGCACGGTGAATTGGTTGCCGATGTATTCCTGCGAAAGGCTCGTGCCGTTGCGGTCCGTCGCCGCGATGGTGAAGGTCGCGCCGCGCCAGCCGACCAATTTTTCCAGATCGAGCTTCAGACCGAACGCGATGTTGTCCGTGTAAGTGAATCCCTGCCGCATGCCGCCGACCGGATTGCCGGCCAAGTCCGTGGTGTAAGTCCCGGAAAACTCGAGGCCCTTGTCTTTATCCAACCAGTTGCGCACGCCCCACCAGTCACCGGTCAGCGAATCGCCCCGCCACCATTCTTCCGACCCGATGAAATTGCTCGGGTAAGGCGTGTAGTAGTCCCAGAAACGGCTTTCGTAAGCGTGGGCGCAGACGACCGAAAAGAATACGACCAAGGCCGCGAGGAATTTTTTCATGTTCGGGAAGAGCTTGTCTAAGGTTAGAATTTCCGCACCCCACGAAGCAAGCCCCTTTAAGTCCGGTCGGCCTTGAGTTCAATCCTCAGCCGCATTTGGAGGACGAAAAACTGCGCGTCTTCATCGACGACTACGATGCGGAAGGAAAAGTGTTGGTCAGCACCCTGACCGGAGAACGGCGCGAACTGACCCTGCCCAACCTCGCGAAATTCACCGCCAAGTTTCCCTTCATCGCCCTCAAGGTCATCGGCCTCATCCACTGGCAGGCCTTCCGCCGTTGGCTCAAGCGCGTTCCCTTTTTTTGGAAAGAAACCCGCACGGAAGACCAGCGCAGCGTCTTTCGTCCGCACAAGTCGCTGCGGCGGTAGCTTTCCCGAGCTCGGACTCCTGCGGCGTGTGAGCCCTATTTGCTAGCGTCACCGATCCAACGGACTGCGCACGGCCAGGCCGGGGCGGTTGAGCACGTGGGTGTAGATCATGGTGGTGCTGACATCGGAATGTCCGAGCAGTTCCTGCACGGTGCGGATGTCGGCGCCGTCTTCGAGCAGGTGCGTGGCAAAGGAGTGGCGCAGGATGTGCGGGGTGACGGTCTTGGCTATTCCGGCCTCGCGGGCGGCTTGGCGCACGGCTCTTTGGATGTTGACCTCATGCAAGTGA
>Ga0208048_1001281_pt1 | contig 13144 bp, 9 predicted proteins | sample Malawi_45m_30L_FD_184163 | JGI IMG/M metagenome (GOLD analysis project Ga0208048, IMG submission 184163) | Freshwater microbial communities from Lake Malawi, Central Region, Malawi to study Microbial Dark Matter (Phase II) - Malawi_45m_30L... | ecosystem: Environmental > Aquatic > Freshwater >...
GAGGCCTCGAACTCGGCGTCGGTCCACTGGGACTTCAGCGTGAGGATGCCCTTGATCCAGTCGGGGAACTCGCGCGGCGGGACCAGCAGGCCCGCCATGGCCGTGTAGTCGAGATGGGCGTGGGCGTTGACGAGGCCCGGGAACACGGCCACCTCGCCCAGGTCTACCACCGGGCCGGCGTCGTGACCGGCCATCCCGCGGATTTCCGACCAAGGACCGACGGCCCGGATCCGCGCCCCGGAGATCCACACCGCGCCGTCGGAGACGGGCGGTGAGATCACCGGGACGACGGTTCTGGCTCGCAGGATCAATGGATCAGGCGGGCTCGACGCGACGGCGTTCCTTGAGCCGGGCCGCCTGCTTGTGCGTTTTGGCCTTGACCTTGCTGTGGCGTGAGCGGACCTGCTGCTGGAGTTTCTTCACCGCCAGATCGATCGCGGCATACAGGTCGGACTCCCGGTCCTCGGCGAAGAGGTCGTTGCCCCGGACGCCGATGCGGATCCCGCACTTGTACTGCTTCTCGGGCGAATGGGCCACATGGTCCCGCTCAAGGGTGACCCGCGCATCGATGAGCCAGCGGTCGATGTGCTCCAGCTTGTCGATCTGCTGGAGCACGTGCTGCTCGATGGCGTCGGTCAGGGTGACATTGTGGGTCGCGAGAATGAACTTCATGCCTCAGCCAACGTGACGCACGGGTGGAGGGTTTTCAACCCGGCCCTTGAGCCGCAGGGCCTGCCGGGCAGGATCCCCCGGGGCTAGCCTGGTTCCGCGGAGGGCGTCTCCCGCTCGAACCACCCGTACAGCACCGGCAGGACGATCAGCGTCAGCAGGGTGGAACTGAGGATGCCCCCGATGACCACCGTGGCCAGCGGGCGTTGCACCTCGGCCCCGGGACCGGTGGCCACCGCCGTCGGCACGAAGCCAAGCGAGGCGACCATCGCGGTCATGAGCACCGGCCGCAGGCGGCTTACCGCGCCGGACAGGACCGCCTCGAGCACTCCGGAGCCCTCCTCGCGGAGCCGGTTGAAACAACTGACCATGACCATGCCGTTGAGCACGGCCACGCCGCTCAGGGCGATGAATCCGATCGCCGCCGTGATGCTGAAGGGCATGCCACGGAGCCACAGCGCCAACACCCCGCCGGTCACCGCCAGGGGGATCCCCGAGTAGATCAGGAGCGCCTGGCGCAGGCTGCCGAAGGCCATGAAGACGATGGCAAAGATCAGGAGCAACGTGGAGGGCACGACGATCATCAGGCGCGCACGGGCCTCCTGGAGGCGCTTGAACTGCCCGCCGAACTCGATGACGTAGCCGTCCGGCAGGGTGATCCTCTCCTGCAGGATGCCTTGCGCCCGGCGCACCCAGCCCTCGATGTCGGAGGTGTTCAGGTTGACCATCAAGGCCACGCGGCGCCGACCGCTCTCGTGGCGGATGGGCTGGACCGACTCGATCGTGGCCAGTTCGGCCACCCGGCCCAGCGGCACCAGGCCAGAGTTCCCGACCCGCACGGACAGCGACAGGATCTGGCGCTCATCGTTGCGCAGGTCGCCGCGCAACCGCACCACGATCTCATCGGTGTGGGTGCCGTGGTAAAACTGCCCGACCTCCTGCCCGGCCAGCGCGGTCGAGACCGCCTCGTTCAAGGCGGCGGCCGACAGATTGCGGGTCAGCAGGGCCTCGCGGCGGGGAGTGAGGGTGACCATCGAACTGCGGCCGGCCGTCTCGTGCTCGATCTCATCGTGACCGGGCAGCGGCTCGAGCAGTTCCTTAATCTGTGCGGCGATGGCGTCGAGCCGGTCGAAGTCGTTGCCGAACACCTTGATGGACAAGTCGGCCCGGACGCCCTCGAGCATCTCGTTGAACCGCATCGCGATGGGCTGGGAGGCGATGGCCGTGGTGTTCGTCAGTTCCGTCTCAATCTCCTTCCGGATCAGATCGACCAGTTCGTCCTTGGTCGCAGGCCGGCCGTCGATCTTGCGCCAGGAGTCCCTCGGCGCGTAGCTCAGGTAGAAGTCGGCCTCGTTGGGGGCCATGGGGTCGGTGGCCACCTCGGCGGTGCCGATCCGCGAGAAGATGTGGGTGACCTCCGGGAATCGGGAGCGGATGAGCCGGTCGGTCTTCATCTGGTCCCTCACCGAGTCGTCGATGTCCTGACCCACGGGCCGGAACAGCGCGAAGGTGGTGGACCCCTCGTCGAGGGTCGGGACGAACTCGGCCCCGAGCCCCAGGAAGAGCGCCACCGACGCCCCGAAGAGCAGCACCGCCCCGGCGGCGACCCAGCCCCGGCCGGCGATACCCAACCTCAGGGCGCGGGAGTAGCCCCGCTGCAACCAGCGCATCAGGGCGTTCTCGGTCTCGCTCACCGAGCCCCCCAGGAAGAACGAGGCCAGCACCGGCATGAGCGTCATGGCCAGGGCCAGCGCCCCGCCCAAGGCCACCATGACCGTCAGGGCCATCGGCCGGAACATCTTACCCTCGACACCGGTGAGCGACAGGATGGGCAGGTAGACGAGGGTGATGATGAGCACGCCGAAGAACACCGGCGCCCCGACCTCCTTGGCGGCCGCGAGCACCGTCCGGTGCCGCTCCTCGACCGTGAGCACCCGGCCCAGCTGATGTTGCCGGTGGGCCAGCTGGCGGACGACGTTCTCCACGATCACCACCGCGCCATCGACGATGAGCCCGAAGTCCACGGCCCCGAGGCTCATCAGGTTGCCGGAGATCCCCAGGCGGGACATCCCAATCATCGCGCAGAGGAACGACAGCGGGATCGCGCAGGCCACGATGAGCGCCGCACGGAAATTGCCCAGCAGCAGCAGGAGCACCACGACCACCAGGACCGCGCCCTCGGACAAATTGCGCTTCACGGTGCCGACGGTGCGATCGACGAGATTGGACCGGTCGTACACCACCCGGACCTCGACGCCCCGGGGCAGGCGTTCCTGCAGTTCCGCGATCCGGAGCCCGACGCGATGGGCGACGATGCGGCTGTTCTCGCCCATGAGCATCATCACGGTGCCCAGCACGGTCTCCTCGCCATTCTCGGTGGCGGCGCCGGTGCGGGGCGCAGCATCGATGCGGACCTCGGCGAGATCCCGGACCCTCAGGGGCTGGACCGCCGCGGCGTACTTCACCGGCAGGTTGCCGATCTCCTCCAGCGAGGTGGGCTTGGTGGCGGCCCGGAAGACCAGCTGCCGGCCCCCGCGATGGATGACCCCGCCGCCGGTGTTCTCGGTGTTGCGGCGGACGGTCTCGGCCAGCTCGGTGAAGGTAAGGTTGGCCTCGCGCAGCTTCTCCGGGTCGGGCTGGATGACGATCTGCCGACTGAAGCCTCCGATCGTGTTGATCTCGGCGACCCCCGGCGTGGATCGCAGGAACGGCTTGGCGACGTATTCCTGAGTCTCCTCGAGTTCCAGCAGTCGCTGGAAGGCGTCGGACGGACGGTTGGTGGCGTCGGCCCTCCAGGCCAGCGTGTAGTAGAAGATCTCTCCCAGCCCGGTGGAGATCGGGGCCAGGGCCGGATCGGCCCCGGCCGGCAGGTGATCCCGCACCGATTGGATGCGCTCGGTCACCAACTGGCGGCAACGGTACACATCCACCCCGTCGTCGAACTGGAGGGTGACCTGCGACAACCCGTACTTGGTCAGCGAGCGCAGCTCATGCAACTGGGGCAGACCGGCCAGCTCCTGTTCCAGCACGCGGGTCACCAGCACCTCGGCCTCCTCGGGGGCGAGGGCCAGCACCCGGGTGTTGATCTGGACTTGCGGCTGGGTGATGTCCGGCACCGCGTCGATGGGCAGCTCGCGCGCCGACCAAAGGCCTGCGGCCAGCAGGGCGGCGGTCGCCAGCAATACGACCGCCCGCTGGCGCAGGGAGAATTCCAGGAGGCGCTCGATCATGGCCGCACCGGTTGAGGGTTGGAGGGCGAAGCCGAGGAAGCTCCGGAGAAGGTCGCGGCAGGACGGGCCAGGCTCAACCCGGTGGCCTGCTCCAATTCGAGCAACGCGCCCAAGGCCTCGCGGCGGGTGTCGAGGTGGGCCTCCACCGCGTCGAGGTACTGCTTCTGGAGCTCGACGTAGGTCGTGGCCGGCACGGCTCCCAGCCGGTAATGCCGGTCGGCCAGCTCGGCCGCCGACTCGAACTGGACCACCACGTCCGAGCGCCAGCGGGACAACTCGGCGAGCCGGGAATCGTATCCCCGGGCGGCGGTGACCACCCGGCGTTCCACCTCACGCCGGGCGGCGGCCAGGAGCGCCTCGGCCTGCTTCTGGCGCGCCTCGGCGGCGGCGATGTTGGCCGTGCGCGGCTGCCACAGCGGCAGCGGGAAGGACACGCCCACGCCGACGATGCGGTCGAGGGTGCTGCCGTCCTGACCCATGGTCATCGGGCCGACCTCGAAGGCGGGCCACCGTTCATGGCGGGCCAGGTCCACCCGGAACCCCTGCTGCACCAGTTCGGCGGCGCGCGTCCGCAGGTCGAAGTGGTTGGTGTTGGCCGCGGCCATCAACCGGTCCAGCGGCGGACGTTCGGGCAATTCCGGCGACAGGCCCTTCACCCGCAACGGTGCCTCCAGGGCCGAGCCCCGGAGCAGGTTCAACCGCACCCGCTCGGCCTCCACCGCGAGGGCGAATTCGGAGGCCCTGCGGCGCAGGGTCAATTCGGTCGCCTCGAGGATGCGCACCTCGAGCTGGGGCGCGATGCCGGCAGGATCGCGCTGGACGAGCACTTCGCGGAGGGCCCGGAAGCGGTCCGCGACGGCCTGGGCCACCCGAGCCTTCTCCTCGGCACCGGCCAGCCCGAAGGCGTTCTCCCGGACCTTGCCCGCCAATTCGCGGCGGAAGGCCTCGAGGCCGAGCGTCGCGAGGGCGACATCCTGGTTGGCGATGGCCTTGCGCAGCCCCAGGCGGCCGGGCCATTCGAAGCTCTGGCGGACCGAGGCCACCCACATGGCGCCTTCCCCGGCGAGGGACTGGTCCAGGTTCCTGCTGCGGATTTGCCCGGCCTGGAATTCGGCCTTGGGCAGATCCAGGCGGCCTGCCAGGCGACGGGCGGCCTGGGCCCCCTCCAACTGGGACTGGTAGAAGCCCAGTTCGGCATTGTGGCCGAGCGCCTCTGCGACCAACGCCTCCGGAGCGAGTGGGGCGACGGGCGTGTCCTCGTTGGTGGCGGCGGCGGCGCCGACGACGACGAGGGGAAGGGCCAGGGCCAAGGAGGCGCTGATCCCGGCCAGGGAACGGAATGGATGAGATGGAAAGGGGTGCATGGGATGGACGGAATTCGGGCATCACCGATCTGGAGCAGGCTCCGGTACTCGACTCGGCGGATCGAGACCGGCAGGGACGACGGATTTCCGGCGGAAAGGAACCCAGGGGGAACCGCGCTGGGGAACCGTGGAGGACGACGGGACCGGGAGGGACCGGGCCCGGGGGGACACGCGTGGGGCCCTGCCGGCTCAGCAGCGGAGCACGTGCGTGCGACGGACGCAAAGGCAGGGGGCCAGGGCCGACTGGATCTCGATCGCGGCCTCCCGCCGCGGCCGGCTCGACGGAACGACCGCCGGCATCGGAACCGGGGAGGGTACCGAGGCGGCCAGCTTGCGGAGCATCGAACCGCGGACCGGCGCCTCGCCGGACCGGGTCACCAGGCCCGGATCGCGGTCGAGGTCGATGACGTGGTCACCGCCCGCGGTCAGCGATTCCGAGGCCATCGAGGTCAGGAGATCGGCGATCCAGTCGTGCGAGTGGATCCGCTCCGGATGACGGGCCGACCGGTCATGCCCCAGGATCACGAGGAACCCCCGCTGCCGGGATTCGATGCGGACCGAATGCCCACCGTCGACCACCGCCAGGGCGGCCGTGCAGAGCGTCATGAACCACCCCATGCCTCCCAGATAGGCCACCAACGCGAGCACGGCCAGGCAACGGACCCAGGGTCCGCGGTTGGGGGTTTTCCGGCGGCCATCCACGACAGAATTGATGCTCTTCCTCCTTCCGCACGACCGCAATCCCTCATTTGGCCAGGGACCAACCACCGCCGCCCGGCCCGCGGCCGCGATCGGTCCGAAGCCCTCCCGTCAGGCGATCCCATTCTCCCCGTCGAAAGATCGCCCAGGATCCTCCTCTTCCCCGGGAGCGTCCCTGCGGCCGCAGGACCAGTCCCGCGATTGCCCACAAGCCCCAACGTCGCCGGAAACTTGCATCGAGGACATTTCTGGGTCTCAGTTTGCCCCCTGGATCCCGATGCAACCATGGCCCCCTTCTTGAACGTCTCCCTCGGACACTGGTTGGCCTTCGCGGCCTTCGTGTTGGGAGCCCTGGCGCTCGACCTCGGACTGTTCCACCGCCAGAGCCGTGAGGTGAGGCCGAGGGAGGCGCTGTTCTGGACCTCGACCTGGGCGGTCTGCACCCTGTTGTTCGGGCTCGCGGTCGCGCCCCGGACCATCCCCGGATGGGACGCGTCCACCTCGGCCCTGTTCCTGACCGGCTATCTCGTGGAGATGTGCCTCTCGATGGACAACGTCCTGGTCATCGCCGTGATCTTCTCCTACTTCGGCGTGCCCAGGCCGTGGCAGCACCGGGTGCTCTTCTGGGGGATCCTCGGGGCCCTGATTCTCCGGGGCACCATGATCTGGCTGGGGGCCGAACTCATCCAGCGGGTGCATTGGACCCTCTACCTGTTCGGGGCCTTCCTGCTGGCGACCGGCGTGAAGATGCTCCGGGTCCGCGACGACGAGCCCCCGCCGGACCTCTCGCGGAACCCCGTGGTCCGGCTCGTCCGGCGCTGCCTGCCCGTGAGCGACCAGTTCGACGGCCAACGCTTCACCACCCGGTCGGGCGGCCGCCGGATGCTCACGCCCTTGGCCGTGGTGCTGGCGGTGGTGGAGACGACCGACGTGGTCTTCGCCGTGGACTCGATCCCGGCGATCTTCGGCATCACGCGGGAACCCTTCCTCGTCTTCACCTCCAACATCTTCGCCATCCTGGGCCTGCGCTCGCTCTACTTCGTGCTCGCCAGCGCCATGGGGCACTTCCGGCACCTCAAGAAGGGCCTGGCCTGCGTGCTGGTCTTCATCGGGGCCAAGATGCTCGCGGAGGAGCCGCTGCTGCGGTTCCTCGGGGACCGACTCAAGTACGTGTCGCTGGCGGTGGTCCTCGGGACGCTGGCCGTGTCGATCCTCGCCTCGGTGTGGACGGCACCCGCCGACCGGGACGGCGACGGGAAGGGATCCGGCGCTTGAATCCGCGATGGGTCGTCGGGGACGCGCCGACCGCGACCACGGAGGCGCTCGGGCGGACGCTGGGCCTGCCGGACCTCGTGGCCGGCTGCCTCGTGCGGCGGGGGATCGACACGCCGGAGGCCGCCGAGGCCTTCCTCGACCCGCGCCTGAGGTCGCTGTCGGACCCGATGCTGCTCCCGGACATCCGGCCGGCGATCGACCGGCTCTTCCGGGCGCGGCGGGACGGCGAGGCGCTGGTGATCTTCGGCGACTACGACGTGGATGGCGTGACCTCGACCGCGATCCTCACCGGGGTGCTGACGACCCTGGGCTGGCGCTGCGCGCAGTACCTGCCACACCGGCGCGACGAGGGCCACGGCCTGAGCCGGGCCGCCGTGGAGAACTGCCTCGCCCGGCACCCGACGACGCTGCTGGTCGCCGTGGATTGCGGGTCCACGGCCGTCGAACCGATCGCCTGGCTCAGCGGGCGTGGCGTGGACGTGGTGGTGCTCGACCACCACCAGCTCGGCGACCCGCTGCCGGCGGCCCTGGCCCTGGTGAATCCGCTGCGCTCGACCGAGACCGCGCCGGCCCCGTACTGCTCGGCGGGGCTGGCCTTCAAGCTGGCCCACGGGCTCGTGAAGCACGGCCGCGAGGCTGGGCTCGCCGGTTTCGACACCTACGACCTCAAACCGCTGCTGGACCTCGTGGCCCTCGGCACCGTGGCGGACCTCGTCCCCCTGGTCGGGGAGAACCGGGTGCTGGTGCACGCCGGCCTGGAACGCCTGGAGGCCACCGCGCGGCCCGGCCTTCAGGCCCTCAAGCGGGTGGCCCGGACGCGCAGCCCGATGGGCGTCTACGAGGTCGGGTTCCAGCTCGGCCCGCGCCTCAACGCCGCCGGGCGGCTCGAGACGGCCGAGGACGCCCTGAGGCTGCTGCTCTGCGAGCAGGAGGACGAGGCCGTCCGCCTCGCGGAGGTGCTCGACCGGCAGAACCGCGACCGCCAGGAGGTGGAGAGGCGCATCGCCCTGGAGGCGGGCGACCGCGTCCGGGCGGGCCTCGAGGCGTCGGACGACCTTGTGGTCGTGGAGGGCGATCCCTCGTGGCACATCGGCGTGGTGGGGATCGTGGCCTCGAGGGTCCTGCGCGAGTTCCATCGCCCGACGCTGATCCTCGGTGGGGACGGGGAGGTCTGGCGGGGCTCCGGCCGCAGCGTCCCGGGATTCGACCTCGCGGCCGCGCTGCGGGACTGCTCGGACCTGCTCGAGAAGCACGGGGGCCATGCGATGGCGGCGGGCCTGTCCATCGACCCGGCGCGCCTGCCCGAGTTCCGCAGCCGGATCAACGCCCTGGCCCGCGAACGGCTGGGCACCAAACCCCTCCCGCCGGAGGTCCGCATCGACGCCTTCGTGACCCTGGCGGCGCTCGACCTCGACCTGGTCTCCGGGCTGCGACGCCTGGAGCCCTTCGGCATGGGCAACCCCGTCGTGCAGCTCGGCCTGCGGGGCCTGGTCCACGCCCGCCCGCCGCAGCGGCTGAAGGAGCAGCATTGGAAGCTCTGGGTGACCGACGGTGGACGGCCCATGGAGACCGTCTGGTGGGGTGCCGGATCGCGGCCGGCCCCGGAAGGATGCTTCGACCTTGCGGCGATCCCCGAGATCGGCGAGTACGCCGGCCGGCGCCAGGTCCAGCTGCGCCTCGTGGACTGGAGACCGGCCGGTTCCCCCTGAAGGGGTTCCCCGCCTGCGGGCCCAACGGCGCATTGCCCGGATCGCCCCACGGGCTTACCTATGCGGGAACCGATGAACGCGACCAGCCCGACGGGCCTCCCTCCCGCCGATCCCACTATGGCCCGCCCGCAGACCCTCCGGGGCCTGCCCCCCCTGGCCGGACTTTGCGGGTTCGAGCAGGCCGGGCGGCCGGGCCTGTCGGTCGAGGAGAGCGTACGACGGCTCAAGCGGCACCACTACGCGCTGCGGCGGATCCACGGGATCCTCACCTCCCGGATCACCTCGGAACCCATCTACGAGCTCAAGATGGCCTGGAGCCACCAGGCCTGGCTCTGCGCCGAGCAGGTGGCCGCGATCCGGGCCCGGGTCGGGGAGATGCGTGAACCACCCTTGGGACTCGACAAGGTGCCCCACGAGGGCCTGGCGATCGCCTTCGACGAGCTGCAGGCCGCGCCGCGCGAGGTCCTGCTGAGCGGGCTGTACGAGGTCGTGGTGCCGGCGCTGGCGATGGCCCTATCCCGGCACGCGGCCCAGACGCATCCTCTGGCCGACCAGCCGACCGTCCGCCTGCTGCGCATCGCCCTTCTCGACTTGGACGACCTGCAACGATACGGCGGCCATGCCGTCTCCTGCCTGGTCGCGGGCCCGGACCGGGCCGCGGCCCAGGCCGGCCTCGAGACGGTGCGCCAGGCGATCACCGCGGCCGGCGGGCTCGACGGTTGCGAACGCGGCGGCGGTTCGTCCGACCCGTCCGACCTGCCCGCCCGGCTCCACTCGGCGGCGCCATGGCGCCACGACCCGACGCCCCGGCGCGATGAGCGCTTCCCCGATCCCTACAACATGGGGGTCAACGCCGAGGTCTTCCTCTACGATCCGGCGCAGCCCCTCGATGCCAAGGTGCTGATGATGTACTACAAGCGCCTGCGCGAGATCGACGTGCCGGAGATGATGGCCGGCATCCTCGCCGAGACACCCGGCAAGCCCTGGGGCTACTACCGGGACATGAGCCGCCAACTCTGGGACGAGGCGCGCCACGCGATGATGGGCGAGGTCGGTTTCGCCAGCCTGGGCGTCGACTGGCCCTCGAAGGTGGCGGTGAACTTCACGTGGTCGCTCGGGCTCAACACCCAGCTCACCCCGAAGGAACGGCATGCCGTGCTCTACTTCATCGAGCAGGGGCTCATGCCACGGACCGGAAAACGTCACGAATGGGAAACGGCCCTCGCGGCCGGAAACCCCCTGGCGGCGACCTTCCAGGACTTCGATTGGGCCGACGAGGTGCTTCACGCCCGCATCGGCCGGGATTGGTACGTCTCGGACATGCCCTCGGCCCACGAGGCCGTCGCCTACGGGGACGCCTGCTGGAGCAAGGTGCTGATGAACTGGGAACGCTGGCGGTCGGAGGGAAAAACCGGGCACGCCAACTGGTGGACCGGCGCCTACGCCCAGTATTGCGAACGCCACGGCAAGACCCCGGATCCCATCGCCGCCCAGTACGCGGTGAGCTACGAGTCCATCCGGGCCGACCTGAAGGACCTGTCTGCCGCCTCGGGCTGACGGGCGCCCCGGAGCCGGGCCGGGGGGGAAGCCTGGAAGAAGACTCCAAGCCCGAGCGGGGGCGAGCGATCCAGGAGCCAGGGTCGCGGCTTGGTTCACCGGCGAAGGACCACGACGACGATGGCCTGGCCCAGGGCACACAGGGCGAGCAGGGCCCACAGCGAGCGTTCCCAGCCACGGAGCCCGCGCTGGACCGGCGGGCGCAGGTGGAATCTCACGGCAGCGGAGCCGAGGGCCACCAGATCGCCCCAGTGCAGCACGCTTTCCCGGACGGGCACCCCGTTGACCGAGACCACGGCATCGCCCAGGGACTTGACGGTCAGGCGACCGTCGGCGGCGCGTCGGACCTCGGCATGCCGTGGCCAGACACCGGGTACGGCCAGCACCCAGCCGTTGGAGGCGTCACGGCCGATGGTGAGCAGCTCCCCGGACCACGTCTGGGCGGTACCGTCGGGGAAGCGGAACTCGAACATCCCGCGTCGGTTCAGAGGATGCTGCGCAGGACATCCACCCGGTCGCCCGGGTAGAGCGGCAAGTCCAGCTCCGGCTTCTTGAGGGCGGCCTTGCAATCCACCGTGATCTGCTGGCCGTTGACGCGGGTGATGCGCACCTTCTTGCGGTCGGCGTACTCGGTGAACCCGCCGGCCCGGTTGATCGCCTTGAGCACGGTCATGCCGCCCTCGAACGGAAACGAACCGGTGGCCCGCACCTCGCCGCCGACCGAGACCGTGCGACCCAGCACCTGGACATAGATCGAGAGGCGCTTGTACATCTGCTTCTTGATGGTGAAGAGGTCGCGGATCTCCTTCGACACGTCGGCGGCCATGCGGCCGGCCACCTGGACCTGCTCCCCCATGTGGATCGTCACCAGGCCGGTCTCAGGCACCTGGATCTCGGAGGGGACGATCGGCACGGAGGCCTCGTACATAACCCGGATGATGTCGCCGACGGCGATCCGGTCGATGCTGAAGACCCCGTTGGTTCCCGAGGCGGCGGAGCCCCCGGCGGCGGGGTTGGCCGAGGCAGCGGTGCCGCCACCGGACGGACCGGTGGACTCGAAACCGGACTGGCACCCCCCGCAGAGCACCATCAGGAGAACCACCCACGGGACCAGCGCATGTTGGACGAATCGACGCATCATGATGAAAAGCCCCAGAAAGGTAACGGACCCGGGATCGCGGCTCAATACCGGTTCTCCTTGCCGGGCTTGGTTTCCGGGGACTTCGGCTCGACGGCCGCCACGGCCGGGTCCGAGGCCTTGGTCTCGGACAGCTTGGCCTCCGTGCGCTTGCGCTTGGAGAGCTTGCGCTCCCCCTCCGGCTTGCTCTCCTCGCTATTCGAGTAGTAGTCGTAGTAGTAGCCGCTGTAGTAGTAGTAGTAGCTGTCCTGGCTGATGTTGATGTTGTTCAACACCACGCCCAGGAGGTGCCCGCCGACCTTCTCGACCATCTGCTTGGCGCGGAGGGTCATCTGCTGCGGGTACTTGCGGTACTGCACCACGAGAACGGCCATGTCGACCTCGCTTGCCAACACCGAGGCGTCGCTGACGCCCATGATCGGCGGCGAGTCGAAGAAGACGAAGTCGTAGCGGCTCTTGGCCTCGACTACGAACTCCTTCATGGCGACCGAGTTCAGGATGCCGATGGAACTGCTCGGCAGGCGGCCGGACGGCAGGAAGTCGAGCGACTGCACCGGCGTGGTCTGGATGACCTCCTCCAGGCGGTTCTGCTTCAGCAGGTAGTTGGTCAGTCCCGCATTGTTGGAGACGTTGAGGATCTTGTGGAGGCTGGGACGACGCAGATCGGAGTCGACGATGAGCACCCGGCTCCCGTTCTGGGCGAACACGGTGGCGAGGTTGAAGATCGTGGTGGACTTGCCCTCGCCGGCGCCGCCGGAGACAACCGTCATCGTGCGCCAGTTGGGATCCTTGCGCGAGAAGAGCACGTTGGTGCGCAGCACGCGGTAGGCCTCGGCGTGGGGGCTGTCGGCACCCTCGGACATGAGGGCGCCCACGTTCTGCGGGATGACACCCAGCACCGGGGCCTGGAGGGCCTGCTCGACGTCGTCGATCGTCTTCACCGACGTGTCGAGGTACTCGATGAAGAACGCCAGACCGATGCCGAGGATGAGGCCAAAGACCACGCCGATGGTGATGTTGACGGCCTTCTTGGGCCGCACCGGGTTGGTCCCCGGGAGGGCCTCGTTGATGATCTCGACGGCGGAGGTGCTGCTCAGGTCGCGGTCGATATCCTCCTGGGCCACGCGGATCTTGATGCCGTCCCGGATGCGCCGGGCGCTCTCGAAGTCGTTGCGGGCGACGATGTAGGGGCGGAATCGCTCCGTGTCCTTGGAGTTCTTGTCGATGGCCTCCTGGAGGAAGGTCTTCTGGTTCTCCATGGCCGCCTTCTCGGCCTCGAGGGTCGAGCGCATGCCGCTCAGGATGCCCTGGACGGTGCCATCGAGCTGCTCGTCGAGCTTGGCGATCTGGAGGGACCACTTGAGGACCTCGGGATGATCGGGACCGAAGTCGGGGCTCAGGCCGGAGGCTTGGCGCAGGGCGAAGTTGCGGGCGCCGATCAGCGTGTTGAGCTCGGCCGTGGGATTGGCGACGACCAGGGCGTTGAGCAACTGGTCCCCCTTG
>Ga0208048_1001285_pt1 | contig 13131 bp, 7 predicted proteins | sample Malawi_45m_30L_FD_184163 | JGI IMG/M metagenome (GOLD analysis project Ga0208048, IMG submission 184163) | Freshwater microbial communities from Lake Malawi, Central Region, Malawi to study Microbial Dark Matter (Phase II) - Malawi_45m_30L... | ecosystem: Environmental > Aquatic > Freshwater >...
TCGGGTTGGGGGCGACGAAGATGTCAGATGTAATTCTGCAGGTCGTGGATTCTCATACGGGTGGCGAGCCGACTCGAATTATCATCGGTGGTGGTCCGGATCTGGGCAGTGGTCTGCTGGGTGAGCGTTTGCAACTGCTGCGTGACCGGTATGACGGTTATCGATCGGCGGTCATCAATGAGCCTCGTGGTTCCGACGTGCTGGTGGGTGGGTTATTGTGCGAGCCTTATGACCGCAGCTGTGATGTAGGAATTATTTTTTTTAACAACGCCGGTTACCTGCACATGTGCGGGCACGGGACGATTGGTTTGATGTCGACGCTGTACTGGCTGGGTCGAGTTCGTCTCGGTGTGACTCGCGTGGAGACTCCTGTTGGCATTGTGGAAGCGGAGCTGCTGGACGCGAATCGGGTGCGTTTGCGGAACGTGCCGTCGTGGCGTTATCGCAGTGGAGTTGTGGTGCAGTTGTCGAGTGGCGAGGAGGTGAGTGGTGACATTGCGTGGGGTGGAAACTGGTTTTATCTGGTGAGTCGTCATGGGCGGTCACTGGAGCTGCGTGACTGGCAGGGTTTATCGGCATACGCGATGGAGATTCGAGCGGCACTGGAGCGGTCGGGGATCACGGGTGCTGGTGGTGGCGTGATTGACCACATTGAGCTGTTTGGTCCGGCGTCATCTGGTGTGGCGGACAGTCGAAATTTTGTGATGTGTCCGGGTGGTGCTTACGACCGGTCACCTTGTGGCACTGGTACCAGTGCGAAGCTGGCGTGTCTGGCGGCTGACGGGCGTCTGGCTGCGGGGGCGGTTTGGCGTCAGGAGAGTATTGTGGGGAGTGTATTTGAGGGCAGCTGGCAGCTGGCGAGTGAGTCTGAGTTGTCTGGTGTGCAGGGGGTAGCGGGTTGTGGCGAGGCTGGTGCGGGGCCGGTGGTGATCCCGACGATTACGGGGTCTGCGTGGGTGACGGGCGAGTCGCGGCTGATTCTGCAGCAATCGGATCCCTTTTGCCATGGAATTCGTTCAATCTGAGCAGCGTGGAACTGCGAAGCTGGGCCTGATGAGTAAGATATCGGGCGGATCTGCTGCTGTTTCGTCGCTGCAGCGGGCGGTTATGTGGGCGGTACTGGCCAGTGACTGAGATGCGGGGTTGGCGATGAGTGGTGTGCAGCATACGGTGGTGATTGGTGGTGGTGTGATTGGTGGTTTTACGGCCTGGTATCTGGCTCAGGCTGGCCATCGTGTGACTTTGATTGAGCAGAGTCAGTTTGGGAAGCAGTGTTCGCACGGCAACTGCGGTTATGTCAGTCCCAGTCATGTGATTCCGCTGGCTCGACCGGGCCAGGTGCTGAAGGGTCTGAAGGGCATGCTGACGACTCAGACGGCCCTGCGGATCAACCCGGCTAAGCTGACGATGCTGGCGCCGTGGCTGCTGAAGTTTGCCTTGCGCTGCAATTCGCGGGCGATGATGGAGGCGGGCAAGGCCTGTCATCCGCTGTTGCAGTCTTCGGCGGCCTTGTATCGCGAAGTTTTTGAGCAGCAGAACATGCTGGTGGACTGGAAGACGGACGGGTTATTGTTTGTGTTTCGGGACCAGCATGAGTTTGATGCGTATGCGGAGAGTGATGCGTGGCTGCGGAAGCATTTCGACATGCCGGCGGAGCCGTTTGCTGGGGCGGCGCTGACGGCGCTGGAACCGGCCTTGAAGCCTGGTCTGGCGGGTGCCTGGCTGTATCGTTGTGATGCTCATTTGCGTCCTGGCAAGCTGATGAGTGAGCTGAAGCGAATTATCACGGCAGCGGGAGTGCGAGTGCTGGAGCAGACGGCGATGAAGTCGTTTGCGGGCGACAATGGGCGAGCGTTGGCAGTGGAGACAACGGGTGAGACTTTGACGGCGGACAACTTTGTGGTGGCTGTCGGCGCGTGGGCTCCGCTATTACAGCAGTCGCTGGGTGTGAAACTGCCGATTCAGCCGGGCAAGGGTTATTCGATCACGATGGCGCGACCGAAGTTGTGTCCGAAGTATCCGATGATTCTGGAGGAGTGTCATGTCGCGATTACTCCTTTTGAAGAAGGCTATCGTGTGGGCAGCACGATGGAATTTTCGGGATACGACACCAGCCTCAACAGGGCTCGTTTGAATTACCTGCGTTCGGGTGCGGCCGAATATTTGCATGAGGCGACGGCGGAGCCTGTTGAGGAGGAGTGGTATGGCTGGCGTCCGATGACGGCGGACGGGATTCCTTACATTGACCGTTCGCCGCGATATGGGAACGTCTGGATTGCGGCTGGTCACAGCATGCTGGGGATTTCGATGGGCACGGGGACAGGAAAGCTGGTATCGGAGCTGATAACGGGAGCGAAGCCGCACGTGGATCCTGCGTTGTACCGGATCCGGCGGTGAGGTCGCGGGGGTGGGGCAGTGGTCAGTGGTCAGAAACAAATCAGGAGCCGCGACTGTGAGGGAGCGGGTGGCGGGTGTGTGTTGTGTGGGTGTTACTGTGTGACTGGTGTGGGGAGCAGCAGCCAGACTTTGGGTGAGCGGATGCCTGGTCGTACTTCGCCGCTGGGGATGATCCAGAAGTCATCGAGGTGGACGGTGGTGGTGGTGACGACGGCGGGCGGGAAGGGGCTGCTGCTGAGCCATTGTGTGGAGAGGTTGGCTTGTGTGTGCTGGGGTGCGAGGCTGAGGCTGGTGGTTGTGAAGCCCTGGTGTGTGCGGGGGTCATTTCCGGCCTGGCTGCCGTCATCACCTCCAAGCAGGACGGGAGTTTGCTGCGGTGCGGGTGCGGGTGACGGCGCAGCGACTCGTGGTGCCGGCAGGTCGGGCAGTTGTTGCCAGCCGTGTTCGGGGGAGTATCGCCAGGCATCTTTGAGCCATGTGCGGACTGGTTTGCCATCGGTGCCTGGCCGCAGTGAGGCTCCGCCGATCATCCAGAAATCCTGTCCGGTGGTGGCGGCGGTGGCGAGGATGCGAGGTGTTCCGGGGCAATCGGGCAGTCGTATCCAGCCTGTTTCGGTGTGGTTGAGGTCGAGTGTCCATGCGGCGTTTTCGGCGGGTGCTGAGTTTGGGTCCGTCTGTCCTCCAGCGATGTACAGCAGGTTTCCGACAAGTGTGCCGCAGTGGTTGGCGAGTGGCAGTGGGAGTGGTGGCAGCTGTCGGAAGGCGGGGGTTGAGTTTTGGTAGCGGACGGCGGTGACGGAGCTGTAGTGTTGTGTGTGGTTGCTGCCGCCGACGCAGATTACTTCATCGTGGAATGTCGCGGAGACGCCGTAGCCTGTGGGTGTGGGGTTTCGTCCGGCCAGTTTCCATGGTGTGCGGTTCATCAGCAGGGCCGGGTGTTTGGGAGTTTGTCCCAGTCGCAGGCTGCGGGGTATGGACAGGGGCAGTGCATAGATGCGATCGGACCATGCTTTGGAGCCGCCATCCCAGGGTTTTTTGTCGGGGAAATTTGCGCCCCCGATCACCAGCAGGTGATTGTTTGAGATTCCGGCGAAGCAGCCGGCGAAGCCTTCGGCATCGGGGATTGGCGGCAGTTCGGTGAGGCTGAAGGCGGGTGTAGTGAGTTGTGCGCTTGCGGGTGTGGTTGTTGTGAATGCGATTGCGAGTGTGAGTTGCAGCAGAGCGAGCTGCAGGAGTCGGGAGAGTTGAGTGTGAGGCATCGTGCGACTGCGTCTTCTCAGGATTCGGTTACGTTCACAAAATGCGTGACGGTTTCGGTGGGTGATACGGGATTGGGGATGGTATATTGATTGGGCTTGTCAGGCGAGCGGGTCGGTGTGGGATGTCAGCGGCCTGGCTGGTGCGGGTGTTGCTGCTGGTTCTGGTGTTGTTGGTGGAGGCAGTGAGATGACGGTTGCGACGGTGACGATGGATGACGTGCATGTGGCAGAGGGTCGCATTCGGGGTCATGTTTTTTCGCCGCCCTTGATTCGTTCGTGGGCTTTGGAACGCTGGCTGGGACTGCCGGAATCGCGGCGGGTATGGCTGCGGGACTATGGCTGGACACCTTCGGGATCATTCAAGTTATTTGGTGCCTGCAACTGGATGGCTCGTCATGTTCCTGATCTGGCGGGCCGTCCCGTAGCGGCTCATTCATCCGGCAATTTTGCTTCGGGCATAGCCTATGCGGGGATGCGATTTGGTGTGCGTGTGATTGTGGTGATGCCCGATACGGCTCCGCGGGTGAAATTTCAGCGGACGCAGTCATTTGGTGCTGAGGTTCGCACGTATAATATTGCTCGCGACCACGAAACGGGCGAGCGTGACCGGATGACTCGTGAGATTGCCGAGGTGGAACTGGCTTTGCAGGCATCGCCTTATGACGACCCGTATGTGATTGCGGGGAATGGTGTGGGAGCGTTGTGGACGGTGCGTGAGCTGCGTCGGGAGGGGCGTGGGTTGTCGACGTTTATTTGTCCGGTGAGTGGTGGCGGGCTGATGTCGGGTCAGGCGTTATCGATCAGCGACGGTTTTCCAGAGGCCGAGATTATCGGTGTAGAGCCGGAGGGAGCGGATGATTTCCGGCGGTCGCTGGAGGCTGATCAGCGAGTGCGGCTGGATCGTCCGGCCAGTATTTGTGACGGGTTGCTGTCGTACGACGTAGGTTTGCACAACTGGCCGATTCTGCGTCGTCTGGTGCGTCGTTCGCTGGCGATCCCCGACATGCAGACTCGACAGGCCATGCGCTGGCTGTACGAGCATCATGGTTTGAAGACAGAGCCATCGGGAGCGATTGGGGTGGCGGGGCTGCTGCGTGGTGGTTTGTCGTTGTCCGGTGATGGCGACGTGGTGGTTGTGGTGAGTGGTCGGAATGCGGATGAGGGCGCATTTCGGCAGTGGATTGATATACCGGCGCTGGAGCGTGGCTGAGAGATCAGGTGGCTGTTGTGGTTCAGGTGGCTGGGGTGAGTAATGAGGGGTAAGCGAGTGGTTGGTGCTGACTGGCGGATACCATCACCTGTCTCAGCGGCGGTGCTGAGTGAGTCTGAGTGGGGAGAGGTGTGGGGTTCGCTGGGTGGTCGTCCGGAGAAGTCGATTCGGTTGCGTCCGCAGCTGGCATTGGGTGCTGGTCAGTGTCTGGAGCTGCCGTATGTTAGTGAGCAGGTGCCGTGGTACTCGGGTGGCTGTTATCTGCCCGGTGTTGTGCAGCCGGCGGCGTGTCTGGAGCATGCGGCGGGTTTATTTTTTGTGCAGGATGCGGGATCGATGCTGGCTTTGCGTCTGCTGAATGTGCAGCCGTGGGAGCAGGTTGCGGACATCTGTGCGGCTCCGGGAGCAAAGGCGTCGGCGATTCTTGAGGTGGTGGGTCCGGGCGGTGGTTTTCTGCTGGCGAATGAAACGATTCAGAGTCGTCAGTCGGTATTGAGTCTGTCGTTGGCGCGTGTGGGTTTTCCGGGTTACGTGGTGACGGGTGTGGATCCTGAGCGGTTGTCGGGCGGTTTATCGGCTGTGTTTGATGCGGTACTGGTGGATGCACCGTGTTCCGGCCAGTCGATGGTGGCTCGTGATCGCCAGTCATTGGCTGCCTTCAGTGAGTCTCAGGTGCGGCACTCTGCGGCTCGTCAGCGTCGCATTCTGAGTCATGCGGCGCGGCTGGTTCGTCCGGGAGGTCGGCTGGTGTATTCGACGTGTACGTTTGCGACTGCTGAGAACGAGGGTGCAGCGGCGTGGTTTCTGGGCGAGCATGGGAATTGGTGTGAGGAGCCGGAGCCTGGACTGGAGTGCTGGCGGAGCGCTGAGTTTCCTGGTGGGTATCGGGTCTGGCCGCATCGGGATCGTTGTGCAGGGGGCTATGCGATTCGTTTGCGGCGGATGGACGGTGGTGGCAGCGGTGCGTGGGAGCGATTGTCGTGCGAGGATTTTGAAGCGGCGAGCTGCTGGGATGATGCCGGTGTGGGTCGGCTGACTGGTGTGCATTTGGAAACTCGTGGCCGTCAGCGTTTTGGCTGGTCGGAGCGAGCGTGTCGGGCGGTGCTGGAGTGTGCGGTATCTGGTCCTGAGGTGGCGTATCAGCCGGCGAAGCACTGGCTGCCTTCGCATGTTTTGGCGCTGCGTCGGGATGGTGGCTGGGATCCGGCGTCTGTGCTGGAGTTGGGTGATGCGGAGGCGCGGAAGTATCTGGAGGGTCAGGCGCTGGGTTCGTGTGGCGCTGGCTGGCACGTAGTGCGGTGGCGTGGGAATCCGCTGGGCTGGGTGCACAGTCATCCGGCACGGGCGAACAATTGTCTTCCCTCAGCGGCTCGTCAGCGACTGCCGGCGCGTCCGGCCGGGGGCGGGGGAAAATAGGTTTTGCGACGCTGCTGTTCGCGTCAGAAAAAGCCTTTTCACCCGTCTTTTAAGCAGATTCGTCAGAAATGGTGCAATTGGAACTCTGAGTCTGCTGGCGGTGCGTGTGACGGGAGTAATGTTTGGGCTGAGTCGTTTGGGTGGATTTTGAGGAATGGGCAGCGCTGGCGATTTTGTTGATTTTTGTCGTGATTCGCAGTGATTACTTGACCATTGGCATTTTGTTTCCTAACCAGTTTTTGCTGGATTCCCTAGCTTGCCACTGTCTTTTCCAGCCTGCGGGAATCAAAACGCCTTTTCTTTGGGGCACAACCTGACATGAGCAAACGTCTGCTGAAGCGTCTGTCGTCCTGTTTCAATCGTCGCAGTGTTCGGAATTTCCGCGGGTCGGCTCGTGCAGCCGGTCTGGAAGTGATGCAGGTGCTTGAGGTTCGTCAGATGCTGACGGCTCCGACGCTGGACACGCTGTACGACGTGACTCTGGCCGAGGATGCTGCTGAGCGTTCCGTGGATCTGACGGGAATTACGGCGGGAGCTGGTGAGGTGCAGCCGTTGCGAGTGACGGCGTTGTCCGGCAACACGTCTCTGATCGCTGCTCCGGCGATTGACTACACGACTCCGAACAGCACCGGCACGTTGCGGTTTACTCCGGTGGCCAACAAGCATGGTTCCACGACCATTACGGTCACAGTGGAGGACGGTGACTCCGGTCAATGACCTGCCGACGCTGAATCCGCTGTCGGACGTAACATTGAATGAGGAAGCTCCTCAGCAGACGGTATCATTGTCGGGGATTTCTGCGGGCGGTGGTGAAAATCAGCCGTTGAGGGTTTCGGCGACCAGCAGCAATCCTGATCTGATTCCGAATCCGTCGACAACGTACACATCTCCGCAGGTGACTGGTTCCATCCGGTTTACTCCGGCAGCCAACCGGTACGGTACGGCAGTGATTACGGTCGTTGTGGAGGACGGCGGTCTGGATTCGAAGCTCAGCACTGCGGGCGACAACGCGATCTTTTCGCGTACGTTTACAGTGACGGTGAACAACATCAATGACGCGCCGTTGTTTGATGCGGTGGCTGATCTGACGATCAGCGAGGATGCGGCAGAGCAAACGGTGAATCTGACTGGTATTGCGGCCGGTCCGTTCGAAGTTCAGCCGATGCGGATTACTGCCAGCAGCAGCAATCCCGGTCTGATACCTGACCCGTCTGTTGACTATACATCTCCGAATGCTGTGGGTGCACTGCGTCTGCAGCCTGTTGCGAATCTCAGTGGCACGGCATTGATTACTGTGTTGCTGGAGGATGGCGGCCAGGACGAGAATCTGGCGACAGCAGCGGACAATCTGACGGCGACTCGCACGTTTCTCGTGACCGTGAATCCCGTGAATGATGCTCCGACGCTGGATCCGGTGGGCAACTTGTCTTTGACGGAAGACGATGCCGAGCAGACGGTGAATCTGACGGGCATTTCAGCTGGTGGCGGCGAAAGTCAGCCATTGCGAGTGACAGCGTCCAGCAGCAACACGGGTTTGATTCCCAATCCTGCTGTGACGTACTCGTCGGCTGACGCGACTGGTTCCATTCGATTTACTCCGGTGGCTGATCAGAGTGGTACGGCGCTGATCATTGTGACCGTTGAGGATGGCGGTCTGGACGGAAATCTCAGCACTGCTGTCGACAACGCCACAACGACTCGAATTTTCAGCGTGACGGTTGCTGCCGTGAATGATGCTCCGACGCTGGACTCTTTGTCGGACCTTGGCGTCAATGAAGACGCACCGCAGCAGACTGTTAATCTTAGCGGTATCACGGCTGGTGGCGGTGAAACGCAGCCTTTGCAGGTGACGGCTTCCAGCAGCAACACGGGGCTGATTCCGAATCCTGCAGTGACCTACACGTCAGCGAATTCGACAGGTTCGATCCAGTTTACTCCGGTTGCTGATCAGAGTGGAACGGCTTTGATCACAGTTGTTGTAACGGATGGTGGTCTGGACGGTGATTTGTCCACGGCCTCCGACAACCTCACGGTGACTCGAACATTTCTTGTGACGGTTGCAGCCGTCAACGACAAGCCAACGATCGCCGGTGTGGCGGATCTGCAGCTGAGCAGAATGCTGCAGAGCAGACAGTCAGTCTGAGCGGCATTACGGCGGGTGGCGGCGAGAATCAGCCCCTGAGTGTGACAGCGTCCAGCAGCAATACGGGTCTGATTCCGGATCCTGTGGTGACTTACTCATCGGCTGACACGACGGGCAGTCTGCGATTTACTCCTGTGGCCGCAGCCAGTGGTTCTGCTGTGATCACAGTCACAGTGACGGACGGTGGTCTGGACGGTGATTTGTCCACGGCGGGTGACAATGAAACATTTTCTGTGACCTTTACGGTGGTGGTGAATGACCCGCCATCGCTGGACGCGATAGCGGATGTGACAGTTGCTGAGGACGCGTCTGAGCAGTCTGTGGGTTTGACGGGGATTTCAGATGGTCCCGGAGAATCGCAGACTCTGCGTCTGAGTGCTTCCAGCAGCAACCTGGGTCTGATTGCGAATCCTGCGATCACGTACACGTCAGCGGATACAACAGCGACTTTGAAGTTTACACCTGTGGCCGATCAGAGTGGATCTGCGGTAATTACGGTGACAGTTGAGGACGCCGGTGTTGACGGAGATTTTGGAACGACTGCCGACAATCGTTCGTCATCCCGCACGTTTACGATCACAGTGACTCCAGTAAACGACGCTCCCACTTTGAATGCTCTGTCGGACACGACGATCGCCGAAGACGCTGCCGAGCAGACGGTGAATCTGTCGGGCATTTCGGCTGGTGGCGGAGAAGTTCAGTCGCTGAAGGTGACTGCAACCAGCAGCGACACAAGTCTGATTCCGGACCCCGCTGTGACGTACACATCGGCTGATGCGACCGGTTCGATCCGGTTTACGCCGGTGGCGAATCTCAGTGGCACAGCCACGATCACGGTATCAGTTGAGGACGGCGGTCCGGACAATGATCTGTCGACCACCGGTGACAATCTGACATTCAGCCGCACTTTTGTGGTCACGGTGACAGCGGTCAACGACCTGCCGACGATTGATCGTCCGGCTGATTTCGCAATCAGTGAAGATGCGGCCGAAGAAACTGTGAATCTGACGGGCATCACTGCTGGCGGGGGAGAATCGCAGCCGCTGAGGGTGACTGCCACCAGTGGTGCGACCGGTGTTATTCCGAACCCTGTGGTGACCTATACATCTGCGGATGCAACGGGTTCGATTCGCTTTACTCCGGTGGCTGATCAAAGCGGTCCAGTGACGATCACCCTCACGGTTGAGGATGGCGGTCTGGATGGTGATCTGAGCACAGCTGCGGACAACGGTGTCACCGAGGTGACATTTGTCGTGACGGTTTCGGCCGTGAACGATGTTCCAACTTTGGACTCGCTGTCGGACGCGACGATAGCGGAAGATGCGCCCGAGCAGACGGTCAGTTTGTCTGGGATCAGTGCTGGTGGTGGTGAATCACAGACGCTGAAAGTGACTGCGACCAGCAGTAACACGGTGCTGATTCCGACGCCTGCGGTGATTTACACATCTGCAAATGCAACGGGTTCGATCAAGTATACGCCGGCTGCTGATCAGCATGGTACTGCCACGATCACGGTGACTGTGGAAGATGCTGGTCTGGACAATGATCTGTCGACGACTGGTGACAATCTGACATTCAGCCGCACCTTTGTTGTGACGGTGACGTCAGTGAATGATGCGCCGACAATTGACAAGCCTGCCGATTTGACGATTAATGAAGATGCGGCCGAGCAGACGGTAAACCTGACGGGTATCACGGCTGGTGGTGGTGAATCGCAGCCATTGAAGGTGACGGTTTCCAGCAGCAACACAGGCCTGATTCCGACACCGACTCTGAGCTACACATCTGCGGACAGCACTGGCTCGATCAAATTCACTCCGATTGCGGAGCTTAGCGGTACATCCACGATTACTTTGACTGTTGAAGACGGCGGGCCGGACCTGGATCTGGGTACCGCCGGCGACAATCTGGTGACGACGACGGCATTTGTGGTCACTGTCAGTGCGGTCAACGACCTGCCCACTCTGGACGTACTGTATGATCTGACGATTATTGAGGACTCTGGTGAAGTGACAGTTGATCTGTCGGGGATCACGGCTGGTGGCGGTGAAAGTCAGCCGCTGCGGGTGTCTGTGACCAGCAGCGATACTGATATGCTTCCAACTCCGAGCGTGATTTACACATCCGCTAACGATACGGGTTCCATTGAATTTGCTCCGTCACTTAACAGCCATGGGGTTGTAACAATCACAGTGACTGTGGAGGACGCTGGTCTGGATGGGGACATCAATACAACAGCGGACAACGGCTACTTTAGCCAGTCCTTCCCGCTGACGGTCACTCCAGTGAATGATGCACCGGACTTCAACCAGCCGGCCGACTTCACGATCAGCGAGGATGCGGCCGAGCAGACGGTGAACCTGACTGGCATTTCTGCCGGTCCCAGGGAATCTCAGCCGCTGAAGGTGACGGTTTCCAGCAGTAACACGGGCCTGATTCCGACTCCGTCTGTCACCTATACAACCCCCGATGCCACCGGCTCGCTGAAATTTACGCCGATCGCAGATCAAAGTGGGTCTTCGGTGATTTCCGTAACGGTTGAGGATGGCGGCAATGACGGCAAACTGGAGACGACTGCCGACAATCTGACGGTGACGAAGACGTTTACGGTGACAGTCAGTGCGGTCAACGATCAGCCGACGCTGGATGTGATGTACGACGAAACGGTTGCCGAGGATGCATCTGAGCAGACGGTGAGTCTGAGTGGCATTTCTGCAGGTGGCGGCGAGAGTCAGCCGTTGAGTGTGACCGCGAGCAGCAGCAATACCAGTCTGATTCCGGATCCGACGGTGATCTACACATCGGCGGATGTGACGGGTTCTTTGAAATATACGGCAGCAGCGGACCAGAGTGGCACTGCTGTAATCACTGTGGTTGTGACTGACGGTGGTCTTGATGGTGATCTGAGTACAACTGGTGACAACCTGACGGTGATTCGCACGTTTACTTTGACGGTAACTCCGGTGAACGACGCTCCGACGCTGAATCAGCCGTCTGACGCAACGATTGATGAGGATGCATCTGAACAGACGGTGAATCTGAGTGGCATTTCAGCGGGTGGTGGTGAGAGCCAGCCATTGCAGGTGACAGCAAGCAGCAGCGATACCAGTCTGATTCCGGATCCGACGGTGTTCTACACATCAGCAGATGTGACGGGATCTTTGAAGTATACGGCAGCAGCGGATCAGAGCGGCACAGCGGTGATCACTGTGGTTGTGACCGACGGCGGTCTGGATGGTGATCTGAGCACAACTGGTGACAACCTGACTGTGACACGAACGTTCACTGTGACGGTGAATGCGGTGAATGATGTTCCGACGATTGATGCGTTGTACGATACGACGATCAGTGAGGATTCGCCGGAGCAGGTGGTGGATCTGACGGGGATCAGTGCGGGTGGCGGCGAGAATCAGCCTTTGAGTGTCACGGCAGTCAGCAGCAACACGGGATTGATTCCTGATGCCAGTGTCATGTATACGTCGGCTGACACAACCGGCACTCTGAAATTTACTCCAACGGCTCGCACAACCGGCGTCAGCACGATCACTGTGACTGTGACGGATGGTGGACTGGATCAGGATCTGCTGACGACGGCGGACAACCGCAGCTTCAGCCGCAGCTTCAGTGTGACGGTGCAGGCGATTCGTCCGGTGATCACCAGTCCGATCGGATCGACTCCGGCACAGCGACCGACGTTTACCTGGACTTCTGTCCCGGGAGCAGCTTCGTACAAGATCTGGGTGAAGAACGTGACAACTGGTGTGAATCCATTCCATCAGGCGACCAGCGTTGGGACTCAGTATCAGATGCCGTTCAATCTGGGAATTGGCAAGTTTGATGTATATGTGCAGGCGGTGTATGCGACTGGGGCGGTCAGTGACTGGTCGTCGATCAATCGATTCACTGTGGTAACTCGTGTAGCCGTGACTCCGCTGTCTCTGCGGCAGGCAACATACCGTCCGACTTTGAGCTGGACTGCTTTGCCCGGGGCTGTCAAGTATGACATTTGGCTGGACAATCGTTCGACCGGACAGACTCAGGTGTACCGCACATTTGTGACGGGGACTTCGTGGACACCGGATGCGGATTTGCAGTTGTCGCGTTACCGCTTCTGGGCTCGAGGCATTGCGGCTGATGGAACTCCGGCCGGCTGGAGTCCGCAGACGGACTTCCTGGTTGTGACTCCGCCACAGCCGGTGACTCCGCTGTCATCCACATTCGATCGTCAGCAGACGTTTACGTGGACGACGGTGCTGGGTGCGACATCGTACGGGTTTAACCTGCAGAATCTGGCGACGGGTGTTGTGGTCGCGAATGTTTCCGGCCTTGCAACTGCCAGCTGGACCCCGGCAGCAGCATTGGCTGATGGAAACTATGCGTGGACTGCAATTGCCGAATCCGCAATTGCCGGATTCCGCAGCGACTTCTCAGTGCGAACTGAGTTTTATGTGGGTGGACGTCCGGTTGTGACGGGGCCGATTGGGCAGGTGGCCACTTTGCGTCCGACCATTCGCTGGGCGGACGTGCTGGGGGCTGGCAAGTACGATGTGTGGGTGAACCGCACGTTTGGCAACCAGATTGAATTCAACGTCTTCAAGCAGTTCGGCGTCACCGGGAATTCTCTGCAGGTGCCGGCGGATCTGGTGAATGGTGCTGAGTATCGAGTCTGGGTGCGGGCGGTGAGTACCAGCGACGAAGTGTCTCCG
>Ga0208048_1001288_pt1 | contig 13121 bp, 7 predicted proteins | sample Malawi_45m_30L_FD_184163 | JGI IMG/M metagenome (GOLD analysis project Ga0208048, IMG submission 184163) | Freshwater microbial communities from Lake Malawi, Central Region, Malawi to study Microbial Dark Matter (Phase II) - Malawi_45m_30L... | ecosystem: Environmental > Aquatic > Freshwater >...
AGAAAACTGGTTGCAACGGCCGCCATGACTGCGGCCAGTTTGCGAGGAAACTCAAAGAGCCGGAAAAACATGAAGGCAGGCGGAACCAGCAGCAGTCGAAACATCACCTCTTCATACACCCCGGCACCGACAAACGACACTGCCCGGATGAGCGGCGGGGACAACGAATTTGCAATCAGTGAACGATCAGCGAATTGTGTCCCCCAGTGGAATGTCCCCCAGTGGAACAAACAATCGTGCAATCGTCCGATTGCAGCCAGAGAGGCCGCCAGCAGCAGGCTTTCTGCCAGCATTCCTGCCTGAGTGGAAAATTGCAGCTGCCAGGGGTAGCGGGCGGCAATGTGCCAAAGCAGCAGGACTCCCAGTACCAGTACCGGCAGCAGAAGTTGGGCAGCTCCGGCCTGCACCAGCAGTGACCTGAGCCAAAAATCAGCACCGTTTCGTACCCGATCCGGATCGCTGACTCCTGCGGCGAATACTCCCCACTCATAGATTCCCAGCAACGGCAGCAAAAAGCAGAGGCTGGCGAGTGGTGATCTCGCCTCGTGCCAGTAATCTGCCTGCGCCTTCGTGCCGGACATGCATTCTGCCATTGCTGACTGTCAAACGCTTCAGGATTCCGCTGCGTGCTTTATCGGCCAGCAGCCTGATGCGTATTCAGCTCTGCGGAACTCATGTCAAAAAGCTTGCAGAATCCACCTGCGGCAGATTCTGCTGATACCTGCTGTGTAATGCTGCGTCTAGAGCCTACTGGCCAGTCTCGCTGCCAGTCGCTTTAGGGCCGGGCTGACGTCGAGGCTGTCGAGATGTACGTTCAGAATGCTGAAACAGTCCTGGTTGGCGAAGGCAGCGTGAAAAGCCTTTTCCAGATCACCTTCAGTGTGTACTTCAAATCCCCAGCCGGCACCCAGCAACTCGGGCAGTCGGTGGTACTGCCAGTTCAGGATGTCGTTGAATGGGCCTTCCTGAATGAAGCGTTCTGTGGAATAGCCTTTATTGTTCAGGACGAGCACGATGGGATTGAATTTCTGTCGCACTGCCGTGGACAGTTCGAGGCATGTCATCTGGAAAGCGCCGTCGCCGACCAGGACCAGCGGACGCAGGTTGCGATTTGCGATCTGCACACCGACTGCTGCAGGAATGGCGAACCCCATGGAGGTGTAGTACGCAGTGCTGAGAAACTCGGTGTGCTGCGTAATGCTGAGGTCAGCAGCGGCGAACAGGGAGTCTCCGGTGTCGGATACGACAACGACCTGCTGATCAAGGACGGAGTTGATTTTTTCGAACAGTCGAGCGATGGTTGTTTTGCGGCCGTCTGTCGGCTTCCATGAGGCCACGCGTGGCTGAGTGATTTTCGGGGCTGCCCGGCGAACCGTGAATTTGGGATCGGCAATCGCCTGCATAAAATCGGTAAACAGCACATCGTGGAAATGGTGATGACCAATCCGCAGTTTTTCGCTGGTGGCATAAATGCACTTCGCAGGGTCCAGACGGGCTGTGAAACCTCCGAGGTTGATGTCACTCATAAAAGTGCCCAGCAGCACAATACAGTCGGATTTCTCGACTCGCTTCTGCACCTCTGCCCGTCCCATGGCTCCTTCATAGATTCCCAGATACAGCGGATGTCGTTCACTGACCACGGATTTCCCCAGCAGCGTCGCACTGATCGGGATGTTGTTCTGTTCTGCGAAAGCCAGCAGTTGTGGCTGCAGTCCAAAACGGTGAACTTCAATGTCGGCGATGATCACGGGATGCCGGGCAGCTTTGAGTTTTTCGCGAGCTTCAGCAACGGCGGCCTGCAATGCCTGAGCGTCACTGGACACGACTTCGCAAACCGGCACGTGCGGGTGCGGGCAGCGTGCCAAAACCTTATCGCGAGGCAGCTCAAGGAACACGGGCCGCTTGTAACGCACGCAGGCAGCCAGCACGCGGTCAATTTCGCGGAAGGCAGTCAGTTCATCTTCCAGTGCAGCGGATGCCACTGTGAGTTTTTCAAAGACATCCCGCTGGGTGTGAAAATCCCGGACGCGGTGATGCAGCAGCGGATCTGAGCGTCGCTCGTTCATGCCCGGAGCGCCACTGATGACAATCACAGGGCTCTTTTCAGCATACGCTCCGGCGATCGGATTGCACAAACTAAGTCCACCGACGCAGTACGTCACACAAACGGCACCGATGCCATTGATGCGGGCGTAACCATCGGCTGCGTAGCCGGCACACGCCTCACTGGTGGTGCCAATCACGCGGATTGGGCTTTCCTGCAGCAGGCCGTAGAACTGCAATACAAAATCTCCGGGAATGCCAAACACATCCCGCACGCCGTAGTCCTGCAGACGCCGAATCAAATACTCAGCAATTGTCGGCTGCAGCACTGCATCCTGACGCCGCACCGTACCCTGCCTAACTGCCATCTTCGCCTCCGTCCGCCCGTGGTGTTGATCCGCAAACGACAGAAATCTCTCGCTGGAATCATAGCCAACCACGCTGGTTTGACGACAGCAAATGCTGGTGATTTTCAGTCAGAACAGCCGCCGTCAATTGCGGCTCAGCCTCTGCTGCAGTGCAGAAATGGCCTCAGCCACATCCGGATCAGCGCTTATCTCTTTCGATGTCCGTGTGCGGAAGAACGTGGTCCGAGTCTCAGCGTCGTCGGGGACGAGGACATCGGGCTGAAGTCCGACTCCCGAGTAATTGCGATCGTCGGGCGAGTAGAATTTCGCAGTCGTCAGACGAAGGGCCATGTCTCGTTCACCGGGCATTTGTACGATTGTCTGCACAGACCACTTGCCGTAAGTCGGGCGACCGACAATTACGCCTCGATGGTGATCCCGCACCGCCCCGGCAATGATTTCACTGGCACTGGCGCTATTGCCGTCGACGATTAAGGCCAAAGGATAAGGGCGAGTGTAAGTGCCGGTGACGCGATACTCATGATTCTGATTTTGATTCCGGCCACGAGTGGATACGACGACGCCGGAATTAATAAACCGCTCGGCCACAGCCGCTGCCGTTTCCAGCAGGCCTCCCGGATTGCCACGCAAATCGAGCACGAGGGCCTGCATACCTTCAGCCTCCAGGCTTCGAAGGGCAGAATCCAGCTCCCGCACGGTATGTTCCTGAAATCCCTCCATCCGGATGTAGCCGATTCCGCGTTCACGGTCCAGCATCGTTTTTCTGGTGATACTGTGGATATCAATTCGGCGCCGGGTGAACTGCCCTGAGTGTTTCTGATTGTCCGGCGACGTCCACGACAGGCGCACCGCTGAACCAGAGGAGCCTCGCAGCAGCTTCGCGGCATCGTCGGTCGACAGATTGCGACAGTCCGTGTCGTTGATGTCTGTGATGAAGTCGTCCGGGCGCAGCCCTCCGTCCTCAGCGGGGCTGCCCAGCAGCACGTTAAGCAAATGCATGCCACGCCCGGCTTCCGCCTTCATTTCAACTCCCAGTCCGACCATCTCGCCCTGAATCGTGCCGTACAATTCGCGGTAGCGGTCCGGAGTCAGCAGGATGCTGTATTCATCCAGCGCATTGCAGCCACCAAAAGCGTACTCCAGCAGAACTGCCGAATCTTTCAGATTCAGTTCCCGACGACACAGGTCGCAGAGGCTGCCGAGAATCAGCCTGGCCTCGGAAGCGCCGGATACCGGCCGATTCCAGTAGCTACTGATCAAGGTCTGCCGCACTTCGCTGATTCGTGCCTGACGATCGGCATCCGGTATGTTCTTATCAACAAACACTGGATTCCTGAGAGCCATGTACAGGCTCTCCGTCCCGTGCGACATAAATCGCGTCAAAGAAACAGTTTCAAGGTACTCACGCTGGATGCTGCGGTACACATCATCAAACATGTTCAGCAGTTGCGTTCGCCCACTGTCTTTGAGCAGGCTTTGGAAGCTCGCGTCACTATAACGACGTTCTACCGCTTGATGGACCCTGGCGCGTCGCTGACCATATTTCAGTGCTGCGTCATCAGAGAATGTCTTCAGAGCATCCTCGTAAAGCTGAAGCGCCTCGCCCCATTTCCGGCTGGTCTCAAATTCCTCAGCTTTGCGGAGAGCTTCGCCAGCGGAGTTCCACGCAGGCTTCGGAGTTGACTCCTCGGCAGAGCAGACAAGGCCGTGGGCAGCCAGCAGGACAACGGATGCAACAATTTTGCAGCAGATTCGGAACACGCTTGTACGCCTTGACAGAAATCAACTGATCAGCCGCTTGCCGGGGCTGATAAGCAAGGCGTCCAGCCACATTGGTCATCCTGAGCCACTACGATCGATACACTAGCAGTTCCGATTCGGAAAAACTGATGCATAGTCAAATATATGTCTGCATTTTAGTGCGGTCAAATTCCGAATGCGGCGCAGCTTGCCCCGGCCTGCCAAATCCACCATGTGGAAATGTCAAACAAAACTGCCTATTTAATTATCTGATTTCAGCGAAAGCTGTATCGTCATATGCTGTATGGCTTTGAGGAAAATACACTGGAGTGAATCCAGCCGGCCGGTGGATGAACTGCGGGCATTTGTATGAGTTCTGTGCTGCCTGTGCGGAATAGGTTGATTGCAGGGATGTCGCGAAAGAACTTCATAAACTCACATGCAGTGGTTCAATTTGCTGGCGGGCAGTTCATTTTGCTACACTGAAAACGGCAGAAATGTGCCAGCATAATTTTGCTGCCGTTCTCTGCGATCCACCGCTCACGTGATCCCGCCTTTTCAGCGACAGGAGTCTGATGATGAGTCCCGCAAACGAATCGCGACGCAGTTTTTTTGGTCAGGCCAGCATGTTGACCGCAGCCGCAGCGCTGGTGGCTCAGGACGCAGTTGCAGATGCGTCGGGTGAGCAGCGTCTGGTTATTGTGGGGGTCATGGGTGCAAGTCGCGGTGCGGCCCTTGCTGATGTGTTTGGACGATTGCCGAACGTGGAAGTTCGTTATGTCTGCGACGTCGACCAAAACCGCGTCAAGGCGTTGCAGGAATCACTGGCCGCGAAGCTGGAAAAACCGGTACAGGCCACCGACGATTATCGCAGAATTCTGGATGATCCTGAGGTGGATGCTCTCATCTGTGCTGCTCCCAATCACTGGCATGCTCCTGCCGGAATCCTGGCCTGTGCTGCCGGCAAGCATGCCTACGTTGAGAAGCCCTGCAGTCACAATCCGCAGGAAGGCGAATTGCTCGTGCAGGCCGCCAGGAAGCACGGCAAATGCGTACAGATGGGCAATCAGCGACGCAGTAGTCCGACGATTCAGAAAGCGATGCAAAGGCTGGCAGAGAATGCAATTGGCCGGGTGTACTACAGTCGCAGCTGGTATGCGGCGACACGGGGTTCAATCGGTACAGGCACTCCCGCCCCGGTCCCGCCGCATATCGACTACGAACTGTGGCAGGGCCCGGCACCGCGATTGCCATTCACCTCCAACCGCCTGCATTACAACTGGCACTGGGGCTGGCATTACGGAAACGGGGAACTGGGAAACAACGGTGTTCACTCGATTGACCTCAGTCGCTGGGGCCTGCAGGTGGACTATCCGGTGCGAGTGGTGTCTTCCGGAGGGCGATATGCTTTCTCAGATGATCAGCAGACTGCTGATACTCATGTCGTGTCGTTTGAGTTCCCGGATCGACGGCAAATTGTCTGGGAGTGCCTGAGCTGCAACGGTTATGGCATGGATGGTTCCGGATTTGGTGTCAGTTTTCATGGCGAGACCGGGTCCATGAAGCTTAACGACAGCGGCTACACCATCCTCGACGCCAAGGGCAAGGAGATTGAAAAGCAGGACGGGGCGGACGGCATGCGAGCACATGCTGAGAACTTCGTAACAGCGATCCGTCGAAATGATCCGACGCTGCTGAATTCCGAAATTGAACAGGCGCACAAATCAACGCTGCTGTGCCACCTCGGAAATATTGCTCAACGCACAGGCGATTCCCTGGCATGTGATCCGGGCAATGGGCGAGTTTTGAACAACGACGAGGCCATGAAGCTTTGGTCACGCGAATACGCCGATGGCTGGCAGCCGAAAGTCTAACCTTTGATTCTGGTGCTTCGGCAGAAAAATCCGGCAGACGATTTTTGGTCGTCTGCCGGACTTTTTCGTTTTGGCGACTGATTCAGAATCAGCCGCTGATCACTCGGCCTTTTTGAAACCAGCCTGCAGCAGAGCTTCATAGCCGGCCCGCAGCGGCCGGAGGTCATATCCCTTGCCCTGCAGAATTTCGGCACACATCAGCACTCGACCGCCGGATTTGCAGTGCAGATAAATTGGCTTATCCTGCGGCAGCTTCTGCAAGGCTTCTGTAAGCCCCGGTCCTTTCAAGGAACTGAGCGGCAGAAATGCAGCATCAGTCAAATGCCCGGCGTTCCACTCATCCTGTTCGCGCACATCCAGCAGCAGTGCAGACTTCTCTTCAACCATCTGTCGAACAGTGTCCAGAGTATCCACGGTGTGACCAGCACTGGTGAACTGAGGCGTCATCTTCTTTACTCCGTTTTTTTCTTTGGAAGCAGTCTTTTTGTCACCGGAAAACACCGGCGAATCAGGGTCGCCGCCGGACTGCAGATAGGCGATCAGGTCCAGAACTTCATCACGATTCAGCGTGTTGATCAGTCCGGCGGGCATCATCGAGACCTTTGACGGCTGAGTCTCTTCGATTTCGTCCCGCGGGATTGTGGTCAATGCGCCGGGCTCCAGCATGTTTTCGCAAACCATGATCCGGTCGTTGTTCAGGTTGACGACTCGACCAGTCACAGTGCGGCCGCTGTCCAGCACGAATACCGAAGCTTCGTACTGATCCGAGACAACTTTGCTGGGTTCAATAATCGCTTCCAGAAGCGTTCTGGCATTGTATCGGCGAGACACGGCTGTCAACTCTGGTCCGACGATTCCGCCGTCTCCGGCAAATCGGTGGCATTTGTAGCAGGCGGTGACCTGGAACATGGTGCGACCGTTATCGAACGATCGTCCGGTCAGGCCGGCTTCCACATCTGCCAGAAAATCGTCAACTTTCCACTCCTGAACAACCGGGCGAGCGGCTGCTGCGACCAGCAGTTGACCGCCGGTCGGCTGAGCTTCCAGAACGTCCTTCAGGGCCTCCTTTTCAGCGTCCGTGAGCCGATCAATCGCTTCCTGACGGATGTTTTTCAGGAACCCCGAAAACGAGTTGCCGCCGCGTAGTGTTGTCGACGAGACAAACCACTGGAAATACTTCGTTCTTTGTTCGATCGTCCAGGGGCCTTTGAGAACTCGCAGGCAATATGCATAGTGAATTTGCTCTTCCTGGCTGGGAGCCTTCGCCTGCAGTTCAAGGGTTTTTTGGGCCACTCCTTCAGCATTCAGGTATACCAGAATGCGGCAGAGCTCCCGGTTCAGGCGAACGCTGCGAGCCGGATACATGGGATTCAGTACCGCGGCCACCGCACGAGCAACTTCTGCAGACGGCTCACCCATCCGAATGAAGCACAGCCCCGCGACTCGCAGTGCCGCAAGCAGCTGCATCTCTGACAGTTCAGCACTGTTAAGCCGCCCGAGTGACTCCAGCAGAGGCTGCTGCAGCGATTTGTCACCACAGCGAGACAGAGCCAGCAGCGCGGTGAGTTTTGCTTCATTTGAAGCATCTTCCGCGAGTGCTTGCTGGGCCCATGAGCCTGCCGGCTGGTGTTCGATGGCCGTCCGAGCAGCAAAGCGAATGCTGCGATCTGCATGCCCAAGATATGGCCATGCTTTTTCAATCGCACCTTCCTGAGGTCGATGCAGCAGTTCCAGAGAGTGCCGCAGATCCCGGGCTTCCTGTCCCGCCAGATCAAGCGGGGCTGGAGCGTCAGCATCAGAGCCTGTCCAGGTGACGCGGTACAGGCCACTTTGAGTCTTGCGACCACCGATTGTGAAATACATCGCCTGGTCAGTCGGATTGATGATGACATCGGTGACCGGCAGTGGTGCTGCTGAAACGAATCGTTCCAGTTCACCCGTGTAACTGCTGCCGTTTGGCTGCATGTGGACGGCATAGATCACGCCGTAGCTCCAGTCGCTGATGAACAGAGCACGCTGGTACTTCTGCGGAAATTTTGCTCCCGTACCGAATGTGATACCGGTCGGGGAACCAGGTCCGACATCGACCACGCTGCCCAGTGAATCCGGATAGAACTCCGGCCATTTGCCGGTACCCGAACGCCAGCCAAACTCGGAACCACTTATCACGTGGTTGACTCGAGTCGGGCGATACCAGGGCGATCCGACGTCCCACTCCATGTCAGCGTCGTAAGTGAACAGCTCGCCCTCGGGATTCAGTGCGATGTCGTACTGATTGCGGAAGCCCATTGACAGCAGCTCCCAGTCGGCTCCATCCGGGCTGACTTTGGCAATCCAGCCACCTGGAGCCATGATGCCGACGGCGTGACCACCGGCGTCCCACATGCGAGGCAGCAGCTGATCTTCATCCCAAATCGTTGGAACGGCGGAAGCAGAGAGCTTTGTGGGGGCCGTGTGGTTGCCACAGGCCACGATCAGCGATTTGCCATCCGGGGAAAGAATGATGGCATGCGGCCCGTGTTCGTTGCCGCCCTGCAGAGTCCTGAGGTGTTCGGCACTGTCGTACTGGCCGTCGCCATCGGTGTCACGGACCCTGTGCAGCCCGACTCGCGGAGCATCACCGCTGTTGGTCATCACATACAGGCTGTCAAAGGCACACAGCAGTCCCTGAGCCATGCCGACATCGACGTTGATTGGCTCAATCGCTATGGTGGCGTCGCTGCCAATGGACGGCGGAGTCACTCGGTAAAGTTTGCCGTACTGATCCGACACGATCAGCCGTCCCTGTGCGTCAGCCGTCATGCAGACCCAGGACCCCATTTTTTCAGCCGGCACCGAATACAGCAGTTCGGCCTTGAAACCTGCAGCCAGCTTCAGGTCGCTGACCGCAGTGGCCTGCGGAGCTGGCGGGGCATCGTCGGTCAGGACAATGCTGTCGATTTCCATCTGACCACCGCGACTGAATGGGTCAATTCGCAGCGAAGTGACTGGACTGTCAGTTTCGAACCACAGGCGAACGGGACGGAATTCTTTGTCTGAGCCGCGCAGTTCTGTGCGAACTGACTTGTCTTCTGAAGTGGCCGGGGAGGCTTCTGTGGTCCAGAACACCTGGACATCTGCGTTGCCTTTAAACCGAGCGCTGAGGGTCAGGCGATGATGGCCGGCGCGACCTTTGACGGGCGAGGAAAAGTACGGATCGTTGCCTTTGGCTTTCAATTGCAGGTGACCGTCGCTGACAGACAGCTGGACCTGATCATTTCCGGTCCAACCGACATCGGTTTGATCGAAATCCCAGCGAAAAATCTCGTCGGCAAACGCTGGTAACCAGTGAGTCACGAAGGCCACAGCCAGTGTGGCGGCTTTCACAACCTGAGCAAAATTAGACATAGTAAACAGCCCTGACATCGAAACAGACTGAAGATTTCGGGAACCACCATACCGGCAAGGCAGCGAGTGCTCCTGAAACTACCGGAGTGGAAGCCAGAGTCTGACAAAGTGTGATCTGGCGTGCAACCTTTGATGACGATGGCGAAGGCCGATCTGGCGTTAGGGCAGGCAGTTTGACGACTGGCCGATCAGAGAAGGCGGAAAAGATCCAGGGATACGAATGCGAAAACGAGATGAGCCTCGTCCGAAACGCCAGGCTCGCGTGTTCAGCAGATTGGAATTCAAACCGCGAACGCTGGTGTCACGCCTGGCGTTTGGCCGCGCGGCGATTCAGAGCCTGACGAGCTCATTTTCACGCATCCGACCATGATAGACGAGGACGATGGTTCAGGAACCGTGCGCTGCAGAGTGAGGCTTTTTGCGTTAAATAACGATTTAATTATCGCGTAAGACCCCTGCTGCGGCAAGGCTGACGACGAGAGAATCGCGTCAATATTCGCCTGTGAAGCAAAACCGGAATTATCTGCCGGAGTTCCATTGATTGACAGAGAGCGTCTGGCGTGGCTGGATCAAAGATGGCCTGATGATCCGGAACTGCAGTTCATGATTGGTACTTACCAGATGGATCGAGGGGATCATGTCACCGTCGGTTCGGCTTTTCGCAAGGCTGCGCTGAGGTCTCCCCCGCTGCAGGTGGATGCATTGTTCCCCAGTCCCTGTGTGAGTTACGGCAGAACAAACGCATGGTTTCTCGCACGACGGCCGCAATGGGAGCCGACCTGAGTATACAGCAGCTGACAGATTTTGACACCAGCCCGGAAGCTCTGAAGAAATGCTGCCAGTTACTGGTGCTTGGTTCCCGTGAGCACGAAGCAGTCAGTTTGGTGCAGGGGCGAATTGGGAAAGCGTCAGATGAACAGCGTCCGCCCCTGCATTTTCTCACGGCCGAGGTGTTGACTCGCTGGTGCGAGCGGAAACGCATCGAGGGAATGCGGAATGCAGAGGAAATGTCTGACTGTCTGCGGTTGCTGGCACAGGCATTGCGTGCATTTTCTGAACATGAGGCGGCACTGAACGAGTTTTCTGGTTTGCCAGCAATGTGTTAGGTGGAGGGGAAGAAGATGCCATGCTGCAGCAGATCCTCGATTCTGGCGTGGATCCTGGTTTTCTGCATTTCGTGCTGGGGACTCGGGCGGCGCTCCGATCGCCCCCCGATGTCGTTGTTGCCAGGCAGCACTGTGAGCGGTCGATTGCCCACAACGCTAATTTCCCAACGCTGCTGAATAATACGGCTGACGTGATCGCGCGCAGCGAGGATTCCGACGAGGCTTCGCTAAAATCTGCGATGGAACTTGTATAGCAGGCAATCATTTTTTTGCCTGATGCGGCCGAAGTGTTTGACAGTCGCGGGAAAATTCGCCTTTGGCTCGGAGAACATTCCGGGGCGATTGCCGATTTTGAGGTGCTTTTGAAGTCACGTCGCTGTCGCGTGTCGGCGTATGAGGCTTTGGCAAAAGCGTATCTTGAGTGAGGCGACAGCGAAAAAATTCCAGCATTACCGTGATCTGGCCGGTCGTGCTGGTGCTGGTCAGTTGTGATGTCTTCCAGCCGGATGTTTTCATTGCAAGCAGGCGTTCTTCGCTTTTAAACTTTTTGGAGGTTTCAATGAAAAGAATGTTGTTGATCCTCGCCGTGGTTATGGGACTGACTGCCAGCGTCTCTGCTGAGCAGATCTATTTCCGTGGTACTGCTGCATCTGCCAACGCATTGTTCAGTGGTCGTCTCTGGACCATGTTGTTGACTTACACACCAAACGCGTCCGGACCGGCCACCATTACCGCTGCTACTCTGTTTTTCTACTCCAACAATGCCACAAATTACAGGAACGAGTCGTTCAACCTGATTGCAGCCACGACCGAAGGTCTAACGAACAGGATCACGGTGGTTCAGAACGCGGGTGTCAACAACGACTCATTGTCGATTAGCTCGGAGTTGGGTCCGTCCGATTTGGGGCGTGGAGCTACTGCAGCGTTCATCAACGGCTTCACGGTCACCGGAACGACCGACGTGGGAAACACCAACGGCACTGCTGCCAACATTAAGACGCTGGGAGAAATAGGCAATTCTGTTGCCGGTACTTTGACGCTGTTGCCACGCCTGTCAGGCGTTAGCAGCGTAATTATCTTCACCGGTCTTGTTGCCGTCCCCAAGCCTGGCTCAATCGCTCTGCTGAGCGGTCTGGGTCTGGTTGTTGGACGCCGCCTGCTGAAGCGTCGTGCGAAGAAGCAGGAAACTGCTGTCTGATCACCGACGGCTAAGGCCGCTGCGGATCTGTCAATACGATCCGGCGAATAACTGATAGTTTCGTCCGTTATTCGCCGGTGAACTAAGTCGGAAGCAAGATGCTTCCAGTGCGTTTAAACTGGGTTCCTGTGCCTGAAGGTCGTTTCGCAGTGGTGCGCCCGGATCCGGTATCACTCTGACCACGCCCCCAAAACACAGATGAATCCAGCGAAAATCACCGTCCATCGCCAGCTTTCATGATGACACCGGCGATGACGCTCGAGGGGCGGGATTTTCATCAACATCTCTCTGCGGGACATCTGCTTGACCCACAGATGTGGGATGTGTTTCGGGCCGGTCGGAGTTGCAAATTCGACCGACCTTTTTCATGCGCACAGGGTTCCTGTACTGGCTGCGAGCCTCGGTATCCGGCATAATGCGTTTCTCTCCCCGCCCGATACGTCTGCGGATTCGTATCTATGCTGCATCGCCGAAAACTGCTGGTCGCTGGTCTTGCTGCACCTCTCGCCTCGATCACTTCCGCTGTGCGGGGCCACGCGACTGTTCCGTCGCGGGCTGATTCTGAATCGGCACTTGAAGAACTGATGTCCGGAAGAAACGGCTGGGATGACCATGTCTGTCGCCGCACTCTTGGCGCAGCCAACGAGCCTAAAGAGGGTGACCAGATCGTTGGCGTCGCTGCAGCGGACAGCAGCGAGCGTCAGAAAGCTCGCGAAATTCTGCTGCAAACCCGCCTTTCAACCATCGATCAGCACCCTCCCTATGCGGATGAGCTGCTGACATTCATTGGCACGGCCATTAACCGCGATCAGCAGGACCGCATCAGTCACTGGACGTTCGCCGAACTGAAGGCTGCCCTGCTCTCCTGCCCGCCCGCGGAACTGCACCAGCTGAAACAGGGGCTCAGCAGTGACGTCATTGCGGTTGTTGTCCGACTGATGACCAATGCCGAGCTGACCCGGCTGGGAGCTCGGCTGTTCAACCCGCTGCCAGGATCGAAAATTGGGTCCCAGGGCTACATGGGAGCCAGGATTCAGCCGAATTCACCTACGGATCATCCCGACGATATTCGCTGGCAGGTGTTTTCGGCCTTTGCCTATGCCGTGGGTGATATCCTCGTGGGGACTAACCCTGTTTCCAGCGAGCCGCAGTCGGTGCTGGCAGTACAGAATTGCCTCAGTGATGTCCTGCAGACTTTTCAGCTGACTGAGATTCTGCCGCACTGTGTGCTGTCCCACATTGATGTTCAGGCGGCTGTGGAAGCGGCTGTGCCAGGTTCCACAGCACTCTGGTTTCAAAGCATTGCCGGAAATGATTCGGCCAACCAGACTTTTGATGTCACGATCGAAAAAATGCGGCGGCATGCTGCTGCGCGCCGCGGCCGGTCTCAAAATACAAGCCAAAC
>Ga0208048_1001290_pt1 | contig 13090 bp, 7 predicted proteins | sample Malawi_45m_30L_FD_184163 | JGI IMG/M metagenome (GOLD analysis project Ga0208048, IMG submission 184163) | Freshwater microbial communities from Lake Malawi, Central Region, Malawi to study Microbial Dark Matter (Phase II) - Malawi_45m_30L... | ecosystem: Environmental > Aquatic > Freshwater >...
TGTCATCATCATCAACAAGACCGATCTGGTCAGCGAAGACGAACTCGCCCAACTCCGCGCCATCCTCCGCCAATTCAACCGCGACGCGGAAATCGTCGAGGCCGAGCGCGGCAGCATCCCGCTCGACCGCGTGTTGGACACCAAACGTTTCGACATGGAGAAAGCGCAGGCCTCCGCGGGCTGGATCAAGGAGCTGCAGAACGAGCACGTGCCGGAGACCGAGGAATACGGCATCGGCAGCTTCGTCTTCCGCGCGCGGCGGCCGTTCCACCCGCAGCGGTTCTGGGATTTCCTACACACCGAATGGCCCGGACTCCTCCGCTCGAAGGGCCATTTCTGGCTGGCCACCCGCCACGACATGATCGGCCTCTGGAGCCAAGCCGGCGGCAGCGCGGAATACAAACCCGTCGGCTACTGGTGGGCCGCCGCACCCAAGTCACGCTGGCCGGACGACGAGGAAACCCTCAAGTCGATCATGAGGGATTGGAAGGAACCCTTCGGCGACCGCCGCCAGCAAATCGTCTACATCGGACAAAATCTTCCGAAGGACGCCATGACCGCCGAACTCGACCGCTGTCTTCTGAGTGACGAAGAAATGGTCTACGGCCCCGAAGCGTGGTCCCAACTGCCCGATCCCTTCCCCGAATGGCTCACCCAAGTGCAAGCTGAGCACGCCGTCGCGAACTGAACAATCCGGTTTTTGCCTCAGCGCATTCGGATCGGAGCGATGAGCGCGTATTTGGCCGGCGCCAACAGGTTCGTATCGATGCTGGCCACTGCGGCCTGAGCGCGCTCGTTTTCCCCGTTCGCCGCGAGGATCGCGGCGATGACTGCGCACTGTCCGCGAGAACTGGTCACTTTTCCGGAGAATTAGCCGGGGAAACCGCAGAAGATTCCCCGACTTTTGTTTCGCGGGCCATTCGGGCCAAGGTCTCGCTGGTCAGAAGATTCGCGTTGGAGAGTTGCACTCCTTCGTTGTCATCCGGTTCGGCGCGCCGCATCCAGACGAACAACTCTTTGCGCTCCCCTGCCCGTTCAAGCGACGCGACGATATAGCCCTCGCTGCCTCGCGGGGCTTGCACCCTGAAGCGGCCGTCGCCATCCGCCGCGAACTCGACCGAGGGCGGCGGCAGGCTGGCCAAAAAACGCGCGGGATCCGTTGCGTCGTCGGCACCCAAATTCAATTTCTCCAAGTCGCGCAGCGCGTCTTCGGCATCGGCTGCAGCCTCACGATGACGCGCCCGGCAGATTTCCAAATCGGCGGCGTTGGCGCGCTCGGCCACCCGCAGGATGCGCGCAGCCTCGTCCCGCGCCGACACTTTTTGGTTCCACTCATTGCGCGCCGCGCGGGTTTCCAGTTCGTTGTCGCGCTGCCATTTTCCACGGGCCTCGAGCCACGCATGCAGGTGTTGCTCGACCACTGCGGCCGGATACCAGACCACTTTGGCGCCGCTGCCCGGCTGTTCGCCGCCGTTCACATCCTGCAAAAGCACGCGGCCATGGACGGACGTCGAGCCGCCTTGCACCCAAAAGTAAGCGGCACCGAGCAGCACGACCACGGCGCCAAAAACCAGCAAGTGACGCATAGGACCGCCTTTCTAGTGCCGGAAAGCGGCCGCGACAAGCGGTCTACGGAGGAGATGCGTTGCTTTGCTCTCCGGCCCTCACTAGAAAGGGCGCCCATGCCGCGTCGCAGACCAGAGAAGAAAGCAGCCCGGCCTGCCATCGATGTCGCGGGACGCACGCTGCTCGTGGCCAATCGCAGCGAAATCGCCATCCGCGTTTTCCGTGCGGCGAATGAACTGCACATGCGGACCGTCGCGGTCTACGCCGAGGAAGACCGTTTTTCCATCCATCGATTCAAAGCCGACGAGGCCTATGTGGTGGGTCGCGGGAAAGGTCCGGTCGGCGCCTACCTCGACATCGAAGGAATCGTCGGTCTGGCGCGCGAACGCGGGGCGGACATGATCCATCCGGGCTACGGATTCCTCTCCGAAAACGCGCATTTCGCCCGCGCCTGTCAGGAAGCCGGGATCACTTTCGTCGGACCGCGCCCCGAACTGCTCGAGATGATGGGCGACAAAACCGCGGCACGCGCGCTGGCCATCAAGCTGAACATTCCCGTTCTTCCCGGAACGGAAGAGCCGGTCGAAGACCGTGCGGAAGCAATCAAGATCGCCAAGAAAATCGGTTTCCCTCTCATCATCAAAGCGGCCTTCGGCGGCGGCGGACGCGGCATGCGCGTCGTCCGCAAGGAAAGCGAGCTCGCCTCCCTGCTCGACGAGGCGCGCAACGAGGCGGGTCGCGCCTTTGGTAATCCGGCCGTCTTCCTCGAGAAATACATCCCGCGGGCCAAGCACATCGAGGTGCAGATCCTCGGGGATTCGCACGGCGGCGTGCTCCACTTGCACGAACGCGATTGTTCGGTGCAGCGACGGCACCAGAAAGTCGTCGAGGTCGCGCCTTCGATCAATTTGCCCGACAAGGTCCGCGCCGAACTCTGCGATGCCGCGGTAAAAATCGCCAAGGGCATCGGTTACAACAACGCGGGCACGGTCGAGTTTCTCTACGATTTCGACCGTCACGAGTGGTTCTTCATCGAGATGAACCCGCGCATCCAAGTCGAACACACCGTGACCGAGCAGATCACCGGAGTCGATCTGGTGCGTTCGCAGATCCTCGTTGCCGCCGGCGCGCACCTGCACGGCCCCGAACTCGCCCTTCCCGTGCAGGAAGCCGTCCCGCGCAACGGCTTCGCCGTGCAGTGCCGCGTCACCACCGAAGATCCGGCCAACAATTTCACACCCAACTACGGAAAGATCATCACCTACCGCAGCGCGGCGGGTTTCGGCATCCGCCTCGATGCCGGCATGGGCACATCGGGCAACACGATCACGCCTTTCTACGATTCGCTCGTGGTCAAAATCACGTCGTCCGGCCAGACATTCCCCATCGCCCTGGACCGCATGCACCGCGCGCTGCGCGAATTCCGCATCCGCGGGGTGAAGACAAACATGCCGTTCCTCGAGAATGTTGTCACCCACCCCGTCTTTCGCGAAGGCGACGCGACCACCACCTTCATCGACAAGACACCGGCCCTTTTCGAGTTCAAGCCCCGCCGCGACCGCGCAACCAAGCTGATGCATTTCCTGGCCGATGTCTCGGTCAACGGCAACGCCGAATCGAAAGGCTACCAACCTCCCGCGCGCCTCGCCCCGGCTCCGCAGCCGACGGTGGATCTCCGCGTCGATCCGCCATCCGGAACGCGTCAGCAATTGCTCAAGCTCGGGCCGGAGAAATTCGCCGAGTGGACACGCAAACAGAAGCGCGCGCTCTTCACCGACACGACGTTCCGCGATGCGCACCAGTCGCTGCTCGCCACGCGCGTGCGCACGCACGACATGCTCCTGGTGGCCGATGCGGTGGCGCGCCGCACCCCGCAGCTTTTCAGCCTCGAGATGTGGGGCGGCGCGACCTTCGACGCCTCGATGCGTTTCCTGCGCGAGGATCCGTGGGACCGTCTCCGCACCCTGCGCGAGAAAGTGCCGAACATCTGTTTCCAGATGCTCTTCCGCGGCTCGAACGCCGTCGGTTACTCGAACTATCCGCCGAATGTCGTGGCGGGCTTCGTCCGCCACGCGGCCGAGAGCGGCATGGATATTTTCCGCGTCTTCGATTCGCTCAACGACCTCTCGAACATGCGCGCGGCGATGGAAGCGGTGCGCGAGACCGAGGCGGTCTGCGAGGGAACCATTTGCTACACGGGAAATATTCTCGATCCCGAGCGCAGCAAGTATTCGCTCAAATACTACGTCAAGTTGGCCAAGGAGCTGGAGAAGATGGGCGCGCACTTCATCGCGATCAAAGACATGGCGGGGCTGTGTCGTCCGTTTGCCGCACGCGCCCTGGTCAAAGCCCTCCGTGCCGAGACCGATCTGCCCATTCACTTCCACACGCATGACACGAGCGGCGTGAATGCCGCGTCGGTCCTCGCGGCGATCGAGTCCGGCGCGGACATCGTCGATTCCGCAATCAGTTCGATGTCCGGGTCGACCTCGCAACCGAATCTGAACAGCCTTGTTGCCGCGCTGCAGAACACACCGCACGACAGCGGACTCGACCTCGACGCGCTCAACGAGTTTGCCGACTACTGGGAGCAGGTGCGGAAGTTTTACGCGCCTTTTGACACCTCGCCGCGCACGGGCAGCGCCGAGGTTTATCTGCACGAAATGCCCGGCGGACAGTTCACGAATTTGAAGGAACAAGCCGCGTCGATGGGGCTCGGACATCGTTGGCCGGAGATTGCGCGCTGCTATGCCGAGGTGAACCAACTCTTCGGCGACATCGTCAAGGTGACACCCTCGAGCAAAGTGGTCGGCGACATGGCGCTGTTTCTCTTCACCCGCGGGATCAAACCTGCGGACGTGCCCAACCTCCCGCCCGGCACACCCTTTCCCGAATCGGTGAAAGACATGTTGGCCGGCGGACTGGGTGAACCGATGGGCGGATGGCCGAAGAATGTGGTCAAGGCTGTGCTGGGCAAAGCGAAAAGCAAAGTCGCGCGCGCCGCGAAGGTCAGCCTCGATGCAGTGCGCAAAGAACTGACCGGAAAATTGAAGCAATCGCCCGACGAGGACGATCTCTACAGCCACCTGATGTATCCCGAGGTGTTCGCGGCTTTCAAAAAATTCGAGCGCGAATACGGTGATGTCAGCGTCCTGCCCACGCCGGCCTTCTTCTACGGCCTCAAGCCCGGCGAAGAAATTGCGGTGGAGATCGAACAGGGCAAAACGCTCTTCATCAAGCTGGTCAACCTCGGTCCGGTCGACAAGGACGGTCACCGCATCGTCTTTTTCGAAATCAACGGCATGCCGCGCGAGGTCACCATTGTCGACAAGTCGCTGCAGACCACCAAGAAGGCGCGGCGCAAAGCCGATCCGTCCAAGCCGCTGGAAATCGGCGCGCCCATCCCCGGAATGGTCACGAACATCGGTCCGGGCACCGGCGCGAAGGTGGCCAAAGGCGACAAAATCCTCACCATGGAAGCGATGAAGATGCAGACCACGATTTACGCACCCTGCGACGGCGCGATCGAGGAACTGCTCGTGGCCAGCGGCGATGCGGTCGATGCGGGTGACCTCCTGGTCAGGCTGCGGGAGTAGTATTGTAGCGGCGGTCTATGACCGCCGAATGTTTACCGCAACGACCGGCGGTCATAGACCGCCGCTACAATTCGGTCGTGGGTCGCGCTACTTCTTGCGGAACTCGAGGCGGTCTTTGTCGACGTCGGCCACGATCTTGTCCCCCTCGCCGAACTCGCCATCGAGAATGGCCACGCTGAGCGGATTGAGGATCTGCTGCTGGATGACGCGCTTGAGCGGACGCGCGCCGTAAGCCGGATCGTAACCTTCCTTGGCGAGAAACTTTTTGGCCTTGTCGGTCAGTTCGAGGCGGATGTTCTGCGCCTCGAGGCGCTTGAGCAGGCGCTTAAGCTGGATGTCGACGATGTTGGTGATCTCTTTGTCGGTGAGACGGTCGAAGATGATCGTCTCGTCGATGCGGTTGAGAAACTCCGGGCGGAAGTGTCCGCGCAGAGCTTCCATGACGCGGCGGTTGCGCTCATCGACCGGCAAATCTTCCATGATGAATTGGCTGCCGATGTTGGAGGTCATGATGATGACCGTGTTTTTGAAATCGACCGTGCGACCCTGACCGTCCGTGATGCGGCCGTCGTCGAGAACTTGGAGCAGCACGTTAAAGACATCGCCGTGCGCTTTTTCCACCTCATCGAAGAGGACGACGGAATACGGATGGCGCCGCACGGCCTCGGTGAGTTGTCCGCCCTCGTCGTATCCGACGTAGCCCGGAGGCGCTCCGATGAGCCGGGCCACGGTGTGCTTCTCCATGTATTCGCTCATGTCGAGGCGGACGATGGCCTGTTCATTGTCGAAGAGAAATTCGGCCAGCGCTTTGCATAGTTCCGTTTTGCCCACGCCGGTGGGTCCGAGGAACATGAAAGAGCCGATCGGACGGTTTTCGTCCTGCAGACCGGCGCGCGCGCGGCGCACGGCGTTGGAGACGGACTTGATCGCCTGGGGCTGTCCGACCACGCGCTCCATGAGGCGCTCCTCCATCTTGACCAACTTCTGACGTTCGCCTTCCTGCAAACGGGTGACCGGAATACCGGTCCAAGTGGAAACAACCTTGGCCACGTCGTCCTCGGTCACTTCCTCGCGCAGGAGTTGTCCCCCGCCCTCCTTGGCCAACTTCTTGTTGTGCTCTTCGAGTTTTGTCGTGAGTTCGGGAATCTTGCCGTATTGCAGTTCGCTGGCCTTGGCGAAATCGCCCTGACGCTGGGCCAGTTCGAGTTGGTTTTTCAGGTCCTCGATTTGTTCGGCGATTTTGCGCGATTCGGTGACCTGCTTTTTCTCATTTTGCCACTGGGCTTTGAGTTTCGAACCTTTCTCCTTCAGGTCGGCCAATTCCTTTTCCAACTTGGCCAGGCGTTCCTTGCTCGCCGCGTCTTTCTCTTTTTTCAACGCGGTGCGCTCCATCTCGCCCTGCATGATCTCGCGTTCGAGCTTGTCGAGTTCGGTGGGCATGGAATCCAACTCGATCTTGAGACGCGAAGCGGCTTCGTCGATGAGATCGACCGCTTTATCGGGCAGGAAGCGATCGCTGATGTAGCGGTCGCTGAGCACGGCGGCACCGACCAGCGCCGAATCCTGGATACGCACACCGTGGTGAACCTCGTAGCGCTCCTTGAGTCCGCGCAGGATAGCGATGGTGTCTTCCACGCTCGGTTCTTTGACCATGACCGGCTGGAAGCGGCGCTCGAGGGCGGCGTCCTTCTCGATGTATTTGCGGTATTCATCGAGAGTGGTCGCGCCGATGGTGCGGAGCTCGCCGCGGGCCAACTGCGGCTTGAGCATGTTGGAGGCATCGGCCGATCCCTCGGCTGCCCCGGCTCCGACGATGGTATGCAGCTCGTCGATGAAGAGAATGATTTGTCCTTCGGATGAGGTGACTTCTTTGAGGAAGGCCTTGAGCCGTTCCTCGAATTCGCCGCGGAATTTGGCGCCGGCAATCATCGCGCCGATATCCATGGCCACGAGTTTTTTGTTCTTGAGCGACTCGGGCACGTCGCCGCTGACGATGCGGCGGGCGAGACCTTCGACGATGGCTGTTTTGCCCACGCCGGGCTCGCCGATGAGGACGGGATTGTTTTTCGTGCGGCGCGAAAGCACCTGCATGGTGCGGCGGATTTCCTCGTCACGCCCGATGACCGGATCGATTTTGCCGCGCTTGGCCAATTCGGTGAGGTCGCGTCCGTATTTTTCCAGCGCCTGGTATTTTTCCTCGGGATTCTGGTCGGTGACGCGCTGCGAACCACGCACTTCGACCAGCGCGTTCATCAGTTTTTCGTGCGTGGCGCCGTCTTCTTTGAGGAGTTTGCCGGCCGGATCGGACGACTGCGAAAGCGCGAGCAGATAATGCTCCGCGCTGAGGTATTCGTCCTTGAGCTTGGCCATGACGCCCTCGGCCGCATCGAGGGTCTTGCGCAGGTCGTTGCCAATGTGGGGCTGCGCGCCGCCGGAGACCTTGGCACGGCGGGAAAGTTCCGCATCGAGTTGCTCGCGCAGGCGCGCGACGGAAACGCCGACTTTTTGCAGCAACGGAACGGCCACGCCGTCGGATTGGTCGAGAAGCGCAAGCAGGAACTGTTCGTTGCCGATTTCCTGCTGGTGAAGTTTGCTCGTGATGTCGGCGGCGGCGTTGAGCGCCTCCTGCATTTTCTGGGTGAAACGATCCGGTCTCATGCGACCGGAAGACTAACACTATTTGAGGCGCATCCGCATGCGAATAAACGTCGGCACGTCGAGGTCCTGTCCGTCGACCATGGTCGGATCGAGATCCTTGAAACGTCCGCGCATGGCCTGATCGAGGGGCAGTTCTTCCTGGGTTTGTTCGCCGGAAACCGTGGTGCGTCGTCCGGTTTTTGCTTTGCCTTTCCCCTTGGCGGGTTTGACTTCGCCTTCCGCCGCAGCGTCGGCTTCCGGCATCTCGCCAACGGTCTCGGGAAAATCTTCGTCATCTTCATCGCTCTCGGCGGCCGCGCCGGAGGACTTGCTGGCCATAATGACGATACCGAACGTGTCTTCCACCTCGGGGTCGGTGGCGACGCCGAGCATGATTTGCGCGTTTTCCTCGATGTGTTTCGAGATTTGACGGAGCGCGGAGTGCACTTCGGTCAGTTTGAGCGAGCTGTCCGCCGACATGTGGACGAGCACGTTCTCCGCTTCGCCGAGCAATTTCCCGCTTTCAAGCAGCGGGCAACGCAGCGCCTCCTCCACCGCACTGCGCACGCGGTCGGATCCCGAGGAAAAGCCGCAGCCGAATTCGCAACGCGCCGTCGATCCTTGGAAGACCTGGACCAACTCATCGACGCCCAGGCGGAGAATGGCGGGGAGACTGACCATGCGGACAACAGAGGCCGCGGCAGCGGCCAAGGTTTGCGACGCGGCAGTGAAGGCATCGGAGATCGTCGCACCCTCGGGACCAAGCTCGTTGAGACGGTCGTTCTCGAAGCAGAGGATGGCCGTGCAGGAACGCGAAAGACGGGCCAGGGCCCGGTCGGCCTGTTCGCGGCGTTTGCCCCCCTCGCCGGCCAGCGGCATGGTGACAACGCCGACGACGAGCGCGCCCTTGCGGTGGGCCTCGTGGGCGACGACCGGCGCGGCTCCCGAACCGGTGCCACCACCGAGCCCGGCGCAGACGACCACGACCTGCGCGCCCGCGCATTCAGCGCGGATCTCGGCCGCACTTTCTTTGGCTGCACCTTCGCCGACGGCAGGATCGCCGCCCGAGCCGAGACCTTTGGTTCCTTCGCGACCGAGTTGGACCTTGCGGGCCGCGGAAGAATTCATCAACGCGCGCGCGTCGGTGCTGGCGGCGACAAGTTCTGTCGTGCCGAGGCGCATCGAGGCGATCCGTTCGAGCAGAGCCAGACCGGCACCGCCGACGCCGAAAATTTTGGCCGAACTCACGGGAACGGACGGCGCGGCAGCGGCTGCGTTGGGACCGAGATTGATCATAGACCGGGGATAAAACGCAGAATTTTGGTGCGCACGATGTCGATGATCGAGGTGTCTTCCTGTGCTTCCTGCAGGGCTTGCGCGTAGAGGACGAGACCGAGAGCCGTGCTAAAGCGCGGACTCTCGAAAAGCGAGCTGGGCCCCATGATCGGCTTGGGCAAAGCCACACGGGCGGGAACGCCGAACACGTCGGAGGCGAGCGAGGCGATTCCTTTGAGGTCGGCCGTTCCGCCGGTGACGAGAACGCCGGCGCCGACGAATTGCGCGTGGCGTTCGAAATTCAGCCGGCGTTTGAGCAAGGCGAACAATTCGCGCACCCGCGCCTCGGCCACCATGTTGAGGACGCGCCGTTCGACGTGGCCGCCGGCGAAGGTCGTGTCCTCGACCTCGACCGTGCCGCGCGCGGACAAGGACGCGGGCGAAACCTCGGCATGTTCCACCTTGAGCTTCTCGGCGAGCTTGGTCGGCACGCGCAGGCCGATGGAAATGTCGTTGGTGATGTGGTCGCCGCCCACGGCAAGGACGCCGCTGTGCCGCACGGAACCATCGCGGAAAAGGATGTAATCGGTGACGCCTCCGCCGATATCGATGACCAAAACGCCGGAGTCGCGGTCGGCCTGCTCGCTCACCGATTGGGCCGAAGCCACCGCGCTCATCACGACCGTGGCCGGACGGAGGTTGGCTTCGCGGATGCAGCGCAGATTGTTTTGGATGCGCGTCTTCGTGCCGTGGACGATGTGGAATTCCGCCTCGAGTTTGCGGCCCACCATACCGAGCGGACTGGCCACGCCTTCCTGCCCGTCGACGTAATACCTTTGCACCATGGTGTGCAGGAAGACGTTGCCGGTGGGGATGGTGACATCGAGCGCGCTCTGCTCGACCTCTTGGATGTCCTCGTCCTCGATCTCGTCGCGGTCGTCAGGGATCTGGATGCCGCCGCGGTTGTTCAGACTGTCGAGATGCGCACCGGTGACGGCTGCAGTGACGTCGCCGATCTCGCGATCGGCTTTTTCCTCGGCCTCGGAGACCGCATCGTTGAGGCAAAGGGTGATCTTGCCGATATCCACGATTTCGCCTTTGCGCACGCCGCGCGAGGGCGACTCGCCGGTGCCGATGATGCGAAGCAGGCCGTCACTGCGCGTCTCGGCGATGACCGCGGCGACTTTCGACGTCCCGATCTCCAATCCGACATGCAGTATGGTTTTGGCCATGGGTCAGGGTTTGGCTTTTTTCGCGGGTTTGGCCGGAACGACAACCTCCGCGGGCGGAGGATCGCCGACGAAAGTGACCGGCGTGTTGCGCTCGGGCATGAGGTTCGCCGTGGCGATCTTTTGGGAAGTGCGTCCGACGTGCGCGAGAATCATCTGCAAGCGGTCGAGTTGCGACGGGATGTCGGTCGGGCCGAATGTGTATCGGCTCTGTTGATCGCCCCAGGCGAGAATGCACCAACCCTTGGAGATGTCGGCGGCGCGCAGAGTGACGTCGGGGTTGGCGCGCTCGGCGGCACGGGCGAACAATTCGATCGCGGGGAGAAGTTCGGGAATATCGATCGTGTCACCGGGGCGCCACTGCTCGGTGGGGACGCCGTAGACCACGGGAAGCCGGGCGTGGGATGACTGGAAATTTTCCGGTTTCATCGTGACACCTTCCGAATCAACAAGGCAGGCAGCCGGCATGGCCGACGGGTCTTCGCCCGTGTCGCGCGGGGCGACCCAAGCCACCGGATGCCGTGCTTCCATCTTGATGGAAACGCAGTCGGGAAGAATGCGTTCCACTTTGGCGTTCTTGATTTCGGGAATCATAGCCAGGGCGCGCTGCGCCGACTCAAGATTGAGCGAGAAAATATTCAGACCCTCGCGGATGCCGGTTTTTTCGAGGGCCTGTTCGCGTGTCATGACGCCGTCGGTATCCACTTCGATGACGCGCACCTGATACTGCGGGTTGCTGAAGATCTGGCTGTCGAGCAACGCGCGGATCCCGAGCCACGAAAAAGCGATGATGCCGAGCACCACGACCGCCTCCCCCGCATAGAGAAGAATCTTTTGATTGCGGCGGCGGCGTTCGGTTTCGGCCGTGGCCGTCACCTCGAGCAGATGGTCGCGACGGCGTTTGCGGGCCGGCCTTCGGCCGCGGGTTTTTTTGGAACGGAAGATACTCATTGTTTGCTGAATCGGCGGAGGGAAAGGAGGCAGATCTTCTCGCATAGTTCGAGGAAGCCGGTGCCACCCGCTGCGGCGGCTTTGGGCAGCAGGCTGGTCTCGGTCATCCCGGGAATCGTATTGGTCTCGAGGACAAAAGGCGAACCGTCCGCGCGCAGGAGCACATCGACCCGCGAGTAGACCTCGAGACCGAGCGAGCGGTGGGCGCGCAGGGCGGCATCTTGGATGCGGCGCGTGTCGGCTTCGGCCAGCGGCGCGGGGCAAAAATATTCCGAGGCGCCTTTGGTGTATTTGTGCGCGTAGTCGTAGAAGCCCTCGTGCGGCCGGATCTCGACGATGGCCAGCGCACGGTCTCCAACCACGCCAACCGTGAGTTCGCGACCCTCGACGAATTCCTCGACGAGAATCTCGCGATCGAGCGAAGCGCAATCACGGAGGGCGGCATCAAGCGCGGATGCTTCGTGCACGATATGAACCCCGACGCTCGAACCCTCGCGCGGAGCTTTGACCACGATGGGCAATGGCAAGGCCGGTCTTTGTCCGGGGGAAATTTTTTCCCAGCGGGGCGTCGGCACGCCGTTTTCCATGAAGTGCGTTTTGCTGGCCAATTTGTCGAAAGCAAGACGGCTCCCGGCGGCGCCCTCCCCGGTGTAAGCCACGCCGCGCGCATCGAGCAGCGACTGCAAACGGCCATCCTCGCCGAATGTGCCGTGGATCATGTTGACGCAAAGTCCCGTATCCGCCGGAAGGTCCAAGCTTTCGTCTTTCACTTCGAGCGGTGTGACGCGGTATCCACCTTCGGCAAGGGCGCGGGCCACGGCAGCGCCGGAACGCAGCGAGACCTCGCGTTCCGAACCCGGACCGCCCATGAGCACGACGAGGTGCAGATCTTGAAGTTCTTTTTTCATGCCGCCGGACGATCCTCCCCGATGACTTGAACCTCGTTCTCGAGCCGCACGCCGTGGCGTTTCAAAACGGCGTCACGCACCTGTTCGACGAGGGCAAGAACGTCCGATGCGCTGGCTCCGCCGTCGTTGACGATGAAATTGGCATGTTGCCCGGAGACGCGGGCGGCACCGACGCTGTGATTTTTCAATCCGGCCAGATCGACGAGCTGTCCCGCTTTGCCGCCTTCCGGATTGCGGAAAATGCAGCCCGCGCTCGCCCCGGCCGGCTGCGAAGATTTTCTTTTCGCCGAGTAATCCTTGGTTGTGCGTTCGACTTCGGCCGAAGCGGCGCGCGTGCCGCGAAAGACGGCGGAAAGCGCGTAGTTGGAGCGAAGCAGCGGAACGCTGCGGTATTGGACTTCGAGCTCGGCGGGAGTTTTCTCGAGGATATTTCCCTCGCTGTCGGCGTAGCGCAGACGCTCGACCTGGTCAAACGCCTCGACGCCCATGGCGCCGGCATTCATGCGGAGGCAACCGCCCACATCGCCGGGAATTCCCTCCATCCATTCGAACCCGGCGAGACCCGCGGTGATGGCCGCACCGCTCAAGCCTTTGAGCCGCACCCCGACGCCCGCGCGGATGTTCTCGCCCTCGACCGAAAATTCCCCGAAGACCCCGCGCCGCAAGCGCACCACCGCGCCGCGCAGTCCGCCATCGCGCACGATCAGATTCGAGCCGCGGCCGACCACCATGAGGGGCACGCCTTCGGCATGGGCCACGCGGACCAGCTCGCAAAACCCTTCTTCGGTTTCGGGCTCGAGCCAGAATTGCGCCGGTCCCCCGACCCGCATGGTCGTGTGCTTGGCCATCGGTTCGTAAAGTCGGGCGATGCCCGGACCCATGGCGGCGCGGAGAATTTCAAGCACGCGCAAATCGGCGGCGAGCGCCG
>Ga0208048_1001293_pt1 | contig 13043 bp, 10 predicted proteins | sample Malawi_45m_30L_FD_184163 | JGI IMG/M metagenome (GOLD analysis project Ga0208048, IMG submission 184163) | Freshwater microbial communities from Lake Malawi, Central Region, Malawi to study Microbial Dark Matter (Phase II) - Malawi_45m_30L... | ecosystem: Environmental > Aquatic > Freshwater >...
GGCACCAAATGCGCCAGCAACCGGGCGCTGCATTCGCCGCGGGTGCCGCCGCCAACGCGCCGCCCCGGGAACGTGTTGCGCAGATTCGTCTGCGCCAGAGCATCGCTGCCTGTAAGGCACAGCATCAACACGGCAACCCCAAGCAACCTGCTGCGCGTGAGACAAGAACGGAGCACCATGGTGATCGTTGCTATCTACATGCAGGTTGGGGTGGCAACCCGGAACTGACAAGCTCGCCATGACTGCCGGATCGACACAGCACCAGACGCCCTTCAGCAGTGCTGATGCCGTCAGGCTGGGTTTCATTGCTGAAGCTGAAGCGCAGGCACTGGAGCCGCTCTTGGGTCAATGCCGGCAACTGCAGGTTGAGGCGGGCAAGGTGGTGCTCGAAGGCAACGCCAACAACAGCTCGGCCTTTGTGCTGCTCGACGGAGAACTGGCGGTCAAGCTGCAACCCAGCGACGCGAACAGCATCGGTGTGGTGCAAGTGGGCGAGCTGGTGGGCGAGGGATCGGCCCTCACGGGAAACCTCACCTCAGCCTGGGTGATCGCCACCACCCCCGCGCGCCTGCTGCTGTTGGAGCGGCAGGTGCTGCTTGAGCTGGCGAGCAGTTCCCATCACTTCGCCTACCGGCTGTTGGTGACGGTGTGCGAGCGGCTCTACAGCTCAAACCAGAAAGCCCAGAGCAGCGATGCCGAATCAAAGGACTACCGACAAAAGGCCTTCTTTGATCAACTCACTGGACTGAAGAACCGCGCCTGGCTCAACCACCACCTCGGTGAGCTGCTCGAAGCCCAACAGCAACGCGACAATGGGCTCCACTTCTTCATGGTCGACATCGACCACTTCAAACGCTTCAACGACACCTGGGGGCATGCCCTCGGTGACCAGGTGCTGGTCGCCGTTGGACAGGCACTGGAGGCAGCCACCCGCCCGGGTGATCACGTGATCCGGCTGGGCGGTGAAGAGATCCTGGTGCTGGCTGATCACCTGGGCAGCAACAGCGATGCCTCAGGCATTGGCGAACGGCTACGCCTGGCGGTCGAACGCTGCGAAGTCACGGTCGAGCAGCAGAGCGAACCGCTGCAGGTGACGATCTCGATTGGGGCCGCGCGCTTCAGTCCCGGTGAAGCCAGCGATGCCACGTTGGAGAGGGCCGATCAAGCGCTCTACCGCGCCAAAGAAGGCGGTCGCAACCGCGTCGAAGTGGCCTAGGGCAGCGCGCAGAAGGTCACCTCAAGGCTGAGGCGATCGCTCGGTTCGGGCAACTCGCGTGGATCAAACGGTGCCGGGGCGCTGCGCGCGAGCGCCATTGCCGCCATCGGCACGGGGCGCAGCCCCCCGTCGACCCGCACCTGCAAAGGACGCAGTTGCCTCAGCCCCATCACCGCCGCCAGATCCTTGCCCCGCTGCAGAGCATCGCTGTAGGCCGCCTGCAACAGCTGGCGCGTCGCGGCAGCAGTGGTGCTCTGATCGGCTTCGGCATCCACAGGTGACAGCCGCACGCCGCTCAAGCTGCCCACCTGAGCGATCAGGCCCTGCAACTGCTCTGGCGCCAGCTGGCCGCTCACCTGGCTGCTGGCTTCAAACACAGCAGGTTGGCCTGCTGGCACGTAGCGATTCCAAACAGTGGGCGAGCTGACCCGCAGCTCGTTCACCTTGAGCGCCTGCAGGGCGCGGCGCACCGCGTCGAGGCGCTGCTGCAACAGCGTCAGCGCTGCTTTGGAGCTGGGGGCTTCTGCCTGCACGCTCAGGTTGACGCGCAAGCTGCTGATGGCGCGCTTGAGCGTGGCGCTGCCGCGGGCATCGAGCACGGTGCCTGAGCAGCTGAGTTGCAGTTGCACCTGGGCGCCGGCGGCAGCCGGTGGTAGGGCCGTCAGGAGGGCTACCACAAGCGTGGCGCTGGCGCGAAATGCCGACATGGACGACGCGTGTGCAATCAAGCAGCCCCAGCTTGGCGAGATCAGCCCAGGGCAGCAGCCAATTGTTGCCGCGCCTGCAGCAGCGCGCCATCGAGCGCCGCCCCATCGCGCCCGCCCGCCTGGGCCAGGTTGGGGCGGCCGCCGCCGCCACCGCCGCAGAGCTTGGCGATGCCGCCAATGAACGCCCCCGCCTTGGGGCCAGCCGCTGTCACCGACGCGCCAAAGGCCGCCACCAACATCACCTTGCCCGGATCGGCCGGATCGGGCAGGCCGCCGAGCACGACGGCTGCCCCCTCGCCCAGCTGATCGGCCAGGCCCTGGGCCGCCGTCTGCAGGGCTGCTCCCTCCACCCCATCGAGCCGGCTCACCAGCACCTGAAACGACCCAACGGACTCGGCCTGGGCCGCTAGCGCCGCCGCCTTGGCGGCCGCCAGCTCGCTGCGGGCTGCCACCAGGGCCTTGCCAGTGGCCTTGAGCTCATCTTGCAACTGGGCCACCCGCTCGACGATCTCGGCGGGCTGGGCCTTGAAGCGCTCGCCCAGCTGCTTGACCACCGCGTCGCGCTCGTTGAGGTAGGCGAGCACCGCCGGGCCAGCGACCGCCTCGATGCGGCGAATGCCGGCGGCCACACCGCTTTCGCTGATGATCTTGAACACGCCGATCTCGGCGGTGTTGGCCACGTGGGTGCCGCCACAGAGCTCCATCGACACACCGGGCACATCGACAACGCGCACCACATCGGCGTATTTCTCGCCGAACATGGCGACCGCGCCTGCAGCCTTGGCCTGCTCGATCGCCATCTCCTGCACCTTGAGGCTGTGGGCGCCAGCGATCCAGCCGTTGATCAACGCCTCGATCTGCTCGAGCTCAGCAGAGGTGACGGCGCGGGGGCAATGAAAGTCAAAGCGCAGGCGGTCGAAATCGACCAGCGAACCCGCCTGGCCGATGCCCGGTTCCACCACCTGCTTGAGCGCCGCCTGCAGCAGGTGGGTGGCGGTGTGGTTGGCCTGGGCGCGGCGGCGGCAGGCCGCATCCACCCGCGCGGTCAGCAGATCACCAACCGCCACGCTGCCACGCTCGATGCGGCCGCTGTGCACAAACACACTGCGGTTGCGTGAGACGCCATCGATGCTGACGATCACGCCGGCATCGACGCTGGTCTGATCGCCGCCGCCCAGCAACACGCCGCGATCCCCCACCTGACCGCCCCCTTCGCCATAGAAGGGGGTGACGTCGAGCACCAGCTGCACCGCATCACCAGCGACGGCGCGCTGGGCCGGCACGCCATTGACCACCAGAGCCACCACGCAGCTAGGGTGCTCGAGGGCTTCGTACCCCCGAAACCCGGTGGCCTCGAGCTGGGCCGCGACCTGATCGATCGCCTCCTGAAGGGTCAGATCGATGCTGACGGCTGCCGCCTTGGCCCGCTGGCGCTGGGCCTCCATCGCCGCCTCGAAGCCAGCCAGATCCACCGACAGACCGTGCTCGGCGGCGATCTCTTCGGTGAGCTCGAGCGGAAAGCCGTAGGTGTCATACAGCTCAAAGGCCTGCTCACCGCTGATCTGGCTGGGCCCGGCAGCCAGCACCTCGGCCAGCAGCTTTTCGCCGCGCTCGAGGGTCTCCAGGAATCGACCTTCTTCGCGCGCCAGCTCGGCCAGGATCACCTCACGGCGCTCAACCAGTTGCGGGTAGGCGTCCTGCATGAGCGCAATCGCCGCATCACCCATGGCGGTGAGGAACGGCTTGTCGATGCCGAAGAGCCGTCCATGGCGCACCACCCGGCGCAGCAGGCGCCGCAGGATGTAGCCGCGGCCCAGGTTGGATGCCGTCACGCCATCGCAGATCAGCTGGGTGATGGCGCGGCTGTGGTCGCCGATCACCTTGAGCGACGTCTGGCCCTTGTCATCGAGCGCTCGGTAGTCAACGGCCGCCAACGCCGCGGCCGTCTCGATCAAGGGAAAGATCAGGTCGGTTTCGTAGTTGTTGGGAACCCCCTGCAGGATCTGGGCCATGCGCTCGAGGCCCATGCCGGTGTCAATGTTGCGGGCCGCCAGCGGGGTCAAAACACCCTCGGCGTCGCGGTTGTACTGCATGAACACCAGGTTGTAGAACTCGATGAAACGGCTGTCGTCCTCGAGATCGATGCCCTCATCGCCCAGCTCAGGCTTGAAGTCGTAATAGATCTCCGAGCAGGGGCCGCAGGGGCCCGTGGGACCCGACGCCCAGAAGTTGTCGGCCTCATCCATGCGGATGATGCGCTTGGGATTGACCCCCACCACATCGCGCCAGATCGCCTCGGCTTCGTCGTCTTCACGGAAGACGCTGACCACAAGGTTGTTGGGCGAGAGGCCGAACACGCCGGTGGAGAGCTCCCAGGCCCACTGGATCGCCTGCTCCTTGAAGTAATCGCCAAAGGAGAAGTTGCCGAGCATCTCGAAGAACGTGTGATGCCGCGCGGTGCGGCCCACGTTTTCGATGTCGTTGGTGCGGATGCACTTCTGGGAGCTGGTGGCCCGGGGTGCGGGGCGCTGCTGCTGGCCCAGAAACACCGGCTTGAACGGCAGCATGCCGGCGATGGTCAGCAGCACCGTGGGGTCGTCAGGCACCAGCGAGGCGCTGGCCATGGGCTGGTGGCCGCGCTGCTCGTAAAAGGCCAGAAAGGCCGCGCGAATCTCTGCGCCGGACTTCGGGGTGGCGGCCATGGCTGCGCGAACAAAACCTAAGCAAGGCATGATCGCCCAGCACAGGTCAGCCCTGAGCCCATGAGCAGCGCGCCCACCAACCTGGCCCCGCAGCGCGCGGCGCTGCGGCTGCAGTCCATCAGCTGGGCCCTGGCCGGCGGCGTGTGCTCGCTGCTGCTGGCGTTGCTGCTGCAACTGGGCACGCCCCTGGCGAACTCGCCCAGCCTGGGCGCGGCCTTCGAAACCGCACTGCGGGCTGGGGGCTGCGGTTTTTTTTACGGCCTACTCGCCTTTCATCTGCAGCGGGTCGACCCTGACGACAGCCATCTGCAGGCGGGCCTGGTCGGGGCCGTGTGCGGCATCTGCAGCCTGGCTAGCCCCATTGACGTGACAGAGAGCCTGTCAACAGTGATGATGGGAGTGCTTCGCGGGTGGCTGCCGCTTTGGCTCCCCCTGGTTGGCAGTGCCCTGCTGCTCACCCAGCTCAACCGCGTTGTCTGCCGTCTGAGGCGCCCTTGATGGGGCCCGAACCCACCGGTTCATGAGCCTGCTGCATGCCACCTGGCTGTTTCCGCCCGAGCCTTCGGGCGGGCGGCTGTTGCTGTGGGCCGACACCTGGCGCGTTGCCGAACCCATCAACCCCGCCAAAACGGTCAGCGAGCACCCCTTCAGCCTGGTGGTCGATGACCTGGCCGCCTGGCTCGACGACAACGACCTGTGGTCTGAGGCCCTGCGCCCGGCCAGCGCCACCCTGACCCTGCCCAGCCGCGGCCAGGCGGCCAAAGGCAAAACGGCCGGCGAGGGCCCCTGGAGCGGCTTGCCGCTGCAGGCCGGTCAGCCCCTACCCAAAACCGTGGAGTGGTGGCCCTGGCGAATCGAGGGGCTGGCCCTCAAACCCGCCGCCGCCGCCGAATGGCTCAGCCGGTTGCCGCTCTCAGGCGGCAACCCCGAGCTGGCTGATGACCTGCGCTGGTGGAGCCACCTGCAGCGCTGGGCGCTGAGCCTGATCGCCCGCGGGCGTTACCTGCCGCTGGTCGAAGAGGGGCGCGCCCGCTGGCTGCCGCTGCTGAACCGCGAAGACGACCGCCACCGGCTCGAAGAATTCGCCACCCGCCTGCCCCAGGTGGCCACCTGCGCCACGGCCGAAGGCAGCCCCGGCGAGCTCGCGCTGGCCTGCCGCAGACCAGGCAGCGGCAGGCTGCGGGTGGCCAGTTTTCTAGAAGCCCTGCTCGATGGGCAACTGCGCGATGGCTTTGCCGCCGATCCCCAGGGGCTTGATCCCTTGCTTGGGGCCTGGCAGAAGGCCCTGGGCCAGGGCCCCGGCCAGCTGGGGCTCGACGAGGAGGAGACCGAGCGCCTCGAGGTGGCCACCCACCACTGGCGCGAGGCGGTGGCCGGCCGCGTTGCCCCGGCCCGCACGGCCCTCGAGCTCGACACCCCGGCCGAGGGCGACGAGCTCTGGAGCCTGAGCTTTGCGCTGCAGGCCGAGGCCGACCCCAGCCTCAAACTGCCCGCCGCCGAGGTGTGGGCCCTGGGCGATCGCGACATTTATCTCGGCGAAATTGCGGTGCCCCAACCGAGCCAGCTGTTGCTGGAAGGTCTGGGCCGGGCGCTGACGGTGTTTGAACCGATCGAGCGGGGCCTCGATTCGGCCACCCCCGAGCGCATGCAGCTCACCCCCGCCGAGGCGTTTGTGCTGGTGCGCACCGCCGCGGCCCAACTGCGCGATGTGGGCGTGGGGGTGCTGCTGCCCCCCAGCCTCAGCGGCGGCCTGGCCAGCCGCCTGGGCCTGGCGATCAAGGCCGAACTGCCGGCCAAGTCACGGGGCTTCACCCTGGGCGAAAGCCTCGCGTGGAGCTGGGAGCTGATGATCGGCGGCGTCACCCTGACGCTCAAGGATCTCGAGCGCCTGCAGGCCAAGCGCAGCCCGCTGGTGCAGCACAAGGGCGCCTGGATCGAACTGCGCCCCAGCGACCTGCGCAACGCCGAGCGCTTCTGCGCCGCCGATCCGGGCCTCAGCCTCGACGACGCCCTGCGGCTCACCGCCAACGAGGGCGAAACGCTGATGCGCCTGCCGGTGCACCAGTTCGATGCGGGCCCGCGCCTGCAGGCGGTGCTGGAGCAATACCACCAGCAAAAAGCCCCAGACCCCCTGCCGGCGCCCGAAGGCTTCAGTGGCCAGCTGCGGCCCTACCAGGAGCGCGGCCTGGGCTGGTTGGCCTTTTTGCATCGCTTCGATCAGGGGGCCTGCCTAGCCGACGACATGGGCCTGGGCAAGACGATCCAGTTGCTGGCCTTTCTGCAGCATCTCAAGGCCGAGAGCGAGCTCAAGCGACCGGTGCTGCTGGTGGCGCCCACCTCGGTGCTCACCAACTGGAAACGCGAGGCCCACAGCTTCACTCCCAAACTCAAGGTGCGCGAGCACTACGGCCCGCGCCGCCCTGGCACCGAGGCGGCCCTCAAGAAAGCCCTGAAGGACGTGGACCTGGTGCTCACCAGCTACGGCCTGCTGCAGCGCGACAGCGAACTGCTCGAGGCGATCGACTGGCAGGGGGTCGTGATCGATGAGGCCCAGGCGATCAAGAACCCCAGTGCCAAACAGTCGATGGCCGCCCGCGATCTGGGCCGCGCCGGCAAGAGCTCACGCTTCCGCATTGCCCTGACGGGCACCCCGGTCGAAAACCGCGTCAGCGAACTGTGGGCGCTGATGGATTTCCTCAATCCCAAGGTGCTGGGCGATGAGCCCTTCTTCAGGCAGCGCTACCGGCTGCCGATCGAGCGCTACGGCGACATGGCCTCGCTGCGCGACCTCAAGGCCCGCGTGGGCCCCTTCATCTTGCGGCGCCTCAAGACCGACAAATCGATCATCTCGGACCTGCCCGAGAAGCTCGAACTGAGCGAATGGGTGGGCCTGGCCCCCGAGCAGAAAAAGCTCTACAACAAAACCGTCGAGGAAAGCCTCGACGCCATCGCCCGTGCGCCCCTGGGCCAGAAACACGGCCAGGTGCTGGCCCTGCTCACCAGGCTCAAGCAGATCTGCAACCACCCGGCCCTGGCGCTCAAGGAGACGCCCGAAGCCGCGATCGCCACGGGCAACGGCAGCTTCACCAGCCGCAGCGCCAAGGTGCAGCGCCTCGAGGAGATCCTCGAAGAGGTGATCGAGGCCGGCGATCGGGCCCTGCTGTTCACCCAGTTCGCCGAATGGGGGCACCTGCTCAAGGCCCACCTGGAGCGCAAATGGCGCGCCGAAGTGCCCTTCTTGCACGGCGGTACCAGCAAAAACGAACGCCAGGCCATGGTCGATCGCTTCCAGGACGACCCCCGGGGTCCGCAGCTGTTTCTGCTCTCGCTCAAAGCCGGCGGCGTCGGCCTCAACCTCACGCGCGCCAGCCACGTGTTCCACATCGACCGCTGGTGGAACCCTGCTGTTGAAAACCAGGCCACCGACCGCGCCTACCGCATCGGCCAGACCAACCGGGTGCTGGTGCACAAGTTCATCACCAGCGGCTCGGTCGAAGAGCGCATCGACCGCATGATCCAGGAGAAATCGAAACTGGCCGCCGACATCGTCGGCAGTGGCGAAGACTGGCTCGGCGGCATGGATGTGAGCCAGCTCAAGGAGCTGGTCGCCCTCAGCAGTGAGGAGGAGTGAGGTGATGAACACGCCCCCCGCCGAAGCCAGCGATATCCGCTGGAAGCAGCGCTTCGACAACCTGCAGCGGGCCTACAGACGACTGCGCTCGATGCTGGAGCTGGCCGCGCAAGACCCCGAGAGCGAGGTGATCCGCATGGCCGTGATCAAGGCCTACGAATTCACCTTTGAGCTGAGCTGGAAAACCCTCAAGGACTACCTGAGCTACAACGGACTTGACGCCCGTTTGCCGCGGGAGGTGATCAAGCAGGCGTTTGCCACGGGCCTGTTGATCGACGGTCAGCTCTGGATCGACATGCTCGAGGAGCGCAATCTGATGGCCCACACCTACGACGACACGCGCGCCAAAGCCGCTGTCCTCCAGATCCAAAACCGCTATCTGAGCGGACTCGAACAACTGCATTCGCTGCTCAGCAGCAAGCTGGAGGAGACGCCATGACCGTGATCGCAACCACAGGAACCGCCGCCACCAACCACGGCCTCAGCGCCCGCACCGTGGTTGAAATTCAGCAGTGCCTGAGCGGCTTTTCCCAGATCCGCTGGGTCAAGCTCTATGGCAGCCGGGCCATGGGCAGCCATTGGGCCGGCTCCGACATCGACCTGGCCTTCAGTGCACCTGAAGACTGCAGTGCGGCCCTGCGCGACGCCCTTGACCAGCTGCCCACCCCGTACCTGTTTGATGTGACCCACTGGGAGTCGCTGCGCTACGAGCCCCTGCGGGAGCACATCAGGCGTGTTGGCGTGCCCTTCCCATGAACACCCCTTCAAGTCTCACCACCCAACTCGGCGCCCAGGCGATCGCGCAGCAGCCCTGGTGGGTCGAGCAGTGGATGGAGCTGATCAACGGCTACCGCTTCAAAAAGCGCCTGGAGCGGGCCTGGGAGTACGCCCGCAGCGGCAACGTGCTCTCGATCCGCTTCGAGGGGCGCCGCGTGCACGCGCGGGTGCAGGGCAGCGACAGCGACCCCTACAAAGTGAAGCTCTGGCTCGACGTGCTCAGCGACGACGACTGGGGCTACGTGCTCGAAGCCCTCAGCCAGAAGGCGCGCTGGTCGGCCCAGCTGCTGGCTGGGGTGATGCCACAAGACATCGAGCGGGCCTTTGCCGCCAGCGGCAAACGGCTGTTCCCGTTCAAATTGCAGGAGGTGCGCAGCGAGTGCAGTTGCCCCGACAAGGCCAACCCCTGCAAGCATGTCAGCGCGGTCTTCTATCTGATGGGCGATCGCTTCAGCGAAGACCCGTTCGTGCTGTTTCAGCTGCGCGGCCGCACCCGCGCCCAGCTGCTGAGCGATCTGGCCAAGCGCCGCCGGCGATTGCTCGCCAAAGCAGCTGCGGGACAGGCTGCAGCCGTCGAGGCCTCGCAGCCGGACGCCGCCAAGACCCAGAGCGCAGCGCATCCAGCCATCGCCGATGCGAGCCGCTGGTGGCGTTACGACGCAGCCCTCGATTCGAATCTTGTGGTGATCACCCCAGCCCTCGAGGGTGACACCGGTCTCGATGCCGCAGGGCCCCTACCCCTGGCCGAAGAACCCCGCTTCCAGGGGGCCAATCGCCTGTTCATCGAGCAGCTCAGGGATCAGGGTCAACAGCTGGCCGCCGCTGCCATGGCCACCGCCATGGACAACGGCACGAGCGACGCCAGTTGATGCGCGAGAGCCCCTGGTTGACGCCTGAAAGCATCAACCTGGCCACACGGCTCGTTGCCAGCCACGGGCGTGCCTTTGGGCGGCCGCTGCTGGCCTGGGGGGCGGCCGCATGCGCGGGCAGCACTCAGCGCCTGCTGGCCCAGGAGCTGTTTGCCACTGGCACCGTGGTGCTGGCCCACGACGGCACCCCCCTCGATCAGGGCGAGGGCCCGCGGCTGATCTATGCCAACCGCGCCGCCCTGCGGCTGTGGCGCCGCAGCTGGGCCGCCATGGTGGGACTGCCGTCGAGCCGCACAGCCGAGCCAGCAGAGCGGGCCGCCAGACAGCAGGCCCTAAGCAGCGCCCAGCAACAGCAGGCGATCACGAACTACAGCGGCATCCGCATCGACAGCCAGGGACGCCGTTTTGCAATCACAGGCGCCCGCATCTGGACGCTGCTCGATGCCTACGACCAGCCCTGCGGCCAGGCCGCCGCCTTTGGCGACTGGCACTGGCTCTAACCAGGCTCAACGGCCTCAGCCAAGTTTTCCTTGCAAATCGGGCATAGCAGTCCAGAATTGCAAGGAAATCAAACCCCGACTGTGGACGCCAGGCTGATCCAACGGCATGAGCTGCTCGCGCTGGAAGCCCAGCTGAACCTGTTCCCGGCCGTGGCCCTGCTGGGCCCCCGCCAGGTGGGCAAAACAACCCTGGCGCTGCAGCTGGCTGCGCAACGGCCTTGCCTGTACCTGGATCTGGAATCCCCCGCCGATCTTGCCAAGCTCAGCGACCCCGAGCTCTACCTGGGCAGTCAGCCGGGCAAGCTGCTGATTCTCGATGAGGTGCAACGCCAGCCCGAGCTGTTTGGCACCCTGCGGGGCCTGATCGATGCGGACCGGCGCCAGGGCCAGAACCAGGGCCGTTTTCTGCTGCTTGGTCCGGCCTCCGTGGAGCTGATCCGGCAATCGAGCGAAAGCCTCGCCGGCCGCCTCGCCTTTGTGGACCTGGGGGGCCTCACCGTGCCCGAAGTCGGTGAAAGCCTTTGCGAACAACTCTGGATTCGAGGCGGCTTCCCCGACAGCTTTCTGGCCTCGTGCGATCAGGGCAGCAGCCTGTGGCGCCAGGCGTTTCTGCGCACCTACCTGGAGCGCGACATTCCCCAGCTGGGTCCGCGCATCCCGGCGGAAACCCTGCGACGCTTCTGGACGATGCTGGCCCACAACCAGGGCTGCTTGTTCAATGCCGCCGCCCTGGGCCGCAGCCTGGGGGTGAGCGGCAAAACGGTGGCGCGCTACCTCGATCTGCTGGTGGACCTGCTACTGGTGCGGCGCCTGCAGCCCCTGCACACCAATGCCGGCAAACGCTTGGTCAAAGCACCCAAGGTGTTCATCCGCGACAGCGGGCTGGTGCACACCCTGTTGGGCCTTGATGACCGCGAGGCGGTCTTAGGCCACCCCGTCGCCGGAGGCAGCTGGGAGGGATTTGTGCTGGAGACCCTGCTGAGCTGTGCGCCCGAGCGCGCGCAGGCCTGGTTCTATCGAACCGCGGCCGGCGCCGAGATGGATCTGGTGCTCGATCTGCCGGGCGGCTCGCGCTGGGCCATCGAGATCAAACGCAGCAGCGCCCCAAGGCTGAACAAAGGGTTCCACCAGGCAAGGGCCGACCTGGAGCCGGAGCGCTGTTTCGTGGTGTATGCAGGCCACGAGCGCTATCCCCTGGCCGCCGGGGTCGAAGCCATCGGCGTCGCTGAACTGGCCACTGCGCTGTTGCAGCTCTGACCAGCGCCCCGCCGGCCCTGCCTACAGTCGGGCCACGTGCCTGGAGCTGCCGATGGTTGCCACCGCAACGGCCACACCAGTGGGCGCCGCACCGCGCCTGAGCCTGCAATGCGAGGCGATCGGCCCGGACACGACCACGATCCGCTCGCTCGACTGGGACCGCAGCCGTTTTGACATCGAGTTCGGGCTGCGCAACGGCACCACCTACAACAGCTTTCTGGTGCGCGGCGAGCGCACCGCCCTGATCGACACCAGCCACCTCAAATTTGAGAGCACCTGGCTGCCGCTGCTGGAGCAGCAGATCGATCCGGCGGCCATCGACGTCTTGATCGTCAGCCACACCGAGCCCGATCACTCGGGCCTGATCGGTCATCTGATCGACCGTAACCCCGAGATCGAGATCGTCGGCTCCAAGGTGGCGATCCAGTTTCTCGAGAACCAGGTGCACCGGCCGTTCAAAAGCCGGGCCATCAAAAGCGGCGACGAGCTTGATCTGGGCACCAATCCAGCCAGCGGCGTGGCCCACCGCTTCGAGTTCCTGAGCGCGCCCAACCTGCACTGGCCCGACACGATCTTTTCGTTCGACCACGGCACCGGCATCCTCTACACCTGCGATGCCTTTGGGCTGCACTACTGCTCAGACGACGTCTTTGACGTCAACCCGGGCGCCATCGCCCCTGACTTCCGCTTCTATTACGAGTGCCTGATGGGCCCCAACGCCCGCAGCGTGCTGCAGGCCCTCAAGCGGATGGACGGCCTGCCGCCGGTCAACACCATCGCCGTGGGCCACGGTCCGCTGCTGCGCCACCACCTGAGCAGCTGGATCGATGACTACCGCAGCTGGAGCTCGGAGCGCAGCACAGGTGAGGCCTACGCGGCCGTTTGCTACCTGAGCCAGGTGGGCTTCTGCGACCGGCTCAGCCAGGCGATTGCCCGCGGCATCGGCAAGGCCGGCGCGGCGGTGCAACTGGTCGACCTGCGCGCCACCGATGCCCAGGAGCTCAGCGGCCTGATCACGGAAGCGGCCGCCGTGGTGGTGCCCACCTGGCCCAGCGGCGCTGATGCCGAGCTGCAGGCCAGCATCGGCACCCTGCTGGCGGCCCTGAAACCCAAGCAATGGGTGGGCTGCTACGACGCCTTCAGCGGTAACGATGAACCGATCGACACCGTGGCGGCCCAGCTGCGCGCCCTGGGGCAACCCTCGGGCTTCGAACCGTTGCGCATCCGCCAGATGCCCAACGCCGAGGACTACCAGCGCTGCGAAGAAGCCGGCACCGACTTGGGCCAGCTGCTCACCAAGGCCAAAACGATCGCCGCGATGAAGTCGCTCGATGGCGACCTCGACAAAGCCCTTGGGCGCCTCAGCGGGGGGCTCTATGTGGTG
>Ga0208048_1001295_pt1 | contig 13030 bp, 7 predicted proteins | sample Malawi_45m_30L_FD_184163 | JGI IMG/M metagenome (GOLD analysis project Ga0208048, IMG submission 184163) | Freshwater microbial communities from Lake Malawi, Central Region, Malawi to study Microbial Dark Matter (Phase II) - Malawi_45m_30L... | ecosystem: Environmental > Aquatic > Freshwater >...
GCGGACCACGGTCCCCTGCCGCGCGACGAAGTCCGCGCTGACGTAGGCATCCTCGCTGATGATGCGGAGCTTGCGCTCGGTCTTGAGCGCCATGCGGCTCGCCGTGACATTGGCCACGCAGCGGATCCCATCGGGACCCGCAGGAAAGACCAGCCGTGCATTGCAGATGTCCTCGGCCTCGCCGAGCACGCAGACCGCATTGGCGTGGATCTCCTCGGGCTCGCTGCCCACGAGCATGAGCAGCAGGTCGAGGTCATGGATCATCATGTCGAGCACCACGCCAACGTCGACGCTGCGGAAGGTCATGGGCGAGATGCGGTCCATCTCGATGAAGCGTGGCGTGATGCCCGCGAGGCCACGCACCGCCACCATCACAGGGTCGTAGCGCACGACGTGCCCGACCTGCAGCGCCACGCCGTGGCGCGCGGCGGCCTCGGCCATCTCCGTTGCGGTGCGCTCATCCGGGGCGAGGGGCTTCTCGACCAGGCAGTGCACGCCGGCCGCAGCGGCCTGGAGCACGATGTCGCGGTGCGTGACGGTGGGCGTGGCCACGACGATCGCCTGCACGCCGACGGCCAGCAACTCATCGAGCGAGGCGCAGGGCGTGCCGCCGAACTGCTCGGCAAGCGTGGTGCGCCGCTCTTCGCTGGCATCGGCGATCGCGACGAGCTCGGCGCCGTCGGCCTGGCTGGCCACGCGGACATGATGGCGGCCCATGCGCCCGCAGCCGACCACGCCCACACGCAACGGTGCCTTGTCGCTCATGCGTCCTTCGACTTCCTGTAGACCATCGCCAGGTGATTGCCCGGATCGCGGTACTCGACCTCGGACATGTAGGCCTTCATCAGCATGATGCCGCGGCCCGACGGGATCTCGAGGTTGTCGTCATCCGTCGGATCAGGCACAGCTTCGGGATCGAATCCTTCGCCCTGGTCACGCACGTCAAAGCGGGCCTCGTCACCATCGACGCTCCACTGGAAGTCGACCTGCCCATCCGGGACGTGGCGGTTGCCGTGGCGGATCGCATTGACGAGCGCCTCTTCGAGCGCCAGGCGGACCGCAAAGAGCGCCTCGCGGCCGTAGCCATGCTGCGCCATCGCCTGCTCGACCGCCGACTGGCACGCATCAATCTCGGCACGCGGGCCGCGGAGGATCGCGTGGCCTTCGATGCGAGCCGGCATGGCAGGGCTCAGGCGAGCGCCTTGAGGGCGGCCTCGGCCGACTCGTCGATGCTGAAGTGCTTGTTCAGCTTCGTGATGTAGAAGACCTCGAGGATCTCGGGGCGGATCTCGGCCAGGCGCAGCGTGCCGCCCTTCTTCTTCACGAGGCTGTTCACGGTGATGAGCGTGCCCAGTGCCGCCGAAGAAAGGTGCTCGACGATGGTGAAGCACATCAGCACCTTCGGCGCGCTCATGGGTTCGAGCTTGCGCTGGATGTCCTGCCCGATCTGCCGGATCGTGGCCTCGTCGAGGATGTCGCGGTCGACGAAGTCGATGCGCACCACATCGTTGACGGCGCTGATGCGCAGGCGGGAACTGTCGTTGGCCATGGTGCTTCCCCGAGGGGTTGGAGGACTGGTTCAGAAGCCGCCGGCGGAACCCTCGCCGAGCTGCGACCGCAGGTCGGGGAAGAGGTCGTCTTCCATCTCCTGCTGGATCATGATCTCGGGACGGATGAGCAGCATCTGGGTCTTCTCGCTGCGGGTGGTCAGGCGGTTGGTGAAGAACCGGTTGACGATCGGGATCTTGCTGAGGACCGGCACGCCGACCTCGACCTCGAGCTCGTTCATCAGGATCTGGCCACCGAGCATGATCGTGCCCTTGTCGGGAACGCTGACCGAGGTGCGGATTTCCGAACCCTGAAGGCTGGGCAGCTGGATGGTGCCGGAGAACTGGGCCGCACGGCCGCCACCACCGTCGCCGCCGCCACCGCCGGCAGCACCGGTCACGGTCACGGGGGTGAAGTTGACGTTCTCGTTCAGGCCGAAGCGCACGTTCATCGTGACGTAGCGACGGTCGGCACTGATCACCGCATCGAGGTCGAGGACGAAGCCTTCGAAGACGACGTTCGTTTCCGGCTCGAAGCCTGCGGCGTTGTTGCCGGTGATCGGCTCAAGACCAGACACGTAGGTGATGCCCTTGGCGATGCTGATCCAGGAACGCTGGCCGTTGAAGAGCGTCAGGCGCGGGGCGGTGAGCACCGAGTTGCGCTGGTCGGCCTGCGTGGCCTGCACGAGCAGGTCGATCTGGACGTCGTCGAGGTAGGTGAAGCCGGTCGAGAGGGCCGGCGAGCCGAGCGCCGCAAGCACGAAGGGCGACTGGCTGGCCGCAGCGAGCGCGTTGACCAGCGGCAGGCCTTCCTGCTGCACGTTCACCGGCGAGAAGCCGTTGCTCTCGCCGCTCGAGCCGTACGCCTCGCCCTCGCGACGCACGCCGACGGGGTTGAAGAACTGACCGGGGTAGTTGTAGTCGATTTCCCCGTCACCATCGGCGTCATTTCCGACCGCACCGCCGGTGTTGGGCACCGCGCCGGGAAGGTCACTGTCCTGACCGATGCCGGTGAAGGTGACCGGGTTGCGCAGGCGGCCGATGTTGCTGTTGCCTTGCGGCGGGGCCGAACCGGGGATGTTCTGGAAGAAGAAGTCGCGCAGCTGGAAGTTCGGGTCCTGCGCCACGGCGGCGTCGTACATCGCCGGGTTCGAGTTGAAGTAGAGGTCAAAGTCGATGCCGATCTGCTCGAACCATTCGAGGTCGACGTTGATCAGCCGGGCTTCGATCGCGATCTGCAACGCGCGGACTTCGCGCATCTTGTTGAGCAGGCCTTCGATCTCGCGGTGAGCCTGCGCGGTGTTGGTGACGATCAGGTTGCCGTTCATCGGCGAGATCGAACCGGTGTTGCCGCCCTGGTCCTTCCAGTCGCCGACGTCAGCAGTCTGCATCTGGATCAGGTCCATCACGTTCTGCTCGATCGACTCGCGCGTCTTGGCCGGGCGCTCGTCCTTTTTGGCGCCGAACAGCTGGCCACCCTGCGACGGCGTGAGGCCGTCTCCGGTGCCCTGGCTGATGCCCTTCTCGAGGCTGAAGTCGGGCGCATTGTCGAAGTACGGGATCTCGAGCAGCAGGTCTCGGATGTCGTAGACCTCGATCATCACGTTGCGGCGGATCGACTCGGGCGTGCTGACGACGACCATGCCGTCGGTCACGGTGAAGGCCGGGCTCGAGGTGCCTTCGCCGTACTGCTCGAGCACGCGCGTGAGCGCCACGTCCATGGGCACGCCTTCGAGCGCATCGAGGCGGACGCGGGCCTCGCGATCGATGCCGGCCTCGGCCAGGGCGCGCCAGTCGGGCACGATGTTGAGGCCGGGGTTGTCGGTGCGGGCGATCTTCTCCATCACGTCGATCGCCTGCTCGAGCGAGTAGTCGGCCGAGGCAAGGTTGACCGGGGTGGACTCGATCGAAGCCAGGACCTGCGCATCGGCGGCCGAATCCGAGAAGCCGGCAGCGCCGGAGCGACGCAGCGAGAGCTGGCGCCAATCCTCGGGATAGACCATCTTGCCGTTGGTCGACTTGGGGCCGGCACCGAGCACGTTGCGGCGCGGCGCGATCATGCCTTCGATCGCGTCCTTGGACATCTGGGTGTAGCCGCGGGCGCGCTCGCCGATGGCGACGCTGTAGTCGCGGTAGCTCTTGGCGGTCTCGATCGCATCACGCAGCGCAAGGGCGGCCTGGCTGTAGCGATCGAGCGTGAGCGTGGCGTCGAGCAGGGTCAGCGCCTCGTCGTACTTCTGCTGCAGCTGCAGCTCGCGCACGCGACGGATGTTCTCGTTCACGACCTGGTCGCGCTTGGTCTGCTCGGCGCGCTGCTGGTCGCGCGCGGTGCGGCTGGCCTGCTCGCGGGTTTTGTCCTGCTCGACCATCAGCGACAGCGTGCGGCTCTCGTTGATGTCGGCGATGAGCTCGTCGATCTGCACCATCAGCGAATCGACCATGCCCGGGGTGAGGTAGTCGCGGGCCTGCTCGATCTTCAGGCGAGCGGCGGTCATGACGCGCATGGCGCCATTGAAGTCGCCCTTCTGCTTGAGTTCGGTGGCGCGGCGCACGGCCGACTGGGCCTCGACCTCACGACGCTGGCGGAGCAGCGAGATGTCATCGGCGACGGTGTCGACCATTGAGCCCTGGTTCATCGCGGCGCGGGCCTGCTCGACGCCGTCGAGCGCTTCCTTGTCGCCAGGCACTGACTTGAGGACTTCGTTCCAGTAGTCGAGGGCCGCTTCCCAGTTGCCGGCCGAGGCCTGCGCCTTGGCTTCGGAGCGCAGATTGTCGGTGACCAAGCGAGCGCGGCGAGCCGAGGCGGCATCGCGATCAGCCTGGGTCGGTGCGGGGTTCGAAGAAGCAGCGCGGCCGCGCGGAGCGGGCTGGTCGGCCGACGGATCATCGAGCGCGGGGCGGCCGTCCTGGGCAGTCGTCTGCATGGCGAGCAAGGTCGCTGCGACGGACGAGGCGATCAGGAAGCGGGCAAAGGGCTGGCAGTGCATGCTGGGGCGCTCCGTGGGGGGCAATCTTGACGATCGGTCGTGGGGCTGTCGGTCAGGCCGCGAGCGGCGGGTCGCAGAGCGTACCGCCATCCACCGAACATTCGCAAGACTGGTCCGGATGGCTCCCCTCAATCGCTACCATCGGCCCGCGATGAATCAGCATGCGTCGACTCCGGCGCGCCTCGCCTTGGCGAGTGGCGCGGTCTTCCACGGCACGGGCTTTGGGGCAACGTCCGTCCAAGGCACCGGCGAAGTCGTCTTCAACACCGCGATGTGCGGCTACCAAGAGGCGCTCTCCGATCCGAGCTACACCGGACAGATTCTGGTGATGACAGCCCCCCAGATCGGTAATTATGGGGTTGCAGCCGATGACGTCGAGAGCGGCAAGCCGTGCGTGGCGGGCTTCGTCGTGCGCGAGCTCTCGCGCATGACGAGTAATTACCGGGCATGCAACGACGTGTCGACGTGGCTGTCGTCGCACGGCATCGTGGGCATCGCGGGCATCGACACGCGGGCGCTCGTGCGGATCCTGCGAACCAGCGGCGCGATGAATGGCGTGATCAGCACCGATGCTTCCGTCTCGGATGCCGAGCTGGTCGTGCGAGCGCAATCGGCGGCAGGCATGGCCGGACAGGATCTGGCAAGCAACGTCAGCCCATCGTGCGCGAGTGCTTGGGAAGAAGACTTGGGCGACTGGGTGCCGCGCGGCGAGCACTTGGTGCGCCGTGCCGTGAAGCGGCTGAAGGTCGTGGCGCTCGACTGCGGCGCCAAGCGAAACATCTACAGGAACCTGGCCGAACGCAACTGCGAGGTCATCGCGATGCCGCACGATTCGGCAGCGGCGGACCTCCTGGCGCACCGGCCGGATGGCCTCTTCATCAGCAATGGTCCCGGCGATCCCGCGGCGGTCCAAGCGACCATCGACACGCTGCGCGCGGTCGCGGGCAGCGTGCCCACCTTCGGCATCTGCCTCGGGCACCAGCTGCTCGCGCTCTCCTTGGGCGCTCGCACGTACAAGCTCAAGTTCGGCCACCGCGGCAGCAACCAGCCCGTGCGCAACCTGCTCACGGGCCGCATCGAGATCACCAGCCAGAACCACGGGTTCTGCGTGGATCCCGCATCGCTCGAAGCAGCCGGCGGTGAAGTCACCCACGTTCACCTGAACGATGGGACCTGTGCGGGGTTCCGTCACCGCAGCAAGCCGATCTTCAGCGTGCAGTACCACCCCGAAGCATCGCCGGGCCCGCACGACAGCGACTACCTCTTCGACTGCTTCATCGCCATGATGGAGTCAGGCCGGCCGATCCAGGCGCAGGACATGGCCACCGCGCAAGCGGCACCGGCAGAAGCCGCGAAGGCCGTGCCGGTCGGCGCATGACGAGCGAGTCCTCGACAGACCAGCTCGGCGGGCTCTTCAAGGATGACGTTGCAGGGCCACGCGACTTCGTGCAGGTCGCGGTCGAGCGCGGCGTCGACCGCTACCCGGATGGACTGACGTACTTGGTGCCTGCGGAGCTCGCGGAGGTGCGCGAAGGCGATCGTGTCAGCGTGCCGCTCGGGCGCGGCAACACGACGGTCGAGGGCTACGTCGTGCAACGCGGCGGGCCGGAACTCCTGGGATCGCTCGATCCGGCGCGGGCCAAGCCGCTGCACGCCCGTGACGACGCCGTGATGCCGCTGCCAGCGCAACTGCTGGCGCTCGGTCGGTGGATCAGCGCGTACTACGGCGCACCGATCGGCGTCACGCTGGCGAGCATGGTGCCGTCGGCCGTGCGCAAGCGCGTGGGCACGGTGACGCGCCGGTCCTGGGCCATCGTTCCCGGCTGCGCTCGCGAGGGGCGCTTCAGTGCGCAGCAACGCGCGCTGCTTGCCTGCCTCGAGTCGGTCGCCGGGGAACTCGATGAATCGGAACTCCTCGAACGCTCCGGCGTGGCGACCAAGGAACCGCTGCGCGGGCTCGCGCGACGCGGCCTGGTGCGGGCGGTCGAGCGCACCGAGGTCCACGCCAAGTGGGCGGACGCGGCGATCGGTTCGCTGGCGGTGCCAACCCTGACCGACGAGCAGCGTGCCGCCGTCGAGGCCGTGGCCTCGAGCGCAGAACACGGGTTTTCCCAGCATCTTCTCTTCGGCGTGACCGGCAGCGGCAAGACCGAGGTCTACCTGCAACTCATCGAGCGAACGCTCGCACGCGGCAAGAGTGCCGTGCTCTTGGTGCCCGAGATCGCCCTGACGCCGCAGACCAGCGGGCGCGTCATGGCGCGGCTGGCGGCGCACCGCGTGCTCGTGCTGCACAGCGGGCTGACCGCCGCCCAGCGCAACGAGCAGTGGGGCCTGGCCGCGCAGCCTGGGCCATGCGTGGTCGTCGGTGCGCGCAGTGCCGTCTTCGCGCCGATTCCCGATGGCGACCTCGGTCTGGTGATCGTCGATGAAGAGCACGACACCGGCTACAAGCAGGATCAGCAGCCGCGCTACCACGGGCGCGACACGGCGATCCGCCGGGCCCAACTCGCCAACTGCCCGATCCTGCTCGGCAGCGCCACGCCGAGCCTCGAAACGTGGTGGAATGCGACCGAGCGGGGCACGGTGAGCTTGCACCGATTGTCACATCGCGCGCCCGGCCTTCGTACGCCGCGCGTCGAGTTGGTCGACTTCCGGGTCGAGCAGCGCGCATGGTCCGATCGTCGCGTGCACTTGATCGGCCCGACGCTCGAACGTGCGCTGCGCCGCACCCTCGACGAGGGCGGCCAGGCGATCATCCTGCTGAACCGTCGGGGCTACGCGAACTCGATCGTGTGCGCCGCCAAGGAATGCTCCTGGTGCATGGAGTGCGACCGTTGCGACGCCGGCATGGTCGCTCACCGCGACACTCGGCTCCCCAAGGGTGGTTTCGTGCGGTGCCATCACTGCCTGTCGGAACTTCGACTTCCGGAGCGCTGCCCGGTCTGCCGAGGACCAATCAGCATCTTCGGGCTGGGCACGCAGCGGGTCGAAGAGGAACTCGAGCGCACCTTCCCCGACCTTCCTGCGGGTGCGCTCGCTAGGGTGGACGGTGACACCACCCAGACGGCCGCGCACTTTCATGACGTGCTCGGGCGCTTTGGGCGGGGCGACGTCCGGATCCTGCTGGGCACGCAGATGATCGCCAAGGGGCTCGATTTCCCGAACGTGCGCGTTGTTGGAGTGATCAGCGCCGATACTGCGCTGAATTTACCTGATTTTCGCGCCACCGAGCGAACCTATCAACTGGTCAGCCAGGTGGCCGGTCGCTGCGGCCGAGGCGATGCGGCGGGCCTGGCGATCGTGCAGACCTTCCAAACCGATGCCCCCGCCATCCAGTGGGCAGCTCGGCAGGACTTCGAGGCCTTTGCCGCGAGCGAGCTCGAGGCCCGCAAGGCCTTCGGGCTGCCGCCTGCCAAGCGGCTTGCGCGCATCGTGCTGCGGGACACCGACCACGATCGGGCGCTGGCTGCGGCCCGAACCGTGGTGGCTCGGCTGCTCGCCCTGCCGGCTGCGTCCGGCGTGCTCATCCGCCCCGCTGCGGACTGCCCCATCGCCCGCATCAACGACCGGTTCCGTGTCCAGGTGGAGCTCTTGGCGCCGGCTGCGGCCGCGCTCCAGCAACTCATCGCCGCGGGGCGATCCGCAGGGGCCATCGTGCCCAGTGACCAGTTGGCCGTGGACGTCGATCCGGTCGCCCTGCTGTGAGTGATTCGCGCACGTGATTCCCGGACGCTGAGTGGGCTTCCTGCACAGCGGCGATGATCGGCATCCATCCCCGGTTTGGGCATGAATCTGCTGCGGTTTTGCCCTATCCTCGGCCGCCCGGCTGGAGTTGTCTTGCGCCGGCTTCGCACGCCCCGTCAGGAGCCCCCCCGTGTCGACCCATTCGTCGGCGTCAGGCCACTCGTCCGCCAAAGCTGCCCAGTCGGTGAACGCCTGGGATCCAGCGTTCCTGGAGCAGCAGTACGCCTCGTGGAAGCGGGACCCCCAGTCGGTCGACGCGAGCTGGCGGCAGTTCTTCCTCGGCTTCGACCTCGGCTTGGCCCGGCCGACCCAGACCAAGGCAGCGGCGGCCGCTCCTGCGACAACTCCTGCAGCCGCCACGACGACCTCGGTCACCACGATCGGCGTGAGCCAGGCGCAGCGCGGCGTGGATGCCATGATCAATCGCTTCCGTGAGATCGGGCATCAGGCGGCACAGCTCGACCCGCTCGGCACGACCCGTGCGTACCCCGCTGACCTCGCGCTCGAGACCTTCGGCCTCGACGACTCAAACCTCACGCAGGCGTTCGATCCCGGCACGCTGCCATTGGCCAACCCGAGCCCGCTCTCGGCGATCCTCGAGTGCCTCGAGGAGACCTACTGCCGAAGCGTCGGCGTCGAGTTCATGCACATCCAGGACTCGGCCAAGCGCGCATGGCTCACGCAGCGCATGGAGTCGGGCCGCAACCAACCGGTGCTTTCGGAGAACGGGCGACGATTCCTGCTCGAGCAACTGATGAAAGCCGAGTCATTCGAGAACTTCCTCGCGACCCGGTACATCGGCAAGAAGCGCTTCGGGATCGAGGGCGGCGAGAGCGCTGCGCTGATCATGGAAACATGGATCCAGCTGGCGCCGCGCCTGGGAACGGCGGAGCTCATCATCGGCATGGCCCATCGTGGCCGGCTGGGCATGATGGTGAACCAATTCGGGCAGAGGCCCGAGCAGATGATGTCGAACTTCGAGGAATCGTGGCAGGCCGACTTCGAACACGGCCGCGGCGACGTGAAGTACCACCAGGGCTACAGCAGCGACCGCACGACGCTCGACGGCGGCAGCGTGCGCGTGTCGCTGTGCTCGAACCCGTCGCATCTGGAATTCGTCGGCTCGGTCGCCCTCGGTCGCACGCGCGCGCGTCGCGATGGTGACCGCGATCTCGATGGCCTGCTGCATGTGCCGGTTGTCGTCCATGGCAACGCCGCGTTCGCCGGCCAGGGCACCACGGCCGAGTGCTTCAACATGATGGGCCTTGCCGGCTACAACGTCGGCGGCACGCTGCACCTGGTCATCAACAACCAGGTCGGCTTCACGACTGACCTCGAGGACGGCTCGACCGGCGAGTACGTCACCGGCTACGCGAAGAGCGTCGAGGTGCCGATCTTCCATGTGAACGGCGGTGATCCCGAGGCGTGCGCGTGGGTGGCCCAGCTGGCCTACGAGTACCGCCAAGAGTTCCGCACCGACACGGTCATCGACATGTGGTGCTGGCGCAAGAACGGCCACAACGAGGCCGATGAGCCGACGTACACGCAGCCGGTCCTGTACCAGCGCGTGAAGGCCGCAGGCTCGGTCGTCAAGCGGTACGCCGATCGCCTTGCTGGCGAGGGCGTGCTCGATGCCGCTGCCTTCGAAGCGCAGACGAAGGCGTACTGGGCCACGCTCGACCACGCGCAGGAAGAGGCCAAGGCCTCGATCATCGATCCGATCCGCCCTGGCTTCGAAGGTGCATGGAAGGGCATCGCGCCCCGGCTCTCGACCGATGACGTGCCGACCGGCGTGCCCGAGAAGGCGCTGAAGGCCGTCGCGAAGGCGCTCGCCGCCAAGCCTGATGGGATCGCCGCCCACAAGACGATCGAGAAGATCGTCGGCGCTCGCGGCACGTTCGCGAAGGGCGAGCGCGTCGATTGGGCGCAGGCCGAGCTCCTCGCCTACGGCTCACTGCTGGCCGACGGCGCGCGCATCCGACTCACGGGCCAGGATGTCGAGCGCGGCACGTTCAGCCACCGACACGCCGTGGTGACCTGCCAGAAGACCGGCGCGACGTGGAATGCGCTCGCCGAGTACGCCGGCTCGACGGGTGGCATGTTCCATGTCTTCAACAGCCCGCTGACCGAGAGCGCGTGCCTGGGCTTCGAGTACGGCTACTCGCTGAATGACCCGAATTCGCTGGTCATCTGGGAGGCGCAGTTCGGCGACTTCGCCAACGGCGGCCAGGTCTTCATCGACTGCTACATCACCACGGGACAGACGAAGTGGCGCCGCGCGTCCGCGATGACCCTGCTCCTGCCGCACGGCAACGAAGGCCTCGGGCCGGAGCACTCCAGCGCGCGCATGGAGCGCTTCCTGCAGCTCTCCGACGGCGACAACATCTGCGTCTGCTCACCCTCGACGACGGCGCAGGTCTTCCACCTGCTGCGCCGCCAGCTCAAGGCCACGTGGCGCAAGCCGCTGGTGGTCATGAGCCCCAAGAGCATGCTTCGATTGCCCGCGGCGCAGAGCCTGGGCACCGAGTTCGTCGAAGGCTCGTTCCGCACCGTCATCGATGACGACAAGGCCGACCCGAAGGCCGTGCGCAACGTGTGGCTCTGCCACGGCAAGTTCTTCCACATCCTCGATGCCAAGCGGCAGGAACTCGGCGACACGGCCAACGCGTTCGTGCGTCTGGAGCAGGTTTCCCCGTTCCCCGAGGAAGCGCTCCGTGCCGTGCTCGCGCGGTACCCCGGTGCCACGGTCGGCGTGGCGCAGGAAGAAGCCCGCAACTCCGGCATGTATCGCTACGTGCAGGCGCAGATGATGGACCGGTTCGGGATCAACCCGACCTGCCGCAGCCGCGTCGAGTGCGGATCGCCCTCGACAGGCAGCGAGAAGATGCACAAGAAGGAAGAGGCCGCGCTCGTGGAATCGGTCTTCGCATCCTCCGATGCCGACGGCACGCTCTTCGAGTCCGCGCCGACCGCAACCGGGGCCAAGGCCAGCGCCAAGACCGCCAGCACCCGATCCTGATCCGCCCGCTCGTGCAGACCTGCGCGACCCGTGACACAATCCCCTGCGAGGAACCATGGCACAGATCACCGACGTCAAGATCCCCAGCCCCGGCGAGAGCATCACCGAAGTGCGTCTTGGACAGTGGAAGCGCGGTGATGGCGACTGGGTCGAGAAGGACGAGCTGCTCAACGAGATCGAAAGCGACAAGGCCACGCTCGAACTGCTTGCACCCGCGGCTGGCGTGCTCCGCGTGAAGGCAGAGTCGGGCAGCGACCAGAAGGTCGGCGCCGCCGTCGCCCAGATCGACACGGCCGCTTCGAAGCCCGCTGGTTCCGGCGCCGCGCGACCGATGGGCACTGCCGCGGCCGAAGCCGCCAAGTCGGCTGCAGCCGAACCGGCGCAGAAGGCCACGCCCACCGCGCGCAAGATGGCGGAGGAACACGGCATCTCGCTCGCTGGCGTGCAGGGCTCTGGCCCCGCGGGTCGCGTGACGCGCGCTGACGTCGAGGGTGCGATGGGCAAGCAGCCATCAGCTGCACCGGCGCCCGCAGCGTCCGCAGCCCCCAAGGCCGCTCCGGCTCCAGCTGCACCGGTGATCGTGCCCGGCTCGCGCGGCACTCGCCGCGAGAAGATGCCGAAGATCCGCCAGCGCATCGCGGAGCGCCTGCTCGAGAGCCAGCAGACGACCGCCACGCTGACGACCTTCAATGAAGTGGACATGACCGAGGTCATGGCGCTTCGCGCGAAGCACAAGGAAGCCTTCGAGAAGAAGCACGGCATCGGCTTGGGGCTGATGAGCTTCTTCGTGAAGGCGGCGTGCAGCGCGCTGCGCGCCTACCCACGCGTGAACGCGTTCATCATCGGCGACGAGATCGAGTTCCACGACTACTGCGACGTCGCGGTGGCTGTGGGCACCGACCGCGGCTTGGTGGTGCCCGTGCTGCGCAACGCCGACACGATGAGCTTCGCGCAGATCGAGCTGACGGTCCGTGACTTCGCCACGCGTGCGCGCGATGGCAAGCTGACCGTCGATGAGATGACCGGCGGCACCTTCACCGTGAGCAACGGCGGCGTCTACGGATCGCTCATGGCCACGCCGATCCTGAACCCGCCGCAGTCGGGCATCCTCGGCATGCACGCGATCAAGAAGCGCGCGGTCGAGGATCCGGACCACCCCGGCCAGATCGCCCTGCGACCGATGATGTTCATCGCGCTCTCGTACGACCACCGCATCATCGACGGCGCGGAGAGCGTCGGCTTCCTCAAGCACATCAAGGAGTGCGTGGAGCGGCCTGAGCGGCTGCTCCTGGGGATCTGAGCGAACTACCGACGCGGCCCGGCCGCAGGACGAACCATGACCAAGACGATTGCTTCCTGCGTGCTTCTGGCCCTGATCGCTGCGTGCGCCGAGGATGATGCTCCTCCGCCGCCGCCCGTGCCCATGAAGCCCGCGGCGTCGACGGCGGCCAGCGTGCCGGATGCTCGCATCGACGATATGACCAAGGCTTTGGCCAAGGCACTCGACGAGAAGGCTGCTCTTCTGAAGAAGGCAGGTTCGTCGGGATCGCTCGCTGGTGCCGACGCCGACGCGTTCTGGGAGGCGGATGCGGGATTCGTGAAGGGCTTCGTCAATCTCCAGGCGCTGATGCAGTCCAACGGTCGCTTGACGCCGCGCATCGTCGAGAGCCTGAAGAAGAACGCATACTCGGCGATGGAGGCGTACGCCTACGCCGAGAAGGCCGCAGGCGTCG
>Ga0208048_1001296_pt1 | contig 13015 bp, 10 predicted proteins | sample Malawi_45m_30L_FD_184163 | JGI IMG/M metagenome (GOLD analysis project Ga0208048, IMG submission 184163) | Freshwater microbial communities from Lake Malawi, Central Region, Malawi to study Microbial Dark Matter (Phase II) - Malawi_45m_30L... | ecosystem: Environmental > Aquatic > Freshwater >...
TTTTTCATGGGGGAAGAAACCACTCGTTAGCAGTTGAACTGGGATTCAAGGCTTGGCGTCCGGCTTAGCCCGCTTCGCGTTCCACTCGTAAGTGCGTTCTACCGGGGCGGTGCCGGAGACAATCTTGCCGGTGATTTTGTCGCCTACCACTTTGCCGGTGTATCGCGAGGTGAACTTCACGCCGCCATACTCGCGCGGGATTTCATAGGTGAGCTGGCCGTCCTTGAGTTTGCCCTTATCAATTTCCGTCTTCACCTCCTGCACGAGAATGAAACCGGTGACCTTCTCGCCGTCCTGCTTCAGCTCGGCGGTGAAGTCCAGCGCGGTGTCCAAGGATACTTCGAGCGTGTAAGTCCACTTGCCGGTGACGGAGTTGGTGTTGGCTCCGTTGGCTTTCTCCGGCTTGTCAGCGGCGATGCTGTGATTGCCCAGCACGCAAACGAGGAGCACTAGCAGGTGAAGCGTAAAGTGAGAAATAAGGTGATGCACGCCGCGACTCAATCGGCGCGGCGGGGGCTTGTCAAGCGGTCGGCTGAAATCACCAGTAGCCGATGATGGCCGCTTGGCCCGTGGCCGGATTGCCCGACCAACGCACCCAGCGCGACCTCATGTCCGCTGTCTTGCGCCACTGAGCGGAGCCATCGGGCAGTGACACATTACTGCCAGCCGTGCGGATCGCGTCCGGTTCAGCGGTGACGCCCGGCGCGCTGAAGACCGGGCCGGTCGGGCCATGCGGGGAAGACGTGGGGCCTTGTCCTGCTGGTGGGTTGGCGGTGCCCTTCTCCGTCACATCCGCGCCGATGATATAGTGCGGCCCGGTGTCATGGCTGAACTTCGGACTATCCCACGGCGTGGTCTGCGCCACGGTGTAAGTGCCCGTGCGGCTCCGAGTATCGTTCTCCGTCGGATAACCCCAGAGGTTGTAATAGCCGATGCGCCAGCCGTTCGCAGTGGTGAAATCAATCCAGTTTTTCTTGTTCGGGCAGGTAAAGGAATTTGTGTTGAACCCCGAGCGCAGGAACAGGTTGGTGAAAGTCTGCGCCGCGATGAATGTGGAGTGGTAAGTGCCGTCTCCGCGTCGCCCATCGGGGTAACGGTCGTTGTTGTCGCTCGTGTAAATGTTAACCGAGAGCCCCATCTGCTTCATGTTGTTCAAGCAGAGCGTCCGCTTGGATTTCTCCTTCGCCCCGGCCAGCGCGGGCAGCAGCAGCCCGGCCAGAATCGCGATGATGGCGATGACGACAAGCAGTTCGATGAGGGTGAAGCCGTGCAAGCGCGATTGGGAAACGTCGTTGTTCATGGCTGGTTGGTGTCGGCCGAAAACTACCAGCCCCTCGCCCCGGGTCAACGCGCGGTTTAGGGAGGCTCAACCTTCCGGCACCGAGTCCGGTGGGCTGCGGACGACACAAGCTCGACATGGGAATGTCGAGCTACGGGGGCTACTTCTTCTTCGCCTTGGCCTTCGGCTCGCCCGTGGGGGCGGCGACCGGTGCGGCGGCGGCTTTCGCGGCGGCGTGGCGGTCGAGGAGGGCGCGGGCTTCGTCGACCGAGACCTTCGTCGTTAGCGGGAAGCCGAGCGTGTCGCCGTTGGGCTTGAAGCCGCCGCCGTCCACCGTGCCCTTGCGCATGTCCTTGCCCGCGTTGCGATACGTGGTCACGACGAGCACGCCCTGCCAGCCGTCGCGCAGGCGATACTCATGGCGTTTGTAGAGGCCGCTGTTGTTGGGCGACGTCACGACTGTCTCGATGACCGCCTCGCCATCACTGCCGTCCTTGGCCACGCGCACCCACGAGACCGGCCCCTGCTGGCCGCTAGGCGAGAAGCAAGTGAGCTGGTCGTTGTGCGCGCCGCGCAACGTGAGGTCGTAGAGGCAGCCGGGCGAAATGCCGTTGGTGCCGTAGAAGGTGCTCATGTTCGCGCGGCGCAGCGGGAGGTTCGCGGAGATGACGGCCTCGACCTTGTCGTTGCGCAGCACGAAGTCGCCGATGATGCCATCGGCCTCCTTGCCGCGCGGGAGCTGGTCCTGGTTGTCCGGGCCGATCTCGAACGCCGCTGGCACGGCGACGAGCGGCAAAGCGAGCGCGGTGAAGGTGAGCAGTCGGGCGAAGCGACGGGGAACGAACTGGAACATGGAGCGCATGATGGCCTCGTTGGACTCGCGCGGCAATGAGCGGCTTTGACGCGATTAGTTGCACCGGCCTGACGCGTCAGGCCGAGGCGAAACGGCTTACAACGCCGTGACTTGCACCATCACCTCCAACTGCCGCTCGGTGGTTCCCACGTAATGCCCGCTGACCGGCGCGACATCTGCGTAGTCCCGGCCCACGGCGATTTTCACATAGTTTTCCCCCGGCTGGCAGTCGTGCGTCGGGTCCAGTGCCCGCCAGCCAATCTCCGGGATGAGCACCTCCATCCATGCGTGCGTGGCGCTCGCCTGCTCCGTGGCGAGGTAGCCGCTGACATAGCGTGCCGGGATTTTCACCGCGCGGCACAAGCCCAGCAGCACATGGGCAAAGTCCTGGCAGACACCGCGCCGCTGGGCCAACACGTCCTTCATGTGCGTGTGAACGTGCGTGGAGGCCGACTCGTATTTCAGGTGCGTATGGACGAACCGCATCAGCGCCAAGGCCGCTTGCCAAGTGTCTTGCCGGTCACCCACCACGTCCAACGCGAGTCGCCACGTCTCCGGCGTCGTGTCCACGAAACGGCTGGCTTGCAGGAAGTCGTAACTCCGCTCCCAGCGCAGCGCCTCGGCGATGCGCGCCAGCGGAAACGGGGTCGCATCCGCCGCGAGCCCTGTGGCGGGCCGCGTGGTAACCCGCGCGTGGCTCTCGACCGTCAGCGAGGTGTGCGGCTCGGGGATTTCGAAGTGGTGGATGGTGTTGTGATAGAAGTCCGCGTAGTGCCGCAGCCGTGCGGCTGGCAGCACCTTGAGCAGGAACGAGTCAATCGTCTGCAGCTCATTGGCCGGCGGCTGGAGCCGAACTTCGTTGAAGCTGTCGCGCACGGCCGAGGCGTAGTTGAAGCGCGTGCGATGGAGAATTTCCCACTTCATGAGGATAAGGGACGCTCGCTCACGTTGGAGCCACGTCCACGGACACGCTTACGATGTGCTCACCGCCGCCAGTCAGGATGCCGCTGACGGGACTGACGTCCCCGAAGTCGCGGCCGTAGGCAACCGTGATGTGCTCCTCCGCCGGCAGGACGTTGTTGGTCGGGTCGAAGTCCACCCAGCCAAGGTCCGGGCAGAACGCCGAGAACCACGCGTGCGAAGCGTCCGCGCCGACGAGCCGCGGCTTGCCCTCTGGCGGCCGCGTGCGCAAGTAGCCGCTCACGTAGCGTGCGGGCAATCCCATCGAGCGCAGCGAGGCAATCGCCAAGTGTGCGAAGTCCTGACACACACCGCGACGCTGCGAGATGACCTCCTCCAACGGCGTCGCCACCGTGGTGGCCACGGGGTCGTAAGTGAAGTCGGCGTGGATGCGGCGGTTCAAGTCGGCGACCGCCTGCAACAGCGGTGTGCCGGGCGCAAAGCTCGGCTGGGCATAATCCGCCAAGTCCCGCATGGCGTGAGCGCCGGGCGAGTCGAAACAGAACTGGTAGGAGTCCGCGACCGTGGGCGAAACCGGTTCGGAGAACAGCCGCACGACCTGCTCCCACGGCGGCGAGAGCGCCGCAGCCGGAGGGGTTGTCTCGGTCACGCTCACCAGACTTTCGGCGGTGATTTCGAACCGCTGATGCAGCTCCTGAATGCTGAAGAAGCAGACGTTGTTGCCGAAAAAGTCCGCGCGGATCTTGCGCACCGGCGGCTCGGGAGTGATTTGCAGGTTGAACTCGAGCCGCTGCTGATGGTCGAGCATCCGGGGTTTCACGCGCGCCGCGTGGTGCGAGACCGTGACCGGCTCGCTGTAATCGTAGGTCGTGCTGTGGACGATGCGGTAGTTCAAGGGTGGGTGAATCTCCCTCTCCTGATGCCGAGCGAGTAAACGCGTCGCGTCGCTTCTCCCTCTCTCTTCCGCAGCGGAGCGGAGAGGGCCGGGGTGAGGGGTGACCGGTCGGCGTTGGCGGCCCCACCCCTCATCCGGCCTGCGGCCACCTTCTCCCCTCCTCCGAGGAAGGGAGAGGGCGCGTATCGGGCCACTCGGGTTGTATCCAGATGGGCGTTGCCCTTCACGACGAACCTCCCTGGTCGGCGCGGGAAATCGCGGAGTGCGCGAAGTAACTCACCGCAATCGCATCGCTGAGTCGCGGCAGGTCGCGCAGCGTCGCGCTGATGACGGTGCCAGTCTCGGAATCGTGCCAGCCGCCATCAAACGTGTTCAGTTCACGGGGGTCCAGCAGCCGCAAGCGGGCGAGGCTCTCAATCAGCACCCGCTGCCCCGCGCTGGGCAACGCGCTCTCGCGCTCCTGCGGCAAGCGGTCGCAGTGCTTCACCAGCTGGTTGAGTTGGAAAAGCAGCGAGCGCGGGTTCGTATCGTCGAGCAGGACGAGGTCATAAACCGCGGCGATGTTGGGGAGGAGATTGTAACGCGCGCGGTAAGTGATGGCGCAGTCGCACACGTCGAGCACGGTTTCCAGCACGCTGGGGTTGTTCGCCTCCGGCGACCGCAAGGTGTTTTCCAGAAACGTGCAGAGATAAACGCCACGCTCGATGCGCCGGCCCATGTCGAGGAAACGCCAGCCGTGCGCACGGGTCATGTTCTCGCGCGCCAAGCCGCTGAAGGCCGCGAGCGTGAGCATGGCTTGGTGCAGGATGGCCACGGCGTCGCCCGAAAGCATGAGGCTGGAGGCGGGTCGCGCCAGCATATCATCGAGCGAACTCAGCACGCGCCAGACTTCGTTCGAGGTGCGGTCGCGCGCGAGCATGGCCAGACGCTGAAGATTCTCCGCGATGCGCCGCAAGCTGCCGGGCCGTTTCGGGTCGAAAATCGCCGCGAGTAAGTCCGCCTCGAGGGATTCATGGTGCGAACGCAATTCGCGGCCAGCGTCGTCCGGCGTGAGCTGCCCCTGCGTCTCCAGAGTTTTCAGCAGCGGTTCGAGGAACGGCAACGCCCCGCCCGGCGCCTCCGGGCCGAAGCGCAGCAGCGCCGAACGCAACATGCGGGCGGTGAAGTCAGCGCGCTCGGCGTAACGGCCCATCCAGAAGAAATTGTCCGCCATGCGGCTGGGCAGGTTGTTGCCCACACGCCGCAGCTCAATCGGCTTTCCGGCGGTCGTCAGCAGCGACATCGGCTCAACCAGTTGGTTGCTCAGCACCCAGGTGTCCATGCTCGCCCCGCCGCGCTGCATGGAAACAAAGCGCCCATTGCTCTCGCTCGCCACGCGGGTGAGGCCACCGGGCATGAGCTGGTAGCCACGCTCCGTCGCGACGAGATACACGCGCAGCGCAACGGGCCGCGCGGTCAAGCCTTGGTCGCCCCAAGCGGGCGCGACGGACAACACGACTCGCTCCTGCGCAACGTATTGGTGCGGCTGGAAACGTATCGCGCTCGCCAGCGCCTCGCGCTCGGCCCGAGTAAGTTCACGCTCGGGATTGGAGCCTTTGCGACGGCTGCGGAAGGCGGGTTTCACGAACAACTCGTCGAGATGTTCCAGCACGTAGTCGCGCGCGGATTGCTGGCCGCACCACCACGTCGCGATGGACGGCAGTTTCAAATCCTCGCCGAGCAAGTGACGGCAGAGTCCCGGCAGAAACCCGAGAAAGGCCGGTAGTTGGAGCAGGCCACTGCCAAGCGAATTCGTGACCGCGACATTTCCGGCCCGCATCGCCTCGACCAGGCCCGGCACGCCCAGCATCGAGTCGTTGCGCAGTTCGAGCGGGTCACAGAAGTCGTCGTCCACGCGGCGCAGAATCACGTCCACCGGTTCGAGACCAGAAAGGGTTTTCAGATACACGCGGTCATCGCGGACGGTGAGGTCCTGCCCTTCAACCAGCATGTAGCCGAGATAGCGCGCGAGGTAAGCCTGCTCGAAGTAAGTCTCGTTGTAAGGCCCCGGCGTGAGCAGGACGACGCGCGGATTGTCCGTGTGGCGCGCGGCGAGCTGAGCGAGGGAGTTGCGGACTTCGCGGAAGAAACCGGCGAGCCGCTGCACGTGGCCGTCCCGAAACGGGTCGGGCAGCAGCCGCGATGTGATGAGGCGGTTGGCGAGCGCGTAGCCGGCACCAGTGGGAATGTTCGTGCGGTCGGAGACCACCCACCACTGGCCGTCCGGCGTGCGCGCCAAATCCGCAGCGTAGAAGTGCAGGTAACTTTCGCGCGGCGGTTTGATGCCATGGCAAGGCCGGAGAAAATCCGGCTGCCCAAAGACCAGCGCCGGGGGCAGACGACCGGAGCGGATGAGTTCCTGCGACCCGTAGCAGTCGGCCAGCACCCGATTGAGCAACGTGGCGCGCTGAATGAGCGCGGCTTCGAGCATGTGCCATTCATCCGCGGCCAGCACGAACGGCACGGGGTCGAGCTGCCACGGGCGTTCCATGCCGCGCGGGTCACCATAGACGTTGTAGGTGATGCCGCCTTCGTGCAGCAGGCGGCGGCAGGTGTCGGCACGGCGGCGAAGCTCCTCCGGCCCGAGCGAATCAAGATGCCCCAGCAGCGGCAGGTAGTGTTCGCGTGGTTCGCCACTCGCCGACAGCAACTCGTCAAACGCCCCCTTCACCGGCGAGTAATTCGCCAACAAATCGAAGTGGCGTTCGGTTTGGGCTGACGCGGCGGTGTCGCTCATTGCGTGGCTCAAAGGTAACGAAGCCGCGACACCGAGGCGAGCGTGGAAGTCAGTCCCAGCTCAGACATTGCGCAGGTCGAGCGTGAAGGGAAAATCAGGATTCACCTTCGCCGCAGCCACGGTGAATTTGCCCTGCGAATGGCCGTTCCGGAAGAAGCGCGCGAGCCGACGGCTCTCGGCTTCGTAGCTGTTCACGGGGAAGACGTCGTAGTTGCGGCCACCCGGATGCGCGACGTGATACGTGCAACCGCCGAGGCTGCGACCGTTCCAAGTGTCCACCACATCGAACACCAGCGGCGTGTGAACGCCGATCGTCGGCTGCAAACATTCCGGTGGCTGCCACGCGCGATAGCGGACGCCCGCGACGAATTCGCCATTCGTGCCGGTCGGTTGCAACGGTAAGCGATGACCACCGACGGTGATCGCAAACCGGTCGCCGGTGAGGCCTTGTGCCTTGACTTGGAGACGTTCGACCGAGCTGTCAACGTAACGCACCGTGCCGCCGCCGCCGGGTTCTTCGCCGAGGACGTGCCACGGCTCGAGCGCGGTGCGGAGTTCGATGTCGATGTCGCGTTGCGCGAGGTCGCCGATGAACGGAAAGCGAAACTCGAAGTGCGGCGCGAACCAGTCGAACTCGAACGGATAACCGGCGTCGCGCAGATCGCGGATGACGTCCTTGAAATCGGTCTCGCAAAAGTGCGGCAACATCCAGCGGTCGTGGATGTCCGTGCCCCAGCGAACCAATTTGTTTTTGTAGGGCTCGTTCCAGAACTTCGCGACGAGCCCGCGCAGCAAGAGATGTTGCGCGAGGCTCATACGCGCGTGCGGCGGCATTTCAAACGCGCGCATCTCGACGAGGCCGAGCCGCCCCGCGCTGCTCTCGGGGGCATAGAGTTTATCAATCGAGAACTCCGAGCGATGCGTGTTGCCGCTGGAATCGATCAGCAGGTTGCGGAACAAACGATCGCACAGCCACGGCGGCGTGTAGCCGAACATCTTGGTGTTGCGCTCCAATTCCTTGAACGCGACTTCAAGTTCATAGAGCGAGTCATTGCGCGCTTCATCAATGCGCGGTGCTTGCGAGGTCGGCCCGATGAACAGGCCGCTGAAGAGCCAGCTCAACGAGGGATGATTCTGCCAGTAGCTGAGGAGTGAGCGCAGCAGATCGGGTCGGCGCAGCACCGGTGAGTCGCCGGGCGTTTCGCCGCCGATGATGATGTGGTTGCCGCCGCCCGTGCCGGAGTGCCGGCCGTCGAGCATGAACTTCTCCGTGCCAAGCCGGGTCTGGCGCGCCTCGTCGTAAAGGACGGTGGTGCGCTCGACCAGTTCGTCCCACGACTTGCTCGGGTGTAGGTTCACCTCTATGACGCCAGGGTCGGGCGTGACGGCGAGTTTGTTCAGGCGCGGATCCCGCGGCGGCGTTTCGCCTTCGATGATGACTGGCGTGCCTAGTTCGGTGACGGCGGTTTCGATGCCCGCAACGAGATCGAGATAATCTTCCGTGGTCGCAACGGGCGGCATGAAGACATGCAGGCGGCCGTCGCGCGGCTCGACGCACAGGGCGGTGCGCACAATCCACGGCGCGGACTGGCCTTGGACGGGGCGGCGGTTCGGGTCGAAGTCTTCGGGGAGCGCACGCGTCTCGCGTGCTTCAGGCGGCGTCCCGCCGACATCTCGTGAACTAATTTGATTTATGAAGTCTCGGCGGGACGCCTCGACTGCACGCGTGACGCGTGCGCTCCCCTGAACAAATTGCTGGCGATAGGGAAATTCCTTCGGCAGGGGCGGAAACTTCTGTGCCGGGTCTTGCTGATGCAGCCATGGAAATTCCTTGTCCGCGACCCACGGAATCGAATCGAGCGGCAGGCGCAGGCCCATCGCGGAGTCGCCGGGGATGAGCCAGAGCGTGTCGTCGTCGCGCAGGAACCACGCGCCGGACATCCAGCCGGGCTGGTTGCCATACCACGCGCGCTTGATGGGGAGCGCGTAGCCGACGACTTCGCCGAGGCCGCGCTGGAAAATGCGCGCGATGCGCTCGCGCTCCAGCTTGTCCGCCAAGTTGGATTTCTCCGGCGTGACGTTCGAAGGCAGGCGGCGCTCCTTCCACGTGTAGTAAAAGGCGTCCTCGTAGGCGGGGATCATGTATTTCGGATCCGCCCCGGTGACTTTGGCTATCCGCGCCAGCAGCTCCTTGGCGTGCTTGGCCGCGAAGCCGTAGTCCTTCGATTCATCCGCGATCATCGAATCGTTTTTCCAGATCGGCAAGCCGTCCTTGCGCCAATAACAGCCGAGCGCGTAACGCGGCAGTTGCTCTCCAGGATACCATTTGCCTTGGCCGTAATGCAGCAGCGAGCCCGGTGCGAACTTGCGACGCAGTCGCTTGATGAGTTCGCCAGAAAGCTGGCGCTTCTTGGGCGACACGGCGGTGAAGTTCCACTCTGGGCCATTGGGGTCGTCGAGGGAGATGAACGTCGGCTCGCCGCCCATCGTGAGGCGGACGTTGCCTTTCTTGAGGTCGGCGTCAATCGCGTGACCGAGCGATTCGATTTTGCCCCATTGCTCATCCGTGTAAGGCAGCGTGACGCGCGGCGACTCGAAGATGCGCGTCACCTTCATCTCGTGGCTGAACTCGCACTCGCACTCTTCAATCAACCCACTGATCGGAGCGGCGCTCGTGGGATCGGGCGTGGCGGCAAGTGGGATGTGGCCTTCCCCGGCGAGGAGTCCGCTGGTCGGGTCGAGGCCAATCCAGCCCGCGCCCGGCAGATAAACTTCCGTCCACGCGTGGAGATCCGTGAAATCTTTTTCCGTGCCGCTCGGACCATCGAGCGATTTCACGTCGGCCTTGAGCTGAATCAAATACCCACTGACAAACCGCGCCGCGAGGCCGCAGTGACGCAGCACTTGCACAAGCAGCCACGCGGAGTCTCGACACGAACCGCTCGCGATCTGGAGCGTTTCCTCGGGCGTCTGCACGCCGGGTTCGAGGCGAATCGTGTATTTGATGTCGTGCCAGAGCTTCTGGTTGATGCCGACTAGGAAATCAATCGTGCGAGGCTTGGCCTCTTCACCGGATTTGGCGTTCTTGAGCGTGAACAACTCCCGCTTCACGTCGCCGAGATACTTGGCGAACTGCGGCGTGGCGCTGGCCTTCAACCGGAACGGGGCGAGTTCGTGGTCGAGCACGTGATCGTATTCGAACGGGAAACGCTCCGCCTGCGGTTCGAGGAAGAAGTCGAACGGATTCAGCACTGCCATCTCCGCGACCAAATCCACCTCGACGCAAAACTCCTTCGTCTTCTCCGGAAAGACGAGCCGGGCATTCCAGTTGGACTGCGGGTCTTGCTGCCAGTTGATGTAGTGTTGGGCAGGAGTGACCTTCAGCGAATAGCTGAGGATACGTGTGCGCGAATGGGGTGCCGGGCGCAAGCGCACCACCTGCGGGCCGAGGTTGATGAGCCGGTCGTAGCGATAGTGAGTCTTGTGGTGGAGCGCGACGTGAATGGCCATGCGTCAAAAAGTAATCAGTGTTCAGTAATCAGTTTTCAGTGAAGTCACGTGTGCCGGTCAGGACCGAACACTGAATACTGAACACTGGTTCTGCTGCTGCTGCTCTTCCTGCTGCACGAGCATCTGCTCGTCCATGCTGGCGATGGACTGAAAGAAGTAGGCGTTGAAGAGGGCGTCGCCGATGGCGTTTAGCTTGAACTGAAACTGGTCGAGATACTCGTGCAGACCGAGGGCGAAAACATCATCCACGGTGCTGAATTGCAACTCAGCTTCGAGGCGGCCGGCGAGCTTCTCGGCCTCGTTCGAGAAGCGGCCCACGGGCACGCCGGAAATGCGGCGCAGCGCCAGGTTCAACTCCTTGATGCAGAAGCGGGCCGAGCGCGGGAAGTCCTCGTTGAGCAGGAGAAATTCCGCCACTAGCTTGGGATGCACCTCGGCGCTGTGGATGGATTTGTAGGCGTCCCACGCGCTGCACGAGCGGAGGATGGCGGACCATTCGAGCGCTTCAGCCTGCGTGACACTGGTGGGCGCGCCCTTCTCCGGGAGCGTGTGGTAGCGGAGGTCGAGGATGCGCGAGGTCTTGTCCGCGCGCTCGATGAACTTGCCTGCCTCGCTGAAGTTCCAGCCCTCGTTGCGGATGGAGGTCGCGCGCGTGAGGCCGATGACGATGAGCGACGAAGCCTTCACCTGCTGAAAGAATTCCGTCGGACTTTCCTTCCAGACCTGCCGCGCCTGCGGCGAGCGAACGAACAGATAAAGGCGGTTCAACTCCTCCCACAGCTCGCTCGTGATTTGGTCGCGCACCATGCGGGCATTTTCTCGTGCCTGGCAGATGGACGACACGAGCGAGTTCGGGTTTTCCATCTGGAAAACGAGAAACTCGGTGACGTTTTTCCCGGTGGCCTTTTTGTAGAGGGCGAGAAAAGCCGCCTCGTCGCCAGTGCTCTGGACGATGGGCATCCAGTGGTCAGCGAGGCGCTGGTCGTTGAGCGTGCGGAAGTCGAGGAGGAGCTGGAGGTTCACGTCCACGATGCGCGCGATGTTCTCGGCGCGCTCAATGTAACGAGCCATCCAGTAGAGGCAGTTGGCGACGCGGCTTAACATGAAAGTAACCAGTGTTCAGTATTCAGTGTTCAGTGCGTGGCAGAAAACCGATGGCGACCGCTCGCCGCTGTTCACTGAACACTGAAAACTGAATAATTCTTTTCTACTCATCTCCATACAGCGCCCACGTATCCTTGCTTCCGCCGCCTTGCGACGAGTTGACGACCAGCGAGCCCTTGCGCAGCGCCACGCGGGTCAGGCCGCCCGGGACGATGACAATCTTCTCGCCGTAGATGATGTAAGGCCGCAGGTCAATGTGCCGTCCTTCAAACTTCTCGCCGTCCACCTGCGTCGGGTGGCGCGACAGGGAAATCATCGGCTGGGCGATGTAGTTGCGCGGGTCGCTCTCCACTTGCTTGCGGAAGGTCTCGATTTCCTCCTTCGACGCCTTTGGCCCCATCAGCATCCCGTAACCGCCAGACTCGTTCGCGGCCTTGACCACGAGCTTGTTCAGGTTTTCGAGGATGTATTTTTTGTCCGCTTCCTCGCTGGCGAGGTAGGTCTCGACGTTCGGGATGATGGGCTCTTGGTCGAGGTAATACTTAATCATCCGCGGCACGAAGTAATACATCACCTTGTCGTCGGCGATGCCGGTGCCGATGGAGTTGGCGAGGCTGACGTTGCCGGCGCGGTAAGCGCGGACGAGGCCAGGCACGCCGAGCATCGAGTCGCGGCGGAAGACCGTCGGGTCAATGAAGTCGTCGTCGATGCGCCGATAAATCACGTGGACGGGCCGCAGCCCTTTCGTTGTGCGCATGAAGACCCGTGCGTCGCGCACGACGAGGTCGCGGCCTTCGACAATTTCGATGCCCATCTGCCGCGCGAGATAAGTGTGCTCGAAGTAAGCGGAGTTGTAGGCCCCGGGCGTGAGCAAAACCACCGTCGGGTCCGCCACGCCGGCGGGCGCGATGTGGTTGAGCATCCGCAGCAGCTCGCGCGGATAATCCTCCACCGGCCGCACGCCGATGTCCTCGAACATCCCAGGAAACGACCGCTTCATCGCCCGGCGATTCTCCAGCACGTAGCTCACCCCGCTGGGGCAACGGCCGTTGTCCTCGAGCACGAGCCATTGCCCGGAACCATCGCGGATGAGGTCAGTGCCGCAGACGTGGATGTAGATGTCCTTGGGCACGTTGAAGCCCGCAAACTCGCGGCGGAAATGTTTTCCCGAAAGCACGTAGTGAGGCGGGATGACGCCGTCCTTGAGGATGCGCTGCTCGTGATAGATGTCGTGGAGGAAGAGGTTCAGCGCCGTGATGCGCTGCGTCAGGCCGCGTTCCAGATAGTCCCACTCCTTGGCGGGGATGATGCGCGGCAGCAGGTCGAAGGGGAAAATCTTCTCCGTCCCAGCGGAGTCGCCATAGACGTTGAACGTGATGCCCTGCCGGAGGAAGGCCACGTCCACCGAATGCCGCTTGTGCTCGAACTCCTGTGACGTAAGCGCCTTGAGATGCTCGCGGAACTTGCGGTAGTGCGGGCGAACCTGACCGCCCTGGTCCAACATCTCATCGAAGAAGCCCGCATGGTCGTAGCGATTCAGCATGTGTTGTCTCGTTTTGTCCACGCGGTCAAATCCTGGCCAGCCCAGCACCGGAAACGGCAGTTGTAGAGCGCGTTAAACAGCACCGCCAATCCTACGCAAGTCACATGCCGGGGACAACGCGGAAGGCAAGAAAC